>Ga0209466_1000299_pt1 | contig 11235 bp, 9 predicted proteins | sample PanSoiPlo30MoBio_FD_188323 | JGI IMG/M metagenome (GOLD analysis project Ga0209466, IMG submission 188323) | Tropical forest soil microbial communities from Panama analyzed to predict greenhouse gas emissions - Panama Soil Plot 30 MoBio (SPAdes)... | ecosystem: Environmental > Terrestrial > Soil...
ATGGAACGAGGAGGAGAAGAAGATCGACTTCTCCCACAACCCGTTCTCCATGCCGAACTATCCGATCGACGATTTTCTCGCGCTCGACCCGGCGGATCATGAAAAAATCCTCGGCATCAGGGCGATCCAGTACGACATCGTGTGCAACGGCGTGGAGCTCTCCTCGGGTGCCATCCGCAACCACCGCCCCGACGTGATGCGCAAGGCCTTCGCCATCGCCGGCTACGGCGAGGACGTGCTGGAGCAGAAATTCGGCGGCATGCTGCGCGCGCTGCAATACGGCGCGCCGCCGCACGGCGGCATCGCGCCCGGGATCGACCGCATCGTCATGCTGCTGTGCGGGGAGGACAACCTGCGCGAGGTCGTGCTGTTCCCGATGAACCAGCGCGCCGAGGATCTGCTGATGGGCGCGCCTTCGGAGGTCACGCCCAAGCAGCTGCGCGAGCTGCACATCCGGCTCAACCTGCCGCAGAAGTGAGGGCCGGGGCGGCTGACGCCACGCCCGGCCCTACCCGCCACCCGCAAGGTCACCGACTCAGTTCGGGCAGATCCGCCAGATCACGCCGGTGCCCGGGATCTGCAGCAGCGGCCCGTCGCCATTGACCTTGAATTTGGAGGCCGGATTCGACTGGCCGAAGTCGCGCACCGCCCCGTAGTCGACGACCCAGGCGCAGCCGTCGGGTCCGAATTTGACGTTGGTCGGACGATTGAACCCGCGGATGACGCCGCCGGGGCTCGCAAAGGCCTGCTCGAAGGTCTTGTTGAAGGCGAACCGCTGGATCTTGAGCTGGAGCGGCCCCTTGCCGTTGTCGTCGTCATCGTCCCCCTTGTTGCCGCCTCGGTTGAAGTTGACGAGCTTGACCTCAGTCCCGACTTCCGGTGTCCCATTCGACGCCGAGAAGCCGAAGTCGCCCTCGAGCGAATACAGCGCAGCGCCCCGTTGCACCGGGCCGCGGGCAAAGGACTTCGGTACGAAGGCGATCCCGGTGAATGAGGCGTCGGCCGCTTCGATCGCCAGCGGCGACGTGATCGGCTGCGGCGGGAAGGCGAGCACGTCGTGCACCGGAACATCCTCGGCCAGGATTCTGGCGAGGCTCGCCGCCGTGCAGAAGCTCGGCGGATTGGTCGGATCGGGAACGCAGAGATCGTCGCCCGGGCCGCCGACCGGATTGAACACCGCCTGGCTGCTCGGAAGGACCCCAAGGCGATCCGGCCAGCCATGATAGTCAGGGGTGCCGTCCTTGTTCTGTTGTGCCAGATGCAGCCCGTCCGGTGCATTGTGGGTGGGGCGCGCCCCGCGCTCGTCGGCGCCGTTCTCGCCCACGAGCATCCCGCCCTTCAACGGGTGATCCTCGGGCGCGAAGGCAATGGCATAGCCGTTACGGTATCCCCATGAGAACGGCTGGATCGTGCTGGTGGGGTTCGACACATTGAGGCGCGCCGCCAGAATGGCCCCGCTGCACACCCCGCGATGCAGTGCGCTTTCGAACGCCCGCACGGTCGCGCCCGGGCGCCGCGTGTTGAAGGGCGAGTAGCCGCTCGTCAACACACCGTTGCCCGAGTCGAAGAGGTTGTTGCTCAGCACAATGTCCTGGCACGGAATCTCCTGCTGGTTCGCGCCGCCGCCATTGTCGCGACCGACGACGCCGCTGTTGGTCGTGGAGCCCTGCGACCAGAAGATCCAGCCGCCCTTGAACGCCAGCTGTTCCGACGGGTGATCGCCGGTGGGCAGGCCGGTGATGAACGGCATGACCTGACCGGTGACCGGATCGACCGTCACGATGCGTGAGCTGTTGTTGTTTCCCGTCGTTCGCAGCGACTGGTTCGAGTCGGTCGCAAACAGGCGGCCGCCCTCAAGTCCATTCTCGAACCCGATGTCAACCGCGGGGCCGGCCGGCTGGAAGCCGCCTCCGGAGGCTGTCGGCTTGCCAAGCGGGCCACGGATCTTGGCTCCATTCTGATTGAACACCAGGATGTCCGGCGTGAAAGGATTGGTCGGGTCGAAATCGCCGCTGCCGAAGGCCGACTGATCGTTGCACCGGCTCGGCAGGCCGTGCCCCGATTCAAGCACGTAGACCTCGAACGTTCCGCCGGTGCGGCGGAAGGCAAGCCCGGTCGGAAAATTCAGACCGGACTTGAAAACCGACACTCGGAAGCCCGGCGGGACGACAATGTCCTCGCCGTTGCCCGGATTGAACTGCACGTCTTCGCCAGGACACAGCGGGTTTCCAACCGTCACTGGCTGAGCGGCGAGCGGCAACGTCGTAACCAGGACGCCCGCCGCACAACTGAGCAGCCTGAGATTTCGCTTGGATGCAAAAGCAGGACGAATACGCATGCTTCCCTCCCATTGCCGCGATCGAACGCGGTCCCAATCGATCGTGTGGACGACTTCGCGTGGGGAGAAGCTGCGCCAGCATCCGCGACGCATGGGACCGTGCCGCTCGCGCGTGGTGGTGGTATCTAAATCTTCGCTGGCCCGTCCCCACGAACGGTAAGCATGAACCAGGAAACTGACACGTGCAACCGCCTAGTGTGCGGCCCACCGCAATACCACTTGTGCCACATGATGATCTTCACTCTGTTGCGGACCTGATCCCGTCAGTATCAATGGCGGGGATTCGATACACGACCTCATCCAGGGTCGCGCCACTCGGCTTGCGCAGCACGGCGGTGCCGACCAGCGTGCCGCCGAGGCTCTCGGCCAGGCGGCGGCTGGCGCGGTTTTCCGTCACCACCGGGTAGACGAAGCCGGCCGATCTGATGCGTGCCGACCCCCAGGCGACGATTGCGGCGACGGCCTCGCGGCCGTAGCCCAGGCCCTGTGCCGATTCCCGGATCCAGATGCCGAGCTCGGGCTGCGGGCAGTCGATCCGGTGCAGTCCGGCCATGCCCAAGAACTCGCCGGTCGTTTTCAGTCGCACCGCCAGCGCGAGGTCGGTGCCGGCCGCCATGGCCGGCAGCCACGCGCGCCAGATCTCGGAAAACGCCTTGAGCGACGGCGACGGATCCCAGCCCATGAAGCGGGTCAGGCTCGGCGTCGCCAGGGCGAACGCTTCCGGCGCATCCTTCGCCGTGAAGGCGCGCAGTTGCAGCCGGGCCGAGGTGATCGATACTGCTCTGAGGTCGCCCGCAGGCTTCATGGCTGACCGTCCGCTGGAGGAGTGACGCGCCGCGAACTCGGCGCACTCCCTCTCCCCTGTGGGGGCCTGTGGGGAGAGGGTTGGGGTGAGGGGGCGAGTGACTCTCGAAAAGCCTGCCCCCCTAACCCGGCACGCTTAGCGTGCCGACCTCTTCCCGCCGGGGAGAGAGCCTGCCCCGGACTTGATCCGGGGTGGAGCAAGCTGCGCCGCCTTGCATGTTCCTCGTCTGGCGACTGCCCTTGATCGTCGCGCGCCGCTAAGCTGCCCGCCGGGAGACACGCCATGCCGTCAGAAATGTCATCATCGATCTCCGAGGAGCTCAAGGCGAGCGCCCTCCTCTATCACCGCCAGCCGCGGCCGGGAAAGCTGGAGGTCCTGCCGACAAAACCGCTCGGCAACCAGCGCGACCTGGCGCTCGCCTATACGCCGGGCGTGGCATCCGCCTGCGAGGCGATCGCGGCGGATCCGGCGCAGGCCGCCGAGCTCACCTCGCGGCAGAATCTCGTCGCCGTCGTGTCCAACGGCACCGCGGTGCTGGGCCTGGGCAACATCGGGCCCCTCGCCTCCAAGCCGGTGATGGAAGGCAAGGCGGTGCTGTTCAAGAAATTTGCCGGCATCGACGTGTTCGACATCGAGATCGCGGCGCACGAGGTCGACCGCGTGGTCGAGGTCGTGGCGGCGCTCGAGCCGACCTTCGGCGGCATCAACCTCGAGGACTTCAAGGCTCCCGAGTGCTTCGAGATCGAGGCGAAGCTCAAGGCGCGCATGAACATCCCGGTGTTCCACGACGACCAGCACGGCACCGCCATCATCGTGGCGGCCGCCGTGCGCAACGCCCTCGATCTCGCCGGCAAGCGCATCGGGGACGTGAAGATCGTGACCTCGGGCGCCGGCGCGGCGGCGCTCGCCTGCCTCAATCTCCTGGTATCACTCGGGGCCAGGCGCGAGAACATCTGGATCACCGACATCGAAGGCGTGGTCTATGCCGGCCGATCCCAGCTCATGGATCGGTGGAAGAGCGTCTATGCGCAGCAGACCGGCCTGCGCACGCTGGCCGAGGTCATCGACGGCGCCGACGTGTTCCTCGGCCTGTCGGCCGGCGGCGTGCTCAAGCCCGACATGGTCAAGCGCATGGCCGAGCGGCCGCTGATCATGGCGCTGGCCAATCCCATCCCGGAGATCATGCCGGAGGTGGCGCTGGGCGCGCGGCCGGACGCCATGATCTGCACCGGGCGCTCGGATTATCCTAACCAGGTCAACAACGTGCTGTGCTTTCCTCACATCTTTCGCGGCGCCCTCGACGTCGGCGCCACCACCATCAACGAGGAGATGAAGCGCGCCGCCGTCGAGGCGATCGCGGCGCTGGCGCGCGAAGCGCCGTCCGAGGTGGCGGCGCGCGCCTATGGCGGGCAGGCGCCGACCTTCGGGCTCGGATCGCTGATCCCCAATCCGTTCGACCCGCGGCTGATCCTGTGCATCGCGCCGGCCGTGGCCCGGGCCGCCATGGAGTCGGGCGTCGCCACCCGCCCGATCGCCGATTTCGATGCTTACGACGAGCGGCTCAACCGCTTCGTCTTCCGCACCGGCTTCATCATGAAGCCGGTGTTCGCCCTGGCGAACAGCGCGCCCAAACGGGTCGTCTATGCCGAAGGCGAGGACGAGCGCGTGCTGCAGGCCGCCCAGGTGGTGATCGAGGAGCAGTTGGCCAAGCCGATCCTGGTCGGACGGCCGGCCGTGGTCGAGGCGCGCCTGGCCCGCTTCGGCCTCTCCATCCGCCCCGACCGCGATTTCGAGCTGATCAATCCCGAGGACGATCCGCGTTACCGCAGCTTCGTCCAGTTCTACATCGAGACCGCCGGCCGGCGCGGCATCACGCCGGACGTGGCGCGCACGCTGGTGCGCACCAACGCAACCGTGATCGCGGCGCTGGCGCTGCGCCGCGGCGAGGCCGATGCCATGATCTGCGGGCTTCAGGGGCGCTACATGCGCCATCTCGAGCACATCCGCGACATCATCGGCGCCGCCCCCGGCTGCGACCATTTCGCCGCGCTGACGCTGCTGATCACCGCCAGGGGCAACTATTTTCTCGCCGACACCCAGGTGCAGCCTGAGCCGAGCGCCGAGGATATCGCGCGCACGGTGGTCCTGGCGGCCGCCCACGTCCGCCGCTTCGGGCTCGAGCCCAAGGTCGCGCTGATCTCCCATTCCGACTTCGGCAGCCACGACATGGTTTCGGCGCGCAAGATGCGCCAGGCCCTGGCGCTCGTGACCGTCGCCCATCCGGAGCTCGAGATCGACGGCGAGATGCATGTCGACACCGCCCTCAATCCGTCCTACCGCGAGCGCGTGTTCCCGCACGCGCGGCTCAAGGGTGAGGCCAACGTCCTGATCATGCCGACCCTCGACGCCGCCAACATCGCCGACCAGATGATTCGCGCCGTCGCCGACGCGCTTCCGGTGGGGCCCATTCTCATCGGTGCGGCGCGGCCGGCCCACATTCTCACGCCCTCGGTCACGGCGCGCGGCGTCGTCAACATGACGGCGGTCGCCGTCGTCGAGGCGCAGGAGGCGGCGAAAGGTCCGTGACCGGCGCCGGCACTGTTGAAGTGCCGCACGCACGGCACGCCGGAAGTGCTTGGGGCGAGAAACCTCTTGCACCCCGGGAATGTTGGGCTTATGTGGGGCCTAGTCGCTGTGCACGGTCCGCGTTTTGGTCTGTCCGGCGGCATTTTCGTATCCGTGAGCCGGCTCGCCGGTCTCTCGGGCTTCGATCTCTGGTTGGGGAGGACGGCATGCGCCAGAACGCCCTCTTCCAATTGGGGACGGGCTTGGGGACCCCAGGTACCGCCCGAAAGGAAGACTCTTCGATCGGCACGCGCGCCACGGGCAAGACCGCCGCTGCGGTACGGACCGAGGAGCGCAACGATCATTTCGTGATGAGGAACGGGGTGCGGTGCGCCGGCGCGCATCTCATCGTCGACCTCTACGAGGCCGATCGGCTCGACGACATCGATCACATCGAGGACGCGCTGCGCCGCTGCGTCGCCGCCGCGGGCGCCACGCTGCTGCACATGCACCTGCACCACTTCGAGCCGAACGGCGGCGTCTCCGGCGTGGCCGTGCTCGCCGAGAGCCACATCTCGATCCATTCCTGGCCGGAGGCGAACTACGCCGCCGTCGACATCTTCATGTGCGGCACCGCCAATCCCGACGCCTGCATCCCGGTGCTGCGCGAGGCGTTCGCCGCCAAGCGCGTCGCGGTCAGCGAGCTCCTGCGCGGACAGGTGGGCTGCCCCTGACTTGCCGTGCTTCGCGCACCTGGCAGCGGCACTCTCGGTTGTCATCCCGGCCGAGTGCCGCCAGGCGCGAGAGCCGGGATCCAAGTACCCTGCCGTGCCCATTTCACGATGCCGGGGTACTTGGATCCCGGGTCTCGCCGCTGTCGCGGCTCGCCCGGGATGACAGCGGAGGGTTGCTGAGATCAAGTGCGATAACTGCTCTGTACTCCCGTCATCGGATTCGATCATGGCCGAGAAGCGCTGGATTCCGGAAACCCTGTTCGACGAGCTCGGCTTCCGCATGACCTACGCGGCCGAACGCGTGCTCTACGAGACGCGGACTGGCCACCAGCACCTGGTGCTGTTCGAGCACAAACGGTTCGGCAAGGTGCTGATGCTGGACGGCGCCACGCAGGTCACGACGCGCGACGAGTTCATCTACCACGAGATGATGACGCACGTGCCGATCTTCGCGCACGGCCGGGCGCGCGAGGTTCTCGTCGTTGGCGGCGGCGATTGCGGGATCGCCGAGGAGGTGCTGAAGCACGCGGGCGTGGCGCGGCTGACCCAGGTGGAAATCGATGACTCGGTGGTGGAGTTCGCCAAGGAGCATTTTCCGGAATTCACCGGCCCGGTGCTGGCGGACAAGCGGTTCGACCTCGTCATCGACGATGGCATGAACTACGTCGCCACCACCGACCGGCGCTTCGACGTGATCATCGTCGATTCGACCGACCCCCAGGGGCCCGGCAAGGTGCTGTTCACGCAAGACTTCTACGCCGCCTGCAAGCGCTGCATGGGGCCCGGCGGCGTGATGGTGACGCAGAACGGCGTGCCGTTCCTGCAGCCCGACGAGCTGATCGCCAGCCTGCGCCACTTCCGCAAACTGTTCGCCGACAGCGCATGCTACATCGCGGCGATCCCCACCTATGTCGGCGGCCATATGACCATGGGCTGGGCGGCGGACGACGCACGCCTGCGCGACGTGCCGGTCGCGACGCTGACCGAGCGCTATGCGGCGGCCGGCCATTTCGCCACCCGGTACTGGACGCCGGAGGTGCACAAGGCGGCCTTCGCCCTGCCCCGCTTCATTGCCGAGCACGTGGCGCAGGCGCAGTGCTAGGCCGAACCCTGGCATTGTTCACCATCGGTTAACCATCGCGCCGCGCAGCGCTGCGCGAACCGGAGTGGGCCGCGTACGCCTGATTGTATTTAAGCGGCACTTAACGCAGATCGGCAAACTTGGCGGGGGTCGTGGAGAATCAGCGCGTGCTGCCGCTGCAACGGAAAATCGCTGCCATCGCGATCGGCATTGTGCTGGCGAGTGTGCTGGCGCTGTCGTTCCAGTATTTCGTGGAATACCGCATCGAGCAGCAGGGACGCGACGAGGTCGAAAACAGTGCCCGTCGCGGGATTGCGCTGGCCGAAGCGCGTATCGGGCGAGCCATTGCCGGCCTGGTCGAGCTGGGGCGGCGCGGCGTTGCCGGGTGCAGCGCGGCCGAACGCGAGGCCTTGAGCGCGATGGCGTTCGAGATCATGCCGGTCAAGGAGCTTGCGGTCGTCGACGGCGACGGCGCCGTCCTGTGCACGAGCCACGGCCTGGACATGGGGGAACAGCACGTCGCCTCGCGCAGCACGGTGCGCTCCGCCGCCGGCGTCCTCCTCGAAATCGTCACCGTGGGCGAGCGCCGCAGCCGCATGGTCCGCGTCCGCCGCACCAGCCGCGACGGCAACGGCGTCGCGGCGTTGATCCCGGCCGAGCTGCTGCTCGCCCAGGTCGTCCTCGACGGAGGCTCGCAGCGCGCCCATGCCGTCATGGCGGCGGCGGACGGCACCACGATCGTCGAAACCGGCCGCAAGGCGGCGGGCGATGAACGCGACACCGACCGCATCGTGGCCACGCGCAAATCGAACGACTACGGCCTGACGGTCACGTCGTCCATGTCGCGCGCGGGGCTCGCCACCAGCCGCGCCGACATGCGGGCCTCCGCCATCCTGGCCGGCGTCGGCGCCTCCGTGCTCATCGTTCCGCTGGTGGCATTCGGGCGGCGGCGCCGGCGCGACAATCCGATCGCCGACCTGCGCCGGGCGCTGCAGGCCGACGAGTTCATGCCCTACTACCAGCCGATCCTCGATATCAGCAACGGCCGGCTGGAGGGCGCGGAAGTGCTGATCCGCTGGCGCAAGCCGGACGGCTCGATCGTTCCGCCGGCGCAGTTCATTCCGTTGCTGGAGTCGAGCGGATTGATCTTCGAGGCCACGCGCGCCCTGATGCGCCGCGTGTGCCGCGAAGCCGGCCCGGCCATCGGCCGCCGCTCGCGCTGCAAGGTCAGCTTCAACCTGACGGCGCGGCATTTCGCCGACGACGCGCTGGTCACCGAGATCCGCGACATCTTCGCTGGCTCGCCGATTTCGCTGTCGCAGGTCGTGCTCGAGGTCACCGAGCGCCAGCCGCTGGAGAACCTGACGGCGGCGCGCACCGTCATCGCCGGCCTGCAGGAACTCGGCGTCCGCGTCGCCATCGACGACGTGGGGGCCGGCCATGGCGGCCTGTCCTATCTGCTGAAGCTCGGCGTCGACGTCATCAAGATCGACAAGCTGTTCGTCGACGCGATCGGCAGCGAACGCCATTCGGCCGCGATCATCAATTCGCTGGTGGAACTGGCCCGCACCATGCGCATGGAGGTGGTCGCGGAAGGGGTCGAGAGCTTCGAGCAGGTGGAGTATCTGCGCGACCAGGGCATCCATCTGGCCCAGGGCTATGTCTTTGCCCCGCCCCTGCCTGGCACCTCGTTCCTGCAGCTCCTGGAGGCTGCCGACCCGGTCGGCCGCGCGGCCACGCATGCCGACGAGGCGCTCGCGCCCGACGTTTCCCTGCCGGAAAGCGTCGCCGTGGCGTGAACCGCCGGGAAATCCTAACAAATTCCTACCGCCGGACGGCCCATGTTTGGGTTTGAAAAAAGCCCCGGCGTCCCGTATGGGACAGGGGCGTTCAACCAAGCGAAGGACACGCACATGATTCGCACGATCGGAGCAGCGGCGCTCCTGAGCCTCGCCTTGACCATGCCGGCGCAACAGGCGGCGGCGCAGGACCCGTTCAGTGTGCTGGGCGGAGCGGCCGCCGGCGCCATCATCGGCGGCGCGGCGACCGGCCGGGCCGGCGGAGCGGCCGCCGGCGCCATCATCGGCGGTGCCACCGGCGCCATTCTGAGTGCGGAAGCCGAGCGGCGGCGCGGGGGTTATTACTGGTGGAACGACGGCTGCTACGTGCGCGCCCAGGGAGGTTGGGTGCGCGTTTCGCGACGCTATTGCTACTGACGTGGCGGCTGCCGGCGGTCGCCTCGACGTGACCGTCCGGCATCCGTTTTGGCGGGGATGTATCCCGCGCGCCAGTTTTCTGGCGCTACTTTCGCCTTCATTTGCGGTCTCTGTTCCGTGGCGCCGGCGCGGCACCGTTGCAAGCCACGGCGGTGCCCCGATCCGGGTCTAGGACCGGTATCGGAGACCAACCGGGGACACATCATCGCGAGGGACGAAGACGCCGCGCTGCAGTTGCCTCATACTGCCGGTCTGCCGAGTTCGGGGGAGGAGTGGACGATGAACGCGGTTTTCACAATTGGGCGCATTGCGCTCGTCCTGGCCTTCATCATTTCGGGCGCACAGAAGCTGCTGGACATCGCTGGCACGGCCGAGCAGATCCAGTCGAAGCTGGGGTCCATTCCAGCGCCGCTGACGGACATCACCTCGCAGATCGAGGTGACGCTCGGCATGCCCATCTGGCAGACGCTCGCCGTCGTGGTGGCCTTGATCGAAGTGGTGGGCGGCCTGCTGGTCGCCTTCAATGTCCTGACGCGGACCGCTGCCATCGTGCTGCTGCTGTTCGTTGCTGTCACCACGTTCTACTTCCATGACTTCTGGAACATGAGCGGGCCGGACCGCGCGAGCAACATGGTTCAAGCGTTGAAGAATCTGTCCCTCATGGGGGCGTTCCTCATGCTCGCCGCCTGGCCGCGGCGAGCGCTGGTCGAGGCGGCCGAGCACGAGCGGCTCGAACGGCTCGAGCCTCTGTGACCGTCGCGTACCGACCGCGTTCGCTTCCCGGGCCGACCAGGGGACCGTGCACGGCGCCCGACGGAGGCCTGCCTCGATGATCCGCATGCTGTTGCTCATGGCGGCACTCGTGGCCTGCGCGGGCCGCGCGGCGGCGCAGGATGCCGGCCCGCGCAGCGCCGGCATCTACCGGCAGGTCATGGACAACGAGCGGGTCCGCGTGTTCCAGGCGAATTTCAAGCCCGGCGACAAGCTGGCCAGCCGCACCTACCCGACCCACCTGATGATCACGCTGACCGACGGCACCCTGATCTTCGTGCCCGAGGGCCGCACCGGCTATGAGGTCAACTTCAAGGCTGGGGAGACGATGTGGTTTCCGCCGCTGACGCGCGCCACCGAGAACGACAGCGACAAGGAGGTGCGCGTGCTGGTGGTCGAGTTCAAGGACGGGGCGGCGCCGCGGTCGGCCAAGGTCAGGGCAAAGGGCAAGGGGAAGGCCCGCGGGGCGCGGGGCGGCGGGCGCAGGGCGGCCGCGCCGAGGGGCACCGCGCCAAGAGCCAGAGGCGCCGGGAAGAAATAGCGCACTCGGTGCGCTCCAAGAGTCCCCAATCCCCTCACCCGGTGCGCTTCGGCTGCCGACCTCTCCCCGCCGCTGGCAGGGCTATCGCATATGCTTCGCAAGCATCTCGGCTGTCATCCCGGGCGCAGCGCACCACTCCGTGCTGCGCCCGGGATGACAACGGAGGAAACGGCGCCATATGCGA
>Ga0209466_1000301_pt1 | contig 11164 bp, 13 predicted proteins | sample PanSoiPlo30MoBio_FD_188323 | JGI IMG/M metagenome (GOLD analysis project Ga0209466, IMG submission 188323) | Tropical forest soil microbial communities from Panama analyzed to predict greenhouse gas emissions - Panama Soil Plot 30 MoBio (SPAdes)... | ecosystem: Environmental > Terrestrial > Soil...
AGACTACATTGCGTGTATGGTAATTTCTGAAGAAGTGGGAGCGTCGAAACCAGATCGGGCGATCTTTGACGCGGCTTTCGAACGAATCGGACGCCCGCTGAAATCCGAAGTGCTGATGATCGGGGATAGCCTGACATCGGACATAGAGGGCGGCTATCGCTATGGCGTAGACACGTGCTGGTATAATCCGACCAACCAGTCACAATCCGTGGACCTGGAAATCACTTACCAGATCAGGAATCTTGGCGAGCTTGCAGACCTTCTTTAACCCGGGCGCCGGCGCTGGATGTTTCGATTGGCGCGGAGTTGGTGAGTTTGCAGTATTGATCCACGGCGCGGGTTCGATTGTCTGATCAACTCCCGTTCCTGCTCTATATAATACTCTTCGTTGTAGGCAGTCTCCTCATGGAACCGCTCATCATCATCGAAATCGTACGGCTCTTGATCGTGAACTTTCGGCAAGCCGGCACACTTGCTTAAACCATAAGCCCTACCAGCCCGCCGAAGGCTCACCGTAAAATTGCTTTGCCATCGCCGTCACCTTGAGGACAAATTCTGTTTTGCCACGCGTATAGGCCACTCGGTCATTCGGATAGGCGGACGCTAGGCACAACTTGAGGTATTGGTACTCCTCGGCCACGCGCGGGTGTTCGATCAGGTAGTCTCGGAAGAGAAGTCTATCCCAATGTTCGACAAAGTGGCGATCCACCATGTGAATATGATGGGTGCGTAGGCCGCTGCCCTCCTGACGCTTGATGAACCATGCGTAGAATGGCGGGCCATCGTCTCCAAATGAAGGTCGCCAGAAATAGTCGTAGCCTTGCGACTCCAGCAAAGGGGCAATTTGGGTACGGGCCATTTGCAGGTCCGTCACCTCCACCAAAATGTCCACAATGGGCTTTGCCGCGAGGCCAGGCACGGCAGTGCTGCCGAAATGCTCGATGCGCCTGATGAGTTCGTTAGGAAGGCAATTTAGAAGATGTCCCTTTTCCTGACGAAACAACTCCGGCCACCGAGGATCGTAGGGCGTGATCGCAACATCCTCCTGCGCCACTCTCTGGATTCGTTGTTCAAGCGTCTCCATGTATCGTTGGATAAAAGTTTGTGTCCTTGCGCAGGTGAGAAAACTATATGCCCCATGCCGCCTTGCCGCAAGGACACCGATCATCAGGGCTGGAGCGTGGCAGCATGCTCGAAATCTTCGCGTTGATTAGCAACGGCACTGCATCCATCGCGCACAGCGTAGACATCAGTGGGAAATTTCGCTGTTGTGTTTCCTACTCGTCTTTATCGGATTTATATTCTACCGATAGTTGGAGCCCTGGTGTAATCTTGATAGTTTGCCCCGTTGTAATAACACTGGCACATTCACCAAATATTACGTCACCTTTGGGATGGCCATTTTTTAAATGTTTTAACGGACCTTTTGCTCCAAGATTTTCTCCGGTATCAACCTTCACATTAATATAGGCACAACGTTTAATCGGTTCATCAAGACGTAACCGAAATTGGTCACCTAAGAGCAATGCTATTGTATGTTCTTCAAATGGCTCGAAGTCAGCAACAGTTAAGGAAGGAGCAAATTGTTCCATTGTAGCTCTTGGTAAACTAAGTCCTCCAAGGTAATCATTCAACGCGTCAAGAGACTGTATTCCTGCGATTGTAATTGGATGACGATCAAGAAAGCCTGCGGGGCTACAATTCCCTGAATAATCTTCTTTCACTGTTGTATGTGGGTGTACGAATTGGAAAAGCCGAAGTTCTGCTCCTTTATAGGGTTCCAAGATTGTGGTAAGCCATTTAGAAACCTGATCACCACAATCAAAGCCTATAGATTTATGTTGATAGTGACATACAATTGGACCGTCAGTGGGGGTTGATTCAATTGAAATGGACATTTCTCCATGACCTGGATAAGAGAGTTGAAGAGTAGCGTTGTCTATCTTTGTAACATTGAAAATGGCCAGGTGTGGTTTCTCTCGACGTGTTATTGATTCGTACTCTCCTGATCCATTTGGATTAAGAGCGGCAACCGCAAATTGTCGGTCTCCAAGAATTCCACCGGGCGTAAGATATGCTTCGTCAAGTTTGACTGTGCCCATGCTTTTGACGGGACATATACCAATATCTCGAATCGTTACAACCTTCATAAGGATACCTAAGCTCTCTTAGTGAAGATCTAATTCTATTGCGAGCCTGAAACGTAGTCTAGTGCTTAATTGATTAAGTTACGGATATTATTTTTGAGCTGCGCGCCATTGACCTCTCGCTTTCTCCATTTGAAAGGCTGAGGGTTCTTGTTTGTGATTTTGATAAACTTCCGGATCTGGCGAGCCAGATCTTGGGATGATTCCGCGGAGAATCCATCGAGCGAGTTTCTTCCAAGGATAGCGAACCAAACTTCTATCTGGTTGAGCCAGCTTGCACTTGTTGGCGTGTAGTGGAAGCGGACGTTTTTATTTCGAGCAAGCCATTCGTCGATGTTTTTGTGAATAGAATGGTTGTCGGCAATGACATGGATCTGTTGCGTTTTTGGATAATCTTGAACGATGGAGTCCATGAACGCTAAAAAATCTTCGCGTTTCTTTTGTTTTGTTGTTCGTCCCCTCACGATTCCGGAATGAACTTCTAGTGCAGCGAATAAATTGAGAGTCCCGTGTCTTTTGTAGGTGCTCTACTTGATTGCCTGGTCCACCGCTCGCCGGTATTCATTTGTGGGGAAGCATTCTAGGGCCGGCATTAGCAAAGCAAAGGCGATCAGATCCGGGTTAGCTGAATGACGCAGCAGATTGTGGGCGGCTGAAGAATTGTTGAGGTGGGCCGTTTCCGCTGAAACCTTGCCGCGCCAAGCAAAGGGAGCATCGATCGCATCCTTTCTTGCACACACAAAGGTGCCTCTTCCCACGTGACCGCGAACCAATCCACGTGATTCCAACTCCCGGTAACTGCTGACGACGGTGGTGCGGCTAAGCCCAAGTTGTGCGGCCAGTTGTCTCTCAGACGGTAAACGCTCCCCATCTTTCAGTTCACCTGCCTCAATGGCGCGTTCTAGTTCATCGACCAATTGACCATAAAGATTTGAGCCGTTGCCTCGTTTAAGAGTCAGGTTCGGTAGTGTCATCGGGCCCTCCGTGGAAAGACCAATCGAGAATTGGATATTGAATATCCGTAGTCCATTGCCATAGAGTCTCAACAGATCGCCGGAAATAATGGCGGTTCCACATCTTGATGGGGGCGGCACTGGGCCCTTTCGACGCGTGGCTTTTGTTGCGTGGGTTGAGAACATTGGGAGTAAGGGGCGAGCGCCACAACCAAAATGCCCTGATGCTCGCTCGTTTTTTCGAAACGCACCCGAAGATAGCTCGGGTCAATTATCCGGGGCTTGAGTCTCATCCACAGCATGAACTGGCTCAGGAGCAAATGAGTGGCTTTACCGGCGTGATGAGCGTCGAGCTACGCGGCGGTTATGAGACGGCCTAGCGCTTCATTGCATCCCTCAAGTTGGGATCTTACGCCGCGAGCCTCGGTGGATTCGAGACGCTGCTGGTCCACCCCGCGGCGATGTGGGGCGACACGTTGTCAGACGCGCAGCGTAAAGCAATGGAAGTTGGTGAGAATCTCGTGCGGATCTCAGTGGGGCTGGAAGACGAACGAGATCTTATCGACGACTTCTCGCAGGCTCTTGAACAGATCTAATTGGTGGATCGACGAAGGCGGTGTTGTCACCTGCTGCGGCATCTCTGCGGGGATCGACATGAGCCTCCTCCTTTCGACGTCTCGCTGGACGGGCTCGCATCTGCAACGGCCTGACAAATGGATTATCGGTGGCAGCCTAACGAAGGCGAAAGCGTAAAAGGTTGAAGACGACATGGAACATTATTCATTCCCCGACACAAGCATTCCGGAAGCGTACGGCCCCTACTCTCACGCCGTCGTGGCTGGGGATTTCGTATTCCTCGCTGGTCAGATAGCGCGAGACCCGGTATCGGGGCGCCTCATCGAAGGTGATATAACGGCCCAAACCGCTCGTTGCCTGGAAATCGTTCGCGATATTTTGAAAAGCCTTGGGCTCTCGCTAACGGACGTTGTGCGTACAACAGTCTTTCTATCCGACCTTGGGGATTTCGACGCTATGAATAGCGTATACGCCGCTGCGTTCCAGGCGCCGTATCCGGTGCGTAGCACCCCACAGGTCACGATGCCTTTTGGCGCGTTGGTCGGGATCGAAGTCACCGCATTTCGTTGCGGCACGACTCATTCAGCCTGATTGCGAGTTGGCCGCGCAGCGACTGCAAACGGAGGTCGTGAGAATCTCGATAACACTCATATGAGGAAACTGATCGCTTTAATCGGCGAATACGATCCAAACTTTAAGCCACATTTGGCGACTAATGCGGCTATTGAGCATTCGGCAATCCAGTCGGCTATTGACGTTGATGCCGATTGGGTATCCACCAAGGAGGTCAGTAGTTATGAAGTCGATACTTTACTTTGTTTTTGTAGTTCTTTCCCTGCCCACGTTTGCACAGAACGTCACTTTCGAATCGTATGGCAAAGCGCGCGAAGTCCTTGACCGATCTATTGCTGCTTACGGAGGCATGGAAAAACTCCGTGCGATCGAGAACATGACCTTTCGCGCCGAGGGCGACACCGTTCATCGCAATCAAAGCCGTAAGCCATTCACGTCAGACCGCACACCCTTCAAAGCGTCGTACATAATTGACGCGAAGAACACGCGTTACCGGCAATCACAAGACGGCTGGTATCCGGGCGGTTACCACGTGGTCAATGGATTTGCGATAAACAAGACCGAAGGAGTGTCCTGGAACGTGCTGCGTGGCTCGATGAATCCGATCCCGAATATTCCACCGGCGAACTTCCGCGCACGATTGAGAATGTTCCCGCAGTTCATCATTCTTAATGCCGCCGGCAGAGCGTCACGTCTGAGATTTATCAGCAGGACAACATTCGATGACCGGGCTCACGATGTCGTGAGTTACGCGAACGAAGACGGGCTCGAGATCTCGCTCTACATCGATCAGAAGACTGGCCTCTTGTCCAAATACGAGACGCTCGGGACGGACCCGTATTTCGGCGATGTGATCAACGAGTTCATATTCCCCGCTTATCGCGAGCAGAACGGACAGCTCGTCCCGACCGGACGCATCGATAAGCGCTCCGGTGACGTCATGAATGACGTCAAGTATCTCGACGTCGTTTTCAATGCGTCGCTCACGGATGACGATTTCAAAAAGCTGCCCGACGGAATAAAACCCGCGACGCCGGCACCAACAATTGCGCCATCAAGCACGAAGTACGCGGACAACATCTACACGGTGAACGCCACCCCCGATTACAACGTGCTCGTTGTCGGCTTCAAGGACTACGTCTTCGTGATGGAAGCACCGAACGACGATGCGACATCCCGACAGATTATCGCCGAGATCAAGAAGCTTTTCCCGGACAAGCCGATCCGTTATATCGCGGTGACGCATCATCATGACGATCATGGGGGCGGCTTAAGGACGTACGTTGCTGAGGGCGTGACGGTGATCGGTCTGCCGGGTGAGAAGACGTTCTTCGAAAAAGTGATGAAGAGTTCGTTTACGATCGATCGCGATGCGCTTACGCTAAAGCCTCAGCCGCTGAAGTGGGAGTCGGTCGAAGGCCGCAAGCGCGTCCTGACCGATGGAACGACGACCGTCGAGCTGATCGACATCGGACCGAGTCCGCACGCCGAGGAAATGCTAGTCGCATATGTGCCGAACGAGAAGCTCGTCTTTCAGGGCGATCTGCTCGACCGTCCGGCGAACAACGATCCGCCAACTATCAACGACATCACGGTCCATTTTTCGAACTGGCTCGACACGTCGAAGCTCGACGTCGCGCTCGTGATCGCCGTTCACGGTCCGCCATCGACGCGGGATGAGTTGCGACAGGGTGTCGCTGAAAAGAAGAAGAGTTTGAATCAGAAGGTTGGGTCACGGTAGCTCTTTGAGTTCGGCGGCGTCCCACTCTGGGAGATGCTTATCTGCCGGAACCCGTGCTATCTGAAACATTGAGTCGTACATGGAGGTCCGCTCTGTGCTACATCTTGCCTTCGATGGAAGTGGCGGTGCCAGCGAACGATTATATGGAGCGCATTATCAAGGCAGCTAGGGAATTCCATTTCCCGGAGTGGTACATCGAGCAACTAGAAAGTTTCCGCTTAAAAGGCAGGTAATCAGCGGTGACCCCGCATTAAGGTATGTTCCGGAGCGGGCCAACTACTGATGTAATCCCAGCCAGTCAATGATCGTGATACGAGGAGAACTATTAAGAAAGAGATCGCCGACACGCAAGCGAGTACAAAGCATGGAGCGACTGCGCTCGTCCGGTACCGCTCCCAGCTGTGATTTATGTCGAACGAACAAGTCTACGCGCGAGGTTTGCTGAACCGGGCTCTAGACGCGGCGATCCAGCCGCCCGAGATCCGGGCATACATGCAGGCGGAGATCGACCTGCTCCGCGATGAGATCGTGGATGGAATGCGGGTAATTGACATTGGGTGCGGGACAGGGCGGCATCTGGCCATGCTCGGTGACCGTCTGGCGTTGGGCGTCGGATTGGACTATCAGCATGCGTCGATTGTCGAGGCCCGACGGGTAGCGGGATCATTACCAATTCACTTCGTGACAGGCGACGCGACGGCTGTACCTATCAGATTCGGGTTCGATTTCGCGATTTGCATGATGAACACCTGGGGTACGATGAGCGACCAATTGGGCGTTCTGGGTGAGATGCGGCGACTGGCGCCTCACCCGCATCGCCGACTCTTGTCAGTCTACGGGTGCGCCTCGATACCCGCGAGGTGCGAATGGTATCAACGCTTAGGACACGCTGTGGTGGAGATTTCGGACGAGTTCATATTGGCGGAAGGGAACTTTCGATCCGAGCACTTTTCGGAAGCTCGCCTTCGATCATTGATCGGTGACTGCGATGTGCGACCCTTAGGAAACATTGCCTACGCTGTCACATTCTAACGCTTCAGTCGGGCCTGGAAAACGCCCTCCTTCAGCGCCAGCCAGACTGCGAATACAAAACGGGAAAATTATCTGTCGTTGATAGCGAAACGCTTCTTAAAGACCGATGAAAATTAAGAGTTTCGCCGGAGAACAAACGGGAAACTATTCTGTCATCGACTGGTAAGAACCTTGACGCCGGACACCTCGGACCGGAGCGGCGACTTTTTGCATCGAGCTTGATCGGGCGAAGCTGCTTGGCGAACTGCCGCCCGATGTCAACTAAGTGCTTCCCGTTATGCGGGCGGATCGTCACGTGGGCTCGGTTGGTTGGAGTGAGGAAAAAAACAGACGGAGGCTCATCGAATGCAAACTTTCATAGTCGATTCTTTCACTGACACACCATTCAAGGGGAATCCGGCGGGCGTTTGTATGGTTGAAGCGCTGTTGACGGATCAACGTATGTTAGAAATCGCTCAAGAGTTGAACCTTTCTGAAACGGCTTTTCTTAGCCCGCTGGAGAACGGCAGCGCCTATTCCATTCGATATTTTTCACCCAAGATGGAAATTCCTTTGTGTGGTCATGCGACGTTAGCTTCCGCCAAAGTGATCTTCTCGACTCGGGGACTCAACGAGGTTCACTTCCTAACTACTCAGAATCTCGAATTGTCTGCCCAGGCGTCGAACGGCAAGATCGTCATGGAGTTTCCCATTTACGAGACACTACCCGCCGACGCGCCGCCGGCCCTGCTCGCGGCGCTCGGAGTTAAAGCAGTCAGGAACGTCGCCTACAATGAAGAAACCCACATCTTATTGCTGGAATTAGCAAGCCCCGATGAGGTGGCTGGACTGGAGCCGGATTTTACGGCCCTGCTTCGGTCGCACCACTCCATCAACGGCGTTTTAGTCACTGCGGCATCTGGTTCAGACGGATATGATTTTCATTCACGGTACTTCTGGCCGTGGAGCGGCACAAATGAAGACCCGGTGACCGGAGGTACTCACACCTTCCTGGCCAAATATTGGTCGTCTAGACTGGGCAAGACAAGAATGAGGTCTTTTCAAGCGTCAAAGCGAACCGGTTTCCTGGAGGTGGAATTGAAAGAGGTCAAGTTGCAGATTCAGGGCCAGGCCGTCATTGTTTTCGAAGGCCGGCTCGCCATTTAGGTTTAGGGTGAATGCCGATCACAGGACGTCAGGCGTAAGCATTGCGCCATAACCAGGCGATGCATCGGAGCGCGGGCAGCGCAGTTCATTCCGCCATTGCCGATGCTCACGCCGGGTAAACTGATCGTTCGGGCAGCACGTAACAGATCCGGCGCATGGATGAAGAGCGAATGAGCTATATCGCGTTACTTGGAGAGTATGACTCGACCTTCACGCCACACGTTGCGACCGGGATCGCAATCCGACATTCGAGCGCCGTACTCGGCACAGCAATCAAGGGCGAATGGGTGTCCACTCAGGACATCGACGAGTCGCTCTTCTCACGCTATTCCGGTATCTGGGTTGCTCCAGGAAGCCCATACAAGAATCTTGAGAGAACGCTCTGGGCCCTTGAGCACGCGCGAAAGAACAACGTCCCGTGTTTCGGGACGTGTGGCGGATTTCAGCACATGGTGATCGAGTGCGCTCGCAACGTCTTGCACTACCCAGACGCGCAACACGCTGAATATGACCCATACGCATCGACATTGTTCATCTCGCGCCTCGCCTGCTCGCTGGAGGGCAGGGAGCTGGAGCTTACGTTTGAGAGCGGGTCGCGAGTGGCCGAGATCTACGGATCAACGTCGGCCAGAGAGGAATACTACTGCAACTTCGGAGTGGACCCGGGTAAGGTCGGACTTTTAGCGAGCAGCGGGTTGCGCATCAGTGGCTCGGACAGCGAGGGGGAGGTTCGGGTGATCGAGTTGCCGAATCACCGATTTTACCTGGGGACTTTGTTCGTGCCGCAGACGAGGTCGACCGAGCGACAGCCGCATCCGCTCGTTACAGCGTTCGTGCAGGCCGTGGCTGCGGCGCCCGTTCAACTCTGAAATTAGGCGGGAGACGAAAGAATATGCATATTCCTATTGCGCGTGGCGCGCGGTGACGGCAGCTACCCAAAGCTGCTACGCCAACTGGCGCGCGTGGAGTTGCTGATCCTGGATGACTTCGGGCTCAAGCCGCTCACGCAGACCGAGCGCCACGACTTACTGGAAGTGATTGAAGACCGGCATGGCGTGCACTCGACCTTGCTGACGAGTCAATTGCCCGTCCGCGCTTGGCACGAATATCTGAATGAGCCGACTGTGGCCGACGCTCTGTTGGATCGGCTGTTGAACGGCGCGCATCGGCTCGAGCTGACTGGTGACTCAATGCGCAAGAAAGAAGCCTTGACCAAAGCCAAGGCGAAGCAGTAGAACTTAGTGCGGAAAATCATTTTCTTGAAAGCTATAGTGGCTCTTTTTCAGCACACCGCTTCCGGTTATTATTCCCGCGACCAAAGTCGCGCTGGCAATCAAAGAACCAGTGCTAAACAACCCGAACTGTTATCGAATCGGCACGCAGGCTTTACACTGCGCTGCCGCAGTCAAAAGCTTTTCTGGGAGGAAACATGAACAACAAAATTCTGTCGTGCATTGGCGCGTTGCTGCTGTCGGCTTGCATGGCTCCGGCCTTTTCGTCTGCGTCGAGCGGTGCAACTGACGAAGGGCGCGCGAAATCGCAACCCGAATCTGTCGCGCTACTCGTCACCGTCACCGATCAAGCAGGCCGTCTGGTGACGGGGCTTGAGAGCCAGCACTTCGCGATCTTTGAGAACGGAGTTCGGCAAACGATCACCACTTTCAGCGACGGGGACACGCCGTTCAGTTTGGGAGTCGCGCTCGCTGTTTCAGGCAGTCAAGCCGGCCAGATGCGCGAGGCGCTCGATCTATTCATCGCGCGCGACCATCCGGATAACGAAGTTTTCCTGACCAGCCAAGCGGCGCTCGATGAGGCCGTGGCGCAGGCGCTCGGCAACGTCAAGCAGGGTCGCCATCCAAAACGCGCCTTGTTGGTCATTGCGGACGGGCGGACGCGCGCTGACGCCGTCGCACTGCTCAAGCAGACCGGGGTGCCGATCTACTCAATCGGCTTCAACGAACCGGCTAGCAGCGCGAGCTTCCCGGCAGACAAACAGGCGCTGTTGACCGAATTGGCGCAGGCGACGGGTGGCAAAGCATTTTTTCCCAATTCAACAGCGGAGTTGGAAAACACACTGGACCGCATTGCCCTGGAACTGCGGCATCAATACCGCATCGGCTACACGCCAGCCAGCGGCGAGCGGGAGCGGCAAAGAGATGGCCTCAGAGTAGAACTGAATCCGCCGCGCGGGTTGCCCATGCTGTCGTTGCGCGTCAGCAAGGCGGATGAGACTGCGCGCAAGTGAAGAAGTCGGCGCGGCTCGATTCCGATTACTGCAAGAGGCACGGATTGCGCCGTGCCTCTTGCTTTTGCTAAGCGCCAGCGCGCTCCGCGCGCGTTCACGATCGTGCCAATCCGCGTTCACGATGCTTGCCATTCGGTGTTCATCTTCGTGCGAATACCCAATTGATGAGCTGCTTGATCTCGGTCGTGTCAGTGGTGGGAATGTCATCGTTGTTTTTCATAGATGGCGACCGCGCCGATCCTATGCCAGGCAAAAACGAACGCCAAGGCCGTAGCGCAAATATTTTCTTTTTTCACGAGGGCTCACTGCAGGGACACGGTAAATGACTTACTGCAAATCGGTTTCTCCCCTGCCGTGCTGAGTTCATCGACCAGCGCTTCGTCATTTGATCTGAACAACTACACCGCGATTGAAAAGCTCCGTTTTCCGAAAAGGATCGGTTGGATTTGAATCGGAAACCTCCGCCGATCGGCTATCACCTGCCGATCCTCGGATTTTGAATCGGATGGACCCGGCACATGGTGGAATCATAAAACATTAGACAAGTGGAGAATTCGGAGCCGAATCGTTCTCGAACCCCGTCTTGCCCGGCCCGATCCGGTAACAGGATAAATATACCTCGATCAGTTCTTCCAATTTTCCGACCCCTTCGTTCCTGATCGGGCAAAACTCCACTATGCTAAATCCAAGAATCTCGAAATTGGCCTTCAGTTCATTCACCAGCCTCAAGAGCGCCTCGAAAGATACCCCT
>Ga0209466_1000302_pt1 | contig 11134 bp, 10 predicted proteins | sample PanSoiPlo30MoBio_FD_188323 | JGI IMG/M metagenome (GOLD analysis project Ga0209466, IMG submission 188323) | Tropical forest soil microbial communities from Panama analyzed to predict greenhouse gas emissions - Panama Soil Plot 30 MoBio (SPAdes)... | ecosystem: Environmental > Terrestrial > Soil...
GGGCGCCCTCAGGCCGAATGCTTGTGGATGACCGCTTTGGTCTCGAGAAATTCACTGAAGGCAATCTCTCCCCATTCACGTCCATTTCCCGACATCTTGTAGCCTCCGAACGGGGCTTGCGGATCTTCCGCCGCGCCATTAATAAACACCATCCCCGCCTCAAGTCTGGCGGCCACGTCATTCGCGCGTTCCTCGCTTGCTGACTGCACATAGGCGGCCAGGCCGTAAATGGTGTCATTGGCGATGCGGACCGCGTCATCGACATCTTCATATCCGATCATACAAAGAACCGGTCCGAAGATCTCCTCGCGTGCGATCGTCATCTCGTTCGTCACGTCCGCGAAAATGGTGGGCTTGACATAGTAGCCTGTCTTAAGTCCGTCGGGATGACCGCCGCCACCGAAAAGCAATGTCGCCCCTTCTTCGATTCCTTTCTCGATCAGGGATTGAACTCGATTCCATTGACGTTCAGAGACGACCGGTCCCATGTATACGTCCGTCTGTGGATCTCCATACGTCACCGAGGCGGCGACTTGGCTGGCGATGTTCTTAGCCGCCTCCATTTTGGAAAATGGAACCAGCATGCGGGTCGGGGCATGGCAGGTTTGGCCTGAATTGAACATGAGCCGATAAATGTTCTCAGTGATCGCTCGTTCCAGGTCGGCGTCATCCAGGATGATGTTCGGGGATTTGCCGCCGAGTTCCTGATGGACTCTCTTGACACTGTCGGCGGCCCGTTTAGCCACGTCAATCCCGGCCGCTGTCGAGCCGGTGAACGAAACCATGGCGATGCCGCGATGAGCTGAAATTGCGGCGCCCACTGTGGGGCCATCGCCATCGACGAGGTTATAGACGCCTGCAGGCACTCCCGCCTCATGAAAGATCTCAGCGAGTATATGGGCGGTGAACGGAGCCACCTCGGATGGTTTATGCACCAGAGCGCAGCCTGTCGCGAGCGCCGGAAAGGCCTTCACCACGAACTGATTGATCGGCCAATTCCACGGCGTAATAATTCCGACTACCCCGATCGGCTCACGCCGTATGGTTGTACGGTCACTTTGAGCATGTTCGAACTTATAGCCTTTCAGAGCCGCGATTGCCGTCTGGAGGTGTAAGAGCCCGACACCAACCTGGACCTCCTTTGCGTGTTTCTTCGGCAGTCCGAGCTCTTCCGTCAATGCGTCAGCCAGTTCGTCCTGGCGTCTCGCATAGACGCCGAGGATGCGGTTCAACAGATCCAGTCGTTCCTGCCGGGTACTGCGTGAGAAGCTGATAAATGCCTTTCTCGCGGCGGCGACGGCCTGATCAACCTCGGCAGGTGTGCACAGCGTAATCTGACCGGCAGGACGCTCGGTAGCGGGGTTGACGACGTCGATGACCGTGCCGGCGGCTGGTGTAACCCATGCGCCATTAATGTAGATCTGAGTGTAGTCTCTCATTAACTTCCCTCCTTGTTTCTTGCTCTGAGGCCATGAGCGAGACGACCTTTCATGATTGGACGTCTGCGCGTTGTGATATCCATTCGGGATGGATCCGGCCCGTAGAATTCAGTAACAGGCAGGGGCCGGAGTCCATCGATTGCGGATGCATAAATACGCTGGACTAATCCGCTCGGCGTCCCATTGACTTGTCTGAGCCCTGAGACTTTCTCGAACCAAGCGCGTTTTCGATCAATTCGGCGGCCAGGGTCAGACCATCGGTCTCGACGATAGCCCGTTGAATACGGCGAGCATTTTCTCGATAGGACGGATCACCGTAGACCGTGTCGATGAGCGCTGCGAGCCGATTCCAGGTAAGTTGGTCAAAGGGTACGAACTCCCCAACTTGCTTGTCGGCAATTCTTGCCGCCACTCCAGGTTGATCGTTTGTGATCGGAATGGCGACCAGAGGCACGCCTTGGGCCAGCGCCTCAACTACCGTATTTAAGCCGGCGTGTGTAATGCACAATGCCGCACGCTTGAGAAGCTCGAGTTGCGGAGCGTGAGTCACAAGGACGACATTTTCCGGAACGTTCATAAATTGCGCCGGATCCAGCTTATTGCCGACGACGATCACGAATTGCAAATCCTGGCGCGTGCGCGCCGCGTCGATCATCACCTGGAAGACGCGCTCGAGTCCGTTCTGAAGCGTACCCATCGATGCATAAACCAGCGGCGCCTCGATCAATCGGTCCCATGGGAAAGGAACCTCGGGACGGCCTAAGCCATCATGAAACGGTCCCGTATGCCGGAATTGCGCCGGCCACTGGGAGCTACTGAAATCAAACTCCTTTGGAGTTTGCGTGAGCCAAGCTAGCTTCGAGATAGTAGTTGCGGGATCGTTCCAGTCGACGGTCAGGTCAACTTCGGCGGCATACGCTTTCGCCGCCGCAACGGAGGGTTCAAGGAGTTTTCTGAACCGCGCCACCCCTTCGAGATTTCTGGCCCTTGCTTCTGAAGTATCTTCGTTTGGCCAGTCGAAAAAGCACAGCGGGGTGGCTCCCGAAGTGTCGAAGTGAACCGCATTGGAGACATGAATATAGGGTATCTTCAGATGCAGCGCGGCCAGTTCAAGATATGGCTGATATGTATCGAACACTAGAGCATCGATCTTTTCTCTGCCCACGATCGCCGTCAGAGGCCGCAATAACGCTCCGGTAGTTTGGGCCATCAGGTTGAATGTAAATTCGAGTCCACCCGATCCCTCTTGTATACTGAAGAGACGCTCCACTTCCATGAGGGTTCCAGTTGGGAACGCGTCTTCACCAACAGGTACAAACTTCAAACCGGCGGCGAGAACGAAGGGCTCGGTATCTGGAATCGACAAGAAGACAATGTCATGACCGCGCGACTGCAATTTCCTGGCCAACGTGGACATTGGATTCAGGTGACCCGATACTGGAAGACTGACTACACCGATTCTCAAAACAAACTCCTTGCTTAACAATGAAAGTTTCATACGTTGAAGGATTAGCGAGCCAGAACGCCCGAGTCACGTGGAGCCGCTTGCGAGGCGGCGCCGAAGCGTACCGGTCACCATTTGCCCGCGTGCGCGCCGCCATCCACGTGCAGTATTTCACCCGTGGTGAACGTGGCGTCGGTCAGAAACAATGCTGCGTCGACGACTTCTTTGACCTCACCGATCCTGTGGACCGGGTGTAGCCCTTTGAGAAAGTCATGGGTTTCCGGTTTATGCATGGGAGTATTGATCACTCCCGGCGCTATGGTGTTTACACGAATGCCTTCCTTCGCGTACTCAATGGCGAGGGCGCGCGTCACCGCATTCAAGGCGCCCTTCAGCATAATTTGAACGGCCGCCCCTACACCTGCGATCGGTTGGTCAACCAGGGTAGTTGACACGTTGACGATGCTGCCCGATTTCTGCCGCAACATTTGCTTTACGGCGAACTGTGACACGTAGAGAAAGCCTGCAAGCGTCGTGGAAACTAAAGTGTTGAAGTCCTCGATCGTGTATTCGGTGAAGGGCTTCGGAATAAAAACACCCGCATTGTTTATCAGCACATCGATCCGGCCAAATCGCGATACGGCAGTATCCACAATGGTTGCGGCCGTGCTTGGGTGGGCGATGTCTCCGTCAACCAGTGCAACATTCGCGGCCGCTGCGAATGGATTTGCTTTGGTGATGTTTCGCGAGTTTGCGACTACGCTGTAACCTCGTTTCAGGAACGCTTCGACGAGTCCCGCGCCGATCCCTCGCGAGGCGCCAGTAACAATTGCTGTTTTCGCTGCATTTGCCATTTGTAAGCTCCTTGTTTTCACATCAGTTCTCCGTTTCTCGTTGCGCCGAACCGATCGGCGTTCAACGATGGCGGGAGGATACTCCCGAAAGCCCAGGCGCCGCCGTTCGTGGATTGCGGCGACTATCGCAAGATTGCGATGACAATAAAAAGTTGAGGATAGAGGCGGAAAAATCGCGGCGCGAGTTCCTGCCGAACTCGCCAAGCAACTAGAAAGAGGAGAGTTATAGACTGCGGCGGAAATCGGTTGGCGTCACTCCCACAACCTTCCGGAACGCCGCGGCGAACGCGGAAGGGGTTCCATAGCCAACCGACAGCCCGACTTCCGTGACGCTTAAGGGCCGGTCTTCCAGCAACTTTTTGGCGAAGCCGATTCTTTGCAGGACCAGCCATTCGTGCGGCGTCTTGCCGGTCGCCTGCCGGAAGGCAGTGCAGAAATGAAACCGGCTGAGATGAAGGATTCCGGCCAGTTCATTGAGGCTGAGCTCTTCGCTGATGTGTTCAAGCATGTATTCGGTGATTCGCTTGACCTGCCAGGGAGCAAGACCGCGCCTGATTTCGGGATCCGGCAGCGCTCCAACTGACGAATGTCCTCGGATCAGTTGAGTACAAAGCAGATCGATCGCCTGCTCGACAAAGAGACTTGATGGCGCGTCAATTATAGCGACCTCACGGCTGAGCAATTCCATGATGCGCGCCGCAACCGGATCATCGAATGCGACGCGGTCGAGAAGTTCGATTCGTTGCCCTTTCGCGAGAACATCGGCGATCGGTTGGAGTCGAGACGCCGGTAAGTAGACATGCGACACCTCAATCGAGCCCTCGACGTCCCACCGGCCGTCAGAGCCTTCCGGAATTATGGTGATTGAGCCTGGACGAATTCGTGAGGTGATTCGCCTTCCGGCGCCTTGCAGCATGATCTCTCTTTCCTCGCCGTAGTACGTCATGATGACGTGATCGGCCATGGGCGGAAGATAGTCGTGAACAGCGCCGTGACTCCAACGTTGAGTGAGCCGTGTGCCGCTTCCCAGCGCCCCTTCGATGAGAACAGGCGGATTGTCGAGGATTAACCCAATCTCCTCGCCTGGGGTACGATCTCCGCCGGCATGTTCAGCTCGGGTTGGATCGAATTTTCGGTGTTGTTCCATGCCGCAGGGTTTCATCAACATGCGAGTGACGCTGCAATCAAGTACCTGGTAAGGACGTCACTACACCTTGCAGATTGCGTCTGATCCAAGAGCAAAGCTGTCACCGGGTTTAGGCGAGATGCCAGGCGCGCATCGTAAAGAAGGCCAGCTCGCAAGACATTCAGAGATTGATGATGACTTTTCCGAGCGCGCTGGCCTCAACTAGAACATACGCCGCCTCGATATCTTCAGTCGAAAACCGCCGTTCATTGAGTAACGGGGTCAGCTTGCCGGCTTCAACCAGCGTCGCTGCCCGGGCGAGTATTTCGCCATGATGCGCTCTGTTCTCTCCTGAAATGAGAGGGTGCAGTGTAAATACTCCCGAATAAGTGGCTCCGCGAAAGGAGAGTGGAGCGAGCGAGTGTGAACCCCATCCGAGGGAACTCAGAACATGACCGGTGTATCTCTTAACCGCCGTAAACGAAGCATCCAGGCTTGTCCCCCCAACCGTGTCATAGACGATGTCGAACCCTTTCCCTTCAGTATGAGCCGCTACGTATTCCTCGACCGAGGCGGCGCGATAATCGATCGGAATGGCTCCGAAATTCTCCACGACTTGCTTTTTCTCCGGCGACACCGTGGCGAATACTTTTGCCCCGAACGCGCGGGCAAGCTGAACCGCAATATGACCAACGCCGCCGACCCCCGCTTGAATCAGCACGGTCTGACCGGTGTGAACCTTGGCGCGATCCACCAGACCCTCCCAGGCAGTAATGATCGCCAGCGGTAGCGCGGCGGCCTGGCGCATCGAAAGATTCCCTGGTTTGTGCGCAAGCAGATCTGCATCGACTGCGATAAATTCCGCCAGCGTGCCCTGCAGTCCTCCGACGCCTCCAACCATGCCGTATACCTCATCGCCGACCTTGAATGAGGCGCCGCCGGACCCTGTCTCTTCCACCGTTCCTGCCATGTCGAGGCCGAGCACCGCTGGAAGCGGCTGTCTGGCATGCGCTGCCTTGCCCGCACGAATTTTGGTGTCGAGTGGATTGACACCGCTCGCAGAGATTCTGACCAGGACCTGATTCATTCCCGGCTTAGGGAGGGGAAACTCCGCCTGCCGAAAGTCGCCGCCGGGTCGCTCAACTAACCACGCTTTTTGTTCCATATCATCCTCTGATCGACGAGACTGAGATTCGCGAATTTAACCTGACCGGCCTCAGTCCTGCCATTGGTTAGAAGACCGGACGATCTCGAGTACTGGCCGCGGCGCTCTCTCCGATGTCCGTGTGCCTTTGGCTGGCTGGCGCATTCGCGAAATGCCAGACTGCGCCTCTTCAGCGAAGACACACTAATATTCATGTCCCTTCGGCAGAGTGGCGTCGGCACAGGTGTTGTTAGGGACGACGCCACTCTGCCGAAGGGACACGTTATATTTCCCGCGGCGAAATCTGAAAGGATTCCCCGGCGATCACTCTTCCGTTTTTGCAATATCCGCGCTTTCAAGGCGTCGCTCCCCTCTCCCCCCCTAATGAACGACGCCTCTGTGTTTAAAGAGCCGCGCAATTAACGCCGAAACTAAAAAGGGCTTGCCGTTGGGCGCACGATGATCTCACTGACATCCACGTCAGCGGGCTGCTCGACGGCGAACGCAATGGCGCGGGCGATGGCGTCGGCGCCGATGGCGATCCTGCGGAACTCCCGCATGCCTTCGGCTGTTGCGGGATCCGAGATGGTGTCGGCCAGTTCCGATTCCGTCACGCCGGGCGAAATTACCGTCACACGGATGTTGTCATTCTCCTGGCGCAAGCCTTCCGAGATCGCGATCACGGCGAATTTCGTCGCGCTGTAGACAGCGCTGGTCGGATATACCGCATGTCCGCCGATGGACGAGACATTGATGAACTGGCCGTAGCCTTGTTTCTTCATGACCGGCAGTCCGGCGGCGATGCCATGCAGCACGCCACGGATGTTGACATCAATCATCTGATTCCATTCGTTCACTTTGAGCGCTTCCAGCGGCGAAAGCGGCATGACGCCGGCGTTGTTGATGACGACGTCCACCTTGCCGAATTCGCTCTGCGCAAAATTGACGAAGGCTTCGACGTCTTCGCGCTTCGTGACGTCGAGCGCCCGATACCGCGCCGAACCGCCTTCGGCGCGGATGGCGGAAACCAGCGATTCGAGCCTGTCCGTGCGCCTCGCGCCAAGGACTACGTGCGCGCCCTTTTGCGCTAGCAGGCGCGCCGCCGCCTCTCCGATTCCGCTACTCGCCCCGGTGATTGCAATGACTTTTCCTTTAATTGCTGACATTGAACTTTCCCCCATTCAGATCTTTAAATTGTTTTCGCGCTCATCACGATTTCTCGCCTCAAGCGCGGGCGTAATGTACCGGGGTCAGCGTCTGGGGCGGTAATCTGAACCTGCTGAATACTTGCCTAATCCTGCATTCTTTCCTATGGTGTAAAAAGGAAGGGAGAAAATCATAAATGACAGTGTCGACGACCACAGCAAAAAACGGTAAGCGCCCTTTGGGAGAGACAGCCAGCAATCAGCGGTCTGAGTTGGCCGGCCTGATTGAGCGGAACATTGACGCAGACGGCATACACGCCACCGCGATTCCGCGCCTGTTCCTGATACGCTCATCACAGCTTACGGAGCCTACGCCCGCCGTGTACGATCCTGCTTTGTGCCTCGTCGTTCACGGTCGGAAGCAGGTGATGCTGGCGGATGAAGTCTATATTTACGGTCCGGAACAGTTTCTGATTGTCTCGGTTGATCTGCCGCTAGTGGGCCAGGTGATCGAGGCGACGCCGGCGGAACCGTATCTCTGCCTGAAGCTCAATTTGGATCCGGGGCAGCTCAGCGCGTTGATGATGGAGTTGCGGCAGGACGCGCCCCGGAATCGGCGAGCGGAACAGTTGAGACTGGGATTGTCTGTCAGCCCTCTAGCCCTTCCCCTGCTCGACGCGATGGTAAGACTGGCGAGATTGTTGGAAGCGCCGAATGACATTCCTATCCTGGCGCCGCTCGCCGAGCGGGAGGTTCTTTACCGGCTGCTTACCGGCGAATATGGCGATCGCTTGCGACAAATCGCGACGGCCGACCACCGGCTGGTGGCGGTCAATCGGGCGATCAGTTGGCTTAAACAGAATTACGCGGAGCCCTTTCGGATAGAGACCGTCGCGCGCGAAGCGCGCATGAGCCCGTCAGCGCTCCACCATAGTTTCAAATCCGTCACGGCCATGAGCCCGTTGCAATATCAAAAACAGCTTCGGTTGCAGGAAGCGCGCCGGCTGATGTTGGGTCAGGCCATGGACGCGGCGACGGCCGGCCATTACGTGGGATATGAAAGTCCTTCGCAGTTCAGCCGTGAATACAGCCGGCTGTTCGGCGCGCCACCGTCGCGCGACATTGCCCGCCTCAAGGAAAGTGTGCGGGTTCTCTTAGCTGATTAGCTTAACTTTCCTTTGAAATTCCACCACGAAGAAACGAAGAAGATGAGTGGGCTTCAACGAGGATAACCGTATGAATTACCTTTCAGTCGCCGCAGAGGAATGCGCGGCATTAGGTCGAGACCAACAAGTTGTCGAAAGCTTCGTTAGCCGTACTTGGCTGCTCAAGCAGTTAGAGCTGGCTCATGCCGCCGTCCACCACTAGCTCGGCGCCGACGATGAACGCTGATTCTACAGACGACAAATAGAGCACTGCGCTAGCAATCTCTTCGGCTGTGCCGAAACGCTTGAGTGGGATCTGAGCCTGAATACTGGCTGCGACTTCCGAAAGCTGTTCCGCAGGAATACCCAAGCGTCCATAGAGCGGAGTCTGGATTGGACCAGGGCTTACGACGTTGACCCGAACGCCGCGGTTCAGCAACTCGGAGGATAAAGTCTTTGCCAACGAAATCAGTGCGGCCTTGCTCGCGGCGTACACACTGGAATTCGGCATTCCGATGTGCGCGTTGATCGAGCCGTTGAGTACGATGGCGGTCCCCTGGTTCAGAAGCGTCGTCAGCGCCTTAATCAGAAAATACGGCCCCTTCACGTTAGTATTGAAGATATCGTCCCACAAACGTTCGTCAACAGCTTCAAGCGCGGCGAACTTGGCCATCCCCGCGTTGATGAATACGGCGTCGAGCATTACACCCCGCTGCTTTAATATCTCAGCAAGCGCATCTGCATCCGCAATTTGTCCGGCATCATTTCGGATAGCGATAGAGTCTGAGCTGAGTTGAGCCTTCGCCTGATCCAAAGTGGATTGGTCGCGCCCGGTAATCACAAGACGAGCTCCTTCGTTTGCAAACGCGAGCGCAGTTGCCAGGCCTATGCCACTGGTTCCGCCCGTAACTAGTACAGTCTTGCCTTCGAATCGCTTCATAACAATCTCCCCTTTTATCCGGTTAACGCCGCGTTTCAGCCGCGGCGACGCAGCAAATCGACTCGTCATCCACCTGCGACGCCGTCGGCTGCAAACGCAAGTTAGGCTGCGCCCCTTTTCAATTTTAGCTGCATCTGTTGACTCAACAACTCTGCTCCAGGACGTATGGGATGAGGCTGGCCCACAGGCTCAAAACCGGCGCGTGTATAGAGCCGCATGGCCGGAGTGTCGCCGCACGTGACTCCCAATTCAAGAAAATGGACATGGTTGCCTATCGCCCAAGTCGTGACTGCTTCTAGTAACAAGTGTCCAGCCCCAAGACGCCGGTAGTTTGGATGGACCCATACCTGATACAGATTTGCCACTGCGGGATTGGATTCTTCGATGCGGCCCCAAGCTAGGCCAATGGGCTGACCGTCTATTTCAGCCACAATCGGAAAATCCCAAGATGAGTTGACGCCGGAGGCGAGCCGGTTAGCCCATTCGGCATTGGAGCGTTGTACTTCTTTGGCGAAGGTGCTCCCAAACGCATCTGGCGATTCAGCCAGCGCGGCCAACCGCAGGTCTTTATAGATGTCCCACTCGTGCTCTGCCAAGGTACGGATTTTGGGTGTCAAGGTCATGTGCTTCTGTGCAGCCTAACGTTCCGCGTTAGCCGCGCTGAGCGCCAGCGAGGGGACGTAAGCAAGGCCCTAGCGGAGCGAGGGCCGAAGCGAAGCGTGTCGGCGGCACGCGGTGGCTGGGCGCCACTAAATCAATTCCTTTGCCATTTCCCGGATTTTACACACCGTTCTCCAGTTGCGATCCGTCATTGGCACACCCAGCAGTTTCTCGGCATTGGCAGCCAACTTCGATCTGCCTATCCCCTCAGGAGCATGTAGATAAAATACCCTGTCGATAAGATGAAATCGCTCGCTATCACTCTTGAGGCTTTCGAGCGTTCCTAGATCCGGCTTCTCTGGTGTGGAGGCAAGAAAGCCCGCGTGCAAAGCCTTTGAGTCGGGCGCCGCTTCGGGGAACGGATTCTTCCGAATCGCCCGTTCGATGTCTTCCAGTTCCAACAACAGAACGCTGGGTTCGAATCCGCGGCGCTTCTTGATTTCACGACTTATCGCATTTGAAAGCCGTGCGGCGTCATTTCCCAGGCTTACAAACACCGCGTTACCACTTTGGATATAGGTTTTGACATTTCGAGCGCCCAAGTCCTCAAGAACTGCAACAAGTTCTCTCATCGGCAGTGTATTCTTCCCACCGACATTGATGCCTCGAAATAGCGCAATATAGGTTTTCATTTGATCATCGCTTCGAACTTGATATCAGAGAATTCGCCCATTCGAGAGAACGCTGCCAGCGACCAAATATGAAAGCTAATTTTACGCGATGAAGAAATGCCCGCCAAGATATCCACAGCGATCTGATTCATAAGATGGCGCATGAATTCTGAAGGTTAACCTTGCCGGCAAGGTTTTGGTTCCGAAACGGCAAATTTTTCCCTTCAAGTCACATGTCGTCGCTTGCTCTCGAACGTCGCTAGTTTTTCCATCCGGTCCCCTTTGTGAGCCAAAGGTTTCTGCTGCGGGTAGACGACGAGCCTTGCCAGGCAAAGCGCCGGCACGCTCGATCTTCAAACTCGTATCTCAAGAGGAAATACCATATGTTTTCAAGAATCGAGAGAACTCGTCGTTCAAACCACAGCATTTTCCTTCCGCAAAATTTCGGGTCGCCTTTCAACGACACGGCGGAGCACATCACAGGTCTCGGCCTGGCGCGAATTGACTTCGAGCGCTGCGCGGTCGCTGGGGAGGTGATTTATTCGGTCGAGGGCGATTCGACTCCGACCAGCCAGCAGGATGAAGAATCTCGCATCGCGACGCTCGCCCATGCGCTCAAGAAGCTC
>Ga0209466_1000303_pt1 | contig 11115 bp, 8 predicted proteins | sample PanSoiPlo30MoBio_FD_188323 | JGI IMG/M metagenome (GOLD analysis project Ga0209466, IMG submission 188323) | Tropical forest soil microbial communities from Panama analyzed to predict greenhouse gas emissions - Panama Soil Plot 30 MoBio (SPAdes)... | ecosystem: Environmental > Terrestrial > Soil...
CGCCCGTTCCGTTTCTTTCCACGGTGCGAGGCGCTTCTGCAGCTTTTCGACGCCGCTGCTCAGAATTACCCCGAGCAAGGCGAGAAAAATAGTGAAGGCGCGGAGTCAAGAGTTCTTGATTAAGAGATTTTCCGATCTCCGTGAACTCGGCGTCTCTGCGGTGAAATAAGGCTTGCTGCTCTGGTTGCAGCTCTGCCGGGCAGGGTTTTTGTGCAATTCGGACTTATGGTAAGTGTTGCGGAACGCTTATTTTATTAACTTAGAGGCGAAAAATGTTTGCCAAGATGAGCCTCGGGATTCTATAGGTTGGCTGACGCTGAACTTTGAATTATTGAATCCCGCGATCGTAGCGCGCAAGGAGGTTGAATGACGGCTAGCGGCAAAGTGACCGAGGGCCTTGCGGACTGGTTGTGCTCTACCGGTTATGATGATTTGCCCTTAGAGGTGCGCGGCAAGGCGTTGGACGTGGTTTTTGATTCCGTCGGCTGTATGGCGGCCTGCGCTGTGCTGCCGGAAGTAAGAAACATCGTTGAGTTTATTAAAGATCTCGGTGGAGAAGCTCATTGCACTATCATTGGGCAGAGAAGACGCGTTCCGGTCGTTAGCGCAGCCATGGCCCACGGGGCGATGGCTCACGGCGACGAAGTGGACCCGGTTCACTTAACATCCTTCGGCGGCCATGTGGCTGCTGGCCCCGTGCCATCCGCGCTCAGCGTCGGGCAATGGGTTGAGGCCAGCGGGAGAGACATCCTTCGCGCAGTGGCTTTAGGTTATGAGGTCGGCGGCAGGTTAATGACCATCTTCTATCGTGAGAGAGACTACGTCACGCGCCGTTTTTACCACACATCGGTGGCTGGCGCGCTGAGCTCAGCTGTGAGTGCGGCGTTGCTTTTGGGTCTGGACCGCCGGGCGATGCAAGTAGCTCTGGGGTTGGCGTCATATCAGGCGGCGGGTCCGGATAACATGACGAAGGACCCCGGACACATGGGAAAAACTTTTCAGGTAGCCGCAGCCAACAGAAACGGCGTGACAGCTGCGCTGCTTGCACGCAAGGGCTGTCATGTTCCTTTGGACATTCTCGATGGCCCGCTGAGCCTATTTGATGCTTTTCTGGAGAGCCCTGAAGCCGGAGCAGAGATGATGAAAGATTTGGGACGATATTACGCCATAGCGGACGTGATGCATAAGCGTTACCCCGCAGGGAGCCCGAACCAAACTTATCTTGAGGGGATATTCCGCCTGCTTCATGAACACAGCATCCAACCTGAAGAAATCCATGAAGTGGAAATTCAAATCCCCAAACGCGGCGTCCACAGGATTCCCAGCACGCGCCACGCCGCTATTGCCGGGGAAATGGTATGCGCCATGGCGCTGGTTCACGGAAAACTCGATTTTTATCAACTGCACGATGAAGGGACAGTCGCTAGCCCACAAGTACAAAGGATGCGCGACCGAGTACGTTTCGTAGGCCGTGAGGACTGGACGGGGATGGAACAAGGACGCCACGCGATTGTCAGCCTGACGACCACCAAGGGGCAAAAGCTAGAGGAAGAGATTTGGTATGAGCCCGTGACTCAACAGGAGCTTGAGGACAAGTTTCACTCGCTGGTCACTCCCCGCCTGGGAAAGGAAAAAGCCGGCCGCGTGGAAAGTCTCATTAAGCGACTGGAAACAGCGGAGAGTATTAGCCCGCTGATGGAGGAGTTGGAGGGGTGAGAATTATGCCTGGCTAAGCCCGTTGCCTGATGATTCTAGTGACCGGCTTTTTGCTGAACGCCGTTGGAAGAAACTGGGAGTGAATTCCCGCCCCGCCCGCAACCACGATCAGAATATCCTCAGGATGATCGGCAATCCCGATGTGCTCTGGATCGCCTGCGACTTGAAACCAGCGGGAGCGGCGCTCAAAAATCCCCCGCTGCGTCCCTCCAGCGAATTTTGAGAGGGGAATGCGCGCCTTATCGAACAGAAACTGTTTTATCTCCTTTTTGCCAAAGCCATCACGGGCAAGCGTCTCAGCGTGCTCGGGGCCAAGGACAAGCAGCGGTCCGGATGGGAATATAATGTTGTTGTGACCGAGACCGCATAGCGCCCCGACAAAAGTCTCCAAGATTTCCTCTCCTGTTTTGCATCCGTAAGTAAAGAGATTCTGTGGGCCACCGGCACCGATGAGAGTAACCGTACTTTGCTCGATCGCGTATCCCCGTTCCACGTGTAAGGGTTCCCAAGGGCTTTCATCCTCGGCTTCGGCTATGCAAAAGGTATATTTGCCAGGCTGGCCATGAGTTGCCGGATCGGTGATGCCGGGTATCTCGCCTCCTATATTGATCAAAGCCAGTCTAATGGCTCGTCCGATAGTCGCGTTGGCGCGAGCCCCCGGTCCAAATAGATTGCCAGCCGCGTTGAGGCAGAGGGCTTTGATTATAGGACCGTTGACGACGATCAGCGGGGCCGTAGCGTTTGTCGCCGTTTGCATGCTGTAGAGAGCGAGATCCTCATCCAGAAGTCCATCAACGGCGGCAAGGAACACGGGAAAGTAATCGGGTACGCATCCGGCCATGACCGCGTTCACAGCAAGCTTGTCGACCGTAACGGGATGCATAGCCGGTGGCAGCGACCCAAGAATGGTATCCGGAGCATAGACGGATTGAGACAGCATGGCGCGAACATTGGTCTCGGTCGGCGGGATAATAGGAAAACCGTCCGTCCACCCCTGCTCATGGAAAAGCTCAAAAACTTCCTCCACTCCTCCGTTGATGGTCAGCAGATTTTCTCCGCCGTCATTTTGCGAGATTTGTTTTTCTTCCTGCTCGCGAGTAACGGTCAGCGCCTGCGTTATTTGAGGTAACGCCTCCTTGACCTGGTTGCCGACGGCCTCTAGGGGCGCTGTCGCCATAGGATGCAGAATTTTAACGAAAGGGACCGAGGGCATGCCCTCGTGTTGTGCTTGAGCTTTGGCGGGTTTGAGAAACGGAGCGCTGCAGACTGTCGTGGTGACAACTCCGCGCTTTTCTAACTCAATGGCGTCCCGGACACTCCAGGACGTAGATGTTCCTCAGTCGCCGAAGCAGAAAATCACAAATCCGCATTGTTCAGAGAGCTGGCGGATCTGATCGTCGGATAGCGGAACGCCAGGGGATTCCTTCCTCACGACGATGAAATCTTTGGGATGAAATCGTTGCCGGATTTCTTTCTGAATCTCGTCGATAAACAAATCTGCATTGACCTTGCTGGTATCAACGAATCCCCAACACTGTCCTGTCAGAGATCTTCTCCGAGGAGCAATGGAAATCGGCTGTCGCGGCTTCGCGAGGGTTGGCTTATGAACGGTTATCTGCAATGTCGTCTCTCTAATCTATGGATCTGCACCCGGCTTACTCATTCAGCCCGAGGGTATCACGTCCGACAAACTTTTGCATAAATGCGACCGTAATAAAGGTGAAGATCAGCATCAGGATGCTCAGGACGGCAATAACCTCGATGACTCCGTGGTTCTGAAGGTCGATGATGAGCACGGAAAGCACCCATGATTTCGAGGTATATAGGAGGATAGAAGCGCTCAGCTCCCGTACCGCGCCGATAAACATGAGTAACCACGCTGCTATGATCCCTCCCTTGGCCAAGGGCAAGGTGATGCTTCTCATGGTAGAGAGCCGATGCGCTCCAAGAATTCTCGATGCCTCTTCTAACTCAATATGGATACCTTTCATGGTCGTGTCGACCTGCGTGTAGCCGACGGGCAGCTCCTTGGTAAGGTAAGCGAGGAGCAAGATCCAAATGGTGCCATAGAGGAAGAAGGGAGGTCCCGAGTAGGCGATTAGGAGCCCCGCCGCGAGCACAATGGCAGGCACCACGGTGGGAGCGACGGAAAGATAGGCGAGTGTCTGATATCCGCGGAAGAGCTTACGATTGACGGCATAGGCTACGAAGGCCGCAAGACCAACACCAAGGGTTCCCGTCAGCACGCCGAGCACCAACGTGTTGATGACGGCGTCTTTGGTTGCGCTGTAGCCGGTGACTGCTACGCGCCAATTGTCTAGTGTGAGATTTTCCAGTTTGAGAGGCATCGCCCATGCCTTCGAGAAGGCGGCTTTAATTAGAACGAGGTAGGGAAGAAAAACCGCTAGAGCGACGACGAAAAAACAGAATATGAGAGCCGGGTAGCGCCAGCGGCCGAGTTCAATTGGCGAGCGCCGCATACCTCTCCCCGTAATAGTTGCAAAACCTTTTCTGCCGAGCACTCTTTTCTGCAAAGAGAGCAGAACCACGGCAACTAGAAGAAGGAAAACGGAAAGGGCAGCGACGATCTCAAATTCCTGGGGGACCTGCGAGAGGAGCACCCAAATTTGCGTGGTGATGGTATGAAAGCCGGCGGGCATGGCCAGTATGGCAGGAACGCCGAACAGCGCCAGTGCATGCACGAACGCGAAGATAAACCCTCCAAGCAGTGCTGGAGTAATCAGTGGCAGCGTTATCGTCAACGCGGTTCTGAAACGGTTGGCGCCAAGGATCGCCGCGGCTTCTTCCATCTCCGACGAGACGGGTTCGAGGGCATTGGTGATCATGGTAAAGGCGTACGGATAGCTGTAAAGAAAGATAACGAATATCACCCCTTCAAAACTGTAAATGTTGAAGAGATATCCTTCCAGCCCACTCGTGTACCGATAGAGATGGTTAAACCAACCCGCATTTGGACCTGCTAGCATCGTCCAGGCGAATGCGCCGACAAACGGCGGCGTAACAAATGAAGCTAACACCAAGGCGCGAAACAGCTGTTTGAAAGGCACATCGGTGCGTGCGATCAGCCAGCCCATCAAAGAGCCAACAGCCGTCGCCAATAGGCTCGCCCAAAAAGCGATCAGCAGGCTATTCCGTACCGCGCGCAGCAAAGCCCGATCGGAAAAGATTTGCTGGTAATGGGCCAGTGTCAGCCCCTGTTCTCCTCGGAGGCTCGTCGTAACGAGCCACCACAGAGGGACGCCAACGAGGACACCGACCAAACCGCATGCCCCGATCCAGGTCGGAAGGCTTGGATCGAGTCGCGGTCGAAAATTCACTCGGAATATTTGTGCGAGAGGCTCGCCTAATTTGCTGCTCGCTTTGTTCACTTCGCAGGTAAGAATTTTCTTAGAGGCCGAAGATTTCGGTAAACATCCGCTTGATTTCACTCTGGCGCTTCACCAGCTCGTCCACTGGGACCGCCAGCGTTTTTAGTTGGCTCAGGGGCGGCATATCAGAAGGGTACTTTGCATTCGGATGAGGAACATAGAGCCGGGTATTGTCAATCAACAGTTGTTGAATCTTTTCGCTAAACATATATTCCAAGAAAAACATGGCGGCGTTGGGATGAGGCGCCTTTTGGGCGATACCTGCGGGCGAGAGAACGAGCACAGCTCCCTCGGACGGAAAGATAACGTTCACTGGGTTTCCTTTGGCCTTGACCCGCACGGTGTTGTAATAGTTTCCCTCCACAAGAATCGCTCTCTCGCCCGCAGCCACAACACTGACGCCTTGGGAAGCGGCTTGGACGATGACTGGATTGTTTTTGCGCAGATTGCGGTAGTAGTCCCAACCGTAAATCTTAGTGATGGCAGCCATGACGTTGGTCCCGGCACCCGAAACATAGTGGACCTTGAGCTGTTTGTCTTTCCATATAGGGTCGACGAGATCCTTCCATGACTTGGGAACGGCGCTCGCAAGAACGAGCCTGGTATTGTAAACGGGCTGGGCGATCGTGGCTCTCCAGGCATGAAAATATCCGTCTTTGTCCAACAGGAAGGTGCTAGGGAAACGCTCGTAGTTTTTGGGACGGTGCGCCCTGAGCAAACCTTTTTGTTTGAGAAGCGCAAAATCGCCGGCTTCCGAAATCTCGATAACATCGACGTTGTTAATCCCTGCCTGGGCTTCCTGGATGACGCGGGCGACGACTCGCTCGGAGGCGCTCCGAGTCAGTTCGACCTTAATGCCGTAGGTTTTCTCGAAGATATTGGCCACCTGCTCGGCCATCTCAAGAGCCATGGCCGTATACCAGACCACCCTTCCTTCTTTTTTGGCCTGTTCGAGTGACCCGTCCTGCGCGCGAATCAGCCGGGGCGTTAGGAGGATCGGTATCAAGAGCAGGAATAATCGCAAATTCCTGCCTCTCGCCATCATTGTCTTCCCGTCTCTCGTTAAAACGCGATTGAAAGTAATTTCCTTGACCGACATTTTTTCCGACTGGATCTTTTCTCCCAGAGGCTGACCCAGTTTTGCTCCTTCTGATCAGTCTTTACCCCGGGGTTTACCCTGAGGGCCAAACGTTTACAAGAGTGGGCGACCCCTGAGGAACAACGATTAACGTGCTGCAGATCTTTACTTTTCACTGCGGTCATTCGGATGCTAATCGTAATTAGGCGGCAAATTCGATCTCGCGGGGGTATGGGTAGGATTTTGAATCGCCGGCTCCAGATTCAACCCGAAATGTGAAATCAAAAATCGGAAATTGCTAAAGCGCCCGTTCCGTTTCTTTCCACGGTGCGAGGCGCTTCTGCAGCTTTTCGACGCCGCTGCTCAGAATTACCCCGAGCAGGGCGAGAAAAATGACAGGAACAAAAAATTTATCCGTCGCCAATGCGCTGGAGTAACGAATCAGAAGCGCTCCCATGCCGGTCACCGCCGTGAACATCTCCGCTGTAATGATGCCGATCAGCGCGCGCCCAACTGCCAAACGAATTCCTGCCATGACGAACGGCAAGGCGGCAGGCAACATAATTTTCGTAAAGATTTTTCCCTCTCCGGCTCCGTAGGCGCGTCCAATATCCACGAGATTTGCGCTCACGCTTCGAACGCCACTAAAGGTATTCATCAGAACGGGAAAAAGCCCGCTAAGAAATACGATCGCTATCTTAGATGATGTCCCGAGGCCAAACCAAAGAAGCAGCAGAGGGATAAGGGCGACGCGAGGCGTCGCGTCAAGCGCGTAGACATAAGGATCGAGCACGTACTCAGCCAACCGGTAGCGGCCCATGATGAGGCCGAAGGCAATGCCGACGGCCAGCGCCGCGCTCAACCCGATCGCGAAGACCTGTAAACTGCCGAGCGCTTGTCGCTCGAATTCACCCGAGCCTAAGAGCTGAACGAATGCGCGGCCGATCGCGCTCGGGTAAGAAAGAAAAAGTGGATTAACTCGGCGGCCGAAGATTTCCCACAGCGACAAAACCAGAACGACGGACACGGCGCGGACATAACTTAAATGGTCGGTTAATCGGAACGGCTGCTCGCGCGCCAGATTGATCTCGGCCAGCGCCTGCTGTTCCAATGCGTTCAATGCCATAAACTCTCGTAGTGTCGTAGCCTGGGTGACGCGGAACAACATCCAGGAGCCCAGGATTTTCGGTACCGCTCCGTCCGGGCTACAACAGCTTGAACTGTTTGAACGTTTTGAACGGCTTGAACAACGCAACATTCAGATGACCGCACGCTCGGTCTCCTTCCAAGTCGCCAATTTTCGTTCCAACGCTTGGCTGGCGTGAATCAGCCCAATACCCAGCAGCGCGAGAATGATAATAACTACGAACATCTTCGCCGTTTCAAAAATATTTCCATAGAGTGACAGCATCGCTCCAAGGCCAGTAATCGCGGTGAAAAGCTCGGCGACAATCATCCCGACGAGACCGCGCCCGATTGCGATGCGAACGCCGGCCATGATGAAGGGCAGGGCGGCAGGAAAAACGATCTTGAATAGAATTTGTCGCGGCGGCGCCAGATAAGCCCGGCCGACTTCCACCATTGAAGCGCTGACGTTTTTCGCGCCGCTCGCCGTATTGATAAGAATTGGGAAAAAAGCGAAGAGAAAGACTACGGCAACTTTCACTGCGAATCCGAGCCCGAGCCACATCATTAAGAGCGGCGTCAGTGCGACTTGCGGCGTAGCATAGAGGGCGTTGATGTGCGGCTGCAGCGCTGCTTCGGCTAGCCGCGACCTGCCCATGGCCAGTCCCAAGATAACACCGAGAACGAGCGAGGCGCCGAAGCCCGAAGCGAGAGCGCTCAAGCTCACCAGCAGCTGGTGTGCGAGTTCGCCTGAGATGAGGAGTTTCCAAAAGGCCACTGCAATCGCGGTGGGGTAAGTGAAGAGAATCGGATCCGTGCGCCGGCCGTAGATTTCCCAGAGAATGAGAAAGACGATCACCGACGCCGTTCGAATCAGATTTGGATGGTCATAAACAGACCAGCGGCGCTCGTGCCGGAGGCCGAGTTCATCAATCAGTTGTTCGTCGGCTGCTTCGGTCATCGTTAGCCTCGAAGAGACTCTCTGAGATGAGCACGCAGTTGGGCGAACCGCGGGTCTGACTTTATGTCGCCCTCCCATCGCGGCCGTGGCAGATCGACGGTGACTTCCTCCTTGATCCGGCCCGGCCGAGCCTGCATCACCACGACTCGGTCTGAAAGATAGACCGCCTCATCGATGCTGTGGGTAACAAAAATTACGGTCGTGTCGGTCTGGCTCCAGATCTTGAGCAACTCCTCTTGTAACTGTTCGCGGGTCTGCGCGTCAACGGCGCCGAATGGCTCGTCCATGAGGAGAATGTCGGGTTTCTTTGACAACGCGCGCGCAATGCCGACGCGCTGCTGCATGCCGCCGGAGATCTGGTGCGGATAATAGTGTTCAAAACCTTTGAGGCCGACTAGCTCCAGATATTTTTCCGCCATTTCACGGCGTTGCTCAGTTGGCATCCCTTCGATTTCGAGGCCGAACTCGACGTTGCTCAAAACCGTCCGCCAGGGAAGCAGACCGAACTGTTGAAAAACCATGCAGCGGTCGCGGCCGGGATCGGTAACGGCGCGGCCGCGAACCAGCACCACGCCACGGTCCGCCGGAATCAAGCCCGCAATGATTCGAATCAAAGTGGTTTTGCCGCAGCCACTCGGGCCGAGCACCGACACGAATTCGTTTTTTCGAATGGAAACAGAAACGTTATAGAGCGCGACGAGTCCCGGCTTGCGTGGATCGTTTTGTTCGAAGAAGACTTTACTGAGCTGCCGAACCTCCAGCATTCAACCACCAAAACCCTGGAACGGGCGTCGGCAGTCGCCGTTCACTTTCTCCCGAGTTCCTTGATCGCCCGGTCAACAAAGCGCCGGTCGAAGAAATCCTTGAACGGTACCGGCGTTTCGAGATAACCGACTTTCTTGAGAAACTCGACCGTGTAGTCGTAGGATTTTTCCGGGAGATCCCCATTGACACCCCATAAACGTGGGTCCGCCATCTCATAGGCTTTGGTTAGTACCTCGGTTGATTCTTCCGGCAAAATTTTCTTCGCAACTTCGACCGTGCCAACTTTGTTGGCGGCGATCCATCGATTGGATTCAATGATCGCCTTGGTGAGTTTGTAAATCGTGTCGGCATTTTTTTGAATGTACTCTTCTCTCGCCATTCCGAATTCGTAGGGGATTTCCGGCACGACTTTAGGAACGTTGACGAGATCAATGATGTCCGGATAGCTCGCCAATTTCGCGGCCTCTGTGTTCGTGACGACCGTCGCGTCCACTTTGCCGGCCACCAGCGCTTTAAACCTATCTGCCGGAGAACCGACAGCCACATATTTGAATTTCTCCGGATCTATGCCGCTGCGCTCAAGGACGATCCGAGGAATGTGATACGAGATCGCGCCGATGCCCGATACGGCGATGTTTTTCCCGATTAGCGCCTGGAGCGTCGTGCCCGCTTCTTTGCGCGCGACAAAATGATACGGAGTGATCGGGTTGACGACAACCCATAGCTTGACTGGCGCCTTCTTTGAAGCGCTCACCATGCCTTCGGTCGCGCCCGCATTGATGGACAGATCAATCTCACCGGATAACAGCGCCTTGACGTGCGTCGCGTCACCGCGAAACTCTACGACTTCAGCATCTACGCCGTTCTTTTTAAAAAAGCCCTTTTCAATTGCGACATAGGGCGTTATGGAATCGAGCGATGGCGGACTGAGCGAAGAACCAAGCTTGATCTTTTGAGCGTTGCTCAAACCGGGAATCGCCAACAGCCATAGGCAAGCTCCGATGAAAACTCCATTGTACGCTCTATAACATCGCATGATTCAAGCTTACCTCCAGCAATGAATGGTCCGGAAAACTTCGAGTGAAGACTAGCGAATAATCGGCTAGAATGTCAACGCTCCGTATTGCGCCGTGTATAATCTAACCGAAAGAAGGTTCGTTGCGCCATTTGAGAATCTAACCCTCCTCGGGCTCATGATGGGCAGGAGAGGGAGGGAGAGAAATGGAGGAATTGGGTATGGCGCGACAATCCAAGCGGGATTATTTGCGATCGATTCACAAGCGCTACCGCCAGGCGCGACGTCAAGAGAAGAGTGCGATGTTGGAAGAATTCGCTAGGATCTGTGGCTATAACCGCAAGTACGCCATCTGGCTGTTGAAGCGTCCTTTGCCCCAGCCGAAGGCTCACAGGCGTAGGGGCAAGCGTGCGGTGACTTACAGTCAGGCAGCCATCACCACGCTCGCCAAAGTCTGGGAAGTCTCGGGCTATCTGTGCTCGCAGCGCCTCAAGGCGGCCTTGCCGCAGTGGCTTCCGTGGGTCAAGAAACATTTCGACATCAGCAAAGAGTTGGAAAGCCAACTCCTAGGGATTAGTCCCCGTCAGATGGATCGGCGGCTTTTCCCTCATAAGCGCGCGGCCAAACGGCGCCTCTACGGTACGACCCGGCCGGGCTCCCTTCTCAAACATATGATTCCAATCAAAACCGACCATTGGGACGTGACGCTGCCCGGCTATCTCGAGGTCGATCTGGTCTCGCATTCGGGTCGCTCAGGGGCCGGAGAGTTTATCTATACCTTGGACTGCGTCGACATCGCCACGGGCTGGGTAGAACGACAGGCCGTCATGGGTAAAGGACAGCTCGGAATCGTGGCCGCCCTTAGGGAAATTGAACAGCGATTACCTTTCGCCCTGCGCGGCATTGACTCGGATAACGGCAGTGAGTTCATCAATACCCACCTGCTTAATTTCTGCCAACAAAGACCCCAAGACCAAAGCGTGCAGTTCACTCGCTCGCGACCCTACAAAAAAGATGACAATGCGCATGTGGAGCAGAAAAACTGGACCCACGTTCGTAAACTCTT
>Ga0209466_1000304_pt1 | contig 11088 bp, 9 predicted proteins | sample PanSoiPlo30MoBio_FD_188323 | JGI IMG/M metagenome (GOLD analysis project Ga0209466, IMG submission 188323) | Tropical forest soil microbial communities from Panama analyzed to predict greenhouse gas emissions - Panama Soil Plot 30 MoBio (SPAdes)... | ecosystem: Environmental > Terrestrial > Soil...
TGCATCGGTGCCGCTAGCAACGCCAATGGCATGGCGGACGCCGCAATACATGGCAAACTCTTTCTCAAAAGCCGCAAGATTGGGACCGTTGAATAACCTCATGGACGAAGCAACGAGGTCCCACTGGTGGTGCAGCTCGTTCTCAATGGCGTGGTACTTCCGTGTAAGATCGAGAAGCGGAATTTTTCTGGCATACGCCTTGACGCTTACGCCAGACACAGAATCGGTGGCTGCGGTGATTTTACCGGTAGAGTTCACTGTCACGGTCACTGCCACAGCGTATGCGAGAGAACGATTGTCACTAGAAAAACTGCTGCCTTTAACTGGAAAGCTTTAAACTCCTATAGTTATTGGATGGAACAACTCAAATTCTTGCACAAGGAAGGACGCAAGACAAATTACCCTATCCTTTCACAAATATTACATTTTTGAAAGGTCGAAAGACCAATGGGAGCCCTCGGCAAAAAGAGCGAGAGGGCGCAATCACTTACTCGTCGGGTTGGACCCCATATCCTTTCGGATCTATGATCGGGGAGTTTTCCTGCGATTCTAACAGCAGAAGACGGTGTCTTGCTGCCGGTCCAAGACCTTCGCTAATGTCCAAAACCTGGAAGTGATTGTTTGCCGACAACCGCTTGAAGTCCTCCTCCCACATCAGCAAGAAATAGGGAACTTTCAACCCTAAGGAGTTCATCGTATACGTTGGTATGTGCCTGCGTGCGTAGAAAAGTACACTATAATCAAACGCGCGGTAAAAAAGCAAAGGGGCTCCCGAGTCTACCTTTTGCACGACTCGGCTCATGAACGGTTTCATCGTCCTCTGCTCCGCGTAATCGGGATAATAAGCATGCTTTATGAATAGTATTTGGGCTAGCGCTATCACCGTCAGGCAACCAAAAACACCGGTCCAATCCTTTTTGACCAAAAACCGCACGAACAGAGAAAGCCATACTACAGAAAGCATAAGGCCGATTGCCAGGGCAAAAGACTGCAGCCTGAGGGAATGCGAAACCACGGCGAGGTTTCTTTCCACGAAAAAGACCAACAATCGGTCCCTAAGACCGAATGCTCCAAGAAAGAAGATAGAGAACGCAGTAATGACTATGCCCCACGATAGCGCATAAAGGCCGCCTATCCACTGAGTAAGCTTCACGCCGCCGACCTTTCCTTGCTCCAGCAAAGACCACCAAGCCCCGAAAAGGAGGGCCATAGCCGGATAGAGTGGCAAAATGTAGACTCCGCGTTTTCCCAATGCCACGCTAAAGAAAAAAAAGACCCCAGCGAACCATACCAAAGGATAGAGAAGATGATCCTCTGCCAAGCTGTGACGCCGCTGGTAGAGAAAAACCCCAAGGCCAGGGAAAAACAAGCTCCAAGGTAGCGTATTGTAAAACAAGACGTGGACAAAATAATAAAATGGTTGATGACGACCGTAGCTTCCAATCCCAGTGAGCAGAGTTTCATCAACGATTTGCCTCTGAAAAAAACTCCACCCTCCTTGCAACAAGGCCAAGCCATACCACGAACCCGCCACCAGCAGAAAAATCGTTGCGCCCGCAGCCAAAGGCAACTTCTTTAAAAAGCCCAGATCGTGTTGCACACAAAGGAAGAGCAAGATGACGAACAAGGGAACCGCGACTCCCAGTGGTCCTTTGGCCAAAGTGCCTAAAGCTAACAATAACGCCAGCACCAGAGATCTCGCAGCGCGAGAGCGCTCCTCCCTATAAAGGAAATAAAAAAGCATCAACGCCGCAGAAATAGAAAAAGCAAGCGTCATATCAACTTGAGTGATGGTCGTCGCCTGCCACCACTCGAAGCTGGTAGCCAAAACCACAGCAGCCACCAGCCCCGCTTTGCGTGTCCACAAGCGTTCGCCAACGTAATACGTCATCAGCACGCCTAAGGTTCCGAGAAGCGCCGACGGAAAACGAACGGTGAACTCATCGACACGGCCAACAACGATCGCTACAAGGACTCCGAGCCAATGAAAAAGGGGTGGTTTGAAGGGAATATATTCGCCGTTGATGCTCGGGAGGATCCAGTTGCCCGTAGAGTGCATCGCCCAAACAACCAGTGCCTCACGGGGTTCGCCTCTCTCGAAGAAAGGCAGAGCACCCAATTGCCACAAAAACAAACCAAAACATATGGCTAGAAGAAACAGGATGTTTCGGCTTTCGGAATAGACCGACCAAGCGTTAGCCGCAGATTCTTGATTCACGGAAGGATCGGCCGCTAATGTATTTTTCATACCAAGTTTGAAAAATAAGCAGGGTCCAGAGGGGCTCTCGATTATCCTTTTTTCTTGTGAGTTGTTCGTCAATGAGCTGCTTCACGTAGGGATAATGAAAGATACCCTGCTGCACAATTCTCTCCTGTGCGAGGTAATCCAGCATGAATTCCTTCAGCTGCCCCGTCAGCCATTTGGCGAGCGGAATCCCAAATCCTTTCTTTTGGCGATAAATAATTCGTCGAGGCAACAAACCCTCCGCCGCCTTTTTCAGCAAGTACTTCGTCTTGAAGCCGTTGAGTTTATATTCCATCGGCAGCCGGCAAACGAACTCCACGACTTCTGTGTCCAGCAGCGGGGATCTGACCTCCAAACCATTCGCCATGCTTGCTCTGTCAACCGTGACTAGGTTGTTGTCCTGGAGATAAAGTTTCATCGAAAGATAAAGTATTCTCTCAAGTTCCTTTGTGAGCCCACTTTCTTTGACGTACCGATAGATATCGTCGTAGGTGTTGTGACCGTGGAGTTCCGCCCTAAGGTCCGGGTGAAGGAGATTGGCTTTATCCGAGTTGGTGAACGCTCCACGCCACAGAAAGAATCGCACTTCGGACGAAACCCCGACTCCCTTGAGAAACTGCTTGAGCTTGAAATCGGCGCTCAGATATCCGTGAGATACCGGCAAACGAGATACCATGGCATGAAGAGCTGTCTTGGTGAATCGCGGCAACACATCATAGTAGGTCACGAGTTTGTGAGCCTGGAAAGTTTGATAGCCGGCAAAAATTTCGTCCCCGCCATCCCCGCTTAGCACAACTTTTGTATTTTGGGACGCAAATTCGGAAAGAAGGTATAACGGGACGATTGACGGATCTGCCAACGGCTCGTCGATGATTTCAGGCAATCTCTCAACCATTCGCAGCATATCACGATCATGAAAGGTCCTAAGATGATGCTTTAGACCCAGCGATTGAGCCACTTGTATCGCATAACGACTCTCATCGAATGATCGTTCGTCGAATCCAACACTAAAACATTCTAATTCCCCTTTAGCCCTGCACGCTAAAGCCGCCACCAAACCCGAATCCAGCCCACCGCTTACAAAGAGGCCGACCGGCACGTCTGCAACAAGTCTACGACGCACGGCTTGATCCAATAGCTCCCGGAGTTCCTCGGTACATTGAGCTTCGGTCCTGTCGCTAATCGGATAGTCCTCCAGGGGAATGTCCCAATACTTCACAGACACCGCATCGTCGTTGCGATAGAGGAGGTAATGACCCGGCTCCAGTTTTTTGACCGAACTGAAGATACTCTCGGGCGCAGGGACGTATTCGTAGGAGAGATATTTACTGAGAGATTTAATGCTTAATCGGCGATCAACCGCCGGGTGTTTAAGTAAAGCTTTGATCTCGGAGGCAAAGATAAGCTGGTTTTTTTGAAGACAGTAATGCAAGGGCTTTTTGCCCATTCTGTCCCGCGCAAGGAACAGGGTTTTCCTCCTTTCATCCCAAAGCGCAAAGGCAAACATGCCGTTCAGGCGATTCAGGCATGCGGTCCCAAGTTCCTCATAAAGATGCACAACTACTTCAGTGTCCGTTCGAGATTTGAACCGGTGGCCTTTCTTTTTGAGCTCGTCTCGAAGTTCCGTGAAGTTATAAATTTCGCCGTTGAAGGTAATCCAAATCGTCTCGTCTTCATTCGCAATGGGTTGTCTCCCCCCAATAGAAAGATCGATGATGCTGAGCCGTTTGTGGCCCAGCCCCACAGAAAACCCACCGATGTTTCGCACGATCTCGCCAGAGTCATCGGGACCACGGTGTTTTAAGCAATCACCCATCGCCCGCAGGATTTCCTTATCAACAGCTCCTTCCGAGGTAACGTATCCGTAAATACCGCACATTTAGGAGTGTCTTTCTGGGTTAAAGAACATTAGCGAGTTTCACAAACCCGCTTTGAAAAGCCTGAGCAGATACCATTTTTTCTCTCCGACCTGGTGCACACTGACAATTTGAGACTTCATACTGAATTTGGCTTCTCTGAGATCTTTATCATTGATGATCAGATAGGTTCCACCCTCGGATCGTGTTACGTTACGCAGTTGATCCTCAGAGTCAAGCACCGGAATTCGCTCTCGACGAGCATAATAATTGAAATCAACCATGGTACTCTGAAAAATATAAACCGGCGAGTTTTGCAACAGAGGGGATCTAATAGCCTCGCCGATGGGTCGTGGAGATTTGTACTTGTTCAGATATGGCAGAACGCCATCAGAAGCAGTAAAGGACATAGCAAACAAAACGACTAGGAGACTGACGAAAAAACGTTCAAGCTGCCGCCCTCTGAGAAACGCGAACATCGCGATGGATCCTGCGGCTAATGCCGCTCCAGACACTAGCCCCCACAGGAGAAGTCCTTTTTCGAGTTTGTAAACAACAACTGGGAGCGCAGCTCCCGTAAGTCCAAGCACGCATGTCAAAAGATACAGAAATCCCGACGTCCAACGCCAGTGCATCCCCTGAGGATTTTCGTCTGCAATCAGTACCCTCAAATAGTAGCCCACCAAAAGCGCTAACGAAGGCAAAAGGGGAAGCAGATAATAGGCGATTTTTGATTTCGAAAGACTAAAAAACACGAAAACCGTAGCGAACCAGCACACCAGAGCCAAGGTCGCAGGATTTCGAAGCTTATCTTTCCACGGGTAGCAAAACAGCAATGCTCCCGGCACCAGCAGCACCCACGGTAAAAAATCCGGCGGCAAGTTTATGAAATAATAGTAAAAAGGCCGGACATGCCCGATGGACTCCAGGGCATAATTCTGAATATTATGAGTCCAGATGAAATCGCTTACCCATTGGTCCTTCCCCTTCAGGTGAAGCATCAAGAGCCACGGGGCTAGCACCAAGGCCACCGTGATGAAACCGGAAACCAGACGGATCTCTCTAATATCCCTCCACCGACCCGTGAGGAGAATGAAACTCAGCACCGCCAAGCCAGGGAGCACGAGGCCGACCGGCCCCTTGGTGAGCGTCGCTAAAGCGAAACACAAATAAGCGAGTAGGTAATTGTTAGCGGATGCTTTTTTTGTGAATGCTTTCAAAAAATAGTAAAAGCCCAGAAAAAGAAAGAATGCCAACACGGTATCTAAACGCAAGAAGCGAGACTCCCATAGTAGCCGGCCTGAAGTCGCAAGCACCAATCCGGAAATAAATCCCGTCCGCCGGTCATAAAACGTTTGGCCAAATTGATAAGTGATCAGCACCAACCCCAATCCCCCCACGGCCGCGGGCAACCGCGCTGTCCACTCGTTTACGCTGCCGGCGATTTTGGAAACAATTAGCGCCAGCCAAAAATACAAGATCGGCTTGTCAGCATAGAGTTGTCCGTTGACCATCGGAACCAGCCAGTCGTTTCTTTCATACATCACTCGAATGATCTCGCCATAGATCGGTTCGCCCGGGGCCCAAAAATCTCGCGCGCCGAGACCGGGCAGAAATAGCGCAGCGGTAAAGAGCGCAAGAACAACTGGACCTCGGTAAGGGTGCTGTTCAAGCATATCCTCTGACAAGAACTCACTCATAAAGTTTTTCTTTCAACACAGCAGAGGTTACAGGCGCGCCCGCAAGATCTGTGTCTGTTCAAATGACGGAAGAGGATACGATTTTCCAACTAACTCTCGGATTTCATTGTCTTAGTTGGAGTAAGGACATCTATTTGCGTTGGTAAAGCAGTACGGTTTCCAGCAATTCATCCGCGGAATCGGCGATTTTTCCGTAGCTGCTTGCCAACTCATAGCCTTGGGTGCGGCGCTCAACTGAGAACAGTGAGATCAATACGAAAACAACAAAAAGACTTGCCAAAAGAACGGTCGCAAAATCCTTCATAGCCACTCCGATCTTCGTGTCGGTTGTCCAACAAGGTATGGGCGAAAGTAGGTCATGCAAGGATTTGGAACTCTTGCAACCATTAAAACTCGCTCCGTCATGTCAAGACAAGCCGCTTCACCTGTCCGCAGCATTATTTTTCAAAGATGTAATCCTGCCGAAAGGTTCGGGCAAGGGTCTCGCTTTGAATGTGATGTAAATGATCGATGTGCTTACTCTATCTCTGGATAAATTCCCGCGACTCTAATTTATGGCTCGTCTGTTGATCGACCCGCGTTACCGCTCTACAAAACTATTCCCCGTCGTCTAGGTGGACCGTGAACGACAACGCGGAAAACTGGTGGAAACCACGATCATTAAGTTGGGCTTAAGCGCCCGAGCCTACAGTCGGGTCTTAAAGGTCGGCCGCACCATACCGATCTCAGCCGGCATCGATGAAATCAGCCCACTCATATCGCCAAGGCGATTCAATATCGGAGTGTGGACCGGAGACTGTAAATTCGTCAGGAAAGACTTGATCGAGGGTATTATTGGAAAACCTGTTAAGTTTTTTAAACAACGATTTGGCGCTATTTTCAGGTCATTTCCCCAATTAATTTGTTTCGATCTGTTCAGCACCGGTTCCACTTATTCTGCTAAAACGATTTTGAGATAATTCTAACCGTTTCCGGTGTGATCCCCCATGGATCGCCGCCGAGAGTCGACAGAACCAAACGCTAATTCTATCGTCAATGTCTATTTGAGACGGACTCAGCGGGCCGGTCCTTCAATTGCAGACGGAAGCTGCTGGGGACGCTTCAAGCTATCTTCCCGGCTGCGCTCCGTTTCCTGCTGGATTTCCGCTTGGCTCTTGCCGAGCCGTTCAACCTCCAATTTGAGGTTTTTTTCCCTCTCTAAAAACACTTCCAACTCCAGGGATTTCTGAGCTCCGGATTGATAGTAGACAGTGGTCGAATCTTTTCCGGTTGAACCATCGCTGGCGCGCGCAATCACGTCGATTTGATTCCGCCCTTCTACGACCTGAACGGCTGAAGCAAAAAATCCGTCGGCAGCCAAGCGCGTTTGGGTCGCTTTCTGGCCGGTCGTCTGGTTTACGATCTGAACGTACTCAACACCGACGACCGAAATATTCTCAACTACCGCTAACACATCAGCCGCCCTGGATACGGGTGTGTAAGTGCCTCCGCTCTCATGGGCGATCCCCACCGCGGCGCGGGTATATGATAAGGCCTCCTCACCGAGAGCAAAAACGTGCACCTTAATGGCTGCTTTACCGGCGAGCCGTGCGGCATTGATCGCGAGATCTGTATCCTCGGGAGTGACTCTGCCACCGCCGATGGGCAGCGTTGGAAAGCCGTCGGTCAAGAGGAATTCCGCTTTCACAGCCTCGGCTCTTTTCTCACTGCTTCCCAAACCCATTAGCTCGGAAATTCCCGTTCGAATTCCGTCGACCATATTGGTCCCACCGTAAGGCCCGGCCGCCAGGATAGAATCAAGGACACCTCGCACATGATCGAAATCGCGAGTGAGCGGCTGCAACACACGTGCCCCTTCACTGAACGTGATGATACCGACCCGCGTCGTTTGTGAATTAAGTTGGACTAGCAGCCGGCGGGCTGCTCCAACTTCAGCCGCAAGAATAGAATTTCTTAGGTTGGTTATTGGAAAGCGTCCTCGCCCAAAGCCGCGAATAGCGATCTGGGGCCAACTAAATCCACCCGAGCTCGAACTGTCAGGCAACTGCCCGAAATCTCCAAAGTCGACCCCAGCGTACTGTGATGTGCTGCCCGATATGTCGATAATAAACATGATATCGACGTTCTCCGATCGAGCGGCTTGGCTCGCAACTTTGCCGCTGATCAAGATCGTGTTTTGCTGTTGAGTGATACTGGAACCGTCTTGGGGAGAGAGAATTTGAACCTTCGGTTCCGCCGCGCCTTTGGCCATGGAAACGAAAACAAGCAAAAACAGCGAGGCCAGAGAAAAACACCGTGCCGACGATAGGCTCATGGCGCTAACCCAGAGAGTTAAATCCTAACGTATGCTCATTGCTTCCGCACGACCACGCTTCCAAATCTCAGCTGTCGAAAGTATTTTGATGCCCAAATGCTCCCACTGCGATTAAGCTCTAAGAGTGATGCTACTCAAACCTGGACTCAAACCTGTTCTGAGTCTTTTCTGGAATCATCTGCCACGGCTTCTCGCCAAGCTGAGGGCAATTTTCCGAAATCCTATCCGTATGGGCACAAGGATTCTGATTCGTAAAGTGATCCCTCGCGATGGAGCTTCCTGTAAACCCTCCAAGCCCGCTGCCTCCATGATGTCCTCTGTCGCCACCCGAGCGACCACCATGCCCGCCCGAGTGGCCACCTCCATGTCCGCCTCCGCGTGCTAGTACAGGCGTAGAACCGACAACAAGGATTATGACCATGATTAGTGGAAGAGTCGGGATTTTCCATATTAGACGGCTGGTTGATTTCGCGAGATTGTATCTCATGGCGTACTTCCTGAGACGGCGCGTCTATATATTGAGATATTGAGCGCCAATGCGGGTCAAGCGTTATGGGGAGCAACTGGCCAAAAGATAGTTCTTGTGTCCAAAAGATAGCCAAGCCGGGCAACCGATGGACCTGCATTGAAACGCCGTTGCACGTTCTGGATCGAGGCGTTGAGTGTCATATTGCCGGTAGGTCACACCGATAGCGATTTTATAGATGAGATCAATTCATTTCAATTGGAAACTAACGAACAGATTATGTGGGGCGCTTCGTCACCTTCCGTGCATAAGATCGAGCTACCGTGATCGGATGTGCCAGGAGAGTCTCAAGTCGTCCCAGTAGGGTTTGAGGATTGTGATAGAGCCCGACCTGGTGGAGCACAGTGCCCCGATCGTAATAGATGCGTTCACCCGCGAGCTTCCCCTCTTCATCGAATGTGAAAAGTCCGCATAGCGGGAACTCCACTCGCCGACCTGTAGGTGGCAGATCGCGCCAGGAGCCGAGATGGGTACCACTGATGCGAACTTCGAGTGCCACGCCATCTTCAGCTACCAGTCGGTGCGCTATATCGATGCGGAGATCGGGAAGCGCAACAAGCAAGTCCTCATAGTAGCGGCGAACTGCGTCACGGCCGTCATGGTGTTCACCCCAGGGCTCATCGTCGTACCATGCCTGTTGGCCAAAGGTGGTCATGATTCCTTGTAAATCGTGGGCGTTTTCTCGACGTACATGTTCCTCCACGACCTCCAACCGAGCACGGATACGGTCCCTCAGAGTAGCAGTCATAGTCCCTCGCGGTATAGTAAGGAATGGCGGCCTTGTAGGTGCCAGAGCAAGTGGCGGAGAACGGAGAGCCAGCGATAAAAGTTAACCAGCGAAGGGTGCTTTCTGTGTCTGTATTCAATTCTCCCTCGCCGACAGTTGGTTGCGTTCTTACAACGAATGCCTCTACGCGCTAGCATATTTTTGAGATGAACAGCACCGATCTAACTATGTTAATCCTCGCCATTGTTGCGATCGGCTTGTTTTGGCTGTACGTGTGGTTGAACAGACAATAGATGAGGTCTCGGAGATCGGTCATTTCCATTTGATCCAAAGATTCTCTCGTAGTCGGTAGGATGGTTTGCTGGATCATGTTTCGGGTTTCGGCAACCAAAGACTCGCCAGAGGAGCGATGATTTGGAATTCTTAAAACCATTAAACTCACTCCGTCATATCGAGACAAGCCGGTTCCACCGCCCGCGGCATAATCAATATGGCTGACAATAGACGTATCGGTCATGGCTCGAAAGCTAGTGGTTCTTTAACCGCCGCCAGATCAGGCATGATTCTAGCTGCAGGTAGTTTCTTTATTTCAATGCAGTATTCAGCAGCCAGGCTAATCTGAGGCCGGCCTGGACGAGTCTGATTCGGACAATCGGACGGGCTTTCTCCACATAATCATCGGAAAGCTCGCCCGTTGCCCCGACATTGTATGCATGCGACCTGACCAGCGCTAGCGATTCGTTGGTCCACTGTGTCGGATCAGCCGCCTGCCATTTGAGACGCTCCTCTGCGGTGAGATTTTTAGTAAGCTGCCTGGCAACTTCCTCATCAGTACCGGTTTCCAAATCTACCAAGTTGGTATCCCAAAAGTAGTGCAGATTCGTTGTCTCGCCCCTGTAGGACACGGAAATATCGATTCCACCTCGATCCGCCGCTCGACTAGCGTGGAGCGGCTGGTGCATGTCGCCTACCAGATGTGCCACGTAATAGAGTGCGACTCGCCGCACTATAATCGGCGCATCCTTATCTGCGACGACCTTTAAGAACCATTTAAGCGCTTCGATCATGCAGTCTCTCTCTGGACAGTCGCGTTCTTGATCGTAGCCAATCGCATTCTCCGGAATATTGACATAATGGAGGGGATCGAAATCGCGTATGCTTCGCCCCTCGTGATCCGGCCAAACCGCCGCGTCTGCCAAGGTCATGCCGCTGGGAAGGATCGCTTCAATTCCCTTGCGCGCTTCGGCCGTGAGATTGGCCTGGGCGATCAAAGCGACGATTCGATGGCCTTTGTCGTACCAAGCAAAAGAAGGCGTAAATGTCAGGAGATTGAACAGCAAGAATACTGAGGCAAAAGTAGCTGTTAAAGAAAGCGGTGAGATCGGCATTAAAAGGTGTTGTACGCCGACGAAGAGTTGTTGTCGAGATCCGGCCTATCACGCACCCCGACAAAAACTGGACGGAGCAATCCCTTCACGATCTACATCAATCCGTTCCGCTGGATCGGGGTCCGACGAACCTTAGGTGCTAATCTTCTCTTGCCTCGTTTCTAGCTATTCTCGGCGTCGCCATCCATATAACTAACGCGCCCAAGCTGAAGCCGACGGCGAAGCCGAGAGCCACCGAGCGAAACGGATCGCGCTTGACGCGATAGGCGGCGTCGTCTATCAAATCTTCAGCGGCATAGCGGCCACGCTTGGCAAACCGCTTCGCCTCAGTT
>Ga0209466_1000305_pt1 | contig 11033 bp, 8 predicted proteins | sample PanSoiPlo30MoBio_FD_188323 | JGI IMG/M metagenome (GOLD analysis project Ga0209466, IMG submission 188323) | Tropical forest soil microbial communities from Panama analyzed to predict greenhouse gas emissions - Panama Soil Plot 30 MoBio (SPAdes)... | ecosystem: Environmental > Terrestrial > Soil...
CAAACACCCCAGGCACCGAGGGAGTAAATGTAACAGCGAACCCGTCTGGCCTAAGGTTTCCGTTCTGGTTTACCGACATGCTCGCGCTCCTTCACAGATCGTTCTTGATCACTTCATCGCACGATCTCATTCACCGAAATCACCATCACGAGCACGTCCCTACGAATGCTCCAAATATCGCCAGAGATTGATACTTGGCCAGAATGAGCGCTTCAGCTTCATCGTATCCAAATCTATTCATCCAAATTAACGAAGCTCTTCTCTTGATGCCCCCCATGCCTGTTGACCAGACAAAGACGAGCGTGGACCATTTTTCCCATTCTCGTATCTTTCTTTTGGCCATCAAAATATTCACATGCATTGATGCATAAATGACAAAAGCCAGCGATATCGGGTTTATGACATAAGCTTGTTCTGGAGACATGGACGCGCGCTCTCTGGCACGACACGATCTTTGCGTGTGAAGCAATCGCCGAGCCCGAGGAACCGTCACCTGGGATCGGACGATGGTAGGAGGCCGCCGTCGCTTCGAGCGATCCGCCAGTTCGCGCTCTGTGATGCCGTTCGCAGTTGCAGGCGCATCTCGAGACCGATCGACTAGATTCGATCGCAATGTTGTATCCGAATGAGTGGGCCGTCCTGGCGTGGGCAAAGGCTGTCGAACTGTCGTCGGTGCAGATCGCGCTGCACCGCGTTGCCGATTGCATGCGGGAAGTGCCGCGAGGACGTCACGCTTTGATGCGGCAGCACATGCGCACGTCAACGTGCTGCCGACCGGTCCGGCGCCCGGCATCGTTTCCACCCTAGCTCACGCAGCGCACTCACAACACGGAGGACGCTCGTCCGCAGTTTCGATTTTTCTCGATCTCGCGTAGGCATCCACGCGGTCGGCTTGTCCTGCGTGCCGGGATCGAATGTGCTGAAGCTGGCGATGCCGCCGCCAATACGGGCATCGCAACGGTCATCTCCGTTGGCGTGGCCGTTAAGCGAAGACGCGATGTCGCTGAAGCTCCAAGCATCAACGCCTCCCCGCCGCCGGGATCAACGCTTGGATGTTGAGGTTCTTACTTACTTCGACGGTACAACTCTACACTGCGGTCGCGCACTGTCAAGCGACAAATTGCATGACGCGCGTTATACTCGCGAAGCTGGCATGCCAGAAAAACGACGCCGCTTCGTCCTCCGCATTCGGTCGTGACCGCCACGGTGGAACCAATTCCGACTGTGCGATCGCTCTTTAGGTGCCCTGACGACTGCTCATAGAGTTGCCTGGACGAACATCCCCGATGGTTCGACCCTCAATCCAGCGTGCCATCCAGCGAAATCGCGTCCTGCAGCGCCGGGCTGTGCGGGTTGAGGCCACGGGGGCACCGCACGCCCGGGATCAGCGCGGCGTCGAAAAGCTCCTTCACGTCGCCCTCGAATCGCACCCATTCGACGACGTCGCCGTTGCGGATGTCGATGATGAGCAGGCCGCACCACGGCACGGCTTTTCGCTTGGCGAGCTCATCGTCGAGCGCCAGGCCCTGAAAACGCCCGGTGCGAGGCAATGACAGCGTGACCACGGCATAGTTGTCGACAAAGTCCAGACCGCGCAGGAAACCCGGATAGAAGCCGATATTGTCACGCGATCCGGTGGCCGGGTCGAGCCGGCAGAGCTGACCGGTGCCGGAATCCAGGACCCAGAGGCCGCCGCGATGAACGCGCGGCGAATGTGGCATCGACAGTCCTTCGGCGACGATGCGATCGTCGTCGACGTCGATGACGACGCCGCCATCGGCGCGATGCTCGCGCCAGCCATCGACGATGTCAGTCGTCGAGCAGGCGGTCACGTAGCGAATGCGGCCCTCCTCCATTCCAAGGCCGTTGAGATGACATCGGTCTTCGGGTGCGAGTTTCGAAATGAATTTCGGCTTCCACACCGGCTGAAAGGAGTGCGTGATGCTCGGCGTCGCAAGACAGGAATATTTCGTGTTCACGAACAGGATCCGGCCCGATGGCTCGACGCCCACTTCGTGCGCATCGAGCGGGCCAATCACTTGCGCATTGCGCGGAACGAAAAGTCGATCGTAACGATCGTTCACGAGTTCGTCCGGCTTGAGAATGTTCTCCAGACGCCAGATCTGCGTATGTGACGCCAGATAGACGCGCTGCGCGAAGGCGGCGATGCCCATCGCGTAAGGAAACCGGGCGCGACTGAAGACAGCCCGCCCGTCACCCTGGGCGCCCAGGAAAAACAGGTCGCCGTGCTGATAGGACGAGAAAGCCAGGGCGACGCGGTTGCGAATCAGCCAGGCCACCAGTCCGGCCGAGACTTCGATCGGGGATTTCCGCTTCGGCGCGGGTGCCTCGTCCACATCATCCGCGGCAGCTGTTGCTGGCATTGCCGCGCTTGCCTTGATCCGACTGACCATGATCCTACCGCTCCCGCAAACTCTCCTGCTTGTAGCGCAGCAGCGGCGACAGCAGAAACTCGACGATCCGCCGCTCGCCTGTCTTGATCTCGACCGTCACCGCCATGCCGGGCGAGAGATCCACCACCCGCTCGTCGATCTGCATTTTCGTCTGGTCGAGCGAGATACGCGCGGCATAGAGCAGCTCCTGGCCGGGCGGCTCGCTGCTGCGGGCGCTCTGGCCGGTTTGCCGATCGGCGGTCGTTGCCGTCGACGCTGATGGTCGATCGCGAACGATGGCGTCCTGCGAGACGCCGATGACGTGGCCGTGCAGGAGGCCGTATTTGGTGAAATTGAAAGTGTCGATTTTGATTTCTGCCGGATCGCCGTCGTGGACGAAGCCGATGTCCTTGTTGAGCACCATGGCCTCGATCTCGATGCCGCTGTCGGCTGGAACCACCACCATCAGCACCTGCGCCGGCGTCACCACGCCGCCGATCGTGTGCAGCACGAGCTGCTGCACCGTGCCGTCGATCGGTGCCCGCAGGGTTTGATCCTGGACGCGCTTCTCGGCCTTGACGAGGTCCTCGGCGCCCTGCGCCGCCTTGGATTCCGCCTCGGCCAGGTCGGTCACGACGCTGCGGGCGTACTCCGCCCGGGTCTGCTCGCGCTGCCATTCGAGCGCCTGGCGGGCGGCGGCGACCTCCACGGCGCGGCGCTGCTGGACCTGGAGATCGTGGCGCAGGTCGGTGAGCTTCAATTGCGCGTCGAGGTAGGCAAGGCGATTGCCGAACTCCATGCGCATCACTTTCTCGCGGATCTGCGCCGTCTCCACCACGAGCGGAAGGGCGGCCTCGATCTTGGCGATGGCCGTCGCGATCTGCTCGGCTTCCGCGGCTTTTTGCGCGATCTGCTGGTCGAGCGTGGCGATCTTGGCGGCCTGCTGCTCGGCCTGTGCGAGCATCGCGGCCTGCGTGCGCGCGACGTCGTAGGACGGCGCGTTGGCGGGCGGCACAAAGCCCACCGGAGTTGTGACTTCCGCGTCGAGCCCGGCGCGCAGCGCCACGAGCCGCGCCACGTCGAGCCGCGTGCGCAGCAGATCGAGGGCGATGCGATTGCGGTCCGCCACGCTTGCCGTGCGGTCGATCTCGACGAGCACCTGGCCCTCGCGCACGCGATCGCCGTCCCTGACGCGGATCGCCGTCACGGTGCCGGTCTCGAGTGGCTGGATGACCTTGACACGGCCGAGCGGCACGACCTTGCCCTGCGCGGTCGCGACGATGTCGATATGGCCGACGCATGCCCAGCCGAGCGCGATCAGAAAAAAGGCGATCAATGCGCCCGCGATGGCGCGCCCCACCGGCGATGCCGGCGTCTCGATGATCTCGACCGCGGCGGGCAGGAATTCCAGCTCCGCCCGCCGCGACGCGCTGCGCCGCGGCAGCGCAACGACTTCGCCGGTTGGACTTTCAGTGGACTTCATGGAGCCCCCCTTGCAGGCGGTGGAGCGTGGCGTAACGCCCGCCTTTGCGGATCAGCTCGTCGTGGCTGCCGTCCTCGACGATGCGACCGCGTTCCAGCGTGATGATGCGGTCGGCGAGGCGCACCGTCGAAAGTCTGTGGGCAATCACCAGCACGGTGCGGCCCTGCGCAATGCGCGACATGTTCTGCTGCACGATGCGCTCACTCTCATAGTCGAGCGCCGAGGTTGCCTCGTCGAGGATCAGGATGCGCGGATCGCCGATCAGGGCGCGGGCAATGGCGATGCGTTGGCGCTGCCCACCCGACAGGCTGCTGCCGCGCTCGCCGACGACGGCGTCGTAACCCTCCGGCAGTTCCAGAATAAAGTCGTGTGCGCCGGCAAGCTGGGCCGCCGTGACGACGCGTTCCATCGGCCAGGATGGATCGCCGAGCGCGATGTTGTCGCGGATCGAGCGATTGAACAGGACGTTCTCCTGCAGGACGACACCGTCCTGCCGCCGCAGCCAGGCGACGTCCACCATGGCGATATCGGTACCGTCGATGAGCACGCGCCCGCTCTCCGGAACGTAGAGCCGCTGCACCAGCTTGGCGAGCGTCGACTTGCCCGAACCCGAGGGACCGACGATGCCGACCATCTGCCCGGCCGGCACCTGCACGGTCACGTCCTTGAGCACCTCCGGCCGGTCGAGCCGATAGCGGAAATTGACATGGTCGAGCGTGATGGAACCGCGGATTTCCGGAAGCGCGGCGCGGCCGGGCTTGTAGGCCGGTTCGGCGACGGCGTTGAGAATGTCACCGAGACGACGGACGGAGACCCGGGCCTGCTGGAAGTCCTGCCAGAGCTGGGCAAGGCGCAGGATCGGCTGCGCCACCCGGCCAGCCAGCATGTTGAACGCGACAAGCTCGCCGACCGTGAGCTTTCCCTCGATCACCAGATAGGCGCCGAAATAGAGCGTCACCGCGGTGACGAGCTTGCTGATGAGCTGGACCGCCTGGCTCGCCCAGTTGCCCAGCGACAAGACCCGAAAGCTTGCGCGCACGTAGCCGGCGAGCTGCTCCTCCCAACGGCGCTGCATCTGCGGTTCGACCGCCATCGCCTTGAGCGTCTCGACCCCGGTAATGCTCTCGACCAGGAAGGCCTGGTTCTCGGCGCCGCGATCGAACTTCTCGTCGAGGCGGCGACGAAAGATCGGCGTTACCCCGGCAGACAGCGCGATGTAGAAGGGAAACGAGACGATCACGATGAAGGTCAGCAGCGGCGAGTAGTAGAACATGACGGCAAGGAATACGAAGGTGAAGAACAGGTCGATGACGAGCGTGAGCGCGGAGCCCGTCAGGAAATTGCGGATGTTCTCGAGCTCCCGCACCCGCGCCACGGAATCGCCGGCCCGCCGCGCCTCGAAATAGGCGATCGGGAGCGCAACCAGGTGACGGAACAGCCGGGCGCCAAGCTCGATGTCGATGCGGCTCGTGGTGTGGGCGAACACGTAGGTGCGCAGCGTGCCGAGCCCAAACTCGAAGATCGAGACCGCCACGAGACCGATGATCAGGACGTCGAGGGTCGTAAGCCCGCGGTGCACCAGCACCTTGTCGATCACGACCTGGAAAAAGATCGGTGTGACCAGGGCGAAGAGCTGGAGGAAGAAGGAGGCGACCAGGACCTCGGACAGGATCCAGCGATACTTGTAGATCGCCTGAATGAACCAGGTGACGTCGAATGTCCTGGCGAGGTCGCCCAGCGACGCGCGCCGCGCAATCAGGACCAGGCGCCCGCTCCAGCGGGCCTCGAGCTCGGAGCGGCTGAGGAGCTCCGGCCGGCCGACGGCGGGGTCCTGGATCAGCGCCTTGTCATCGACCAGCCGCGCAAGCACCAGAAAGCCGCCATCGCGGCCCTCCGCCAGGGCGGGGAGCGGAACCTTGGCCAGCCGCCCCCAATCCGCGACGACCGTCCGCGCCTTGAGCTTCAGGTCCTTGGCGCACCGCAGAATCTCCGCGGTGCCAAAGGGCGCGCCGGCGAATTGATGACGGATCTGCCCCGGGTCGACCGCCAACTCATGGAAACGCAGGATCAGAATGAGCGCGTCAATGCCCGAGCCTGGAACGCCTTGTCCCTCTGGGCCCCCCATGGTCGGCCTCACTTACCGCTCAAGCACCGCCATGCCGCCACTCCGCCCGCGGCGTCACATGGAACCGACACCAAAGGGGCGTACCCTTTAAGGTGTGCCGGCTCAGGATGCAATCTTTGATCCTGCTGCCAAGGGAAGTCCAGAGGCAGATCACGCCTCCCGGAGGAGGGCATCGCTCGACCGGCGTTCCCGTTGCCCGAGTTGGAGCCAAGCGTGTTTGGCTGCCTTTCCGGGAAGATGGGCGGCGATTTCTTTGGGCTTGGCCCGATCAACTTGCCGGATGTGGAGCGGGGAATGGCGTCAACTGTTGACGAAAGAAGGTCTTTTGCCTCCGAAGGCAGAGGTCACAGGTTCGCATGCTGCCGGGCGCGCCACATCGGTACGAACCGGGGAAGCCAAATCCCGCCCGTTTTCGCGGGCGGATAGATAAATGAACATCGCGCACATGAACATGACGTCAACATTGGAAGTTGCTCCCTGGCCATCGAAGGAAATCTGTTGCCCTTCCGCTATTCGCTTTCTTGGGGAGGTACACATGAATTCTGGAACATTATCCCCGCCACAATAGTGCCAGCCATCATTTCTGCAGGAGTGGGGTTACTGGGCCACTCAGCAGCAACTGGAGCGATAATATGGTTTCGAAAAAAGGTCTGAAGAAGCGATGTTAAAACCTGCTGACGCAGCCGCCTTTTCGCATGACGAGCTGGATAGAGCGCGAATCTCGGGGTCAGGAGTACTTCAGGCGCGCCACGGTCTTTTGCCTTCAAGACTCTTCCGCCTGTTCGCGGATCTTCTTGCGATATTGCGCAGGCGGCAGACCGAACTCGCGCTTGAAGGCGCGGTTGAACGCAGCTTCGGATTCGTAGCCGACATCCAGCGCCACTTGCAGGATTGTGCTTCGGGTCGTCTGGATCCGTCGCGCCGCGAGCTGAAGACGCCAGCGCGCCAGGTATGTCAGCGGAGGCTCGCCGAGAAAGCGGGAAAACCGCTCGACGAGCACCGAACGCGAGGTCCCGGCTTCCGCAGCAAGGTCGTCCAGGCTCCAACGATGCCCGGGCTCCCGGTGCAGCGCCGCGAGTGCTCGGCCGACGACGTGGTCCCGCGCAGCGGCCAGCCACCCGGTCTGGTCGGACGGCAATTGTTCCATGTACCGGCGCAGGGTCTCGATGAAGAGCGCCTCTGCCATCTTGGAGCGAAGGACGGCCTGTCCTGGACGCCCTGATCCCGCTTCGGAGACGAGATGGCGAACCGAGTTCTCCAGCCATTCGCCGGCGGCATCGCCACGGAGGTTGATTTTGATCACCAACGGCAGGCCGGCAAGAAAGAGCCGGTCGGCGTGGCGTTCGCACCCGAAGTAGCCGCAGACGAATCCCGTCGTTTCCCCTCCGCCGCCCAGGCGCATGGCGGTCATCTCGCCCACCAGGAAGCGGGCGAGCGAAGCTTCGCTGTCAACGAAAATTGACGGTGAGCCGTTCGAAACCGTGTGGGCATCGCCGTGCGGGACGACCACCACGTCGCCCGCGGTCAAGGGAACAGCCGGCGAGCCGGCGAACTGCACGATCGCCTGCCCCTCGGTGACGAGATGATAGCCCACGAGACGCTCGGTTCCCGGCGCCAGCACATGCGCGACTTTCTGCATCCGCGGTACTTGGAAGCCCCAAGGGGCGGTGCATTCTGCGTAATAGAAGATGGCGCCCGTCATACGCACTGAATTCAGCGCCTCGGATAGAGCATCCATTCGTGACTCCATTGGACCGCCCCCGTGGCCTTCGTCGTGGTGCAAAGAAACACGGACTTTCGGCAAAGGTCCGGTTCCTCGCGGGACGTAGATTGCTGCCAATCACTTCGAATCCTGGAGGGATTGGTGGAGCAGCACCTGACCATCGAAGAGCGCGTCGAGCAGCACTATGCCCGGCGCGACCTGGAGAAAACCATCCTCGACGCGCTCGTCGCCGCAGGTAAGGACCTCGATCGATTGACCTCGGCCGATCTTGCACCAGTCGATGAATTCCACACCGGCGGGCGTGAGGCGACTATCGAATTCGCCGTCCAGCTTGCGTTCGAGCCCGGAACGCACGTCCTCGATGTCGGCTGTGGCATCGGCGGAGCCTCGCGCTTCCTGGCCGAGCAATATGGCTGTCGCGTGACCGGCATCGACATCACCAGCGACTTTATACGTGTTGCGGAGGCGCTTGCGCGGCGCATCGGATTGGGAGAACGCGTCACCTACCGACGGGCGAGCGCGCTTGCCCTTCCGTTCGAACCCGGAGCGTTCGACGGCGCCTATATGATGCACGTCGGCATGAACATCGCGGACAAGCCGAAACTCTTCGCCGAAGTGCGCCGCGTGCTCAAGGGTGGAGGCGTGTTCGGCGTGTATGATGTGGTCCACACGGGAAACGGCGAGCTTGGCTTTCCGCTTCCCTGCGCGCTGACGCCGGACATCAGCTTTGTCGCCGGTCTGCCGGACTATCGGCAGGCGCTCGCGGCGGCCGGGTTCGAGATCACACACGAGCGCAATCGCCTCGATGTCGCCCGCGCATTCTTTCGCCGCGAAATGGCGCGGGCCGCGACGGACGGGCCGGCACCGCTTGGCATTCACATCCTTCTGAAGGAGCCGCCGAGGATATTGGCCAATGTGGTGAATCAATTCGAGAACGGCGTGCTGGCTCCATTCGAGCTCATTTGCCGAGCGCGCTGATCCACGACGGGGCTCCGTCGTCAATTGGAAGCAGGAGGCATGTGCAAGATCGCAGCCTGTCGCGGATTTGGCAATTCGAGCGCGTGGCCTTCTGTGCTTTTCAGGCCTTCCGCACGCGCCGCCACGCCCCGGGACTCATCCCGACGCTCGCCACGAAAATCCTGGTGAAATGGCTCTGATCCGCGAAGCCGCAGGCAAGCGCGATGTCGGTGATCGAACTTTCGGATTTGAGCAGGAGCTCCGTGGCCTTGGCGATTCGCTGTGCGAGCAGCCAGCGGTGCGGAGGCGTGCCCGTGGTCCGCTTGAAGCTTCGAGCGAAATGACTGCGGGAGAGTCCGCATTCAGCCGCCAACTGGGCGATGGACAAAGCGCCATCGAGGTGAGCACGCATGATGTCCTTGGCCCGCCGCTCCAGCCACGGCGCGAGGCGGCCGCGAGCTCCGCTTTCGGTCGTCGGATTACCTGGCATGCTCGTCCGTCATGCTGCTCCGGCAAAGTGACAAACGCATTGCCACTCGGCAGGCGCTTGCCGAAGCTGCCGGGCACCGCTGTCTTGACATGGCCGCACTGAATGGCGTCCGCCTGAAGGCGCGAGATCGTCCAGTCGGCTAGTAGTCCCAGTTGAGCCCCTGAGCCATCGTCCAAACCTCTCTCGACAATGCCCAATCGAGATGCGGCCTGAGCTCGCGCAGCACCGCTTGCCGCAACGTTCTGAACTCATATCCGCAGTTTTGGGCGCGCGTCTTCGGCAGCATTCCACTCTCGACGACGTCCGCGAAAAGAGTGGGGTACGCCCCATAGCCAATACACATGAGATTGTAGTAGCGCTCCTCAGGCGAGCCATGGTTGCTGGAAAACGAAGCCAATGGCACGAGGACGTTGGGGTTCTCTTTGTACTGTTTTATGAAGGCGTGGTAGGCGTAGGCGGCACCGCCAACCAGGCCGCGCGCTCGGTCCTTGCCCAGGTTCAGCATGAAATAGGCTGCTATTTGATCGGCGGCGTCTTCCTCGCGGCCAAACACCGGGACTTGATATATCTCGAAAAATGCGTGGCCGATCTCGTGCGTCGCCACGAAGAGAAGCTGCCCGACCATGGCATCCTCCCGGGTAATTCCATCCGGGGTGGTTTCCATGGGCGAGTTCTTCATGATGTTGTCTTCGTATTCGTAGCAGATGCTCACCGTTGGTCCGGATTTTTCCCGTTCGTACCAGGCGTTGACCTGCCCGCCGCATCCCAGCGTCCTTATCGTGACGTCGACAGGAAGGCGAAACGGACTGAACAGCTTCTGAATCATCTCCAGCGCACCGCGCGCTTTCAGCCCTTCGTAGATCTTCTGGTGTTCGGGATTGTCGGGCGGAACGTATTCGATGCGAATGCGATTTGTGCGTGCCGCCTCGCCATCAACCAGGGCGCTGCGATCCGCCCCTGGAGCGCCGACCTGCACACGCAGCGGGACATCCACGATGTAGAGCCTTCCGCCCGAACGGAATACGATCGCGCCCGGTCCCAGGTCGCGCGCGCCTGATCTCTTGATCACCGCGGATACGTCTGCCTTTGCCTTCCCGGAAGTGATCCTGAAGTTCGTTGCGTCGACATAAATGGCGTCGCCCTCGGCAATCGCGCTCGGCGTTTCTTGCGATTGAGCCGTTGCATCATTCGGGAGGGCCGGCGCCAGCCCGACCAGTAAGGAGCCAAACAAAGCCGCCAGGGCGCATCTCATGTGAGCCTCCTGTCGATCGGTAAGGAAGCGGGGAGCGGACTCCGATGTGTCCGCTCCTCGCCAATGCTGAGCCGAACGCTGTCCTGTGCGCCTATTTTGCGCCCGCAGCTGTCCAGTTCTCGTCGAAGATCTTCTTCAGCCGGTACTGAGCGTAGTCCGGGTCGTTGACATAGACAGTTTGGCGGTCCCCCCCGTACGGATTGTTGATCAACGGGCTGCGTGGGTCGCCCGGGTCGTAGGCGTACCGCCGGGGATCGCTCGGATCGTAGGCGAACGGGCGCGCCGGGTCGTAGGCGAAGCGGCGCGGGTCGCCGGGATCGTAGGCGAATGGACGCGCCGGGTCGTAGGCGAAGCGGCGCGTGTAACCCAGATCGCAGGCGGTCGGCCGCGACAGATCGTAGAAGAAACGCCGCGAGTCGCCGGGATCGTAGGCGAATGGACGCGACGGGTCGTAGGCGAAGCGCCGCGGGTCGCCCGAGTCATACGCAGTCGGCCGCGACGGGTCGTTGGGCACGAAGCGTCCCGCCGGGTCGTAGGCAAAGCGCCGCGGATCGCCGGGATCGGCCGCCGTCGGCCGCGACGGGTCGTTGGGCACGAAGCGCCCGGCCGG
>Ga0209466_1000306_pt1 | contig 11028 bp, 11 predicted proteins | sample PanSoiPlo30MoBio_FD_188323 | JGI IMG/M metagenome (GOLD analysis project Ga0209466, IMG submission 188323) | Tropical forest soil microbial communities from Panama analyzed to predict greenhouse gas emissions - Panama Soil Plot 30 MoBio (SPAdes)... | ecosystem: Environmental > Terrestrial > Soil...
AAATGGTCAAGCCGGAAGAATCCAATCGATCCAGATGACTGAAATCAACCTGCTGCACAACGTCGCACGTCTCTTCAACATTCAAACCAATACTTACGACGGCTTCGGACGTTTGATGCAGCCGGCTCCCGAAGCCATTCTTTGCGTCCTCAAGATTTTGGGCGCGCCGGTGGAACGCATGGATGATCTCGCCGGCGCACTGCGCCAGCGCCGGCAGTTCCTGATGCAGCGCGCCATTGAGCCAGTGCTCGTCGCCTGGGGCGGCGGTCCGTTACGGGTCAAACTTCGGCTGCCGAGCCGGCTTGTAGGCGCGGAACCTCGCTATCGCATTGACCTGGAAACTGGCGAGTCTCTTGAAAGCAAATGCCAGCTCGACTTCAGGACAAAGCCGCTGGAGCGTTGCGTCGAAGGTGTCCGGTATGTGGCGCAATGGATTGTCTTTCCCGAAAAATTACCCCTTGGTTACCATCGTCTGCATTTACAGGTTGGCGCGCTTACGTTCGACTCTCATGTTTTATCATCGCCATTGCAAACCTACGGAGCAGCAACTGCCAATCCGCGATTCTGGGGTCTCTTCTGCCCCCTCTACGCGCTGGCCTCCAAGAAAAGCTGGGGCGCCGGCAATTTTTCCGACCTGGAGACCTTGATCGATTTCACCGGCCAAATAGGCGGAGATTTTGTGGGTACGTTGCCTTTGCTTTCGACCTTTCTTGATGAGCCATTTAATCCGAGTCCCTACGCGCCCGTAAGCCGCCTTTTTTGGAATGAATTCTATCTTGATGTCACCAGGATACCGGAGCTCCGCCGCAGTCCGGTTGCTCGCTCCATGATCCATTCCTCCGGCTTCCAAAGCGAGCTCGAGAGTTTACGCGCTGTGCCTTTGATTGAATACCGGCCGCTAATGGCGCTTAAGCGCAGGATCCTCGAGGAACTGCTTCATACGCTTACAAAGCGGTCTAGTAAGCGGAGAGCGGCTTTCGAACGCTTCATTGAGACTCATCCGCAAGTGCAGGATTACGCTGCATTTCGTGCCAAAGTCGAGCGCGAAAGTGCGCCATGGGAGTTTTGGCCGGCGGCCCATCGCGATGGCAAGCTAGGAGTCGGTGACTACGACGAAAAAGTCAAGCAGTATCATCTATATGTTCAATGGCAGGCCGAAGAACAGATACGCGCGCTGGCAGAAAAGACCAGAACTGGCGGCCCGGCACTTTACCTCGATTTCCCACTGGGCGTAAACCGCGACGGCTACGATGTCTGGCGCGAGCGCCAAGTGTTTGCTTTGGACGTCAGCGGCGGCGCGCCCCCGGACAGCTTTTTCACCAAGGGTCAAAACTGGGGATTCCCGCCGCTGCACCCCGACGGGCTTCGACAGCAAGGCTATCGTTACTATATCGATTGTCTGCGCCATCATCTCCAGTATGCGGGCATGCTCCGCATCGATCATGTCATGGGACTCCACCGTCTATTTTGGATCCCTCGCGGCTTTGGAGCCAGCGAAGCCGTTTATGTTCACTATCCGCTTGATGAGTTCTATGCGATCTTGAGTCTGGAATCCCACCGGCACCAAGTCCAAATAGTCGGTGAGAACCTCGGCACCGTGCCACAATATGTAAACAAAGCGCTGGCGAAACATCGAATCCACGGCATGTACGTGAGCCAATTCTGCGTTACCGCGGATCCGCAGAGCGCGCTTCAAGAGGCCGCTCACGACGACGTGGCGAGTCTAAACACCCATGATACGCCCACTTTCGCCGGCTTTTGGCAGGGAAAAGACGTTGAGGATCGGCTTGCGCTCGGACTGCTATCCCCACCGGAGGCGCAAAATTTGCGGCGGGACCGGGCATCGATACGCGAAGCGCTCACCACCTACCTAAAATCACGCGCTTGGTTAGAGGGAGAATCACCCGAACCTCTGGCAATTCTGCGTGCTTGGCTCTCGCAGTTGGCCAGCGGGAATGCCTATCTGCTACTGTTGAATCTGGAAGATCTCTGGCTTGAGCCGCTTCCACAAAATGTTCCCGGGACCTGGGAGGAACGGCCCAATTGGAGGCGGAAAGCTCGCTTTTCATTAGATGAGATTTGCCAAATGAATTCCGTTACGGAGACTCTCAAAGTCATCGACGAAATCCGCAGACGCGAGAGGTAGCAACTCGATTCGATGCACCGTCGAATTTTTTTTCATAGCAGGACTCAGAGCTCCACCGTTTCGTTCACTATGGCCCGTGATTTGCGCTAGGTACGCACGATTTCTTCGGCTGTCCGGAAAATTAAGACAACGCTCGGCAGAGCGCTGAAGCATGAAGAAGAACAGAGTGAGCTGATAGGCGAGGTTCTCGATGAAAGTATGGCCTGGCAATCCCTATCCTCTGGGAGCCACCTGGGACGGATCGGGTGTAAACTTCGCGCTGTTTTCTGAAAACGCGACGGGTGTAGAGCTTTGTTTGTTCGACGGCGAAAACCGAAACCAAGAGATCAAACGAGTCCGGATGACTGAACAGACCGACCAGGTGTGGCATGTGTATCTACCAGAAGTTCGACCGGGACAGCTGTACGGCTATCGCGTGTACGGGCCTTACAGCCCCGCCGAAGGCCATCGGTTCAACCCATCTAAACTCCTTCTGGATCCCTACGCCAAGTCCATTGCCGGACCCATACGATGGATCGATGCACTCTTTGGCTATACAATCGGACACCCGGATGCTGACTTATCTCTGGATGAGCGCGATAGTGCCGAGGGACTTCCGAAGTGCGTGGTCGTCGATCCGGCCTTCAGTTGGGGACACGATGCGCCGCTGCGGATTCCCTGGCACAAAACGCTGATCTATGAAATGCATGTGAAAGGATTCACGGCGCGCCACCCTAAAGTGCCGGAAGAACTTCGAGGCACCTATGCTGGTCTGACCCATCCGGCCGTCATCGACTATCTCAAATCGTTAGGGATTACGGCTGTGGAATTGATGCCGGTTCATCAATTTGTCGCCGACAAATCACTCGTAGATCGCAGGCTGACCAATTATTGGGGATATAATTCAATCGGGTTTTTCGCGCCGGAGTCCCGCTATGCATCGACGGGAGTGCTCGGCGAACAAGTGGCTGAGTTCAAAACCATGGTGAGGACCTTTCATCGTGAAGGCATCGAAGTCATCATCGATGTCGTTTACAACCACACCGGAGAAGGAAACCAGCTGGGACCCACTCTGTGCTTTAGAGGAATCGACAACGCCTCTTACTATCGTTTGGTAGACGACCGCCGCTACTACATGGACTACACTGGCTGCGGTAATACCTTGAACATGACTCACCCTCATACCTTGCAGCTAATTATGGACAGCTTGCGCTACTGGGCGCTCGACATGCATGTCGATGGATTTCGCTTCGATCTGGCATCCACATTGGCGCGGGAGCTGCATTCGGTGGATCGGTTGGGGGCGTTCTTTGACATTATTCATCAGGATCCGGTGCTATCGCAGCTGAAGCTCATCGCGGAGCCCTGGGACTTGGGCGAAGGTGGTTATCAAGTTGGGAACTTTCCCGTTCTGTGGGCCGAATGGAACGCGGAATATCGCGATACCGTGCGACGTTTTTGGAAAGGAGACGGTGGCTTGGTTGGAGGCCTGGCCATGCGTCTGACCGGCAGCAGCGATCTCTATGGCAGAGGCGGCCGTCGTCCGTACGCGAGTATAAACTTCGTAACCGCCCACGACGGATTCACTTTGACCGATGTCGTCAGCTATAACGAAAAACATAACAAAGCGAATGGTGAAGAAAACCGCGACGGTCACAATGAAAATTTGAGCTGGAATTGCGGCGCGGAAGGACCGACGGACGACAAAGAAATAAACGCTCTCCGGGCGCGTCAGCAGCGCAATTTCTTGGCGACCTTGATTCTCTCTCAAGGGGTTCCAATGCTGCTGGCGGGCGACGAGATTGGTCGCACGCAACGCGGCAACAATAACGCTTACTGCCAGGACAACGCAATCTCCTGGATGGATTGGAAGCTCGATCACCGAAAACGGGAACTGCTGGAATTTACTCAGTTGTTGATTCGACTTTTTCATCAACATTCGGTTCTGCGACGCCGGGTATTTTTTCAAGGGCGAAGGATCCGCGGCTCGGAAGTTAAAGACCTTGCCTGGTTCAAACCGGATGGGAAAGAAATGACGGACGAGGATTGGAACAACGGTTTCGCCCGCTGCCTTGGATTGCGGCTTGCCGGCGACGCCATCGAAGAAGTCGACGCCCGCGGCAACCGGATTTTGGATGACACCCTGCTGATCCTACTGAACGCGCACCACGAGCCAGTCAATTTCGTTCTGCCGGCGCATCGTCGCAAGGTGCGCTGGCAAGTCGTCTTCGACACCAGGGAGGAAAAAATCAAGCATCGGCAGCGACTGATACGCGGCGGAAACGACTATCCGCTGGAAGCCCGCTCCATGGCGTTGCTACGGCTCCCTCATCACGAGACCGGCGAATCAAAGGACCTAGAGACGAATTCCATCCAACAGCATCGAGAGGTCTCCGCAGACTAGAGCCTCGACGATGCTCTATGAGGTCGGTTGTGGCGGGTGAGCTACGTTGTTGGCTGCTTTGAAATTCTCAATCTTGATCTCGTGTTTTCTCAGTAGCTCGTAGAAATCTGTCCGGCACTTTCCCGCAAGCTTTGCCGCTTCGCTGGCTTTTCCGCCGCAAAGCTCCAGCAGCCTCACCAGATAATCCTTCTCAAATTGGTACCGGGCATCCTTGTAAGATTTGACCGGACCGTTGAGCGCAATGTTCATTTGGGGACCGGTTTCTATTTGCGGCGCTGCCTGGGGCGCAGCAACTTTGGTCTGGAAGACAAATTCCTCCGTAATCATGTCCAGCGGCGTCATCGCCACAGCATACTCCAAGGTGTTTTCCAGTTCCCGTACATTCCCCGGCCAATCGTGAAGCATGAGTTTCTGCATGGCTTGGGGCGTAATACCTTTGACTTCTTTTTTCATCTGTTGCGAGACTATTTTTAGAAAATGATTGGCCAAATGCGGGATATCTTCTTTGCGCTCGCGTAGAGGCGGCAAATGAATCGGAATGACATGAAGCCGGTAATATAGATCTTCTCGGAAATTGCCTTCTTTTACCTCTGCCTGCAGATCCTTGTTAGTTGCGGTGATGATTCGGACATCGACCTGAACCGGTTTCTCGCTTCCCACGGGATAAAATTCACGCTCCTGCAACACGCGCAAAAGTTTAGCCTGAAGCGAAGCCGGCATATCCCCGATTTCATCCAAGAAAATCGTTCCTTCATGAGCCTGGCTGAGCAATCCTTTCGTGCTTCGGTTTGCCCCGGTGAATGAACCTTTTTCATGGCCGAAGAGCTCGCTTTCGAGCAAGGTTGCTGGCAGGGCCGCACAGTTGATGGCCACAAAGGGTTTGTTTCGTCTACTGCTCGCCAGATGGATTGCTTTGGCGACTATTTCCTTGCCCGTACCGCTCTCACCCTGCAAAAATACAGTCGATTCAGTGCAGGCGATGCGAGAGACCACATCCAGGACCCTTCGCATTCCTTCGCTTTTCGCGATGATATTCGTAAAATCGTATCTTTCCTGTAGAAGCTCTTTGAGCCTCTGGATCTCGGAGTTCAGTCTGCGGTTTTCCAAGGCTCTTTCGATTTGTAACAATAGCTCCGGTGTATTAAAGGGTTTGGTCAGATAGCTGTAAGCGCCTTTCTTCATGGCCTCCACGGCGCTTTCCACGCTTGCATGTCCGGTCAGTATGATCACCGGCATCTCGGGATTGAGCGAATGCAGCTCGGTCATTAGAGAAATGCCGTTTCGGCCGGCGAGTTTAAGGTCGACGATACAAAGGTCGAAGACACTATCGGTAGCCGCTTTGAGGGCGTCTTCCTCCTTGAGCGCTGTCGCGACTTCATAATTCGCGCCCTTCAATTTCATGGAGACGAGTTCTATGAGATTGCTGTCGTCATCGACGACTAACAGTTTTCCCGCTGACGGGTTCTGTCCATTTTCTTTACTCATCGTTTTCTTTCTCCCCGGCCGCGCAGAGGTAGCCGGCAGTCAGTAGACTGCGATCAATTCCTTTGACCCCGGTTGCCACTTAATAAGATCTAGCGAAATCGCCCTCGGCTTTCAATATTGGCGATTTTTACCCTGAGCATTGATGCTTCCGGCAAAAAAACGCCCGTTGTCGGAGATAACCTACTATTTTGTAGCAAAATACTTACAAAAAGCCCAGGAGGTAGAGAAACAGATTGTCAAATGCCCCCATAACTACGCTCTTCAGAGACTTACTCACCCTTTGAGCAAAAATCATGCAAAAGATGGAAAGCAACGTCGCTAGCGGGATATTAATCGAATTATCCACAATAGAATCTCGTTTCTGAGACCTCTTAAGACTGATCTATTTCTCGGAACTCACCACCGGGGAAATCTTGGTCAACTCTTATCTCCGAGCCCGTTTAATCAGCTCTATATATATATGACGGTCGCGGACAGCGCTGAAAATGGGGGGCGCCGCATTTTTTGTTTGTCCATCGCGCTGCGCAATTCATCAGTATGGAATTGAACACTTCGGTCTGATTTCTGACAATTCAACAATGGGTCACCCCATCGTCGCCATCCTTTTTGGTCCTGCATGAACCCGGATTCCGCAATTCAATTGTAATGACTTGTACTGGTGAGACGTGAGCCTGGAGCAGCGAACGCATAGACCCGTAATGGTTCAAAGTGTTTTTGTTACTTGGCACTTCGTTCGCACCGGTTGAGGACGCCGTTCATCCACCGATGCCCGCAACTGCGCTCAGAGGCACAGCTCCGTTTCGTTCGCTACGGAAGGCTTGGCTTTGTCCTGCGCTTCGCCTTCAACTGTGGAATACGCGATTAATGAGCACCAGTCTCCGTCAGTTTTTTTCTTTCACTTTGTACGAGAAGCTCTGACAACGATTACGCATCACAAACCAGATACGAAATAAATCTTAGACAAAACAACAATGATAGTTCGATTGAGCGAGTTGGCACATGCTTTGTGTAACCATTTGTGTAACCAATAGATGAGCGCTTTGGAAAAAGAGAAGACAATGAAAAAATTTTTTCTGTTAGTGCCACTATTGTTCGGTCTCGATATGGTTCTAATCGGATGCGATCAATCGAACCGACCGACCAGCCAAACATCTTCCAGTCGTAGCGCATCTAAGATGAGCGACTCTGATTTGGAACAAGCGATTCGGGCAAAGTTCGATAGCGATGCACAACTGAAGGAAGCTAAGCTGGACGTGGATGCGGAGGTGGACAAGAGCGAGGTAACCATATCCGGCACCGTGCGCTCTCAGGAAGCGCGGTCCAAGGCAGTTGAGCTCGCCAAAGGAGTTCAATCGGGACTTACGGTCAACGACAAGATTGATGTTAAACCGGCAGCATAAAAAGACAAACGAGCCAAAAACTTGAAAGGAGCAGGTCATGAACAAAGATCAATTCAAAGGTAGGTGGACTCAATTTAAAGGCGAGCTAAAGAAGCAATGGGGCAAATTTACAGATGATGATTTGCTACAAATCGAAGGCGACTATCAAAAGTTCCAGGGAAGTTTGCAAGCCAGATATGGTGACCGGAAGGAAGAAGTAAGTCGCTGGGCCGATGATTGGTTCAAACGGCACGAAGCCGAAGCAGAGGCCACTCGGAAACAAAGAGCAGTCTAGTTGACTTCTCCCGCCCTTTGGGGTGGACGCGGCAGGAGGTGAATCTCGTGGCGAAGAGAAGTAATTTTCATTTTCCAATAGCGACCGCCGCCCAAAACGGCGCTAGTTACAGCAATGACGAGGAATTGTTGTGCGGAATTGTTTTGGCTGGAGGCGAGGGGAAGCGCCTCCAGCCATTCGTCAGATCATTGGGTAGAGGCACGTTGCCGAAGCAGTACGTCAACTTTGTCGGCGATCGTTCGATGCTTGAGCAGACCTTGCAACGCGGCGAAAAACTGATCCCATCGGCGCGCTTGCTAACAGTCATCGCTGAATCCCATCTGAGATATCCCGAAGTGAGAGAACAATTTGCCACCAGACCTAAAGACACCGTGTTAGTTCAACCGGAGAACAAGGATACCGGCCCCGGACTGATCTTTCCCTTGCTGCATTTGTACAAGCGGTATCCGAACTCTTTGGTTGTGGTTCTACCCTCTGATCATTTCATCGGGGAGGAAGAGCAACTGATGGATCATGTGCGTCGGGCTTGTTTGGCCGTGAAGCGTGATCCTTCCAAATTGATTCTATTAGGCGTGACACCAGATAGAGAAGAGCCCGAGTATGGCTACCTTCTGCCAAATAAAAATCGGGTGGGTGTTGGACCCGGCATGTTCGAAATTTCCTGGTTCATAGAAAAACCGGATCAAAAGACCGCTCGTCGTGTCATTCAGGCCGGTGGACTGTGGAATACAATGATCATGGTGTTTAAAACCAAAACAATGCTTCACTGGGTGAGCAGATTGGCGCCCACGCTTTACCAGGAGTTTCAGCAAGTCTATGCCGCGATCGGAACTCCCGGAGAAACCGACGTGGTTCGAAACATCTACCGGCGGTTGAGGCCAATCAATTTTTCGACAGAATTTCTTGAGCCAATGGTAAAAAATTATCCTTCGACTTTGGTTGCCCTACCCGTCCCAGATCTTTTGTGGAGCGATTGGGGCACAGCAAGCCGCATCATAGATGTCCTCGCAAGAATCGGTAAAGTTCCACGCCTGCCCGACTCTCGAAGGACCAAGAAGATCGCGAGCGGAAATCCGTTTGATCGAGAATTACTGCCGTTCGATGGAGATTTGCAGGGTCGTAAAGTTGCGGTGCACAAATGAAATTCGTTCTGAACCAACTTTCAAAGGCAAACAAATTGTTTTTACACAGAGACACAAGAAAGGAGGCTTTATGGGAACAATCCTATTAATCATCCTCATTTTGCTACTTGTCGGAGCATTGCCGACATGGCCTTATAGCTCCGGCTGGGGTTACTATCCGAGCGGTGGTCTAGGGCTGATTTTACTCATTTTAGTCATATTGCTGGTTATGGGTCGGATATGAGCATCATACTTTGGCCAGATACTCCAAGACGCGACATTTTTCCACGCCTCGAATAGTGAGTGCATCAACTACGGCAGTAAAATAAAAAAAGGAGGAATTAAAAAATGCACAGAGGACTAACACTATCATCGGTCGTACTGGCAGCCCTGCTCGCAATTAGTGGCTGCACGTCCATGACCGGCCAGACAGCAGGCCAGTACGTCGACGATACGTCTATCACCACATCAGTAAAAGCCAAACTGATCGGAGATAAGACAGCGAACCTCACGCGTATTGAGGTCGATACCACAAATCAAGTGGTTACGCTAAACGGAATCGTCGAATCAGCCGATCAAAAAGCCAAGGCGGAACAACTCGCTCGCCAGGTCGGTGGAGTCAAAGGTGTCAAGAATAATCTGCAAGTGCAGAAACAATCCTAACCCTTCGTAGTTTGTACATCGCAGGCTACGGCCCAAACGACAGGTATAAACCTTTCGTTTGGGCAATTATTTTGGTGCAGTGAAACGGTCTTAACTTCAAAAAAGCATTAAGAAAGGACTTGAAGCATGAATTCTTATCAAGCCAAAAAGTTCAAGTTGAGCGGGCTAAATGGCATTTCGGATCAAACCTTGGAGATGCATTTCAAGCTCTATGAAGGCTATGTCAAAGAAACCAACAATCTTCAAGGAAAGATTGCGGCCATCCTAAAGGACGGCAAGGTTGATCAAGAGGAGATGCCGGCCTATTCCGAATTAAAACGTCGCCTCGGTTTCGAATACAACGGTATGGTGCTGCATGAATACTATTTTGGCAACCTCAAGAAGGATGGCGGAGGTGATCCTAAGCGAAGCTCTGCCTTCGTGAAAGCAACAGAGGAAAGCTTTGGTGGCTATGACATTTGGAAGACCGATTTTACTGGCATCGGCAAGATGCGCGGTGTCGGTTGGGCGATCTGTTATCAGGATCCCGCTACTGGTCACTTATCCAACCATTGGATCACTCTACACGAGATCGGCAACGTCGCCGGCTATACGCCAGTATTAGTCATGGACGTCTGGGAGCACGCATTTCTCTTAGACTATAAACCGGCCGAGCGGCCAAAATATATTGAAGCATTCTTTTCCAATATCGATTGGAATGTTGTTGAACATCGAACGCAAACACCATCAGCACAAAAGGCTCAACGTGCCCAGGCAGTTTAACCAAAAAATGACACGCGACAAGAGCATTCTATCTGTCGCGTCGCTGTTAGTCTTGCCTCTTGCGTTTGCGCTGGGGTGCGCAGTGGAGACCCCATCCGCACCGCCGCGTTCATCACAGGACGCGGCACGCACGCCGAACATTAAGCCACTCGACCCCAGTCAAACGGCAAGGCTTCAGCGGATCATGATCCCGCTGTTGCGCGCCGGTGACAAGACTCGGTCGCTCAAGGAAATACGCGTTGGCGTGATTGAAGACCCGAATATAAACGCCGCTAATGCGGGCGGCGGCGAGTTTTACGTGACTACCGGCTTACTTCAGAAGGCAAACGACGAGCAACTGAGAGGAATACTGGCTCACGAAATAGCCCACGACGATCTTGGTCACGTTGCCAAAGCCCAGGTATTAGGAACTGGTTTGAATCTAGGGGTTATTCTGCTCGAGCAAGTCATTCCCGGCAGCAGCGTCATCACTCCCATCGCGGGCACCCTAGTCGGCCGCGCTTACAGCCGATCAGAAGAGCTGGAAGCAGATCAGCGCGCCGTGGAGATTTTGCAACGAGCCGGCTACTCCAAGGACGTGATGATCGACGCACTCGCCTGGGTTGCCCAGTCCTCTTCCGCAGGCGGTGGTGGATTCTTATCAACTCATCCTTCAACCCAAGATAGAATCGCGGCCTTGCGCCAACTAAAATGATGTCAAACAGATAGTGCTTTTGAGCGAGGGTTGTAGGTTTTTGGCTTAAAGTAGTGTCCATTTTACGGACAGACGTTATTGTATCCAACAACAACCTTTT
>Ga0209466_1000307_pt1 | contig 11017 bp, 15 predicted proteins | sample PanSoiPlo30MoBio_FD_188323 | JGI IMG/M metagenome (GOLD analysis project Ga0209466, IMG submission 188323) | Tropical forest soil microbial communities from Panama analyzed to predict greenhouse gas emissions - Panama Soil Plot 30 MoBio (SPAdes)... | ecosystem: Environmental > Terrestrial > Soil...
AGAAGTTCGCCGACGAGAACCCGAACACGGTGCGCGGCGTGGTCGCCGCGCTCAACGCCGGCGCCAAGGACACGATCGCGGCGCCCGACAAGGCGCTGGAGGTGCTGAAAAGCCGCGATCCGATGATGAAGACCGACATCGAGAAGGTGCGGCTGTCGCTCGCGCTCGACCTCACCAACACGCCGCACACGCAGAAGGACGGCCTGAGCTCGGTGACGCCGGAGAAGCTCAACAAGACGATCGACTCGATCGTCGATGCCTACAAGCTGCCCAACCGGCCCGACCCGGCGAGCATCTATACCGACAAGTTCCTGCCCCCCGTCGCCGACCGCATGCCGCCCCGCGTGCGTAATTAGGACGTAGAGGACCGGCGGCGATCCCAGCACCGCCATCCAACAGGCCTCCCGACTTGCTCAGGGCCAAGACCGAGCCCAGGCCCAAGTACCCGGCGTTTGGCCATCGTTCTAATCGCCGCGCTCGCGTGCGTTTCGGGCGCTCGGCAGGAATGACAGGGTCGATTGCTGCGCCTGATCACTGCCAAGGCGCTCAGCCTCAACTTGCCACCGACCGTGCTCTCCCGGGCCGACAAGGTGATCGAATGAGCCAGCGTGAGTTACCTTCACGGCATCGGCTTTCCGGCGGGATAGGGAGGGCTCTACGTCGCGCGTCGTGGCGCGTGGGGCATGGCAGCGGAATTAGCGGATCTGCGGCCGCTGCTGCAAGCTAGCTCGTCAGTTCGGCAAGTCATCAAGCCGCAGCACCACAGCGGCTTTGTGCGGTCCTCGCGGATGACTTCGTCGCAGCCGTGCCCAGAAGCCGTGCCGCTGTCCGCACCCAGCCAGATTTCAGCCCAACCCTCTTCGCTCTTGGGCGTCGCGGGCACCGCAACGGCTGCCGTATTCTCGCCGCGGACGTCGAAGTCGTCGGCAAGATTGTGCGTGTATCCGGTCTCCATCGCCGCATAAGGAAGCTGGCTTCGCTGCCGAAATTGATCGCCGTGTGGCCGGCGAAAAATGCCGGGCCATCGGCGGCTATGGCCGACTTGACGGCGCAGATCTCACCCGCACAGGAAGGGAGGTGAATAATTGGTTGATAGCGGAGGAGCGCTACCGCCTTTCCCCACACCACGCAAATCTACGCTATCGCGTCCGATCATACGCTTAGAATGGTGCCTGGAAGGTCCTGCCGCGGGCTTAGAAATGGCCTCGAAAGAGACGCCGCATTCTTTTCGGCAAGTCCTTCGTCCCGGCATTGGACACGAACAACACGGCATCGCACGCGCTCATCGCCGTAGCGTTCATCGCCGTCATCATCGGCCACATCTATATTGGCACCTCGGCACCGAGGGTGCCTTCGAGGAGCGTCGATCTCAACTGGGCCAAGGGCCATCACGGCAAGTGGCTAGAGGAAGAGATCGCCAAGGGTAGCGTGCCGCAACAGGTTGCTTCAGTCTCTCCGGCGGAATGAGCCGTGCGGGGCAGTGACTCGCGTGTCGCCGCGGGGCAGTCACTGGCGCCAAAGCTCGCCAAACACAGACAGCAGCCAACTCGCGATGATATCCTGATGCTCAGGCCACCCTACCCGTTTTTTTTCAGCCGACGCGACACGCGGCGATCGAGCCCTGAGATCAAGTACGGATCGTTCAATGAAGATCGGTATCCTTGGAGCAGGCAATGTGGGCTGCGCCTGTGCAATGGCAGCCGTGATCCGCGGCAGTGCACGCGAAGTCGTCTTGGTCAACCGGACGCGCAAGCGCGCCGAGGCGGTCGCCACCGACATCCGGTATGGCGTCCCGCTCGGCGCCAAGGTCGATATCGTCGACGGCGACTACGATGCACTCGAAGGCGCTGGCGTCGTCCTGATCACGGCCGGTGTGAACGAAAAGGCCGGCGGCGCCACGGATCGCAGCGATCCGCGCGGCCGGCTCAAGCTGCTCGACCGGAACGCCGAGATCTATCGGGAGATCGTCCCCAGGATTGCGCGCGCGGCCCCCAACGCCGTGCTGGTCGCGGTGACCGATCCGCCCGACCCGCTCGCCGACATCGCGCGAGAAGCCTGCGGCAGCGCGACCGTGTTGAGTACGGGGACATATCTCGACAGCCTGCGTTTCCGCGTCCATCTCGGAAAGCACTTCAAGCTGGATCCGGCGCACGTGGAGGCGCAGGTGATCGGCGACCATGGCACGTCGCAGGTGTTCCTGTGGTCCTCCGCCCGCATCGCCGGGGTTCCGGTTGCCGAGTTGGCGACCAAGCGCGGCGAAACGCTCGCCGCCATTCGCGAAAGCGTGGAGAACGACGTGCGCTACGCGAATATCACGATCATCGAGGGCCACGACGCCAGCCAATACGGCATCGGGATCGTATCGGCACGCATTGCCGAGATCGTCCTCAATGACGAGCGTGCGGCGATTCCGCTCGGCAGCTTTCACGAGCAGTACGGCGTCACGCTGTCGCTGCCGAGCGTGGTGGGGCGCAGCGGGGTTGTCGAGGTGCTGGAGCCGGAAATGTCCGAAGAGGAGCAACACGGCCTCGAAAGGAGCGTGGAGGCCTTGCGGACGGCGCTTGCGCACGCGCGCCGGACCTAGCGGCCTCTTCAGATGCAGGACTCACCAAGCCATTTGAGCCGAACGGCAGCAGATCTTCATCGCCGGATGAAAGCCAATGCCGACGCGGTTGGCACGCTGCTGGTCGATGCATTTCACAATCTGGCGCTGTTCGCGATCGGCGCGACGACCGTCTGGTCGGGAGCCACGGCTTTCTTCGGCATGGTGGAAAAGGGCCGGGCTCAGCTTTCGGACCTCCTGCTCTTGTTCATCTATCTTGAAATCGGAGCCATGATCGGCATCTATTTCAAGACGACGGAACTCCCGGTTCGCTATTTGATCTATATCGCCATCACGGCGCTGGGTCGGGTTCTGATCGAGGTCGTGAGCGCCGAACACCGGACAGGAACCGACTTGCTGATCCTAACGGGGGCAATCCTGGTCTTGTCCCTTGCGGCGCTGGTGTTGCGGATCGCCTCGGGCCGGCACAGCCCGTCCGTGATCCCAGACGCCGAACCTGGCTACATCGAAAACGAGCAAACCAGCCGGATGAACCAGAACTGAACCGGTGCTCCACCTGCGACGGCTTTCGCGCGGCCGAAATCCTTTCACGAATGATCAGGCGGCTTGAACCGTACAGTCGTGGATCGGTCACGATTGAGCCGCGGTTGCGGCTCTCGCCACCGCGTCGAGTGCGGCCGCCATGGCGTTGACGGTCGCCTCGATGTCATGACCGGTGCCATGCCGCTGCGCCAGCCACCTTGGGTCGTTGTACGACAGCCATGTGGTGCCGGCGGCGTCCTGCCACACCAGCGCCTTCAACGGCAGATCGATGCCGATTGTCTGCATTGCTTGCATGAGTGGCGTACCGCCCCTGGCATTGCCGAAGATCAGGAGCTGGGTGGGCCGCAGCGACATTCCGACTTCTGCGGCCCCGGCGGCGTGGTCGATGCGCGCGAAGACCGTCATGCCCTTTGCCTTGACGGCGGCTTCGAGCCTGTTCACCGTCTCCTTCGGCCCGCGGCTGCTCGCGATCGTGATCAACCCTGCGGCGGCCATTGCTTGCACTCCCGCTCGCAACCCCGGTCAGTTCCCTGCTGCGGAATGATCGTGCCCTCACTCCACCTGGCCGTGCTGGGCCATGCAGGCGCGGTATTGCTGAAACTCCATGTCACCCCAGGTGTATTCGTTGTATCGCGTGGCCCTGGCGCTGCACGCGTGAATGGCGGCTGCACGTCCGCCGCTCGTGCCGGTACCGGACACGCCCCGATCGTCGAACGGCGTGACCGCGCCATAGCTGTAGCTGGGCGGGGGACCAAAGAACTGAGCAGAAGCGGGGATTGCACTGAGCGCGGCAAGTGTCGCGCCGACGAGGACGGCCTTCATGATGAATCTCCATCGACATTAAACACGGTGACGCCGCGGGCTCGGAAGACCGCGACAGCGTCCCCCGCGTCACATATATTGAACTGCTCCCCCGGTTCGATCATCGGCCGATGCCCAAACAGACCGTAAGCAATGCCCGAACAATGGACGGCACAGCGTTGGCAGCAGTGGAGACGAATGACGGCCACGTGCAATCGCGCGCCGCGCTTACGCAGCACGGGGTCGGCCGGGCAGGTAGTACGCGAGCCGAGGCAGGAATTCGCCCAGGCGATCGAGATAGACGGGAATACCGAGCGGCGAGGTCGCCCCTATTGCCGGTGGGCTCATCGACGTCTGCGCGTGGCTTGGGAGGCAGCTCAACAAGATCACGCCCATGATCGTGGCTATGCGTTCCATCTGGATGTCCCAGGCTGTCTCAAGCGTCCGACTAAGGGCTCGCCTCATTGCCGGTGTGGCACAGATAAGAACGCATGATTGGCGCGCCATTAAATTTGCGTTCATCCAGGAGCAGCCATGCGCGTCAACCGCAGAGCCAACGTCACCGCCACTGCAAATGGCCACGGACGCGCACGCGGTAGCGCTGCAAGCTTGCGCTGTTCTCGATGTGTGTCTGGCGCATGTCGTTCCAGGCTGCTGGCGCGCCGCGCGCGTATCACCGGTGCCGGTGCCGCCGGATATGCGTCCGCCGGTGGGGAACGACCATGGCGCGCCATGTCGGGTGAATGCCGCCAAAATACGAACGGCCATAGCGGCCGCCTCGGATATTGCCGGAGCCAATATCGGGATCGTAAGACTGCGCGAAGCTCATGGTCGTCGCGGCGAGCGAGAGCGTTACTCCGAGCACGACCATTTTCACTATTTTGCCGGCATTGATCGCCAGCAGGCCCCTGATCCTGTTTTCACGCTCGCCCTCGAGAGCGGCGAAGATCGACACGTCAGACCGCTTGCTCATGTTCTTCTCCTCCGATGATCATCGTGCTCGACATGGACCGCGGCAAAGCGACCGGCAATGTTGGCGTCGTGAAGAGATTGTTTGGCTGCAGCAAACAATTGCGTTATCGCGCCGCACCTTGCAGGCGCGCCTTTTCCCGGCACTTCGGGCCAGGCCCGCGCATGTAATGGCGCTCCGGCCGGTAGCCGTCGACGAAGCCGCGACGCAGGGTCCGACGAAGCTCCGTCAATGCGGCGTGAAGGCTCTCGCCGATTGCGGCGCGAGCCAATTGTGCCATTCGAATTCCTGACAACGCCTGGACGTGTTGCATGCGGAGCCCCCGCCCCGTTCAACCTGGATGGGGCGACAACGTAGCGCGGCGGAATCAGGTCGGCCGGCCGAGCATGGATTCGATCCTGCGCGCCATCGCGCTCGTCGCCTGTGCCGGCATCGGCCTCCAGGCCATGACGAGCCGCACGGCCCAGGCCGCAACGATCACGCTGGCGGCGTTCGTCAGCAGCAGGAACACCACGGTGGCCTCGAGAAAGTTGATTGTCTGGTAGTTCGACATCGTCAGCTCCATTCCAAACCTGGAGCCATAATGGCGATGCGTCGCGAATTGGATAAGCCGCGGAAGTTCGAATGACCTATTCGCCCGGCGTGAAGGGCTAGCCGCCATGCGGGCGCTCGCCATCGTCCACGACGGGCAACGCACCGGCCGAGGACGTGATCACTCCGTGTCTAGATCGTGTTGGGCCGGCAGGGAAAATGCGTCGCTGGCGGGAAAGGTCTTGTCCAGTGCGTCGTCGAGCAACTGATCGATGTGGCGATCGAAATGATTGCCATAGAACGGCTCGGACGGATCCGTCGGAATGGTGCGCCGGCTCTGTCGCGCAACATCGGATGGTCCGCGTTTTCGCCTGTCGACGTCCTCCATCGCGTCACCTTGCATTGCTGCCGTCGGACTCGCTGCTCGGGGCTTTCTTTGCTTGCGCTGCCATTTCCAGGCAGGTCAGCAATTCAACGTACCTCTGATAGCCGATGCCGGACAGTGCCGTGCATCGTGCCCGCTCCGGTGGCGGATATTGCGCCCACCCTTTGGCGAGCTCATCACGCGCGCTGCGTTCATCCGCAGACATGTGGCCGGCGTGGCTGTTGGCACATCGACGGCCGCGCGACAGGTGGCGTCGACTTCGAATTTGGGCATTGCGCCCGGGCCGACCTGCTGCCCCGCCGGCGCCCGCGACGAGTTGGTCCGCGGCGCGCTGATGGCGGCCTCGCCCCCGACCAGGCAAAGCGTCACGACGACGCCGGTGATGAAAAGGTCGCGCGGGGCGTTCATGTGGTCCTATCGTCGCTCCACGGGATAGCGATTCAATGCCCAGTACGGGTCGCTCTCCGACCGGTAGAGTGGCAGTCCGCCGCCATAGCTGCGGTCACCGGCGTATTCGCCGTCGTGGAACAGAGCTTGGTCGCTGGCGGCACTACCGGTGACGACCCCGGCGCCCGGAGCGCTCTCTGCGGTCGCGAGAGTCGCCCCAGCAATAAGGAACAGCACCGCCGCAACGATGCACAAGCCCTTATTCATAGCGAGGTTTCCCTTCCATTTGAGCAACGGCACCAGTTGCTACGCGTTTGCTCACGTCTCGAACGGCATGATGATGCAGAACACTTCGTCCGGACCCCACGTCGTGCTGGTGGACGGCGGGGCGCAGATGTGCGCTCCACCATCGGGCGGGTTCACCTTGACGACCTTTTCCGGCGGCACACGAATCCATCTGCCGTCCTTCTTCACCTCGTAGTGATCGCCGATTGAACGGATCTCCGTCGGACGGCAGTCGGCAAGGTTGCAGCACGATGTTTTGGTGTCCGGCCGCATGAGCTTGGAATAGAACTCGGCGTGCCAGGCATCATGCCCGTGGCCGTGATCACCCTGTTGGGCAGCGAGCGGCAGCGGCACAGACAGCAGCGTGGCAAAAACAAGCAGCCTTGCGACGTTCATGGCCAAGCTCCGCGGCGCGGTGACTCACAGGGATATGTGGCCGGAGGCGATAGGAAATAAATGGGGAAGACTGGCAATAGGCTGTTTGCCGGCTCCTAACAAACAGACTTGTTGCGCCTATGCCGCCGACGCGACAGCCCGCGCGCTCGCGGAACGAGGTTTGACAGCAGTCCGCTCGCGCGGGAACATCGATGGCACAGGCGACGTGGCCGGATGCAGTCCTGATCGCGAGGGTGGCCGAATTCTGGCATCCGGCGGCAGAGACCGGCAGGTTCGCAGCACGCAGTGGCGCAAATGACGGATCATCCGGCGTATCGATTTTGGCGTCCAGCGGCCCAGCTCCTGGTCGGTGGCCTCGGCCTGGCCGCTTTAACCTTTGCGTGTTTTCACCTTGGTCTCGATCTTGCGACCACGGCCTATGCCTACCTCATGCTCATCGTGCTGCTGTCACTTCTCGGCAGCTTCATGGCCTCCGCCGTTCTCTCCATTGTGGCGGTGGCATGCCTGAATTACTTCTTTGCCTCACCGCTGTTCTCGATCCGCGTCGACTATCCGCTGGATGTTGCGGCGATCGCCGCCTTCCTGACGAGTTCTCTCCTTGTCACCGGGCTCATAACCAGAGCACGCAGCCTCGCGAAAATGGCTCTCCAGGAGCAAACGGTACAGCGCGAGCTCGTCAACCTGCTCGATCTGACCCATGACACGGTCTTTGTGCGCGACATGGGTGACGTGATCACCTACTGGAATCGCGGCGCAGCAGAGCTGTACGGCTGGTCGGCAGAGGAGGCAGCAGGCCAAGTAACCCACCAACTGCTGAAGACCGTGTTCCCCGCTCCACTGGAAGAAATCAACGCGGAACTACTCGGCATGGGTCGCTGGGAAGGCGAAGTCATCCACACCAAGCGCGACGGAACGCAAGTCGTCGTGGCGAGCCGATGGGCATTGCAACGCGACCCGTCGGGTAAACCAGTTGCTATCCTGGAGACGAATAACGACATGACCGAACGCAAGCGCGTCGAGCAAGAACGCGAGCGGCTGCTGGCCAAGGAACGGATCGCACTGGCCGAGGCTATAGCGGCACAGCGGCGCTTTCACGACCTGGTCAATTCGGTAGAGGGGATCGTGTGGGAAGCCGAAATCTCACCGCTGCGCTTCACGTTTGTCAGCCAGCAGGCAGAGCGTGTGCTCGGCTATCCAGTGGAACGTTGGCTGTCCGATCCGACCTTCTGGACCGAACACATCCACCCGGATGATGCGGAATGGATTTCGCCGCTTGCGGCCCGCGCGGTCGATGACAAGCGCCTTCACGATTTCGAGTATCGCATGATCGCCGCCGACGGCCGCGTCGTATGGCTGCGAGACATGGTGACCGTGGTGATGGAAGGAGGCCGGCCCACCTGCCTGCGCGGGGTCATGGTCGATATCACGCAGCGCCGGCAGGCGGAGATTGCGCTGCGTGAGAGCGAGCAGAGGTATCGCTACATCTTCGATGCGACCGGGGTGTCGATCTGGGAGGAGGACTTCTCGCGGGTGAAAGCCGCGATCGATGATCTGAAATCCCAGGGCGTTCGCGATTTCCGCCAATATTTCGCCGCGCACCCGGAATTCGTCAGGGAAGCCGTGTCGATGGTGAAGATCGTCGACGTCAATGATACGACGGCAAGGTTGTTCACGGCCGAGAGCAAGGATGAACTTCTGGTTTCGCTGCACAAGATATTCCTTCCCGAAACCGAAGAGGTCTTTCTGGGAGAGCTGCTCGCCATCGCGGAAGGACGCACGTCGTTCGCGGGCGAGACTGTTCTGCAGACGCTGAAGGGCGAACGGCTGACAGTGCTCGTCTCGATGACATTGCCGCCGCCGCCGGCCGGCTTGGAACGCGTGCTCGTCACCATCATGGACATCACCGAGCGCAAGCGCTCCGAGGAAGCATTGCGCCAGGCTCAGGCCGAACTTGCGCATGCGTCGCGTCTGATCACGCTGGGCGAGCTGAGCGCGTCGATCGCGCATGAGATCAACCAGCCCTTGGCCGCCATCGCGACCAATGGCGAGGCATGCCGGCGGCTCCTGCGGGCGGATCGGCCGGAGCTGGAAGAGGCGCGTGGCGCCATCGAATGGATGATCAAGGATGCGGTTCGCGCAAGCGAAGTCATCCACCGCATTCGCGCGCTGTCCAGGAAGACCGACCTGCAGCGGGCAAGGCTGGACGTCAACAGTCTGATCAAGGATGCCCTCCTGCTGGTGCAACGCGAGCTGCAGAGCCATCGCATCGCGCCGCGGCTGGCGCTCGCGCCCGGCCTGCCGCCCGTCAACGGCGATCGTGTCCAGCTCCAGCAGGTGATTATCAATCTCGTGATGAATGCCATGGAAGCCATGGCGTCCGTCAAGGACCGGCATCGTGATCTCGTGATCCGATCACATCAGAATAATGACGGTCGCGTGCACGTCACGATCGAGGATTCCGGGCCCGGAATCGCTGCGGACCACATGGATCGACTTTTCAATGCGTTCTTCAGCACCAAGCCGAACGGTATGGGGATGGGTCTGTCCATCGGCCGGTCGATCATCGACGCGCATGAGGGAAAGATCTGGGCCACGCGCAACACCGGCCCCGGCATGACCTTTCACGTCGCCCTGCCGGCCGGCGACACGACAAGTGTGCAGCCGGCCCACGCGGCACCTGAAGATCGCCCGCATTGACAAACCTTTGACGCCGCGCCCGCGCGCCGCACCGGAGTACCTTGAGAATGCGGTGTCATGCGGATACATATGTGCGGTGTCATGCGGATACGTATGTAATGCAGGGGTTGCATGGCGGGAGTCGCTTAATCCAGTGCCAGCCAAGCCTCATCAACTACCGGGCGCGCGCGCCGTGCTGCGGCGGCGGAGGACGTCGTGACCGCGCGCAAGCCATCCCCGCAGAACGCCGCCGGGCTTGGCGAGCCAATCGTCTTCGTGGTCGACGATGATGAGTCGTTCCGCGAGGCCCTTGGCCGACTGTTTCGGTCGGTCGGGTTGCGCGCCGAAGTGTTCGCCTCGGCGTCGGAATTGCTGCGCAGCAACCTTCCGCATGTTGCCAGTTGCCTGGTCTTGGATGTTCGGCTGCCAGGCCTGAGCGGCCTCGATTTTCAGGCTGAGCTGGCGAAGCAAAACATCGCGATTCCGATCATATTCATCACTGGCCACGGCGATATTCCGATGACGGTCAAAGCCATGAAAGCCGGGGCGATCGAGTTTCTAACCAAGCCGTTCCGCGAGCAAGACCTGCTCGATGCGGTGCGCATCGCGCTCGAGCGCGATGGCAAGCGGCGCGAGGAGGAGAATGCCATTTCGGCCCTGCGGGCGCGCTACGATTCGCTGAGTCCGCGCGAACGCGAGGTGATGAGCCTGGTTACGGCGGGGCTCATGAACAAGCAGGTCGCGGCCGAAACCGGCCTCGCCGAAATCACGGTCAAGATCCACCGCGCCCACATCATGAAGAAGATGTCGGCCCGCTCATTCGCCGAGCTGGTGCGGATGGCGGAAATGCTGGGAAGCCGACCGGGCAACCCATAGTACGTAGTCCGTCCAGTAAACTTATGTATGTCTTTCCCGGCCCTCGCCGGGGCCCCACTATTCGATGGGCGATATTTGTCGGGGCTGCGCATCGTTGATGTTTGCGTCGCCCGGAACCAGCACGAAGGATATCCCACTTGGCCGAGGTTCCGGTCATATCAATCATCGACGACGACGAATCAGTTCGCGTTGCAACGAAGCGTCTCGTACGCTCAGTCGGCTTCGTCGGACATGATTTTGCGTCCGCGGATGAATTCCTGCAGTCGCGCCGCTTGGGCGAAACCTCATGCGTGATCGCCGACGTCCAGATGCCGGGGATGACCGGCCTGGAGCTGCAGGAGCTGCTGGTCGCCCGAGGTCACCGCACGCCGGTGATCTTGATCACCGCGTTTCCGGACGAACGAATCCGGACGCGTGCTTTGCAGGCAGGGGCTGTGTGCTTCCTCACCAAGCCCTGTGACGGCCAGACCCTGCTCCAATGCCTGGATATGGCCCTCAACAAGAACCGGGCGCAGGACTAGAGCGAGATGACTTTTCTTCGAATCGCCATCTCGCTCTAAGTTATGCTTGGAGCATGATCTTTTCCGAAAACCGGTACCCACTT
>Ga0209466_1000309_pt1 | contig 10961 bp, 9 predicted proteins | sample PanSoiPlo30MoBio_FD_188323 | JGI IMG/M metagenome (GOLD analysis project Ga0209466, IMG submission 188323) | Tropical forest soil microbial communities from Panama analyzed to predict greenhouse gas emissions - Panama Soil Plot 30 MoBio (SPAdes)... | ecosystem: Environmental > Terrestrial > Soil...
GCGGTCGACCGGGCTCGCGCGCAGCACGTGGCGGCCGTAGGTGTCGCAGGTCGCCAGCATGTCGCGATGCACGTGCATGCATCCCTTGGGCTCGCCGGTCGTACCCGACGTGAAGGCGATCAGGCACACGTCCTCGGCCGCCGTTTCGCAGTCGGCAAAATTCTCGTAGCCGGGTTGCCGCATCAGCGAGTCGAGCGCATCCGGCCCGGCGCCGGCCCAACAGACGATCTGCTTGAGGTCGCGCGCGCTCGCCTTGGCGGCCTCCATGTCCTCGACGAGGCGGGCGTCGCACAGCGCCAGGCCGATCTTCGCCTTGGTGATGATGGTGCCGAGCTCGCGCGCGCGCAGCAGCGGCATGGTGGCGACCACGATGCCGCCCGCCTTGATCACCGCCAGGTAGGCGGCGACCATCATCGGATTGTTGGGCCCGCGCAGCAGCACCCGGTTGCCCGGCGTGAGACCGAGGTCGCGCGTGAGGACGTTGGCGATGCGGTTCACGCGTTCGCCAAGCTCCGCATAGGTCAGGCTTCCGGTGGGCGAGATCAGGCAGGGGCGGTCGCCCTGGCCGGCCGTGATCCAGCGGTCGAGCAGCTCGCTGACGCAGTTCAGGCGCTCGGGATACTGCAGTTCGGGCAGGCCTAGCAGGAAGTCTGGCCACGCGCCGCGCGGCGGCAGGTTGTCACGGGCGAAAGTGTCGATCGGGCTGCTGGTCATCGTGCGTCTCATTCCGCCGCCAGCGCCGGCTTGGCGGCGCCCTTGAGCGTCTCGCGCGCGATCACGATTTTCTGCACCTCGCTCGCCCCTTCATAGATGCGCAGCGCGCGGATCTCGCGATAGAGCTCCTCGACCTTGACGCCCTTGGTGACGCCCAGTCCGCCGTGCAGCTGGACCGCGCGGTCGATCACGCGCTGCGCCATCTCGGTCGCGAACAGCTTGGCCATCGCGGCCTCGCGGGTGATGCGGGCGGCGCTGCCGTCCTTGGCCCACGCCGCGCGATAGACCAGCAGCGCCGCGGCGTCGATGTCGGTGGCGCTTTCGGCGATGGCGGCTTGCGTCATCTGCATGTCGGCCAGCGACCCGCCGAAGATTTTGCGCGCGCGCGTATGCTCGATCGCCTCGTGCAGCGCCCGCCGGGCAAGGCCGAGCGCGGCCGCGCCCACGCTCGGGCGGAACACGTCGAGCGTCGCCATGGCGACCTTGAACCCTTCGCCTGCCTGGCCGAGCCGGTTGGCGACCGGCACCCGCACGCCGTCGAACGACAGCGTCGCCAGCGGATGCGGCGCGATCACCTCGATGCGCTCGGCGACCGTGACGCCGGCCTCGGCGGCATCGACCACGAAGCACGACAGGCCGCGCGCGCCGGGCGCCTCGCCGCTGCGCGCCACCACCACGTAGTGGTCGGCGATGCCGCCGTTGGAGATGAAGGTCTTGCTGCCGGTGATGCGCACGTGCGCCGGCCCGTCGGGAGTCGCCGTGGTCTCGATCGCTGCGACGTCGGAGCCGGCCTCGCTCTCGGTGAGGGCGAAGCCGGCGATGGCCTGCCCGTCGCGCACCGGCGGCAGGTAGCGGCCTTTGAGCTCGTCCGTGCCGAACAGCGTGATTGCGCCGGTGCCCAGCCCCTGCATGGCGAAGGCGAAATCCGCCAGCCCGTCGCGGAAGCTCAAAATGTCCCGCGCCAGGCACAGCGTGCGCACGTCGAGCCGCGGATGGAAGCCGCCATGGGCCGCCGGCACGACCGCCTTGAGGAATCCCGCCTCGCCGAGCGCTTTCACCCGTGCACGGCAGGCGGCATCGACATCGTCATGCGGCAGGCCGGGGAGCGCCTCGTCGGCCCAGCGCGCCAGCGCATCGGCGAAGCCGCGATGGCGCGTGGTGAAGAATGGCCAGCCGAGGAGGTCGGGCGTCATGTCAGTTGCCCTCGAAGGCCGGCTTCTGTTTCGCGGCGAAAGCGCGGTAGGCGCGGGAAAAGTCTTCTGTCTTCATGCACAGCGCCTGCGCGACCGCCTCTGCCTCGATCGCGGTCTCCACCGACATCGCCCATTCGGTCTCCAGCATGCGCTTGGTCATGGCGTTGGCGAAGGTTGGCCCGTTGGCGAGCTCGTGCGCCAGCGCCTGCGCGCTCGTGAGCAACGTATCGGGCGCGGCGAGGCGATTGAAAAAGCCCCAGCGCTCGGCCTCCTCGCCGCCGAGCACGCGGCCGGTATAGAGCAGCTCGGCAGCGCGGCCGTGGCCGACGATGCGCGGCAGGATCGCACAGGCGCCCATGTCGCAGCCCGCGAGTCCCACGCGGTTGAACAGGAACGCCACCTTGGCGGCGGCGGTGCCGATGCGGATGTCGGACGCCATGGCAATGATAGCGCCGGCGCCGGCGCACACGCCGTCGATCGCCGCTACGATCGGCTGCGGGCAGGCGCGCATCGCCTTGACCAGCTCGCCGGTCATGCGCGTGAAATCGAGCAGGCCGGCGGTCGCCATCCCGACCAGCGGCCCGATGATCTCGAACACGTCGCCGCCCGAGGAGAAATTGCCGCCGGCGCCGGTCACCACGATGGCCTTGACGCCCTTGTCCTTGGCGGCGGCGCGAAAAATGTCGGCGAGCTCGGCGTAGCTCTCGAAGGTCAGCGGGTTCTTCTTCAGCGGGCGGTCGAGCGTGATGGTCGCCACCTTGCCGTCCACCGCGAAGCGCACGCGCCGGCCCAGGTACTCGGACAGCGGCAGCGTGACCGGATTGGCAGCCGTCATGTTGTCCCCCGTTTGGCGCTGGCCTTGCGCGCCGACGCCTTGGCCTTGTCGAGCAGGCGCATCAGCTCGCTGGTCTCGCCGGGCGACAGGTCGCCGAGAATCTCGGCGATCCAGTTGCCGTTGGCGCGCGCCATGGCGCGGAACGCTTTGCGCCCTTCCGCCGTGAGACTGACGATCTGGGCGCGGCGGTCGTGCGGTGCCGGCCGGCGCGCGACCAGCTTCTGCGCCGCCAGCCGGTCGACCAGGCCGGTGACGTTGCCGTTGGTCACCATCATGCGCTGCGACAGTTCGCCCAGCGTCATGCCGTTGGGCGCGCGGTCGAGCTGCGCCATCAGATCGAAGCGCGGCAGCGTCACGTCGAACTGCTCGCGCAGCCGCCGGCGCACTTCGCCCTCGATCAGCATCTTGCAGGTGAAGATGCGCAGCCACAGGCGCAGCTCGGTCTTGTGGTCGTCGGGCCGTTCCGCGACCTTGGTCTCGGCGTCGAGCGGGATGGTCACGTCGTCCATCACGCCTCTCCACCCGCCACAGTGAGCGTCGCGCCGGTCACCGCGCCTGCCTCCGGCGCGCACAGGAACAGCACTGCTGCCGCCACTTCTTCCGGGCGGATCAGGCGGCCGAGCGGATTGTGCCTGAGCATCTCGGCCAGCACCTCATGGCGTGGACGGCCGGTGCGCTGCTCCAGCCGCGCGACGCTGTCGCGCACCATGTCGGTGTCGGTATAGCCGGGGCAGACTGCGTTGACCGTGACACCGCTCGCCGCCGTCTCCACCGCCAGCGCCCGCACCAGGCCGACCACCGCGTGCTTGGCGGCGCAATAGGCCGACACATAGGCATAGCCTTTCAGGCCGGCCGTCGACGCCACCGCCACGATGCGCCCGGACCGCCGCGCCGTCATGTCGCCGATCACGGCGCGGATCGCATGCACCGCGCCCATCACGTTGAGCTCGAACATGCGGCGGAACAGGTCAGGGTCGGATTTTTGGAAGGGCGCGCTCTCAGCGCCGCCGGCATTGGCGACCAGGATGTCGATGGCGCCGTGCCTGGCGACCGCCTGCCTGAAACCTTCGCCGAGCGCCTGCGCATCGGTGACGTCGGCCACCACGTAGCCGCGGGCATCGGCGGCGTCGACCGTCTCCTCCAGCGCCGTCTCGTTGCGGCCGACGACCGTGACGGTGGCCTCGGCGGCGCTCAGAGCCGCGGCCACGGCGCGGCCAATCCCGCGTCCACCGCCGGTCACCACGGCATGCCGTCCATCGAGCGTCATGCGCCGGAAGCCCTCGATTCGGCCGTAATGCACATTATTTTAGGCTTAAAATTTTTAAGCTTCAAGCTTGCCGGTGAATTATTTTAAGTCTAAAATAATCGCCATGAGTCGTCCGGCTTGGCTGGAGGGCGCGCATGAAGATCAACGTCGTGGGCGGCGGGCCGGCCGGGCTCTACTTCGCCATCCTGATGAAGAAGTCGTGGCCCGGCACCGCCGTCACGGTGTTCGAGCGCAACCGGCCGGAGGATACGTTCGGCTTCGGCGTCGTGTTCTCCGACGAGACGCTGGACAATTTCGAGGCGCACGACCGCGAAACCTATCGCGCCCTCAAGGGCCACTTCGCCTACTGGGACGACATCGAGATCAACTTCCGCGGCACCATACACCGCATCGGCGGCAACGGGTTCTGCGGCTGCTCGCGCACGACACTCCTGAAGATCCTCAACCGGCGCGCCCGCTCGCTCGGCGTCGAGCTCAAGTTCGGCCGCGAGATCACCGACATCGGGGCGCTGGCGCGCGGCGCCGATCTGACCATCGGCGCCGACGGCATCAACTCGCGGGTGCGCCGCACCTTCGCCAACCGGTTCAACCCGACCACGGACCTGCGGCCGAATTTCTTCTCCTGGATGGGCTCGACGCGGCCGTTCGACGCCTTCACGTTCTTCTTCCGCGAGACCACGCACGGCATCTTCATCGCCCACTGCTACCAGTACCAGCCAGGGCGCTCGACCTGGGTGATGGAGACCGACCCGGAAACGTTTCGCCGCGCCGGGCTCGACCGCAGTGACGAAAAAGCCTCCGCGCGCTTCCTCGAGGAGGTGTTCGCCGAGGAGCTGCAGGGCCATCGGCTGATCACCAACAAGTCGATCTGGCGCAATTTTCCTACCGTGCGCTGCGAGCATTGGACCGCCGGCAACGTGGTGCTGATCGGCGACGCCAAGGCGACGGCGCATTTCTCCATCGGCTCGGGCACCAAGCTCGCCATGGAGGACGCGATCGCACTGCACCAGGCGTTCCGCGCCACCGGCGGGCGCGACGTCACGGCGGCGCTGGCGACGTTCGAGGCCCAGCGCCGCGACGAGGTGGAGAAGACGCAGCACTCCGCCGACGTGTCGCTGGTGTGGTTCGAGCACGTCCGCCGCTTCTGGGCCATGGACCCGACCCGCTTCGCCTTCGGCCTGATGACGCGCTCCAAGGCCATCACCTACGACAACCTGGCGCTGCGCGCGCCGGAGTTCGTGCACGAGCTCGACCGCGTGGCGGCGCGCGAGGTGAGGGCGCAAGGCTTCGACGCCAACACGTCTGCGCCGGTGGCGCCCATGTTCCAGCCGTTCCGCCTGCGCGGCATGACGGTCGCCAACCGCGTCGTCGTCTCGCCCATGTGCCAGTACTCGGCGGTCGACGGCCTGCCCAACGACTGGCACCTGGTGCATCTCGGCAGTCGCGCCATCGGCGGCGCCGGCCTCGTGTTCACCGAGATGACCGACGTGTCGGAAGGGGCGCGCATCTCGCCCGGCTGCACCGGGCTCTACAACGACGCGCAGGAAGCGGCGTGGCGGCGTATCGTCGACTTCGTCCACGCCAACTCGGCAGCAAAGCTCTGCATGCAGCTCGGCCATGCCGGCCGCAAGGGCGCGACGCGGCTGATGTGGGAGGGCATGGACGAGCCGCTGGCCGAAGGCGCGTGGCCGATCGTCTCGGCGTCGCCCATTCCCTATTACCCGCACAGCCAGGTGCCGCGCGAGATGACGCGCGCCGACATGGAGCGCGTGGTCGCCGACTTCGTCGCCGCGACGCGGCGCGCCGAGCGCGCCGGCTTCGACATGATCGAGCTGCACTGCGCCCATGGCTATCTGCTGGCAAGCTTCATCTCGCCGCTGACCAATATGCGCACCGACGACTTCGGCGGCTCGCTCGACAACCGCATGCGCTTCCCGCTCGAGGTTTTTTCCGCCATGCGCCGGGCCTGGCCCGACGAGAAGCCGATGTCGGTCAGAATCTCTGCCACCGACTGGGTCGATGGCGGGCTCACCGGCGACGATGCGGTGGCGGTGGCGCGCCTGTTCGCCGAGGCCGGCTGCGATCTCATCGACGTGTCGACCGGGCAGACCGTCGCCGACGCGCAGCCGGTCTATGGCCGCATGTTCCAGACGCCGTTCTCCGACCAGATCCGCAACGAGGGCGGGCTCGCCACCATGTGCGTGGGCGCCATCACCAGCGCCGACCAGGTCAACACCATCGTGGCGGCCGGCCGCGCCGACGTGGTGGCGCTGGCGCGGCCGCATCTGGTGGATCCGTTCTTCACCATGCGCGCCGCCGCCTGGTACGGCGCGCGCGCGATGCACTGCCCGCCGCAATATTACCCCGGCCGCGACCAGATTTTCCGCAACGCCCCGCGCGACCGCGAGGAACTCGCCGAGCTCCGCCGCAAGGCGCGGCCCAAGGCGCATGCCGCCACGTTCAAGCAGGCGGCCGAGTAGGGGGCTGGCGCGCTCCGCGCGGTTGACGATGCCTTCAGCCGTCAGATATCACGGCTTGATCGTCATGCTGCGAAACGATTGCTTCGCTTCGTCTTGTTTCTTGCACTGCTTTTTACCGATCCTCGCGCCGTCGTCGCTCAAGACCTGCACCGTGTCCGGCGCGACTGCAAACAGTGCTTCCGGTCGCAAATCCTTGAAATCGACGCCGTCGACCCGCGTTGCCCTGTCGCTTCCGGGGCCCGTCCAGCGATAGAGCGCAAAGGTTCCGCTGTCAGCGGTCGGTCCGGCGATCACCAGATAGCTGGCGCCAACCCGTTCCATGCTGCGGATGCCCCTTTGCTTCAGTTTCAGACCGATCGGCGCCCCGAATTTCGCCGCCCTGCCGTTCAACAGGTCTTCCGGATTTTCCAGGAGAACGACCAGGGCACGCTTCTTCCGAATCGGATTCCGGAAGCCGATGAGCAGTTTGCCATCCGGCGTCGCCGCGAGGCCCTCGATGTTGAGGCCGTCTCTGTCTTCCGGGGCGAGTTTCGCTGCACCCGACAATTTGTAGGGCTTGAGCTGCTCAGCGGCGAGCAGGTCATCGAGAAGCTTCGTATAGGGTTGACCGATCGGGATCACCGACGGCGGCTGTCCTGCCGTGACGTCGGTTGCGAAGAACCGATGTCGGGGCTCTTGAAATTTTCCTTTGCCGTTGCGGCCGTGGGAGGAAATCCAATAGATGCGGTTTCCGACCATGGCGGCGCCCTCCAGGTCGGATTCCTTGTTCGCGCCCAGAAAATCGGAAAGCGCGACCGACCCGACAGGGCCCTGCCGACCCCGCTTGTAGATCTGCAACCGGTTGCTCTCGTCGCCGGCGACGATGAAATGCTCGGCATCGAGCGCCACGGCCGCGGAGGCGTCGCACATCCCTTTGTAGGTGAAGATGTCGGTTTGCGCGCTCGCGGGGTGCGGCAGGCCGGTGACACAAGTAACAACAAGGATTGCGACCGCCGCTATTGTCGATCGCATCCAGGCCTCCCATCGCTCGACCGCGGCCGTCTGATGATATGATTATTTTAAGTTAAGTTGTGAACCAGTCCAATCGCACGTCAAGTCTCAGCCTTTTCGCAGACCTGATAATTCACACCCGTCGCGGCACGATCAGCTTCGCCGTGAAACTCTGCACCGCGTCGCCGCGCTGGTTGCGCGTGACGCTGCGCACCGTGGCGCTGCCGCGGTCGGGCCGCGAGCGTGATGGCTTGATCTCCAGCACTTCACTTTCGACCTGCAGCGTGTCGCCGGGACGCACCGGGTTCGGCCATTCCAGCGTGCCGCCGGCCCCGACGATGCCGCCGGCGAGCGGCAGTCCCGTCTCGACCAGGAGCCGCATGGTGATCGCCGCCGTGTGCCAGCCGCTCGCCGCCAGGCCGGCGAACATGGTCTTTTTGGCGGCGTCGTTGTCGAGGTGGAACGGCTGCGGGTCGAACTTTTGGGCGAACGCCTTGATCTCTGCCTCGTCGATCACCTGCGTGCCGCTCAAGAAGCGCTGCCCGACCGTCAGATCGTCGAGATAGAGGCGCTTGTCAGGGGATGACGTCATGATCAGGCTCCTGGCCAAATGCTTGCGCCGCCTCGCGATCGTGCGCCGTAGGGTGGGCAAAGGCGGGCAAGACGCATCAGCAAAATGATCCGCGCGACGCGCGCCGTGCCCAGGCGTGCGGCGTCGCAGAAAAAGACGCGTAGGCACGGCGCGATCGAAGCGTAACACACGTTGAAAGCGCCGAGTTTGCGCGCCTTTGCCCACCCTACGGAACACTCTCGAAATAGTGACTTGCATGATGATAGTAACTTGCCTATCCTGTGTCAATGCAGCGCAAGAGCTTTGGCCGCATGCCGTGTCCGATCGCCCGCAGCCTCGAGCGGGTGGGCGAGTGGTGGAGCATGCTCATCATGCGCGACGCCCTGCACGGCTTTACGCGCTTCGACCAGTTCCAAAAAAGTTTAGGGATCGCGCCCAACATGCTGACGCGGCGGCTGGAAACGCTGGTCGAGGCGGGACTGTTGGAGCGTCGCCGCTACAGCGAGCACCCGCCGCGCGATGAATATGTCCCGACCGCGCGCGGGCGCGACCTGCGTCCGGTGCTGTGGTCGCTGCTCGCATGGGGCAACCGGCATTTTGCCCCCGAGGGCGCGAGCGTTGTGCTGCTCGACGCCGAGACGGGCGCGGTCGCGGATCCGATCCTGGTCGACCGCAATACCGGCCGGGCGATCACCGAAGCCAGTCATGTTTCCGCCGCTGGCCCGGCCGCACCGTCGTCGACGCGCCGGCGCTACGCGGCGGTTGCGGGTGCGGCCACCGCCACGGCACCGCAGCCAAACGGCGGCCGGCGTGCAGCACAAAGGCGGGGCACACCATGAGAGGCGACACGGTCGAGCTCAGCTTGGATCCATCGCAGGGCGCCAGCGGCGGTGCTGCTGCGGCACTCACCGCGACTGGGCCTGCTCCGGCAGCGGCGCACCATCCGCGCACGCGCGCGCTGCTGCACGGCTCCATCGTTCCCACGCTGCTGCGCCTGGCTGCGCCCAATGTGGTGGTCATGCTGGCGCAAGCCGCAACCGGCCTGATCGAAACCTATTTCGTCGCCCGCCTCGGCACCGACGCGCTCGCCGGCATGGCGCTGGTGTTTCCCTGCGTGATGCTCATGCAGATGATCTCCGCCGGCGCCATGGGCGGCGGCATCTCGTCGGCGATCGCCCGCGCGCTCGGCGGCGGCCGGCGCGAGGAAGCCAACGCGCTGGTGCTGCACGCACTCGTCATCATGGTGGCGATCGGCGTCGCGTTCTCAGTTCTCATGCTGTTGTTCGGGGAGCAGGTCTATCGCGCGCTCGGCGGCCGCGGCGGCGAGCTTGCGGCGGCGCTTGCCTATTCCAACGTCGTGTTCGCCGGCGTTGTGTTCCTGTGGGCCATGAATGCGCTCGCCAATGTGATTCGCGGCACCGGCAACATGCTGGTGCCGGCAGCAGTGACCTGCGCCGGGGTCGTCCTGCTGGTGCCGCTCTCGCCCGTGCTCATCTTCGGCCTCGGTCCGTTCCCGGCGCTCGGCATTGCCGGCGGCGGCGTGGCGCTGGTGCTGTTCAACGTCGCCGGCACGGTTGTGCTTGCCTGGTACGTGCTGTCGGGACGCAATCTCGCGCGGCTGCGCCCGGCGCGCCTGCGCTGGCCGCTGTTTCGCGACATTCTCCGCGTCGGCGCGGTGGCTTCGGTCACCTCGGTGCAGACCAACGTGATCATCGCGCTCGCCACCGCGCTGGTGGCCGGCGCCGCTGGCGCCGATGCGGTCGCCGGCTTCGGCACCGGCGCGCGGCTGGAATACCTGCTGGTGCCCCTGGTGTTCGGGCTCGGCGCGCCGCTGGTGGCGCTGGTCGGCACCAACATCGGCGCCAGCAATCGCCAGCGCGCGCTGCGCATTGCCTTCATCGGAGGCGCCATCGCATTCGCCATCACGGAAGCCATCGGGATCACGGCCGCCGTGTGGCCGCAGGCGTGGCTCGCGCTGTTCAGCGCCGATCCGCGGGTGATCGCGACCGGCAGCGCTTACCTGCGCGTGGTCGGGCCGTTCTACGGCTTCTTCGGCCTTGCACTGGCGCTCTACTTCGCGTCGCAGGGCGCCGGAAAACTCTTTTGGCCCTTGTCGGCTGGATTTTTGCGCATGTTCGTTGCGCTCGGCGGCGGCTGGCTGGCGCTGCACCTGACGGGCTCGCTGACCTGGCTGTTCGCCGCGCTGGCGGTCGGGCTCGTCATCCCGGGTGTTGTGCTGCTGGCCGCCGTTGCCTCGGGTACATGGTTTCGCCACATACCAGCCGGACACGCATCCGTGTAGGGCCGGTGCCTGGACATTGCGTGCCGGATCGGCCTCTTGTAGTCAGGCCGACCCATTGCACGAGTGGCCGACCATGTCCGCATCTGCGCCCGTCTCCGTCCCCAAGGCGAAGCCGTCAATCATCGAGACCCGACGCGACCAGGCATTCCCCCTCCTGGAGCCGGCCGAAATCGAGCGTGTGCGCCGGTTCGGCAAGGTCCAGTCCTACGCGGCGGGCGAGGCGGTGGCGCAGGTCGGCACGGTCGCAAACCTGATGATCATCTTGTCCGGCAAGGTCCAGAGCACGCAGCGCGATCAGTCGGGCCACGACGTGCCCATCCACATCCATGGCCGGGGCTCATTCATGGGCGAGCTGGCGCAGCTCGCGGGGCGCCCGTCGCTGGTCGATGCGCGCGCGCAGGAGCCGGTCGAAGCCCTCATCATGTCGCCCGGTTGCCTGCGCGCCTTATTGGTCGCTGAAGCCGAGCTCGGCGAGCGCATCATGCGCGCCCTCATCCTGCGGCGCATCGGTCTGCTCGAGACGGGCGCCGGCGGGCCGGTGATCGTCGGCCGCCTGGCAAATCCAGACGTCCTGCGTTTGCAGGGCTTTCTCCGCCGCAACAGCCATCC
>Ga0209466_1000310_pt1 | contig 10910 bp, 9 predicted proteins | sample PanSoiPlo30MoBio_FD_188323 | JGI IMG/M metagenome (GOLD analysis project Ga0209466, IMG submission 188323) | Tropical forest soil microbial communities from Panama analyzed to predict greenhouse gas emissions - Panama Soil Plot 30 MoBio (SPAdes)... | ecosystem: Environmental > Terrestrial > Soil...
GATGCAAAACCCCTTGGCGTAATCGACCCAGTCGACCCGTTCGCTGTGCGGCAGGCTCATGATGGAGGTTTCGATCCTTAATTGTCCCATTTCGGGACGGAGGCCACGTGCCGCCCCAGGCCTCGCAACATCCATGCCGGTACGGGCCCCAGGGCCGGGCCCGGGAAGGCACGGCGCCTTCTGCCCATTGTCGTCCGGCCACTTCACCGGAGCGTTAATTCGGTCCCCCAGGTCCTCTAGCCGGCCTCGATCCGGGCCAGCGCATTGCGGATGGCGGCCGCGTCGGTCGGCCGCACCAGCCGCACGACCTCGTGGCCGTCCTTCAGGAACACCAGCGTCGGCCACAGCTTCACGCCGAACGAACGTCCGAGGCGGTGCCGGCTGGCGTCGGCGATCTTGATGTGGCGGACGGCGGAATGATCGGCGAACGCCTCGGCGATGAGCGGCTGCGCGCGGCGGCAATGCCCGCACCACGGGCTGCCGAACTCCAGGAGCGTCGGCCCCGTGAGGGCATCGATCTCGGATCGGCGCGGCTCGCTCGCCGCGTAGTCTTCGGTCACCGGCATGCCCAAAAGCCCTTGCGAAAAAGCCCTTCAGCGGGGAAACGCCCGGACGCAACATTGGCCGCATCGTACCGCTTTGCCGATGCTATGAGTCGGCTCCGATTGACGAGAATCGCCGCCATGACAGCGCAACCGGCGTTGCCGATCGACGCGTTCCTGCCCGACCTCCGCCGAGTGCTCGGCACGCACAACGCCGCCGTGCTGGTCGCGCCGCCGGGCGCCGGCAAGACCACGCGCGTGCCGCTGGCGCTGGCGGAAGAAGCCTGGGCCACGGACAAAAAAATCCTCGTGCTCGAGCCGCGACGACTCGCGGCGCGGGCCGCCGCCGAGCGCATGGCGCGCACGCTGGGCGAGCGCGTCGGCGACACGGTGGGCCTGCGCGTGCGCTTCGGCTCGAAGGTGTCGCGGCGCACGCGCATCGAGATCGTCACCGAGGGCATTTTTACCCGGCTGATCCTCGACGATCCCGCCCTCGACGGCGTCGCCGCCGTGCTGTTCGACGAGTTTCACGAGCGCTCGCTCGATGCCGATCTCGGCCTCGCCCTGGCGCTGGACGCCCAGCAGGGCCTGCGCGAGAACCTAAAACTTCTCGTCATGTCGGCGACCCTCGACGGCGCGCGCGTGGCGGCGCTTCTGCGCAACGCGGCGGTGATCGAAAGCGAAGGCCGCGCCTTTGCGGTGGACACGCGCTACCTCGGCCGCGATCCGCGCGCCGGCGTCGAGGCGCAGGTGGCCGATGCGGTGACGCGCGCGGTGCGCGCCGATCCCGGCTCGGTGCTGGTGTTCCTGCCGGGCGCCGGCGAAATCCGCCGCAGCGAGACGTTGCTGCGCGACCGGCTGTCCGATCCGGCGATCGACGTCGTGCCGCTTTACGGCGCGCTCGACAGCGCGGCGCAGGATCGCGCCATCGCGCCGGCGCCCGCAGGGCGGCGGAAAATCGTGCTGGCGACCTCGATTGCGGAAACGTCGCTGACCATCGACGGCGTGCGCATCGTCGTCGACTCCGGGCTGGCGCGCGTGCCGCGCTACGAGCCGGACGTAGGCCTCACGCGCCTCGAGACCGTGCGCGTCTCGCGCGCGAGCGCGGACCAGCGGCGCGGCCGCGCCGGACGCACCGAGCCCGGCATCTGCTACCGGCTGTGGGACGAGCCGCAGACCGCGTCGCTCGAGCCCTACGGCAAGCCAGAAATTCTCGCCGCCGACCTCAGCGCCGTGGTGCTCGATCTGGCGCAATGGGGCGTCACCGATCCCACCACCCTCGCCTTCCTGGATCCGCCGCCGGCGGCCGCGCTCGCCGAGGCGCGCGCCCTGCTGCGCGACCTCGACGCGATCGATGCGGACGGACGCATCACCAATATGGGTCGCAGCCTGCGGCGGCTGCCGCTGCATCCGCGCCTGGCGCGCATGCTGCTGGTCGCTGCCAAGGAAGGCGCCGCCGCAACGGCCGCAGCGGCCGCCGCCATCCTGAGCGAGCGCGGCCTCGGCGGCGACGACATCGACCTCCGCCACCGCATCGATACGCTGCGCCGCGACCGCTCGCGCCGCGCCGAAGACGCGCGCAACATGGCGCAGCGCTGGGCGGCGGTCGTGCAGCAGGAAGGCGGCGCCGCAGCGTCGTCGCACGCGGGCGACATCGCGGCCGGCGCCCTGCTGGCGCTGGCCTATCCGGACCGCATCGCCCGGAGCCGCGGCGGAGACTCGGGCGCGTTCCTGCTGGCTAACGGCCGCGGCGCCAGCCTCGATCCCGCGTCGCCGCTGGCGCGCGAACCGTTCCTGGCGGTTGCCGAATTGGCCGGGACCGCGAGCCGCAGCCGCATCCTGCTGGCGGCGCCCATCTCGCTCGCCGAGATCGAGGAACGCCTCGCGGCGCACATCGTGGCGCGCGACGAGCTCGCGTTCGACGATGCCAGCGCGAGCCTGCGCGCCCGCGCCACGCGCCGGCTCGGCGAAATCACGCTGGCGGAACGGCTTTCGCCGGTGATGCCGAGCGAAGACAGCGCGCGCCTGCTCGCCGACGGCATCGCGCGCCTCGGCATCGACCGCCTGCCGTGGACCGACGCGCTGCGCCACTGGCGCGACCGCGTGATGTTCCTGCGCCACCACGCCGGCGGGGAATGGCCGGACCTGTCCGATGCGGCGCTCGCGGCCGGCAGCGCGGACTGGTTGGCGCCGATGCTGGGCGGCAAGACGTCGCTCGCCGACATATCGCGCGACGAGTTTGCTTCCGCCCTGCAGGCCATGCTGCCGTGGGCGCTGCGCCGGCGGCTCGATGCCGAAGCGCCGGCACATTTCGTTGCGCCGTCCGGCTCCGACATCGCCATCGATTACGCGGCGCACGAGGGCCCAAAACTGTCGGTGCGGGTGCAGGAGCTGTTCGGGCTCGACCGTCATCCCGCCGTGGCCGGCGGCCGCGTGCCGCTGGTGGTCGAACTGCTGTCGCCGGCGCGCCGGCCCGTGCAGGTGACGCGCGACCTGCCGGGGTTCTGGCGCGGCAGCTACGCGGCGGTGAAAGCCGAGATGAAGGGCCGGTATCCGAAACATCCGTGGCCCGACGATCCGCTGGCGGCGCCGGCCACGCGGCGCGCCAAGCCGCGCGGGACATGAGCCCAAAATCACGACGCTGTGCTGCGAAATGCGCGCGGCATTAACGATTCGCGCGGTGCGCGATAGCGAAAATTTTTAATCCGGTGATTTTTAACCCGGTGCTGGTAAAATTTTAACCGAAGCCGCGGCATCCACACCGGCTGTTTGAGCATCAGGCACATGCGCAGCGAGAGCGAACAGGCCGCCTCCGTCATCCGGTCGCGCGCGGGCGACCGGCCGGTTGACGTCGCCGTCGTGCTGGGCAGCGGGCTCGCCGCCATTGCCGACCACATCGCGGAGCCGACCGTCATCGGGTATGACGATCTGCCCGGTTTCGCCCGCCCGATGGCGGGCGGGCATGAAGCAGAGCTGGTCGTCGGCACGCTCGGGACCGCCCGCGTCGCCGTGATGAAAGGGCGCGTGCATCACTACGAGACCGGGAACGTCGCGGCCATGCGCGTGCCGCTGGAGGCGTTCGCGCTCGTCGGCGCCAACGCCGTCGTGCTGACCAACGCCGCCGGCTCGACGCGGCCCGAGCTCAAACCGGGCTCGCTGATGGTGATCCGCGACCACATCAACCTCACGGGCCAGGATCCGCTCATCGGCGAAACCGGGGATTCGCGTTTCGTCGACCTCACCACCGCCTACGATCCGGGGCTGCGCGAGCGCTTTGCCCGCGCTGCCGCGGAATCCGGGCTGCGCACGGGCGAAGGCGTCTACATGTGGCGGTCCGGCCCGAGCTTCGAGACCCCGGCGGAGATCCAGGTGGCGCGCATGCTCGGCGCCGATCTGGTGGGCATGTCGACGGTACCGGAGGTCATCATGGCGCGGCACATCGGACTGCGCGTGCTCGCCGTCTCGATGGTGACCAATTTCGCCGCCGGCCTGACCAGCGAGCCCTTGAACCATGCGCAGACGATGCGCGCCGCCGCCGCCTCGATCGTGCCGCTGACCGCCGTGCTGGTCCGGCTTTTCGGCGCCTGGAGACTCGAGCTGCGGCGGCCGGCCGGCTAAAAATGTCGCGGTCGGCGTAACCAATCGTTCATGGTCCGAAAAAAGTCCCGCGGCTGCGCGCGGCGATCTTAGCGAATTGCTGTATAGCGCATGCTGATATGGCGGCCGCGGACCCTGTCGGTGCGGCGGATCATGCGCGGCTTCTTCTATTTCGCCATCATGGCTTTCGTGACGGCCGCGATCGTGCCGCGCCTCATGGCCAATTCCAGCCGGCCGGCCGGCGAGCCGACGCCACCCAAGGCGATGGCGGCTCAACCGGCGGCAAGCCCGACCCCTGCGGTATCAGCGGGCCCGCGCACCCTGACGGTGCGGCGCGACTACCGCGGCCACTTCCAGGTGGAAGGGCGGGTCGACGGCCGGCGCATCAGCTTCATGGTCGATACCGGCGCAACCGTTATCGCAATGCCCGAGCGCGAGGCGGCCCGGCTCGGCATCCATCCCGCCCAGCGCGACTACACGGCGCAGATCAGCACCGCCAACGGCATCGTGCGCGGGGCGCGCGCGCGGCTTTCAATGGTCGAGGTAGGCGGCCTGATCGTCTACGGCGTCGACGCCGTGATCATGCCCGACGGGGCGCTCAACGAGAACCTTTTGGGTATGTCGTTCCTGTCGCGGCTGCGGCGCTTCGAGATCGCCGACGGCCGGCTGCTCATGGAACAATAGGCGAATAGCGAATAGCGAGTGGCGAATGGGGCACACGGCGTCGCCTTGCCTCCCATTCGCCATGTGCCATTCGCTATTCGCCTCCTGACGGGAACGCTTGCGCCCGTGGCGCATTGCGCTATGTGGGACCATCCGGCGCCCGCGCGCCGATTTTCGCCCGAGGCCGTCCAAAAATGTTTCCGGCTCCCAAGCCTGCGCTGCAACCCAACACCTATGCCTACGAATCCGCACCGCTGGTGAAGCCCACCGGCTTTCGCGAATACGACGCGCGCTGGCTGCTGGGCCAGGAGATCAACCTCATGGGCGTGCAGGCCCTGGGCATGGGCCTGGGGACACTGATCCGCCAACTGGGCGTAAAGCCCGAAATCGTCACTGGCCACGATTTCCGCGCCTATTCGGGCTCGGTGAAGATGGCGCTCGTCTCCGGCCTGATGGCGGCGGGATGCCGCGTGCACGACATCGGGCTCGCCGTCACGCCCATGGCGTATTTCGCCCAGTTCGCGCTCGACGTGCCGTGCGTCGCCATGGTCACGGCCTCGCACAACGACAACGGCTGGACCGGCGTGAAAATGGGGGCGCAGCGGCCGCTCACCTTCGGCCCGGACGAGATGACGCGGTTGAAGGAGATCGTGCTCGCGGCCCGCTTCGACCTCAAGGGCGGCGGCTCCTACGTCTTCATCGAGAATTTTCCCGAGCGCTACATTGCCGATCTCACCGACCGTCCCAAGCTGAAGCGGCGGCTCAAGGTCGTGTGCGCCTGCGGCAACGGCACCGCCGGCGCATTCTCGCCGCGCGTGCTGGACGCGGTCGGCTGCGAGGTGGTGCCGCTCGACTGCGAGCTCGACCACACGTTTCCCAAATACAATCCCAACACCGAAGACCTGAAGATGCTGCACGCCATGCGCGACGAGGTGTTGCGGACCAAGGCGGACGTGGGCCTCGGCTTCGACGGCGACGGCGACCGCTGCGGCGTGGTCGACGATACCGGCGACGAGATCTTTGCCGACAAGGTGGGCGTGATGCTGGCGCGCGACATGTCGGCCCAGCACAAGAACGCAACCTTCGTGGTCGACGTGAAATCCACCGGCCTGTTCCTCACCGACCCGGTGCTGCAGAAACAGGGCGTCAAGACCGACTACTGGAAGACCGGGCATTCCTACATCAAGCGCCGGGTCAATGAGCTCAACGCCCTCGCCGGCTTCGAGAAGTCGGGGCACTTCTTCTTCAACAAGCCCTATGGCCGCGGTTACGACGACGGCCTCATCTTTGCGCTCGCGGTGTGCGACATGCTCGATCGCAACCCGGACAAGAAAATGTCCGACCTCAAGAACGCGCTGCCCAAAACGTGGCAGTCGCCAACCATGGCGCCGCATTGTCCCGACGAGGTGAAATACGGCGTCGTCGATGAGGTGGTGCAGCATTTTTCGGCGGCGGCCAAGAAACACGAGAAGGTCGCCGGCCAGCCGATCCGCGACCTCGTCACCGTCAACGGCGTGCGCGTCACGGTCGAGGACGGCACCTGGGGCCTGGTGCGCGCCTCCTCCAACAAGCCCGAGTTGGTGGTGGTGGTGGAAAGCCCGGTGTCAGAGGCGCGCATGCGCGACATGTTTCGGGCCGTCGACGGCGTGCTGCGCCAGCACAAGGAAGTCGGCGAATATAACCAGACGATCTGAAGCTTTAGCGCGGCGCCGAGGATCCGCGGCCGGTCGAAGCCGCCGGCACCGGCTTCTCCGGGCAACCGGGGCGAGCCACGGCGCCGCGCCGCTCCGGCGGAACGTGGCAATTGTCGACCCGCTGCTCGTCCGATGCCTTGTCGGACAGCCGCTCCTTCGAGGTCTTGGCCGGCTCGGCCAAGGCGATTCCGCCGGCGGCCAGGACGATCAAGGCAAGCGCCAGAATACCAACATGCATGACACGCTCCAGCCCTGCACCTACGCCGGCAGCCCAAGGCGCGCCACCCGATTTCCGCCCGCGACCGGACCCTCAGGATTCCGCGCCCATGCGGGAAGCGATCACCCGTTGCCCTTGTTGGTGGCGCGGAACGGGTGCGCCGCGTAGACGCCGAGGATCTTGAGGTGGCTGGAAAAGAAGGTGAGCTCCTCGAGCGCCAGCTTGAGGCTGGTGTCCTCCGGGTGGCCCTCGACGTCGGCGTAGAACTGCGTGGCGAAGAAATTGCCCTCGATCATGTAGCTCTCGAGCTTCGTCATGTTGACGCCGTTGGTGGCGAAGCCGCCGAGCGCCTTGTAGAGCGCGGCCGGGATGTTGCGCACCTGGAACACGAACGTCGTGATGATGAGCCCGTTGCCGGGGTTGACGCGCTTGTCCTCGCGCGACAGCACGATGAAGCGCGTAGTGGAGTGCGACTCGTCCTCGATGTCCTCGGCCAGGATGTCGAGGCCGTAGATCTCGGCGGCGAGCCGCGACGCGATCGCCGCCCGGGTCTTGTCGCCGCGCTCGGCCACCTCGCGCGCCGAGCCAGCCGTGTCGGCGCCGACCATCGTCCGCACCCCGAGCTTGCGCAGGAAATTGCGGCACTGGCCGAGCGCCATGATGTGGCTTTCGACCGTCTTGATGTCGCCCAGCCGCGCGCCGCGGGGCGCCATCAGCTGATTGCGGATGGGCAGGAACCATTCGGCGACGATATGCAGGCCCGACGTCGGCATCAGGTGGTGGATGTCGGCGACGCGGCCGGCGACCGAGTTCTCGATCGGGATCATGCCGAGGTCCGCCTGGCCGGAGGCGACCACCGCCAGCGCGTCCTCGAAGGTCGGGCACGGCACCGCCTCGCAGCCCGGATAGGCCTCGCGGCAGGCGATGTGAGAATTGGCGCCCGGCTCGCCCTGAAACACGATCTTCTTCGTCTGACTCATGCTCGCCCCGTTACAACCGACAGCGCCGGCGCCGCAACCCGGATTCCACTTGTTCTGAACGCGCTCGCGAGTCAACCGTCCACCCGGGCGCCATGCATCAGGCCAACATGGGCGCCGCGAGCACCTGGGTCATCGTTGCCACAACCGACGCAATGGCCAATGCAAGGATGTTCATATCGGCTCCCCCCCTATGACGGCGACAGAAGCGTCCGCGCCTTCTCCAATTCTTGCGGCGTGTCCACCCCGAGCGGCACCGAAGCAACGATGGCGACGTCGATCCGCATGCCGGCCTCCAGGGCGCGCAGCTGCTCGAGCCGCTCGCGCCGCTCCAGGGGCGACGGCGGCAGCGTTACGAAACGCTCCAGCGCAGCCCGGCGATAGGCGTAGAGCCCGATATGGTGGTAGAGCGGCCCCTCGCCGTAGGGCGCGGTGGCGCGAGTGAAATACAGGGCGCGCAGTCGCCCGGGCGCGACCGGCGTGCCGACCACCTTCACGACGTTGGGATTGTCGCGCTCGGACGGGTCGCGGATTTCCGCTGCAATGGTGGCGATGTCGACCGCGCCGTCGGCCAGCGGGGCCAGAGCAGCGCGCACATCGTCGGGCTGCAGCGTCGGCAGGTCGCCCTGGACGTTGACAACGACGCGGACATCGCCGCCCACCGTGCCGAGCGCCTCGAAGATGCGGTCGGAGCCCGAGGGGTGATCGGCACGGGTCATCAGGGCGCGGCCGCCGGCCTTCTCCACCGCGGTGGCGATGGCTTCCGAATCGGTGGCGACCACCACCGGCCCGACCGCCGCCGCCTCGGCGCGGCGCAGCACATGGACCACCATGGGCAGGCCGGCAATATCGGCGAGCGGCTTGCCCGGAAGCCGGTTGGAGGCCATGCGGGCCGGGATCAGGACGAGAACGTCGGACATCGCACGGCCCGGAGCTCGACGACCATAGGTCGCAAGACTTTTCCCTGGTTATACGGTTGCCAGACACGAGGCAAACCGGCTATTTCTCCGCCCGCCGTCGTTGGCGCGGCACGCGCGCCGGGCGGCGCCCGCCCGTTGTCTCACCGTATCGTCCGGCTCCCGGAGCCCCTCGATGGACTCATTTGAGCTCAACAAGATCCTCGGCGCGATTCTCGGTACGTGCCTGTTTCTCCTGGCACTCAATATCGCGGCCGGCGCGATGTTTGCCCCGCGCAAGCCGGCCAAACCCGGCTACGACATCGCCGTGGTCGAGCAACCGGCCGGAGGCGGCGGCGCGGCCGGGGCGCCGCAGCAGGAGGAACCGATCGAGCAACGGCTCGCCAGCGCCAGCCCCGAACGCGGCGAGACCTCGGCCAAGAAGTGCCAAGCCTGCCATACCTTCAACAAGGGCGAGCCGAATCGGGTCGGCCCCAACCTTTACGGCGTGGTGGGACGCGACCGCGCATCGGCTCCGGGCTTCAACTATTCCGCCGCCATGAAGGCCAAGGGCGGCAAGTGGACGGTGGATGAACTCGACCACTTCCTGACCAATCCACGCAGCTTCATTCCAGGCACGTCGATGACATTCGCCGGCCTGCCGCGCGGTAACGAACGCGCCGACGTCATCACGTACCTCAACACCAAGTCGGACCACCCGGCGCCGCTGCCCAAGGCCGCCGAGGCGCCCTCGTCCGGTCCGCAGACGCGGTAGGCGGCGACAAACGCGCCTGATTAGGCCCTGGACCGATTGAAGGCCGGTTCGGCCCACGGGAAAGTGAAACCCAAGGGGGCTGCGGCGCCAGGACCGCATGGCGATTTATCGCAGAACCATGATATTCCGCCGAAAGCCGCGGCCAAACCGGCCGGCGACGCCCCAGGAGCCCGTCTTGAGCCTGACCCGACGCGCGATTCTTCGCACCGGCGCCATTGCGCTTGCAGCGCCCGCCATGCGCGGCCTCCCCGACCTGCCGCTGGTCACGCCCGCCAGGGCGGAGGAGCCGACCTGGCGCCACGGCCTGTCGCTGTTCGGCGACCTGAAGTACCCGGCGGGGTTCAAGAACTTCGAATACGTCAACCCCAACGCGCCCAAGGGCGGCATCGTGCGCCTGGGTACGCCCGGCACCTTCGACAATTTCAACCGGATGGTCGCCGGCGTGAAGGGGGTGTTCGCCGCCGGCGCAACCCTCATCAACGAGACGTTGATGGCGCCCGCGCTCGACGAGGTGTCAACCGAATACGGGCTGCTCGCCGAGGCCGTGAAGCATCCGCCCGATTTCTCCTGGGTGAGCTATCGCCTGCGCGCGGAGGCGAAATGGCACGACGGCAAGCCGGTCACGGCGGACGACGTGATCTTTTCGTTTGAGGCTTTCAAGAAGTACGATCCGCAGCTCGCCGCCTATTATCGTCACGTCGTCAAGGCGGAGAAGAGCGGCGACCGCGAGATCACCTTCACGTTCGATTCGCCGGGCAATCGCGAGCTGCCGCAGATCGTCGGCCAGCTCACCATCATGCCGAAGCACTGGTGGGAAGGCACCGACAAGTCCGGCCGCAAGCGCGACATCGGCACCACCACGCTCGAGGCGCCGCTCGGGAGCGGCGCCTACCGCATCAAGGATTTCACGCCCGGGCGCAGCATCGTCTATGAGCGCGTGAAAGACCATTGGGGCAAGGACCTCAATGTCGGCATTGGGCAAAACAATTTCGACGAGATCCGGTTCGAGTATTTCCGCGACACGTTCGTGGCGATCGAGGCCTTCAAGGCCGACACGTTCGACTGGCGCACCGAGAACAGCGCCAAGAACTGGGCGACCGTTTACGACTTTCCGGCGATTGCGGAGAAGCGCGTCCTCAAGGAGGAATTCCCGACCCGCAGCTCCGGCGGCATGCAGGCCTTCGCGTTCAACACACGCCGCGACAAGTTCAAGGATGCGCGGCTGCGCCGCGCCTTCAACTTCGCGTTCGACTTCGAAGAAACCAACAAGCAGATGTTCTTCGGCCAGTACACGCGGATCGCCAGCTACTTCGAAGGCATGGAGCTGGCGGCGCGCGGACTGCCGGAAGGCGAGGAACTGGCGATCCTGGAAACCGTGCGCGACAAGGTGCCGCCCGAGGTCTTCACCAAGCCCTATACCAATCCGGTAGGCGGCAGCCCGGAGAACGTGCGGGCCAACCTGCGCGAGGCCCTGCGCCTCCTCAAGGAGGCCGGCTACGAGGTGCGCGACCGCAAACTGATCGAGGTACGCACCGGGCAGCAGCTCAGC
>Ga0209466_1000312_pt1 | contig 10850 bp, 10 predicted proteins | sample PanSoiPlo30MoBio_FD_188323 | JGI IMG/M metagenome (GOLD analysis project Ga0209466, IMG submission 188323) | Tropical forest soil microbial communities from Panama analyzed to predict greenhouse gas emissions - Panama Soil Plot 30 MoBio (SPAdes)... | ecosystem: Environmental > Terrestrial > Soil...
CGGTATCTACGCGGCACCGATGCCGTCGCGCTCTGGGCACAAGGCTGGCTCGGGATGCTGCTCGTCGACGCCGAGCCGGCGCATTTGCCGACGATCTTGAATCGGCTCACGACGCGCCTCGAGACGGTGGCCTGGAGCGCAGGGGGGGCGTGCTATCCGCGAACGGCGGCGCGCGCCGACGACATGCTACGCCAAGCGGTGGACCTGCTGACTCGTGCGAGAGACGAGGGCGGAAACCGGTTCTACGTCGCGTCCTGAGATCAGGGCTGCTCGCGACGCGAAATGCGCGCCAGCGCATCGCCGAAATGCTTCAACACCTCGGGCTTCTCGACGATCTCCGTCACTCCGAGTCTTCGGACCTCGGCAAGTTCACCTGCGGTCGCGAGACCCGTCATGATGATCACGGGTAAGGTGGTGTCGGTCGAACGGATCTGACGGAGCACGGCGACCCCGTTGAGCGTTGGTAGGCGCACGTCCAGCACGACCGCATCGGGGCGGGTTTGTGAGAGATACGCGAGGCCGTCTTCGCCGGTATGCCTGATCACCGTCTCGTGGCCGTCCACCGCAAACGCGTCCGCGAGAACTTCGGCGACGTGCTCGTCATCTTCGATCAACAGGAGCTTCATCGCCCACCTCCGCTGATCCGTGCGCCATCCTATCACTGCGCTCGCTAGGAAATCACGGCACTCTCTAGGAAATCACTGCGCTCTCTAGGAAAATATTTTCCGCGTGACAGGCACCCTGGGTGGTGACATACTCGACTACCTTTTATAGTACGACGGGACCGGGCTTCCGGAAACACACGATATTTTGGGGGTTTAGGTGGGGGTGGGTCAGGTCCAATCAGCGGATAGGCCGCTGATGCAGCACGATGTGAAAGATTTCGTCAATACCCCTCCTCTCTTCGAGGGTCACCCGCGGATGCGCGCGATCCGCGGCATCATCGACAGTATCGCCGACACCGACACGACGGTCTTGATCCGGGGCGAAAGCGGCGTGGGTAAGGATCTGATCGCCCGTGCCGTCCACGCCGCGTCGACGCGACGCCAGGGGCCGTTCATCAAGGTCAACTGCGCCGCCATTCCGCAGGGCTTGCTGGAGTCCGAGCTGTTCGGCCACGAGAGGGGCGCCTTCACCGGCGCGCATCGTCGCAAACCGGGCCAGTTCGAGTACGCGAACAAGGGCACGATTTACCTGGACGAGATCGCCGAACTCCCGCTCGCGCTGCAAGCGAAGCTCCTGCACGTGCTGCAGGATTTCCGATTCTCGCGGCTCGGCGGCCACGCCATGATCGCTGTCGATGCGCGAGTGATCGCGGCGACCAATCGAGACCTCGAAGTGGCGATGCGCCAGGGCGAGTTCCGGGAAGACCTCTACTATCGGCTCAACGTCGTCGAGATCCGTGTGCCCCCGCTGCGCGAGCGGCGCGAGGAAATTCCAACCTTGGCGGCGTGGTTTCTGGCCAAGTTCAACGCCCAGTACGGCCGACAGAAGCAGCTGCCCGCCGAGACCTTGGCCCGTCTACGCGACTACTCCTGGTCGGGCAACGTGCGAGAGCTCGAGAACGCGATCAGGCGGCTGGTCGTCCTCTCGGACGGCGAGCAGGCGGTCGAAGCGCTGGTCGACCGCCGCCGGCCCACGCCCACGGACGCGCTGCGGCCGCTCGTCACCGAGAGCCTGCGGGAGATCGCGCGGCGAGGAGCGCGCGAGGCCGAGCGTAAAGCGCTGGCCGAGGTGCTTGAGCGCGTGCACTGGAATCGCGCCGAGGCCTCGCGCATCCTCAAGGTGAGCTATAAGACACTGCTCAACAAGATCTGCGAGTGCGGGCTCACTCCGCCTCCTCGTCGCGACCGTCCCGCCTATTCAACCCACGACGGAAGGCCAGACGAAGAGATCTGACGTACTGACAGCACTGCTACTCGCCTGACGTCGGGCGTCGCCCTCAACGCGCCCCCACATGACCGTCGCACAGAACGTCGCCTCGTGAGCCTCGCCATCGCACCCGAACGCGTGCGTGCCTCGCCGATGCCAGCGATGACGGACGACGGGGGCTGCCGGATAGAGTAATCTGGTCGCGGGCGAGGGCCCGAGGACGGATCGCGAAGTGGACGAGTTCTTTCGAGCCGCAGTCGAGGAGGCCGAGCGCGGCCTGGCCGAGGGCGGGATTCCCATCGGCTCCGTGCTCGTCCATCGCGGGCGCATCCTCGGGCGCGGGCACAATCGGCGGGTGCAGCGCGGCAGCGTCGTGCTCCACGGCGAGATGGACGCGCTCGAGAACGCCGGCCGGCGGTCGGCCCAGGTCTATCGCGAGTGCACGATCTACACGACACTCTCGCCCTGCGCCATGTGCAGCGGCGCGATTCTCCTCTACGGCATCCCGCGGGTCGTCGTCGGCGAGAACCGGACCTTCCTCGGCGAGGAAGAGCTCTTGCGATCGCGCGGCGTGACCGTCGAGGTTCTTCAGGATGCGAGGTGCCAGGCGCTGATGGCACAATTCATTCAGGCACAACCGACGCTCTGGGCGGAGGACATCGGAGATGGCGACGATCGAATCGACCGCTGAAATGGCCGCGAAAGTCTACGAGACGATGGAGCGCAATCTGGCCGTCGTCCGACGGAGACTCGGCCGGCCGCTGACCCTGGCCGACAAGGTGCTGCTGGGACACGCCGACGATCCCGAGCATCAGGCGATGGAGGCCGGCAAGAGCTATCTGTTCCTGCGTCCCGACCGCGTCGTGCTGCAGGACGTCCTCGGACAGACGGCAATGCTCCAGTTCATGCAGACCCGGCGGCAGCGGGTCGCGGTGCCGACGTCGATCCACTGCGACCACCTGATCCAGGCGCGCGTCGAGGGCCAGGCCGATCTGCGCGAGTCGCTCGCCGAGAACCAGGAGGTCTACGACTTCCTGAAGTCGGCGGCCGCGAAGTACGGCGCCGGCTTCTGGGGCCCGGGCGCCGGGATCATCCACCAGGTCGTCCTCGAGCAATACGCCTTCCCCGGCGAGCTGATCATCGGGACCGACTCTCACACGCCGAACGCGGGCGGTCTGGGCGCGTGCGCGGTCGGCGTCGGCGGCGCCGACGCCGTCGAGGTGATGGCCGGCCTGCCCTGGGAGGTTCTCTATCCGCGCCACATCGCTGTCTATCTCACCGGCAAGCTGAGCGGCTGGACGGCGCCCAAGGACGTGATCCTCTACGTGGCCGGCCAGCTCACCGTCGCCGGCGGCACCAATGCGATCGTCGAGTACATCGGCCCGGGAGCCCGGACCATCAGCGCGACCGGCAAGGCGACGATCACCAACATGGGCGCCGAGCTCGGCGCCACCACGTCGATGTTCCCGTTCGACGACAAGATGGCGACCTACCTGAAAGCGAGCGGTCGCGGCGATCTGGCTCCGATCGCCGAGCGGTATCCGCAGCTGCTGGCGCCTGACAAAGAGGTCGAGGCGAATCCCGAGAAGTACTACGAGCGCGTGGTGAAGCTCGACCTGTCGACCCTCGAGCCCTACGTCGTCGGGCCGCACTCGCCCGACCGCGCTCGACCCATCGGTCGGCTGGCCGCCGAGATCGCCGATCCGAAGAATGCGTTCCTCGACAAGATCTCGACGACCTTGATCGGCAGCTGCACCAATTCCTCGTACGAGGACATGAGCCGCGCGGCGGACGTCGCCGAGCAGGCGAAGGCGCACGGTCTGAAGGCGGCCGTGCCGTTCCTGGTCACGCCGGGCTCCGAGCAGGTGCGCGCCACGATCGAGCGCGACGGCCAGATGCAGTCGCTGAAGGACATCAACGGGACCGTGCTCGCCAACGCCTGCGGGCCGTGCATCGGCCAGTGGCGGCGGTCGAAGGAAGCCTCCGAGGTGCCGAACACGATCGTGACCTCGTACAATCGTAACTTCCCGCGCCGCAACGACGGCCAGCCGACCACGATGAACTTCATCGGCAGCCCGGAGGTCGTCACCGCCATGGCGCTGGCCGGACGATTGTCGTTCAACCCGCTCACCGATTCCCTCACCGGCGCCGACGGCAAGACGTTCAAGCTGTCGCCGCCCAAGACGGCGCCCGAGGTGCCGGCGCGGAACTTCGACCGGGGCCGCCCGACCTACGTGACGCCGCCCGAGAGCGGGAGCGCGATCACCCTGCAGGTCGATCCGCGGAGCGAGCGCCTGCAGCTCATGGAGCCGTGGCCGGCATGGGACGGCCAGGACTTCAAGGACATGCCCGTGCTCCTGAAGGCCAAGGGCAAGACCACCACCGACCACATCTCGCCCGCGGGCTCGTGGCTGCGCTACCGCGGCCACCTCGACAAGTTCAGCGACAACATGTTCATGGGCGCCACGAACGCCTATACCGGCGAGGCCGGCAATGGAAAGAACGTCCTCACGGGACAGACCGGGGAGTCGTTCTCGTTGATCGCGCGCGATTACAAGGCCAAGGGCGTCAAGTGGGTCGTCGTCGGCGATTCGAACTACGGTGAGGGCTCGAGCCGCGAACACGCTGCCCTCTCGCCGCGTCTCCTGGGCGGCGCCGCGGTCATCGTGAGGAGCTTTGCGCGGATCCACGAGTCGAATCTGAAGAAGCAGGGGCTCCTGGCCCTCGCGTTCCAGAACCCGGCGGACTATGACAAGATCCGCGAGGACGACCGGATCAGCCTGGTGGGGCTTCGCGACATGGCGCCGGGCAAGCCGGTCGAGTGCATCGTGAAGCACGCCGACGGGACCAGCGAGACGCTACGGCTCTCGCACTCGTTCGCGACGTCCCAGCTCGAGTGGTTCAGGAAGGGCTCGGCGCTAAACCTCTTCCACGGAAAGTAACCGGCCTAGATCTCCCACGGCGGGTCGACCGTCATCCTGAGCTCGAGGACGGTCGGCCCATCGGCGGCGAGCGCCGCCTTCAGCGCGGCACCGAGCGCGTCCACGTCGGGCACCCGCTCGCCGCGGGCCCCGAAGGCGCGGGCGAGCGCCGGGAAATCGGGATTCGCCAGGTCCGCCTCGCCCCACCGCCCTTCGAACATCGTCTGCTGGAGCCATTTGATCGCCCCGTAGCGGTCGTCGTTCATCACGAGGAACACGACGGGCAGGCGGTACTTCACGGCCGTCGCCAGCTCGTTGACGGAGTACATGAAGCCGCCGTCGCCGACGACGGCGACGACCGGCCGGTCGGGCCGCGCGATCTTGGCGCCGATCGCCGCGGGCACCCCGTAGCCGAGGGTTGCCGAGCCGACCGGATAGAGGAAGGTCCGCGGCCGCAGCACGGGGAAGCGCCACTCCATCCAGTAGTTGATTCCGGTCTGGTCGTTCACCACGATCGCGTCGTCCGGCAGCGCCGCCCGCAGGGTGTCGATCAGGCGCGCCACCTCGGGGGTGTACCGGGCGCTCGCCGCGGATCGCAGGCCTTCACGCCAGCGATGATCCCAGCCGGTTCGCGGCACGCCGGAGCCGAGGCCGTCGATCAGCCGGGCGAGACCGTCCTTCGCGTCGCCCACGATCGGCAGCTGCGCCTTGAAGAGCCGACCGATCACGGTCGGATCGAGATCGAGGTGGATCAGCGTCTGGGACGGGTCGAACGAGAGGTTCAAGAGGAGCCCCTGCGTCGACCGGTGCGCGAAGCGGCAGCCGACCGCGAGGACGACGTCGGCCGCCTTGATGACCGGCTCGGTCGCGCGGCTGTTCGGCAACACGCCGTGCCAGAGCGGGTCCCGCTCGCTCAGCGCTCCCCTGCCCATGACCGTCGTGATCACCGGCGCGCCGAGCCGGCGCGCGAGACGACCAAGCTCGGCCTCGGCTGCCGCGGCGATCACGCCGCCACCGGCGATGACGAGCGGCCGGGCCGCGGCCGCCAGGAGCCGCACGGCCTCGCCGATCGCGTCCACGTGACAGGGCGGCCGCCGGCCGTGGCCGCCTGCGTGCGTCCGAGCGTCGAAGCGCGACGTCAGGAAATCGTTCGGGATCGAGATCGCGATCGGGCCGGGGCGGCCGGTGCGGAGCAGATCGAACGCCGCGTGCACGGTGGCCGGGACCGCGGGCGCCTCGGTGACCGCCTCCGCCCAGCGCGTGACGGGCTTGAAGCAGTCGATCTGGTTCGGGACCTCGTGCAAGGCGCCGATGTCGCGCCCGACCAGCGGCGAGGCGACGTCGGACATCACGACCACGACCGGCATCGATCCGGCGTACGACTCCACCAGCGGGGTCAGCGCGTTCGTCGCGCCCGGGCCCGTCGTGACGACCACGACCCCCGGCTCGCCCGAGGCGCGCGCGTAGCCGTCGGCCATGAAGGCGGCGCCCGCCTCGTGGCGCGCCAGCACGTGGATGATCTCCGCTTGTCGAATCAGCGCGTCGTAGATCGCCAGGTTGTGGACTCCCGGAATCCCGAAAACGTGACGCACGCCCTCGGCGCGGAGCGCTTGGACGACCCACTCGCCCCCCGTGCGCTGGGTCACAGCATGGCCTTGAAGCCGCGATCGATCGCGACGTCGACGAGCGTGGGCCCGGGATCCGCCAGGCACGCGGCGAGCGTATCGCGCAGGCCGGCCGGTTTCTCGACGCGCTCGGCCCGGACGCCGAGCGAGCGCGCCAGGCCCACGTAGTCGATCGCGGGCTCGACCAGGTCCATGCCCGGATAGATCCCGCGCTTGGCCGACGCGAGGTCGAGGCTCAGCATCCCGGATTTCAGGATCGCGTACGAGGAATTGTTGGGGACCACGTAGGTGATCGGCAGCCGGTAGTGCGCCGCCGTCCACAGGGCCTGCGGCGCGTACATCAGTGAGCCGTCGCCGATCGTGGCCACGACCTTGCGGCCCGGCGAGCCGAGCTGCACGCCGATCGCTGCGCCCATCCCCCACCCGAGCGTGCCGGTCTTGCCGCCGAAGAAGGAGCCCGGCGTCGAGAACGGCACGTAGCGCAGCACGAACGGCAGCGACGTCGCCGACTCGTCGACCACGACGGCGTCGCGCGGGAGCAGCGAGGCCAGGGTGCGCATGAGGTGGGCCTGGCCGATGGGCGTCCGCTCGATCTCGGCCTCCGCGGCGGCCCGCACTCGCGCCATCACGTCGACCCTCGCCTTGCCGATCTTCTCCACCCGCGCAGCCGCCGCGCGGCGCTCGGTCTCGCCCATTCGCGTGTGCAGCGCGCTCGCCAGCTCGGCCAGGGTCGTCTTGGGATCGGCGGCCATGCCGAGCGCGACCGGGTAGCTCCGTCCGATCTCCCAGGGATCGTCGTCGATCTGGATCACGCGAAGGCCGCGAGGAAAGGGCGCACCCTCGGTGTGGAGGAACCACGTGAAGACGTTCGCGCCGACGATCAGGAGCACGTCGCACTCCTCGAGCGCTTTCCTCACGGCCCCGGGCGACGGAAAGAGTCCGCCGCGCCACAGCGCGTGGTCGCCGGCGATGTTGGTGCGCCGGTACACGGGCTCGCCGTGCACACGCGCGCCGATCAGCTCGGCCAGCGCGGTGAGCTCGGCGACCGCCTGCGCGCGCGCCACACCGTCGCCGGCGACGACGATCGGCGATCGGGACCCGGCGAGGAGCTCGGCGGCGCGCGCGACGGCGCCGGGCTCGGGCCGGGCGCGCGCGGCGATCGGCGTCGGTCCGGCGCCGGTGTCCTCCACCGCCGGCCCCATGAGATCCATCGGCAGCGACAGGAACACCGGTCCGGTCGGCGGCGTCAGCGCCACCTGGAGCGCGCGCCGCAACGCGACCGGCGCCTCCTCGGGGCGCCGGATCTCGTACGACCACTTCGTGAATTGCTCGGCCATGCGGACCAGGTCGCCGGCGAGGATCGGCTCGTCCATGAGAAAGCGCGTGTCCTGCTGGCCGGCCGTCACCAGCAGCGGCGACTTGGACCGCGCCGCGTTGTGCAGGATCGAGAGGCTGTTGGCAAGGCCGGGCGCGACGTGGACGTTGACGACGCCGACCTGGCCGGAGGCTTGCGCGTAGCCGTCGGCCGCCGCCACCGCGGTTGCCTCCTGCAGGCCCAGCACGTACTCGAGCCCGGAATCGGGCAGCGCGTCGAGGAACGGCAGCTCGGTCGTGCCGGGATTGCCGAAGAGATATCGGACCCCGGCCGCGCGCAGAATCTCCATGAGGACGGCGGCGACGTTCATGCGCCGAGCATACTACTGTTCGCGAGCCGCCTCGCGCCGGGGCCGCCCGCAGGGACCGCGCGCTACGGCCGCGGAGTCGGCGTGGGCGGGCCGAAGCGGAGATACTTCTCGTCGATCGCCGCGCGGATGGCCGCCAGCGGCTTGCCCTCGTCCTTCATGCGCATCACGTCACGCGTGATGTCCAGGCACACGGTTCAGGTCGCGGCGTGGCTCGTGAAAGTCAGGCGGCCGCCCGATTCCGCCTTCACGTAGCACGACCGGTTCGAGGTGTGGCCGAAGTGTCTGCAGCCGCACGTGCACGGCATCCAGCGCAGCGTGTCGGCATTGCCGGCCGCGAAGGCATAGAGCCGGGCGGCGTCCCCCTTGGCCGCGAAGAGCGGCAGCTTGCCCTGCTCCACTGTCTGGTTCTCGTCGCCGATCTCGTCGACCGTGACGGGCTGGGCGTCGACGCCGATCCGCCAGGCCGCGACGGCGGCGGCCAGCCCCACCGTGAGGATCAGGGCGAGCGCCCTCCTCCTCATGCGCTTCGCCGCAGAACGTATTCGCGGCCGCCCAATCGCAGCGCGCCGCGTCCGGTGGGCTCGTCGTAGTCGGCCAGGCCCAGCAGCTGGAACGCCGCCGCGCGCGACAGCCGCGCCTCGAAGGCGCCATCCTTGACGGCGCAGTAGGGCACGTCATCGGGGCTCACCCGCAGGGTCGCCGGGTCGACGTCGGACTCCGTGCCGTCGCCCAGGAACGCGTGCAGGATCTCGCCGCGCCGCTCGATCCGCGTGACGACGAACGGGACGTCTTCGACCTCGACGGAGATGCGCACGCGCGTCTGGATGAAGTATCCCCCGGCGTCCCGCTTGAGGAGCGATCTCAAGTTGGCGAGGATCCCGGCGTGGGTGATCGCGACGTCGTCGTCGAACCACTCGCCGTCGACATCGACGCGCAGTCGGGGCAGCCGCCACCCGGCCGGCAGCGGTCCGTCGGAGTTCTCGACGCTCGGCCCGTCACCCGCTGCCGTCACTCGAATACCACGCTGGCGAACGACACCACGCCGTTGGGGTCGGGCCACTGGCCGTATCGCTTCACCGTGCCGGCCGCAGCGCCGAGCGAGCGCAGGAGGGCGTAGATCGGCGAGTAGCCGCAGATGCGGCGCTGGTCTCCGTCGCCCGCCACCGACTCGAAGAACGCGCGCGGGTCGCACGCCTCCACCGAGGCCAGCATGGCGGTGTCCTCGCGCTCGATGCGCGCGAGCTCCGGGGGCCCGACGGGCTCGGGGTCGCCGAACCGCGGGCCGACGTGGGCCAGATCGGCGCCGGCGATGAGCGCGACTCGCCGGCTGCCCGCGGCGATCGTCTCGGCGAGCGCGTCGAGGAATCTGGGCACGCGCGGATCGTCGTCCGGACGGAGGCCACGGTGCATCGCCTCGTGAGCGAAGCTCGCCAGCACCGGGACGATGCGGACGTCGCGGCGGCCCGCGAAGAGATAGCGGAGGAACACGGCCTGCAGCTCGATCGAGTGCTCGACGCGGTGGGCCAGCTCGGAGCCGAAGCAATCCTGACGGGCGCGCCGCGCGAGCGCGTCGACGAAGTCGCGGTCGACCGGGATCTCCCCCAGCGGGCTCGCGTAGTCCTTCCGGGTCAGCGCGAACGGGTGCTCCATCCCGGCGTGGCAGGTGCCGAGGATCACGAACAGATCGGCCTGGCTTCGCTCGGCCAGCTCGCGATAAGCCCACGCGTAGGCGGGACCGCCGCGATGGTAATCGATGTGAGGCGCGATCACCCCGCGTATTTCAGGCGCGGCGCGCTGGCCGCGCCTCTCAGGCGCGGCGCCCGGGCCCCGCCTTACGGACTCGGAGCTCGGCGCACCGTCGATGCGTCCCGGCCCGTCCGGCGGCGCGAAGAATCCATCGAGCATCGCGCGAAGCTCGCCCGGCTCGCCCGCGTACGCTCCACCGGCGTGAGCGGCCGGACGGGTGGGCGCGGCGAGGAAGCTCGCGTCGATGACGGCGCGCCGGTCGGCGAAGCTCGGACTGTCGAGGAACCCCTGCTCGTCGAGCGCCTCGGCGATCTCCTCGATCTGACGCCGCTCGACGAGCTGACCGTGCCGACGCATCACGGCGGCCTGGATATCGGCGACGGTGTGCGCGCCGTCGAAGAGGGAGACGATCTCCAGGAGCGGCCCGTGCAGCAGCACGATCGCGTCAGTGTAGCCGCCGGGGTCGCGGAGCGCGAGGCACGATCGCCCCTCGTGCTCGACCGGGAACGACTCGACCGCGCGCAGCCGGGGCACGGCCTCGCTCATCTGAGGTAGTTCAGCGCGGAGGCCACGTAGATCTTGGCGGCGTCGACCAGCTCGGCCACCTCCACGTACTCGTCGGCCTGGTGGGGGATGAGCCGGTGACCCGGCCCGCACGTCACGATCGGGATGCCGAGCCGCATCCGGAGGATCGTTCCGTCGGTCGAGCCTGGAACGCCGCCGAAGATGGCGCGCCGTCCGGTTGCCCGGCGTACGCCCGCGATCATCGCCTGCACGAGCGGCTCGTTCCGCTCGACCCGCGTTGCGAGCCGGAATCCGTTCACCGGCGCCCACTCGATCGTGCTCCCCGCGCATTGCGCCATCGCCTGCCGGCACGCCGTGTCGATCTCGCGCGCGACGGCGACCTCGTCCGCCCCGGGGGTGAGCCTCACGTCGAGAAGCGCCCGGGCGCTCGAGGGGATCACGTTGGGCTGCTCGACGTCCTGCACCGGCGAGCGCGC
>Ga0209466_1000313_pt1 | contig 10848 bp, 9 predicted proteins | sample PanSoiPlo30MoBio_FD_188323 | JGI IMG/M metagenome (GOLD analysis project Ga0209466, IMG submission 188323) | Tropical forest soil microbial communities from Panama analyzed to predict greenhouse gas emissions - Panama Soil Plot 30 MoBio (SPAdes)... | ecosystem: Environmental > Terrestrial > Soil...
TTCGAGGCGAGCCCTAAGGGAGTTTTGGACGGTCTATCCCCATGCCAAAGGTCCGCTTTCAGCGTGGTACAGCGTCGTCTCAAAGGCCATCTGGTCGAAGCCAAATGACGTAAGGGAGCAATTCGGAGCCAATGTTGACTTTGTCGGCGACAGCCGCGCGATCTTCGACATTGGCGGGAATAAGTACCGGCTCGTAGTGCGAATAGTCTACGCGCCGTACTATCGCGTGATGGTGAAGTTCGTCGGTACGCACGAAGAGTACGACAAGATAAACCCGAGGACAGTGTGATGATGGATGTGCGCGCGCTCCACACTGAGGCAGATTACGAGTGGGCTCTTAAGGAAGTGGAGAGCTACTTTGATAATCCGCCCGAGCCGGGAACCCCGGACGCCGATCGGTTTGATGTCCTGTCTACCCTCATTGAGAAGTATGAGGACAGCGAGCACGGTATTCCCGACGCCGATCCGATTGATGTGCTTCACTTTGCGATCGAGAGCATGGGCCGCACGCAAGCAGATCTTGCGCGCATTCTCGGATCGCGTCCGCGTGCTTCCGAAGTGCTAAATCGAAAGCGCGCTCTAACCCTGGAAATGATCCGGGCCATCAGCGCAGAATGGAAGTTGCCGATTGAAGCTCTGACTGGCGCATACAAGCTCGTACGAGAGAACGCCTGAATGCCCCGAGGCCCCCGAGGCGAACGACGCCTTGTCGATGTCGTGTCCGCCGCCCTGAGACGCTACCCGCATTTCGCTGCGCTCCATGCGGGCTACGTAAGGTCGTCTCTCAGGCTCACCAGACCAGCCGCCGCATGATCGCGGCCGGGAGCTCGCCCGCCTCGGCGAACATCGCGGCGAGCGCCGCCAGGTCAGGCCGGTCGTGCCCGCCGAGCTCCTCGGCGTGGATGCCGGCGGTCACGAACAGGCAGTCGACGCCGATCGCCAGCGCCCCCTTGAAATCGGTGCGGACCGAATCGCCGATCGCCAGCACGCGGGTCAGATCGCACGGCGCGCCGCGCCGCGCCGCGCATTCCTTGAGCGCCAGGTCGTAGATCGGCCGGTGCGGCTTGCCGGCATAGAGGACCTCGCCGCCCATCGTGGCGTAGAGGTCGGCGATGGCGCCGGCGCAATAGACCAGCCGGTCGCCGCGTTCGACCACCACGTCCGGATTGGCGCAGATCATGGGCAGGCGGCGGGCCCGCAATTGCCCGAGCAGGTCGCGATAATCCTCGGCGGTCTCCACCTCGTCGTCGAACAGGCCCGAGCACACGACGCAGTCCGCCGCCGCGAGCGTGGTGAAATGGATGTCGAGCCCGTCGAAGATGGACAGGTCGCGCTGCGGACCGATATGCAGGACGTTGGCGCCCGGCCGCTCGCTCAGCACGCCGCGCGTGACATCGCCCGAGGTGACGACCCCGTCATAGGCTTCGCGGATCACGCCGAAGTGGTCGAGCTGGCGCTTCACCGGCTCGCCCGGGCGCGGCGAATTCGACACCAGCACCACGGTGCCGCCGCCGGCGCGGAAGCGGGCCAGCGCTTCCCCGGCCTCCGGATAGGCGGCGACGCCGTTGTGGACCACGCCCCAGACATCGCTCAGCACGATGTCGTAGCTGGTCGCCAGCGTCGAAAAATGCTCGATGAGGCGGGGTGTGCGGGCGTCCATGCGAAGCGGGGGTGAGGGGCTGGTTCGTTACGCTGCAGATAGCGCGTTCAGGCGCGGCGGACCACGCCGCGCGCGAGCTGTGCCAGCATGCCGGCGCGCCGGTCGCGCGGCTCGCCGCTCTCGGCGGCGGCGCTGTCGCGGCGGACGGGCGCGCTGTTTTCCAGCACCTCGGTGCGCACCGGCCGCGGCGGCGAGAACAAGAGGCCCTGGCCGAACCGCACGTCGTAGTCGAGGAGATCGACCACCATGGTCTCGCTTTCGATCTTGTCGGCGATGAGGTCGATGCCGAAGCGGCCGAGGAGATCGGAGAAATCGGCCGGATGGATGTCGGAGCCCTGGGTGCCGACGCGGTTGAGCAGGAGCGGCGCCGGCGCCTTGACGAAGCGGAACGAGCGCTCGGCCAGCTCGCGCGGCTCGATCTTGAGATCGTTGAGCCGGTCGAGCGAGAACCGGAAGCCGAGGTCGGCCAGCGCCGCCAGGCTTTCCGTCTCGATCGGGCCCATGGCGCGCATGGTGCTCTGCGCGAACTCCAGCACCAGTGACGGCGCCAGCGCGCGGTTCGCCGCCATGAAATCGGAGAGCTGGGGAAAGAACTCCGGATCGTTGAGGGTCGATCCGGAGATGTCGCAGAACACGCCGATGTCGCGACTCTTGCTGGCCAGCCGGCGCACCACCTGCACGCAACGGAACAGGATGAGGTTGTCGATCTTCGGCATCAGCCCGCCGGCCTCGGCAAAGGGCAGGAAATCCTCGGGGGCGAGCACCTCGCCGTCTTCCGTGCGCAGCCGCCCCACCGCCTCGTAGAACCGCACCTTGCGCTGCGGCAGCGAGACGATCGGCTGCAGGTAGAGGTCGACGCGGCTGGCCTCGGTCGCCTCCGCGATCAGCGCCATGACGTGGGCGCGGTCGAGGCCGCGGAACCGTCCGCTCGCCATCCGCTCCGGCACTGTCTCGGCCGGTTCGGCCGGCGCCCTGGCAGGGGCGTGCACCGGCGCGGTTTCCGCCGCGGCGGCGGGCGCGGCCGCCAGCGTGGCGCTTGGCGCCGCGCCATGCGCCGGCAGAGCGCCGCCGATGACGTGACGGGCAAGGACCGCCTCGTGGGCGGCCACCGATTCGGCCAGCTGCTTGACCAGGGTGCCGAGTGTCTCGATCTCGCCGCTCAGCGGCGCCGAGGCGGCGCGCGTCTTCTCCACCGCGGTCGCCACCGCCATCTCGGCCGCCTCGATGCGGCGGCCGATCTCGCCGACCTTGCTGGCCAGATCGGCGGTGCCGCGCGACAGGTCGGCGATCTGCTGGCTGACCACTTCGTGGTCGCGGATGCGCGTCGAGGCGAAGTTGTAGACCACCATGGCGGTGAGCACGGCGAGCCCGGCGATGCCCGCCTCGATGCCGGTCAGGCCCACCCACAGATACAGGATGGCGGCAAGCGAGCCAGCGATGAGAACCATGCAGACGGCGACGAAGGCAGCGCCGAGGCGCATCATGGCTTGTTCCCTCGAGGCCCGGTCACCGCGATTCGCCGGCCCTCGACCCTACAATGTCCACGAGCCTGCCCGCTGCGCAAGCTGCGTTCCACAAGCATTTTCAGCAAATAAAATGGGCGCGGAGCGGATCGCCAGCAGCTTCCGTTCACTGTGACTCGTCATGCCCGGCATCCCGCTTACAAGGGTATGGCCGTGCCATGTGAAGCGAGATGGCCGCGACAAGCCCGGCCATGACAGCTGGGTGTGTTTATCCACGCAGGGTGTGCGGCGGCTAGAGCATTTTCCGCTTGAATTGACAGGGCGAGATGCGCCGGCCACGCCGCTTGCTCCACCTCTCCCCGCGTGCGGGGAGAGGTCGGATTCCGAGCGGAGCTCTTGCGGAGCGAAGGAATCCGGGTGAGGGGGCGTCTTCGCGAGTCTGAGCCTGTCGAAGCGCCCCCTCACCCGACTTGCTTCGCGCAAGTGCGCTCGCAAGTCGACCTCTCCCCGCACGCGGGGAGAGGTGGAGCGCGTGGCACCGCCTCGTGCGCCAATTCAAGCGGAAAATGCTCTGATTGGCCTCGTCCGCCACCACGCCGCCCGTCGGCGAACTGGATGCGCCGGCCCATGCGTGCCGCCAGGCCGAGGTCGTGGGTCACGGCGATGACGGTCTTGCCGCGGCGGGCGAGAGGTCGCGCAGGATCTCGAACACCTGCTCGCTCGATTTCGAATCGAGCGAGCCGGTGGGCTCGTCGGCCAGGATGAGCGGCGGCTCGTTGGAGAGCGCGCGGGCGACCGCGACGCGCTGACGCTGGCCGCCGGAGAGCTGGTCCGGACGTTTGGTCGCGTGCTCGCCCAGGCCCAGCGAGGCGAGCAGCGCGTCGGCGCGCTCCTCCATCTGCCGCGGCGACAGCCGGCCGAGCGCCCGCATCGGCAGCATCACGTTCTGCCGTGCCGGGAATTCCGGCAGCAGGAAATGGAACTAGAACTGGAACTGGAACACGAAGCCGATCGTCGACAGCCGGGTCGCAGCGCGTTCGTCCTCGTCCATGGCGGAACCGGGACGTCTTGCCGGCGCGATCCGACCCGTGGGCCCTGCTACAATCCCCGGCATCACGGCGGAATCGTGAAGCGGCTGCTGCTGCGCGGAGGGCAAAAAAAAGCCCCAGCATCAATGCTGGGGCCACATTGCCGAACGGTCAGGGGGGTTGGGGAGACGAGGGGAACCGCCCGGCACTACATCAACGTCAGCTTGGCGGAATGGTTCCGAAAAAATTTTCGGGTTGCGCGGGTTTTTGCCAAGTGGCTGGATGTCTTGACGAAATGCCTGTCTATTGGCCCCACTTCACGCCGCAACGGAAAAAAGGATTTTTGCCGCGCCGGTCGTGTTGGGGTGCGGCGGTGAAGCGTCGGGAGGGAACCATGCCGCTCGATTTCTGTCATCCTCAGGCGCCGCACAAGAAGCTGAAGGTACCGGAATGGTACGTGTCGAGCCTGATGCTCGATCGCGCCCTCGATGCCATCGTGCGCCGCGTCAAGAACCTCGATCGCCGCCACGACATCCCGTACCTGGCGGGCTACAGCCAGGACGGCAGGACGATCTACATCGATCGCCACATGCCGCGATCGTTTCGCTATCGCGGGCGCGAGATCGACACCGATCGCTTCCTCATCCTGCACGAGGAGGTGGAGAAGACGCTGATCGATCAGCTCGGGCTGCATTACCTGCACGCGCATCAGATCGCCACCCGCGCCGAGCAGGCGGCGGTGCGCGCCGCCGGCGTCAACTGGCGCGACTACGACCGCTTCATGCAGAAATATGTGAAGCGGATCGGCGATGAGCGCCTGAGCAAGGTGCCGGCCGACCTCGACCTCAAGCCATATCGCGACGAGCACGACCTCGATCTCTTGCGGCGCATGGCCACGGCGGTCGAGAAGGGCCACGCGCCAAAAGAGTTTCGCTCGCCCAAGGTGCGCCATGCTGTCGCGCGGGCCCTGGCCGAGGTCCGAGCACACCGCGCCGAGGCGCGGCGCACCAAGGGTAAGGTGAAGGTCAGGGCCGCGGCGGCGCGGAAGCGGGCGGCACCGGGGAAGCGGGCTGCGGCAGCACGAAGGCGTAGTGGACGATCGCCGGCCTGACCGGACGCAGGGTCTGGCGCGGCAGCACCAGCGGCGGCTGCAACTCGGCGCGCGGGAACGTGGCGCGCAGGTTCTCCGGCAGGGCGTCGTCGCCCGGCCGCGCCTCCCACGCCAGCACGGCGCCCTTGCGCGCGACGTCAGCCATGTCGATCCACGCGCTCTTTTGTGGATTGCCGTGCACGATGACGTGCGGGCGATCCGGCGAATAGGCCGCGATGTTGTTGGCGGCGAACTCGCCCGGCCCGGTGCCGACCTCGGCGCCGCCGACGTAGCGCAAGGGCTGGCCGGTCCGCTCGCGCCACTGTCGCGTGACGGTGTCGGCGAGCAGCTTTCCGGGAAATTGCGTCGCCTTGGGCCGGTCGCGCACGAGCGGCTCGAACAGTTCGGTCGCCGCGTAGGCGAGCGGCATCGCCAGCGCCACCACGATGAAGGCGCGGGCGAACAACCCGAAACGCGCTGGCTGCGGCGCGAACCACATCAGGACGGCGAGCGGGGCCAGGCTCCACAGCGGAAAGCCCCACAGCGCCACCGGCAGCCGGCCGAGCACCAGCGCCACGACGGTGGTGATCACAAACGGGCCGAGCGCGACTGCCGTGACGTAGCGGCGCGCGAACGCAGCCACGCCGGCGGCCGGCACGGGCGTCAGCGGGCGCCGCCACAGCACCACGGCGAGGAGGCCGATCGCCGGCGCCAGGGCGAGGATCTGGCCGGCGATCCATTGCAGCGGGAAGGTGACGACGTGGTACCAGCGGGTCGCCGCCACGGCGCGCGCCTCGACGTAGCGGAACGGCTGGAAGCCGGAGTCGACCAGCCACCACAGGTGCGGCGCCAGCGCGATCAGGAAGGTCGCCGCCATGACGTAGGGCCCGGGCGTCGCCCACGCCCGGCGCGCCTCGCGGTCGACGAGGAGGAACAGGCCGAGCGTGGCGGCGAAGGCAAACGCCGTGTACTTGGACCAGAAGCACAGCGCCAGGAACAATCCGGCGAGCGCCCAGTCGCGCAGGTGCCTTGCGGCGAGCGCGCGATAGAAGAACCAGGCGGTGAGCGGCCACAGCACCATGAGCGTGTGGTCATGGCCGAACTTCGGCACCGAAAAATTGAAGAAGTGGATGCCTTCGAGCACCAGCACGGCGACGAGCGCCGTCACCGGCTCGACCACCTCGCGCGCCAGCCGCCACACCGCCCACATGGCGGCGACCGCTGCCAGCGGGCCGAGCACATAGACGGCGTGCACGTCGCCGGTGAGGCGGAAGGCGAGATCGTCGAGCCACCACGGCAGCGGCGGATGTTTCCAGTAGCCGAGCTGCCATTCCTTGCCGAGCGCCAGGCCCTCGGCGAGGTCGAGCTGCAGGTTGCGGCACACCAGGAGAGGCAGCACGGTCCACACAACGAGGTGCAGCCCGAGCACCCAGGCCAGCGCCGCCCGCGGCCGCTGCCGCGCCCAGGCGACGGCGGTGTCGATCGGGCTGCTCCCGCTGCTTACGGATACGTCCGCCACAGGTCGTCCTTGTCGTTGTGCGACGACAGACTTACGCCCCGAACGGCGGCGCGCAAAGGCCTGGTGACGCGGCCGCGAAGATCAGGCGTCTGCCGGCGCAAGCCCCGCCGCCGATCCTGGCCCCCAACCCGCGGAACTTTTTCGCCACTATCCCATTGAGCCAAGTCAATCGTCTTGCAGCCGCGACTTGCAAGCCTTCTGGCCTCATCCGGCATCGGCTCTCGCGGGAGCATGCCCGATCATCATGTGAGGTGCGACGATGTACAGGAAATTGGCGAAATACGGGTTGAGTCTGATCCTTCTCGGATTTGGTGCGAGCAGCGCCGGCGCCGCGGTCGGCACGCCGCTGCCGAGCCAGGCCGTGGCCGGCCTGTCGGCCGCCACGCCTGCGGCCATGTGCGGCTACAGCTGCCGCAGCGGTGGCCGCTACATCCCCGGGCCTCCCAGCGTGTGCGCCGAGGAAGGGCTGCGCTTCTGCGGACCCTCGCGCCGCGGGCCCGTGGTCGAGCGCGACGACTATCGCGGGTTTGGTGCCTTCCGCGGTGATGGCGTCGGTCGCGGCTGCCGCACGGTCACGATCGAGCGCGACGACGGAAGCGTCCGCACAATCAGACGCTGCGACTGAGCCCTCCTGCGTTCGCGGATGCGCGGGCCCCGGCCGCGGCGCCGGGGCTTTTTTGCTGATGCAAGCGGCGCTGGGAGCCGGCGCGGGCGACGCGAGTCACGCCACCGCGCGGATCACTTTTCCGACCTTGTCGAAGATCTCCGCCACCTGCGCTTCGCTCATGATCAGCGGCGGCGTGAGCGCCAGCGTGTCGCCCACGTTGCGCACCATGACGCCTTCCTCGTGGAACGCTTTCTCCATGGCGTCGTAGCCGCGCTTGCCCACCGCGTCGGGCTTGGCCGCCAGGTCGATCGCCGCCGTGATGCCGACGCAGCGGATGTCGAGCACGTTGGGCAGGCCTTTCAGGCTCATGGCGGCATCGGCCCATTTTGGCTCGAGCTTCCTGGCGCGCTCGAACAGGCCTTCCTCGCGATAGAGCGTGAGCGTCGCCAGCGCCGCCGCGCAGGCGAGCGGGTGAGCCGAGTAGGTGTAGCCATGGAACAGCTCGGTCACGTGCTCCGGGCCCTGCATGAAGGTCTCGTAGATGCCGTTGCGCACCACCACGCCGCCCATCGGCGCGCTGCCCGACGTGACGCCCTTGGCGAACGTGATCATGTCCGGGATGACGCCGTAGCGCTCGGCCGCGAAGGCGTAGCCGAGCCGCCCGAAAGCCGTGATCACCTCGTCGAAGATCAGGAGCAGCCCGTGCTTGTCGCAGATCGCGCGCAGCCGCTGCAGGTAGCCCTTCGGCGCCGGCAGCACGCCGGTCGAGCCGGCCATCGGCTCGACGATCACGGCCGCGATGGTCGAGGCATCGTGCAGCGCCACCAGCCGCTCGAGCTCGTCGGCGAGATGCGCGCCCCATTCGGGCTCGCCCTTGGTGAAGGCTTGGTGCTCGCGGTTGTAGGTGTGCGGCAGGTGGTCGACGCCGGCGAGCAGCGCGCCGAAATATTTTCGGTTGCTGACGATGCCGCCCACCGCGGTGCCGCCGAAGCCGACCCCGTGATAGCCGCGCTCGCGGCCGATCAGGCGGATGCGCTGCCCCTGGCCGCGCACATTGTGGTAGGCGAGAGCGATCTTGAGCGCGGTGTCGACCGCCTCGGAACCGGAATTGCAGAAGAACACGCGGTCGAGGTCGCCGGGCGCCAGGGCGGCGATGCGGCTCGCCGCCTCGAATGCCTTCGGGTGCGAGAACTGGAACGCCGGCGGATAGTCGAGCTCGGCCGCCTGGCGCTGGATCGCCTCGACGATGGGGTCGCGGTTGTGCCCGGCATTGGTGCACCACATGCCGGCGGTGCCGTCGAGCACGGCGCGGCCATCCGGCCGGTAGTAATGCATGTCCTTGGCGCGCACGATCAGGCGCGGCGCTTTCTTGAAGGCGCGGTTCGGTGTGAACCCGATCCAGTAGGATTCGAGGTCGTTGGGCACCGCCGCGGCGGCATCGCGGAAATTGGCAAGTGACATTGTGGGTCTCCTGGTCGCGGCTGAGCCGATTGCCTGCGGCCTCAAGGCCAACGATTCACTTATCAATGTATCAGCCGCGGCCGTTTCAAGGAACGCGCTTGTCGCCCTGCGCCGGGTGCGATAGGAGGCCACACCATGCCGCCGGACCCCAAGCAGAATCGGTTGAAAGCGCGCCTGCCGCGCGGGCTTGCCGACCGCGGGGCGGCCGAGATCGCCGCCACCCGCCGCATGGTCGACAACATCCGCGCCGTCTACGAGCGCTACGGCTTCGAGCCGGTGGAGACGCCGGCGATCGAATATACCGACGCCCTGGGCAAGTTCCTGCCCGACCAGGACCGGCCCAACGAAGGCGTGTTCTCGTTCAAGGACGACGACGAGCAGTGGCTGTCGCTGCGCTACGACCTCACCGCGCCGCTGGCGCGCTACGTGGCGGAGAATTTCGACACGCTGCCCAAACCTTACCGCAGCTACCGGTTCGGCTGGGTGTTCCGCAACGAGAAGCCGGGTCCCGGGCGCTATCGCCAGTTCATGCAGTTCGACGCCGACACGGTCGGCTCCGCCTCGCCCGCCGCCGACGCCGAGATGTGCATGATGGCGGCCGACACCATGGAGGCGCTCGGCATCCCGCGCGGCTCCTACGTGGTGAAGGTGAACAATCGCAAGGTGCTCGATGGCGTCATGGAGACGGCCGGGCTGGGCGGCGCGGCCAACGATGCGCGCCGCCTGACGGTGCTGCGGGCGATGGACAAGTTCGACCGTCTTGGCGATGCAGGCGTCCGGCAATTGCTCGGCAAGGGACGCAAGGACGAGTCGGGGGATTTCACCAAGGGGGCGGAGCTCGACGCTGCAGCGATCGAAACGATCATGAGCGTGTTCGAGCCGGTCGCCGACGTGCAGGAAAAAATCGCCGAGCTCAAAGTTCGATTGCGCGACAGCGCCGTCGGCCAAGAGGGCCGGAAGGAACTGGAGGATATTGCGTCGTTGGTGGCCGATGCCGGTTATGACGACGGCCGCATCACGTACGATCCGTCGGTCGTGCGCGGGCTCGAATACTATACGGGTCCGGTCTACGAGGTGGAGCTCACCTTCGAGATCAAAGGCGACGACGGGCGGCCGGTGCGTTTCGGCTCGGTCGGCGGCGGCGGTCGCTACGACGGCCTCATCGGTCGCTTCCGCCATGAGGACGTGCCGGCTACCGGTTTCTCCATCGGCGTGTCGCGGCTGCAGGCGGCGCTGACTCACTTGGGCAAGCTCGACGCGCGGCCGGAGCCCGGCCCGGTGGTGGTCACGGTGTTCGACCGCGACCGCATCGCCGACTACCAGCGCATGGTGCAGCGCCTGCGCGCGGAAAATATCCGCGCCGAGCTCTATCTCGGCGGCGGCCGCATGGGGCCGCAGATGAAATATGCCGACCGGCGCGGCAGCCCCTGCGTCATCATCCAGGGCGGCGACGAGAAGGCCAAAGGCGAAGTGCAGATCAAGGATCTGATCGAGGGCGCCAAGGCGGCGGCCGCGATCGCCTCCAACCAGGAATGGCGTGAGACCCGTCCGGCGCAGTTCGCCGTGCCGGAGGACAAGCTGGTCGAAGCGGTGCGCGACGTGCTGGCGCGCCACGCCGTCACCTGGAGCTGAGCGTTCAAGCCGGCACGAACGCAGTCTCAACGACAAATCAATAATTTCCGAAGCTTTCTGGCCTTGCGCTGCGGCCGGTTCCGACAGATGCATTGGGAGCCGCGGCTGCGGCACGATCGACGTTTGATTGCCGTACCGGTTCCGGCAGCGGACAAGCCACCAATCTCGCCCGCGACATCCGCACCGCAACCGTTGTGGCAAAAGGGGAGAGCGATGAGCATCAGCAGCGCCCAAGCCGTGCCGGCTTCCCGCAGCCAATACGTCGATTTCTGGAACCGGGTGCTGGTGCCCAAGTTCGTGCGCTGGCGCCACATCCTCGTCGGTGGGCTGACGCTGCACAGCGCCAAGGTGTTTCCGTCACTTGCGGTGAAGCCGGGGGACGCAGTGG
>Ga0209466_1000315_pt1 | contig 10818 bp, 9 predicted proteins | sample PanSoiPlo30MoBio_FD_188323 | JGI IMG/M metagenome (GOLD analysis project Ga0209466, IMG submission 188323) | Tropical forest soil microbial communities from Panama analyzed to predict greenhouse gas emissions - Panama Soil Plot 30 MoBio (SPAdes)... | ecosystem: Environmental > Terrestrial > Soil...
TCAAGAAACGGCCGGCCATGATGAAACGATTCATACGCGCCTCCCTGCGCGCGATGAGCTATATTCGTGAGAATCGTAGCGAGACAACCCAAATGATCGTCCGCGAGTTCGGGATGGATCGAGAAGTTGCCACGCTCGCTTACAAACAGTTGTTAGAATTGCTCAGCCCGGACGGCAAAAACCGTGTGGAGGGTTATCAGCTCTTGATCGATTTCGCTCGCGCCGCGCAGAAAGTGGACAAACCAATCAGCGCCGCTCAGTTCATCGACGAAACCTTGCTCGATGAGGTGCTCCGCGAAGGCGTCACACAGCGGTGACCGCGTTCAACTCTCAAATCACACGTATGGAATGAAGTCTTTCGTAACCATCCTAGCTTGTCTCCTTCTTCTCATGGTCGGATTTCCGATCAGGGCTGCATCCGACGGGCGTGAAGAATGGGAGAAGGTTCTGCGCGCGGGGAAACAAGAAGGCAGAGTTGTCCTTTACACCTTTCCCGGCCAGGAGCTTGTGTTCCAGGAGTTTCAGAAAAGTTTTCCCGACATCAAGCTGGTCGAAGTGAGCGTGCGTGGATCGGAACGGGTCACAAGAATCGTGTCTGAAAGACGAGCGGGAAAGTATCTTGCCGATATTCTTATCGGCGGCGTCGGCTCGGCCCAGTCCGGGCTTCTCAAAACAGGGCTCCTCGATCCGATCAAGCCCGGCCTGATTCTCCCCGAAGTTTTAGACGAGTCGAAATGGTGGCAGGGAAAGCACGTCTACGGCGACGACGAAGACAAATATATCTTCTCTTTCGGCGGTGCGCCGCTTTATTATTTCCACTATAACACCACGCTGCTGAACCAGCAGGAATTCAAATCCTACTGGGACTTTCTCAATCCCAAGTGGAAGGGAAAGATGGTCGTAACCGAGCCAATGACTGGGGGAACGCAGGAGCCCTTGGTTTTCATGTATCACCACAAGGAGCTCGGCCCTGATTTTCTCCGACGATTTCTAACCGAAATAGATCTCGGCGTGAGTCGCGATATAAGGCAGCTCTTGGATTGGGTAGCTCAAGGCAAATACGCCATGTCGGCTTTGCAAAACGCCGATCGAATACGCTTGTGGGATGCGAAAAAGCAAGGCTTGCCGGTAAATGCATTCGAGACTGACAAATTCAAGGAGGGGGGGCTGGTAGGGTCGGGCGGCGGTAACATCGCTTTGATCAATCGAGCGCCTAACCCCAACGCGGCGAAGGTTTTTATCAATTGGTTCCTTTCGCGGGAAGGTCAAATCGCCTACCAAAGACTTGTCCAGGGCGGGAGAAACTCGCTCCGAATCGACATCCCGAAGGATGATCTTCCGCCCCACGCACGGATCAGACCGGGAGCCAAATATACCCTCATCGATGATGTCGGCTATAGCGATCTCGACTCGGTCCAGCGGTTTGTAGGCGAAACCTGGAAGAAAAAGTAATCGCATGAAAAGCTCCGTCGCCGGTCTGATGAGTCGAGGGAATTTGCTTTAGCTACGGAGGCTAGCCGGAAAATTGCCGAAGAGAAGCAAAAACAGATCGAAGAATAAGGCCAATCGCGCGCGTCCACGGGAACAAGTTTCGCAAGCACGAGAACCGCAGCGGCAGTCCGAACCCAGCGTGGTCGACACGCGAATGTTTTATGCCGTCGGGGCGGCGATCGTTGGCATTTTAGTCGCGGTTATCATCTGGGTTGTCATCCAGAGATCAAGTGAAGGTCCGGGGCTGGGTCTCTCCTCGCCTACGATAACGTTGCCAGAGCAAACTGAAGGCTCAATCCAGGCTCCTTCAAGCGCAAAAGTGCTTCGCGACCGCCTGAAGGGTGGGGGAGAAGGACCTGCGATGGTCGTGATTACGGCAGGGTCGTTTCAAATGGGAGATGTTCAAGGCCGCGATAAATCCGCAATGCCAGTCAGAACGGTTAGAATCCAGAAGCCTTTCGCCATTGGCCGCTACGAAGTGACTTTTGAAGAATACGATAAGTTTGCCCAAGCGACGAAGCGAGAACTGCCGAATGATGGGGGCGGGGGTCGGGGCCGGCAACCCGTCATCAATTTCTCATGGCAAGACGCCGTGGAATATGGCAAGTGGTTGTCGATGCAGACAGGCAACCGTTACCGCTTGCCCACTGAAGCGGAGTGGGAATATGCCGCTCGTGGTGGGACGGAAACCCTCTACTGGTGGGGGAATGAAATGAAAACCGGCATGGCGAACTGCGCTGGCTGCGGTAGCCAGTGGGACAACAAAGTGACGGCGCCGGTGGGTTCGTTCCCGCCCAATCCTTTCGGAGTTTACGATACGGCCGGTAATGTATGGGAGTGGGTGGAGGACTGCGACCATGAGGATTACGCCGCTGCGCCTACGGATGGCTCGGCTTGGATGAAGGAAGGCGGTGGTAACTGCTACACGCGTGTCTTTCGCGGCGGTGCGTGGAACTACGCGTCCAGGGGGCTGCGGTCTTCATTCCGCGGCAGGGGTGACCCAGGAGTCCGAAGCGCCGCCATTGGCTTCCGTCTGGTCCGAGAGATGGACTAGGCCTTCCTGCGGAAGGTTCAAAAAACGTTCCAGCCGTTCAAATCGATCAAGCCGTTAATCGAGATAAAAACTTAAACGTCCACGACTTCTTGGTGGCCGAAGATCGGTTTCTCGACCATCAAACCAATAAATCTGTGTTCCGGTTTTGACGGGATGATGAAGTGATGTTACTGAATAAACGTCATTTTATTGTGGTGTCGTGGACGATTTGAACTGCTTGAACGGCTTGAACGATTGGAACGTATCTCCATGGAAACTTTATCCAAAAAGCGATTGACAACTAAGTAAGTAATCGCTAACTTACCACTCATATGAGGAACAACGGGCGGCTTTCTGCGGAGGAGCGGCGGCAGGCCATCGCCGATGCCGTTCGTGACGTTTTTGCCGATAAAGGGTTCGACGGTACGACGACACGGGAGCTGGCCAAAGCTGCCGGCGTCTCGGAGGCATTACTTTACAAACATTTTCCAAGCAAAGAGTCGCTTTATGCGGCGATGCTCGATGCCTGCGTCAAAGGTCCGACCTTCGCCGAATTTAAACGAATTCTGACCCTGGACCCATCGACTTCGACCCTCGTTTTCATGGTCCATTTCGTCGTGTCGCGCTTCGTCCAGGGATGGGCCGGCGACCCTAACAAGAAGGTCATGGATCGCTTGAGCGTGAGGAGCCTTCTGGATGACGGGGCTTTCATCAGGATGACGCACAAAAAGTTTGCGCCGGCTTGGCTGGCCAAGTTCGAAGCTTGCCTGAAGGCGGCGGCCAAGGCTGGAGAAATGCATGAAATTCCGCTGCGGCAAGATCTCAGGGCCTGGTTGGTGCATCACATCGCTTTTGCGTTGATGCTCCATCTTCATCCGGAACAGCCGGCGGTGGATTACAAAGTTTCGAAACAAGCCTTGGTCGAGCAAACCGTCTGGTTTGCATTATTGGGCGTGGGGCTCAAGGAGCAGGCGATTAGGCGTTACTACAACCCGAAGGCTCTGTCGTTGTTGACCCCATAGCTTTTAGATCCCGGTGGTTAGTGAAGACCCACTAACTCCGGGCCAAAGTTGCGACGAAACGGTTGTCGATTTTGGGTTTCACCGAATGACCGTGAGCTAACGAGCGGTCGAGACCATAATGGGGTTTGGTGCAGAGAAGAAGCGCTAAGCCGTACTTGTCGATTCGGGGCTAAGCCAATCGACTATTGAGGAGACAAGAAACATGAAATTCGAAAAAAAACGAACCGAGCACGTAGCCGTGCAAATGGGCTCTGGCAGCGACGAAAGAATCGCGTCCCTTTTTCAACCCGACGTACTGCTGGCCGACCAGTTCAGCGAGAATTTTCGCAGAAAAATTCCGTTGGAACCGGAAAAGGCTTTGCTGCTGGCGGTGTTGGACGACGGAGTTCGGTGTTTTCAGGACAACATCTTTCCGCAGAACAAGAAAAAGCAGATTCTTTTTGATGAAGCCCGGGAATGGATTTTTAGCGACGAATCGAATGAGATCTTCTCGTTCGTTTCGATTTGCAACGCGCTCGGTTTTGATCCCAATTACATCCGCCGGGGACTGAGACAATGGCATGAACGGGCTCTGGCCGCCAAGCGTAAGAAACAGCGTGGCTCCGGGCCGGTGCCGCAGCGCCTCGTTGCATAAATGTTGAAATCGCGCAGCATCAAAGATACGCGGAGATGGATTTCCGTTTCCGTAACGGTGCTTGTCATCTCCGGCGTTCTGGCCCTTTTGGCCGGCTGCGAGAAGAAAGCACCTGCGTCGTTTGAACGGCCACCGGCACCCGTGACCGTCGCCACGGCGGTTACGCAAGACGTTCCCAACTATATCGATGCCATCGGCAAGTTCGTCGCCCGCGAAGTGGTTTCAATCCAGCCACAGGTCTCTGGGCGGATTACCCAGATCCATTTCGCTGACGGAGCCGACGTCAAGGTGGGACAGGTTCTCTTCACCATTGATCCACGGCCCTATCAGGCGCAGGTCAATATGGCAGAGGCCAATCTCGGCCAAGCGAAAGCGGCACTTGAACTAGCCAAGATCAATTTTGATCGCGTGACGAGTGTCACGGATCAGAGAGCGGTTTCCAGGCAAGACTACGACGCAAAGAAAAATGCGGTCGCGGTAGCCGAAGCCCAGGTCAAACAAAATCAAGCCGCGCTGGACAATGCCCGTCTCAACCTCGACTACTGCACGATTCGCTCACCCATCAATGGCCGGGCCGGGCAACGGCTCGTCGACCTCGGCAACGTGGTGACGGCCAACAGCGGCTCCTTGTTGGTGATCCAGCGCTTGGATCCGATCTACGCCGACTTCACCATTACCGAAAACGATCTTACGGCGGTGCAACGCAACATGGCGCGGGGGGCCTTGAAAGCCGAAGTGCGCCTGTCGGACGAGCCCGAAAAACCCCGCGACGGTAAACTTACTTTCCTTGATAACTCGGTGCAGGATGGAACCGGAACGGTCAAACTGCGCGCCACCATTACCAATGATGATCGCCGTTTCTGGCCGGGGCGATTTGCCAATATCCGCTTGATTCTCGGTATGCAGCAGAGCGCGGTCTTGATTCCCGCTGAAGCGACGCAGAGGTCAGCCAAAGGTTCCTTTGTCTATGTTATCAAACCAGACTCCACTGCTGAGTTGCGCCTCGTTACCATAGGCCAACGCCAAGGCGACCTCGTCGTGGTTAACAAGGGCATTAACTCGGGCGAACGGGTGGTTACCACCGGACAGCTTGGTGTAACCCCCGGTGGCAAGGTCCGTATCGCAGAGCCGACCAAGGTCGAAAATACGCCTTCCTCGACGCGCGAGGAGACCAAGTCATGAATTTTTCCGAACCGTTCATACGCCGGCCGGTGATGACGACGGTCTTGACCGTCTCGGTCATTCTTTTCGGCATTCTCAGTTATTCGCGTCTGCCTGTAAACGATCTGCCGGCGGTGGACTATCCCGTCATCCAGGTGCAAGTGAGTTATCCGGGCGCCAGTCCCGATACGGTGGCTAACGCCATCGCCACGCCGCTCGAGCGACAGTTCATGCAGATCAACGGACTTGAGCTGATCACTTCCAAAAGCAGCCAGGGAAATGCAAGCATGACCTTGCAATTCGCTCTCGACAAGAACATCGACGCTGCGGCCACGGATGTGCAAACGGCGATCTCGCGGGCAACCGGCAGTTTGCCTATCGACCTGCCGTCGCCGCCAACGTTTTCCAAGACTAACCCCAATGACCAGCCGATCATGTACATCGCGCTGATCAGCGACTCGGTGACCCCGGGACAACTCTACGACTATGCCAGCACGCAGGTGGGCCAGCGCATCAGCATCCTGCGCGGCGTGAGCAGCGTTGGCGTATTCGGCGCGAAATCGGCGATCCGGATCAAGGCCGATCCTTCCGCCATGTGGGCTCGCGGCATATCCGTCGATGATTTGACTGCCGCGGTTAGAAACGGCACAAGCACCGTCGGCGCGGGACAGTTCGATAATTCGGCCGGCACATTGCTGCTGCGGCCGCAGGGCCAACTGGATGATGCCCGAGACTACAGCAACCTCATTGTCAGTCACAAGAACGGGTCACCGGTTTACCTGCGCGATGTCGCTCGGGTGGAAAACTCGGTTCAGGATGAGCGGATCAACATGCGCTTTTGGGTGCGCGGTTACCCGCCGCCATCGGCTACCGTCGTTGTTGCGGTCAACCGCCGGGCCGGCGCCAACGCTGTGGAAGTTGCCAAGAGCGTTCGGGATCTGTTGCCGCTGATCAGCGCAGAACTGCCCGGATCGGTGCTTGTGACGCCGATCTATGATCGTTCGCAGACCATCATTCATTCCGTATTCGACGTACAGGTGACCCTCGCGATTGCCTTTGTGCTGGTAGTGATCGTGATCTTTCTGTTTCTCGGACGGGCGAAGGATACACTGATTCCAGCCGTGGCCCTCCCCCTTTCTCTGCTCATCACTTTCGTAGCGATGGATCTCCTGGGGTACAGCTTGGACAACCTATCACTTATGGCCCTCACTTTGGCGATCGGGTTTCTCGTGGACGATGCCATTGTGTTTCTGGAGAACACCGTGCGTCGCATGGAGCGCGGCGAGAAAGCGCTGGAGGCGACCACCAACAGCGCCAAGGAGATCAGCTTCACCATTGTCTCCATGACCATTTCTCTAGCGGCGGTCTTCCTCCCCTTGGTGCTGATGTCCGGTTTGGTGGGGCGCATCTTCCGCGAGTTCGCCGTTACTATAGTTATTGCGATCATCGCTTCCGGTCTGGTGTCGCTGACCCTCACGCCGCTCATGTGCGCAAGGCTGCTAAAGGATCGTGGTGAAGGCGCGAAGAAAACCTGGATGGAGAGGGTGATCGGCGGTGTCGAGAAGCGTGTGCTCGGCGTCTATAGCAGGTGGCTCTGGTGGTTCCTGCGCTTCCGGTCGATCTCTGCGCTCATCTGGGTTGTCTGCCTGGCAGGCACCGTCTGGCTTTTTATGTTAGTTCCCAAAGCGTTCCTTCCCGTGGGCGACAGCAGTTTCGTCTGGGGCGTCATGATCGCCCGCGAAGGCTCATCGCCAAAGGAAATGCGCGCCCTGCAAGACCACGCGGACGAAGTGATGCGACAGGATCCGGCCGTTGACGCAACCTTTACGATGACGGGCAATAACCAGTTCCTTTCGTCGAATCAGGGACTGCTTCTCGCATTTCTCAAGTCGCCCGCCAATCGAGCACCGATTCAAGGGGTGGCGACCAATTTAATGGGCAAGCTGAGTGCTATTCCCGGCGTGATGCCGTTCTTACGGCCATTTCCAGTGCTGGAGATCAGCACAGGGGCGACGAATCAAAACCAGGGACAATACGCCTTCTCCTTATCCGGCGTGAATGCCACTCAGGTGTATGAAGTGGCGACGAAGCTCATGGAAAGACTGAGTGCTTATCCTGGATTTGCCACGATCTCTTCGGACTACTTCAACAAGACCCCTAACCTCGATATCGAGATCCGACGCGATCAGACCAAGATGTACGGCGTGTCGGAGACGCGCATCCTGGCGCTGCTCAGAAACGCCTACTCCCAGAACTACCTCTACCTGATCAAGAAGCCTGAAGATCAATACCAAGTCATTTTAGAAGCGCGAGATGCGGCCCGGTCAGAGCCCCGGGACCTCTCGCTCCTGTACATCAAGTCTGACGACGGGAAAAATCTCGTGCCGCTCAATGCCCTGGTTACTTGGAAAGAATCGCTGGGCCCCCAGGCGGTAAACCATCTCAACCAATTCACCAGCGTCACGATCTTTTTTAACCTCAAGCCGGGCGTGGCCGTCGGCGATGCTACCAACTTCATCACCAAAACCGCCGCCGAGGTCGTGCCACCGACGGTGCGTGCAAGCCTGCAGGGCGAGGCACTGACTTTCAGCAATACCGTTCGCGATTTAACCATTCTTATGTTTTTGGCCGTGTTCGTTATGTACGTGATCCTTGCCATTCTTTATGAAAGTTATCTCCATCCTTTAACCGTGCTCTCGACCCTGCCGACAGCGCTTGTTGGCGGATTGTTGACGCTCTACTTGTTCGGCCAACAGGCGTCGCTTTACGCCTTTGTCGGCATGTTCATGCTTATGGGCATCGTGAAAAAGAACGGCATCATGATTGTCGACTTCGCTATCCATCGGGTGGCTGCCGGCGAATCGGCCGAAAAGGCGATTCACGATGCCAGTATGGATCGCTTCCGTCCGATCCTGATGACCACCCTCGCTGCCGTTTTTGGCGCGCTGCCGATCGCGCTCGGGTTCGGCGCCGACGGCGCTTCGCGTCTACCGCTGGGCCTGGTTATCGTCGGTGGTCTGATCGTCTCTCAGTTCATTACTCTTTTCATAACCCCGGTGATTTATCTCTACCTTGAGCAGTTCCAGGAGAAAGTCTTGGACCGCACTTCTTTCTTCCGCTCGGAGCGCACCGCTGCGCCCGGCGGCGTCCCGGTGGAGAAGCGCGTCTCATAGAGCGAGCAGGGATCATGAACTTCCTCTTTTACTTACCCGAGGAAACTGATAATACGGATATAGTTTTCTAAGTTTATGAGTGCCCGAGCGCCCAAACCATTAAAAATCGCCGGCGCGGGACCGGTGTCCGAGAATTTCGCCGCTCAACGGATTGTCACCGCGGCCCGGCGCCATTTTTTTGCTCATGGCTTCCGCAGCGTCACCATGGATGACCTGGCTGAAGAGCTGGGGATGAGCAAAAAAACGCTGTATGCCTCGTTTGCGAGCAAGACAGACCTCTTGAGGGCCGTCTTGCTGGCCAAGTTCCGCAGCATCGAGACCGACCTGGAGCGCATTGTCTCCGTTTCCTCAACCGACGTGCTTGATTCGCTGCATCAATTGCTTGCCTGCGTGCAGCGCCATGCAGAAGAGATCCAGCCGCCTTTCGTGCGCGATATCCGCCGGGAGGCGCCGGAAATGTTCCAGCTCGTGCAAAGCCGCCGGCGAGACGTGATTCAGCGCTACTTTGGTGGAATTTTTGACGAAGGACGAAGAGCGGGGATTTTTCGTAAAGACATTTCGACCCGATTGATGATCGAAATTCTTCTGGGCGCGACGGAAGCGATCATGAATCCGCCGAAGATGGCCGAGCTCGGTCTGACCCCAAAGACGGGGTTCTTAACTATCATTACCGTCGTTCTTGAGGGCGTGCTCGCGGAAAAAGGAAGATCGAGAGAGAGACACGGAGAAAAGGCAACTAGGAGACACGTAACAGACGGGGAGACAGAGAAACAAGGAGACCAGGAGAAAGGAAGCCGGGAGATACCGCGCGCGTTGGTACGGGGTGATGCATGAGGCGAACGATTCTAATCGTGCTATTAATCCTGATCGGGGCGGCTACTGTCGGCCTGACTTGGTGGCTGACACGGCGTGAGAACAATTCCCGTGAGCTTGTGCTCTATGGGAATGTAGATCTGCGGCAGGTACAGCTCTCTTTCAACAACAGCGAGCGGATTGCGACGGTGCTGGTGCAGGAAGGCGAGCGGGTGCGCAAAGGCCAACTCGTGGCCCGGTTGGACACGCGACGCTTGGAACCGCAGGTAGCCCAGGCGGAGGCTCAAGTTGCGGCCCAACGGCAAGTCGTACAGAGGCTCCATAGCGGCAGCCGTCCGGAAGAAATCGCCCAGGCACGGGCGAACGTTGCATCGGCGAAAGCCGACGCCGAAAATGCTCGCCAGCAGTACGAACGCATCAAGAGCGCAGCAGAGATGTCCGCCGGACGGGCTGTGCGCCAGCAGGATGTGGATACCGCCAAGGCGGCCTTACAGGTGGCTGAGGCAAAACTGGTCGTCAACCAGCGAGCCCTGGACCTGGCCGTGATCGGGCCACGCAGGGAGGACATCGCCGAGGCCGAGGCGCGATTGCGGGCCGATGAGGCGCAGCTGGCTTTGCTCCGGCAGCAATTGGTGGACGCAGAGCTGCTGGCGCCAATGGATGCCGTCGTGCGCAACCGAATATTGGAGCCCGGCGACATGGCCTCTCCGCAAAGGCCCGTCTTCTCGCTCGCCATCACCGACCCCAAGTGGGTGCGCGCCTATGTATCCGAGTCAAATCTGGGCAAAGTTCATCAGGGAATGGCCGCTACGGTTGCGGTGGATAGTTTTCCCAATCGGCGTTTCGACGGCTGGGTTGGTTTCATTTCGCCTGTGGCCGAGTTCACACCGAAAGCCGTGCAAACCGAAGAGCTACGGACAAGTCTGGTCTATGAAGTCCGTGTCTTCGTCAAGGATCCGTCAGATGAGTTACGCCTCGGCATGCCGGCGACTGTGTATTTGAATACAGACAAGGAGAGTAGCAGACAAGGAGACAAGGAGACAGCGAGATAGAGAGGGAGAGAATAGACAAAGAGACAAGGTGAGACGACGTAGATGAAGATTCGCGAACATACCGAGCTTGAAGTTTACCAGAAGGGGTTTGATGCGGCGATGTCGATCTTCGAGATGTCGAAGAAGTTTCCAAAAGAAGAGACTTACTCGCTTACGGATCAAATCCGGCGGTCTTCTCGGTCAGTCTGTGCGAATTTGGCGGAAGCGTGGCGGAAGCGGCGCTATAAAGCGGCATTCATCGCCAAACTTTCCGACGCAGAAAGTGAAGCTGCCGAAACACAGGTGTGGCTTGAATTTGCAACTCAATGTTCATACCTGCAGCGTGATCGCGCTAGTGACTTGTATCAAGCCTACGACGAGATCTTGCGAATGCTCGTCGCAATGATCAACAAACCTCAATCTTGGGTAATCTCGCGATGAGTTCCTGGTCTCTTCGTCT
>Ga0209466_1000316_pt1 | contig 10798 bp, 8 predicted proteins | sample PanSoiPlo30MoBio_FD_188323 | JGI IMG/M metagenome (GOLD analysis project Ga0209466, IMG submission 188323) | Tropical forest soil microbial communities from Panama analyzed to predict greenhouse gas emissions - Panama Soil Plot 30 MoBio (SPAdes)... | ecosystem: Environmental > Terrestrial > Soil...
TTTTACTGAAAGGAGAAATCAAGGTGCATGGGACACTCGAAGAGATCTATCGTCTTGTGCCCAGGAGCTATTGTCTGACCTACTATAACGAGGAAAGGAATCACGGTGAAAGAGAGAAGAACAAAAACGTTCATAAAGAATCGGATTTCGCAACCCTGAGAAGAATCATTGAGGAAAAGGGATTGGAGGAATATTCCATAAGACGTATCTCTCTGGAAGACATATACCTCGAGCTCACCGCAGAACATGAAGAGGAAAATGATTAAAAAAATTCTCTTAGATACCTGCGTTATCACCCGTATCTACTACTTCCAATTTCGCGATCAGATAGCAAGGTTTCTTTTTTTCGCCTTCCTGATTCCTGCCGGGGTCTATTACATTGCCAACGCGTCTACGCGCAGGGACCCGGCGCTGGGGTTGCGGTTTTTTACTGCGTCCATTCTCCTGTCGTTTTCCATGCTCACGATTATGTGGTTGGGCACCATTCTCGTAGAGGACCGTTTCTACGGGAGACTCAAGCTACTGATGACGACCCCCATTTCTCGGACTTCTTATGTTCTGGGCATTCTGGGTTATGACTATATGCTCGGGCTTATGACCAGCAGTGGCTTTATTCTGGTTTCTTACCTTTTTGAGATCGAGGTTCAGCTCAACCTCCTCGACGTGATTATTTTAGTTCTTTTAACCCTCAGCTCGTTTACTGGTATCAGCATCATCGTGAGCCAACAAGCTAAAAATTTGCAGGCGGGGACTGTCCTCGCGGACTCGACCAGCATTTGTCTGATTTTTTTCGCCCCCGTGTTTTATCCGTTGGACGAACTGCCGAAGGCCATGCAATACGCCACCTCACTTTTGCCCACGACCTATGCCGCAGATGGGATAGCAAAGAGTCTATCGGGCAAAGGGGGAGCCGGGATGGATATGCTAGCTCTTTTGCTTTTTTCGTTTGTGGCTCTGTTTACTGCAATTCGGTCTCTACGTTGGAGGGATTTCTAGACGGTTCAGTGATAAAAACAGTATTCAACATCCGGAGGTGAATCATGCGTATAGTGATTGGCTTAGACCACGCTGGCTTCGCTTTGAAGAAGACATCATAACCTACCTGGAAGGCTAGGCCACAAGGTGCTCGATCTCGGCCCGCACAACACCAATCCTGTAGATTTACCCAATTATAAGAAGCAGTAGTGGGCCTAGCGATTCAGAGAGGCCAGGCTGAGCGGGTATCATAATCTGCGGCAGTGTCGTAGGGACTGTGGATATCCTGTGCCGATTTACGGCATTCCGTGTTGACAACAGAACGGCCAGAGTACCGGCAACATTTTTCCATCGCACAACGGTACGAAATCATGGGTCAAAGCCACAGGACCCCATTCAAGCTATAACGCGTCTCGTCCGTTGAGACGGAGAAAAAACATGAACCTAGTAAAAAAAGGTTGCAGGGTTAAAGAGCCATGCTTGGTTTATTAAAGCGCCTCATAATTCTGCAGCCGCAGACGAAAGCGAAACTTCTGAAGGTCCTGCCTTCGTCCTGGCAACAATATCAACGGATGCAGGCCTTAAGGAGATCGCTACGCCTCGTAGCCAGCCGCTCAAAATTCTATCGTGAGAGATTTTTTATCCATAAGATGGATATCAATCGGATCCAATCGCCGGCAGATTTAGGGGAGCTCTTCACCACTGCCGATGATCTGTTAAATGCTCCTTCGGACGCGTTTCTTTGCGCGCTGCCGCAACTGGCCTTTGAGACCGCAGGGACTTCGGGTAAAAACAAAAAACTCTTTTATCGCTATGAGGAATTCGACATGGCTGCTCGAAGGGCTGCCGTGAGCTTTTATCTGTTCGGACTCCAGAAAGAAGACCGTATTTTAAACGCCTTCGACTTCTCTTTCTGGTTTCCAGGCTACTTCATGTCGAGACTACTGCCTATGACCGAGATGTTCAGCATCACCGTAGGAAAGATTGAGCCTATCGAGGTCTATCGCCGGATGGAAGATTACCGCTTCACCGTGATTTTGGGCGAGCCCACATGGATGGTCCAACTGACCGAACTGGCCCAAGAAACAGGTAAGGCCTACCCTTTAAAGCTCATTATCGGCAGCGGCGAAATGCTAACGGAGCGGGCCCGAGAGTGGGTGGAAAAAACATGGAACGCGGATTTTCTCATGGCCTATGCCAGTGTGGATGCGGGAACTTACATTGGGATCGAGTGCTATAAAAAGCAAGGATACCACATTAATGACGCGGAGCTCTGGGTTGAGATCGTCGACTCCGATGCAGAGGGATACGGCGAGGTGGTTTTCACCACTTTGACTCGAACCACGATGCCCCTCATCCGCTACCGAACCAAAGACATCGCTCGTTTGATAAGCGAGCCCTGTCCGTGCGGCCGTCCAGGCCTCAGGCTTTCGAAGATTGTTGGGAGGGCCGATGAGTTGGTAGTTTTTGGCGGCGGCAATATTCACCCTTCCTTCTTCGAGGACATTTTCAAAGATATTTCTGAAATCACGGAGGACTGGCAAGTGGCCGTCCGCCACAGAGGAGTTAAGGAAATTCTGGAGATCCGCCTGGAGCTGAGAAATAATGGCATCACCACCGAGTCCATCTCCGACGGAATCCTTAAAAAGATTGAGGGACGCTATCCGGACATGTGGCGGAACTACAAAAAGGGCATGTACGACATAGCGTTCACGTACTATGCGAAGCGTACGCTTAGAGAAAAGAGAAAGCTCCGGAGATTGGTTGACGAGCGAGAGGAGATCATCTCGAATCCAGGGCGCCAATAAAAGAGGGGGAACTCTTTGTGACAAGAAAACGGCTCATTCTAGTCGTGCTCTTTTCCGGCTTTGTGCTTTCAGTGTTTGCCGTCCCAAGGGTAGCAAGCTGGATTCATCAGGGCGATCCGGGTGGGGAATATGGCTTTCATCTCGAAGAATCCGCTCACTCCCTTGGGATCGACTTTATTCATGAAACATCTTCTTTTGATCCGAAGATCAAGAACATCACTCCATGGATCCAGGGGATGCATGGAGTCTCTGTGGCGGTCTGTGACTTTAATGACGACGGCTGGCCGGATATCTATGTCACGAACGGCAGAGTCGGCTCAAAAAACCGACTTTATATCAATCGTGGTGGCAAGTTGTTCGAAGAGGTCGCCGAGAGGGCGGGAGTCGCTGATGTCAATCGGCCGGGCACGGGCATCTCGACCGGGGCGACCTGCGCCGATTATGACAACGACGGCCACGAGGATTTGCTCCTCTACAAGTGGGGTAATCTTGAACTTTTTCGGAACGACGGTGATGGAACTTTTACCCGGGTCACTGATAAGGCAGGCCTGGGTGAATGGATCTACGCCAGCGACGCGATCTGGTGGGACTTCAATCGCGACGGATGCTTGGATATCTATGTGGGGGTCTACTGGCGCGCGGAGCACAACCTCTGGAATTTAGATACCACGCGCATCATGCAGGACGATTTCGATCGATCACGGAACGGTGGAAGGAACAAGCTCTACGAACAGGTAAAAGATAAAGGCCGATGCACCGGGACCTTCAAAGAAGTATCGCAGCAGTACGGTCTTGACGATACCGGGTGGACTCTCGCGGTAGGCGCCGCAGATCTTAACAGCAAGGGCTTCCCGGATTTATACGTCGCCAACGATTATGGACCGGACTCACTGTTCCTTAACATCGATGGCTCTCATTTCAAAAAGCTGATCAAGCGTCATGGAATCGGAGATGACACGAAAAAGGGCATGAACGTAGCCTTTGGGGACTTCAAAAACTCGGGCCGGCTGGGCATTTACGTAACCAACATCACCGAACCGGGGTACCTTGTCGAGGGAAACATGCTCTGGGAAAATCTTGGCAACGGACGATTCCGTGATGTGGCTTGGAGCGTTGGGGCTGCGGACTGTGGTTGGGGATGGGGCGCCGTATTTGGAGACCTCAACAACGATGGTTACCTTGACATCTACTCTGCGAACGGCATGGTATCTGCCAACCCTAAGACCGAGTATTGGTACGATTTGTTTACCATGAGCGTTGGTATCAACCTTATCCTCGAAGACGCATCGACATGGCCATCCATGGATAGTAAAAGCTGGTCTGGATATCAGCGTTCCTGCGTTTTCCTAAACGATGGCCGAGGGCGATTTCGAGACGTTGCAGAGAAAGTAGGTGCCACTGATCTCTATGATGGACGGGGGGTAGCATTGGCCGACCTTGACCGCGACGGGACTTTGGACGTCATTGTGGCCAATATCAAGGGGCCTCTCTTGGTCTATTTAAATCGGGTCGACCCCAGCCGGAAGTGGATCCAATTTCGGCTTAAGGGAACAAAGAGCAACCGAAGCGCGATCGGCGCTCAAGTCACGCTGCACTGGAATAATCAAATGCAGGTTCAGGTCCTCGACGGGGGTGGTGGATATTCTGGCCACAGCGAAAAGCTCCTACACTTCGGCCTTGGAGAGAATCCTAAATTGGACCACGCTGAGATCCGGTGGCCTTCAGGAAAGATCCAGGTCCTGCGCCAACTAGAGCCTAACAAGTCTTATGTCGTGGAGGAGCCTTAGGCTAGAGAACTATGAACTCAGAACACGGAAAGTCACAGTAGGAACCGTGGGAATGAACGCCGTGACCTTGATCGATAGTCTCCGTCGTGACCCTCGGTATTTGGTGGCAGGGTTTTTAACGCTAATCCTGATCATCGGCCAAGTGTGGCTAAGCTTTTTGGAAAGCTTTGGACAGTTTGCCATCGCCGTGGCGTTCAGCATGGCCACTGAGATCGTGCTGAGTCGAATCTATTGCGGCGCATGGCCTAATCCCATTAGCTCCTATATGACTGGAGTGAGCATCGGTATTCTGGTGCGATCGCCAGCTTGGTGGCCGTATGCCGTAGGGAGCGTGTTGGGGATTTCCCAGAAGTACGCCATTCAACTCCGGGAGCGTCACCTTTTTAATCCCTCGAACTTTGGCCTTTGCATTCTGTTGGTAGCCGTGCCTGAGATCGTCGCAGCGCTCAGCAAACAGTGGACCAACATGCCGGGTGTGATGCTTTTCATCTTCTTGCTTGGCTTTGTGGTTATTGGCCGATTGAGAAAACTAGACATCGTTTTTACCTACGTCCTCGGGTTCATACTGCTAAGCCTGGTACGGAGCACAATCACAGGCGTACCAATCTTGGCCGAGTTGAGCCCGGTTTCGGGGCCAGCTTTTCAGCTATTCATCTTTTTTATGATTACGGACCCACGTACAACTCCCAGCACTCGAAAAGGCCGAATGGGCTATGCTGTGGCCATTGCGGCCGTTGAGGCTTTGCTCCGGTTCTGGCGAAACCAAAATGCGCCGTTTTTCGCGCTCTTTGTGACCAGCCCGATTGCCATGATTTGGGAATGGAGGAGAGATTGTAAAACTTCAGGTCATACGAGCGACCGTTGACAGCCACAAAGGCGGTGCCGCTCCGAAGGTAACTATGCTTACAAACGAACACTCCAATGACCGTCATTTAGGTGCGCTATTTTTTCGTCGCGCTGCACATTTCGGCGACCAAACTTGCGTTAAATTACAGCGCGGCACGGCCTTCGAAGAAATCTCGTGGCGCGAGCTAGGCTCTAAGGTGCGCCAGGCCATCCTGGGACTCTATGCATTGGGATTGACCAAGGGCGACAAGGTGGGCATCGTCGCGGACAACAGTTTGGGATGGCTCTGCGCCGACTTGGCAACTCTGGCGGGCGGCTTCCCCAACGTTCTCGCATCGCCCACGTTGTCCGATACCAGGCTCGTCAAGACCTTGGGACACTCGCGCTGTCGCGCAGCTTTTGTCGGGAACGAAATCATAGCAGGGAGACTGCTGAGCCTTAAGGGGCAGTTTTCCGCTTTGCAGCACATCATTGTTCTCGATGGCGGCGGTGCAAATCTTCCTTGTTCCTTGACCCTTGAGCAGTTGCTGGCTCTTGGGACGAGGGAAAGGAGCGAGCGCCTCGAAGAGATTTTGGAATCAATTCACCCCGACGAGTTGGCTTCCATTATGTACACCTCCGGTTCCACAGGCGAGCCCAAAGGCGTGATGCGGACGCAAGGCAATCTTTTGCCGAATACTTCCAACGGCGGTGAGATCGTTTTGAGCAAACCAGACGAGCTAACCGTTATTATTTTAAGTTTGAATCACTTGTTTGGCAGAGGCACCTTTCTCAGAAGCGCCGTCACGGGCCGGTCCACCGCGGTTATCGAAGCTACGGAGCAATCCCTGGACATGAAAGTTATCAAGGCGTTATCCGCTACGGCGATGGCCATCGTGCCGAGGATGATGGAAAAGATATGGAACACGATCCTCGATGAGGGGACGAGCCGAGCGCAATGGGAACAGTTGGAAAAGCTGGACACTCTCAATGAGCAGAATGGCGGGTTAAGTGGCGACGAAGTGGTTCAGCATGAGCAGTTGCGAACGATTCTCAAAGAAAAAGTAAAACAAGCGTTGGGTGGCAGAATCAAGTACATCACCTACGGCGGGGCGGTAATGCCGCCGCGGATCATGCACTTTTTCCGGTTGGTCGGCATACCCTTGCTGGGGACCTATGGCTCGACGGAGGCCGGCGGAGTCACGTTGACCGGGTTTGGGGACACCAAGCCGGGAAGCCTGGGCAAACCTTTCCCTAACGTCGAACTCAAGATCGCCGACGATGGCGAGATCCTGGTGCGCGGGCCGACGGTGACGCCAGGCTATTTCGAAAACCCGGAAGCGACACGGGAAGCGATCGATGAGGAGGGTTGGTATTACAGTGGCGATTTGGGCAAGATCGATGCGGACGGCTGCCTCTATGTCGTCGGTAGAAAAAAAGATGTTTTCTACTGCCCTGATGGGTCCAATATTTATCCCGGCTATATCGAGCTGCTGCTCGAAAGCGACGTCTTCATCCACCAGGCGATTCTGCTCGGCGACAAGCGTCCGTTCATGGCCGCGCTGATCGTGCCGGACCGAAAGAGGATCAGCGCAGAGTTAGGGAAAGATGAAGCGGCGTTGACCGACAGCGAAATCGCGTCGGTCATCCAACCGCGGATCGATCAGATCAATAAGAGAGTCGAAGACGTTGAAAAAATCCGCAAGTTTGTCCTAATACGCGAGGAATTCCCCGCTTCGCTCAGAAGTTTAAACCTGATTCACAAGGTTAAGATTGAGCGCAAGGCCGTGGAAGAGCGGTACCAAAAAGAAATCAACGAAATTTATTCTCCCATCTCGGAAAGAGGAAAGGCATGAATCAAGTCGCGTTGATCACCGGGGGCGGTAACGCCTCCCTACAGAGTCCCCTACACCCGAAACGCTCGGGAGCCTGTTTGGTGCGGTGGTGTGATAACGTTTAACGTTGGCGAGGACAAAGCCGCTTTATTGACAGTTACACTTCTGGGTTTGCTCGTCTCAGGTACTCTTGAGGTACAGGCGCAGGCATATGTCCCTATCATGCCCCTATGGGATGTTTTTCATATCTCGGGCCAGTATAGTACATCGGGCCGCCAGCACTCGCGCACTTCTGTAGTATACGATATCTTTCGTCGCTACCACCGTTTCTCCCGTAATTTTTCCCTTTCTCCCTGATTGGTTTCGTGGGTGTCCCTTTGAGTATTCAACTCCTCTCGGAAAAGGAGAGAGTGTCCGCTGAAGTGACCCGTTTCTTTCGACGCTTCGTTGAAAAGCGGTCCGCAGCGTTGTGAAAATTGGCGCCCCCTGTTGACGTGCAGCACCGGGACAGTCTCGTCCACAAGCCTGGAATACTGGCGGGAATTAAGATAAACGAGATCATCATCGAGAGGTAGAACCTAAGGCTTGGTCTCTCTAACTCCTTATCGTCTGCGTCGAATTCTGACTTCCCAAGACCGGCGAAAATTCATCAAGTTCCCATGGAAGATTTATGCTAAGGATCCTCACTGGATTCCACCCCAGGTATCACGGCAGAAAAAATTTATCGACAAACGCCACAACCCCTTTCTCAGGAACGACTCGGAGACCTGCTTCTTTCTTTTGAAAAGAGGGAAAGAGGTGGTAGGAAGAGTCGTTGCCATCGACAATTTCCGCTATCGCAATCTTTATAAAGAACAAACAGGCTTCTTTGGTTTTTTTGAATGCATCGATGACTATGGAGCGGCTGAGCAGCTCTTGAGCGCCGCTAGGGATTGGCTCAGCGAAAGAGGACTGCACAAGATGATCGGCCCGACCAATTTCACTACCAACGATGAGTCTGGTCTGCTGATCGAGGGCTTCGACTCTCCTCCCTCCCTGGCTATCCCTTACACCCATAGAGTATATCCGGCATTTTTTGAACGCTTCGGCCTTACGAAATTAAAAGACGTGCTGGTCTGGTCCATCGACTTGACTCGACCGCTGTCCGAAAGGATGCGGCGCATTGCCAGCCGTATTGAGGCCAAGGGGACTTTCCAAATTCGCCCCGTGAATCTTGATGTCTACGAAAAAGAAAAAGAAGCGCTGAAGGAGGTCTTTCTCTCTTCTTCGTTCCAGGGTTACGGGGAACTCCCTTGGACCGAAGAGGAATTCTATGCCATCGCCGATGAGTTCCGCCCCCTCACAGTTCCGGATCTGTCCCTTATCGTCGAGGAGCGCGGAAAGCCGGTGGCCCATTCTTTCTCTTTGCCGGACTATGGTCCCATTCTCAGCGGGATGAGGGGTCCATTCGCTTTCATCAAGGCGATACGGTTCAAGCAGCTTGCTCGTTCCGTCGACCGGCTCAGGGCTCTCAGTTTTCAGATTCACCGGGACTATCAGGGGAGAGGAATCGAGGCTTTCCTTTACATGGAAACGATGGGGGCCGCCAAGAGGCTCGGATATAAGGAGAGTATAGTACTAGCACTGGAGAACTATCCCATTAATCGGCAAATACAAGAACTCGGCGGCACCATTGAAAAGAGAATAAGACTGTACCAGTATCCCGTAAAGACACCGGAGACAATCTGAATGCGCATAGAACGGCGTGGAACTGGTGCTTTTATGAATGATCGGCAGAGGAAACGACGATTTCCATTCGCGGTCTCATTAAACGTTACCCAGATGGCACCGTTGCGCATAGGGGAACCGATCTGGACGTTTTTGAGGGTGAGGTTCTTTCCATTCTTGGACCAACGGCGCAGGGAAAACCACGCTAGTGCGGCAAATAACGGCGGAGCTGAACCCCACGTCGCGGTCTTAAGATCAAAGCAGCAGAGTTGCTCTCAGATCGCATCGGCATCTTACAAGGAGGAGAACTTAAACGGCTCGGGACCCTTGAGCATCTCTATCGGTCCATGCCCAAAACATATCGTCTGGTCTACAACGGCGCGGGCGAAAGCGCCGAACGCGCAAGCAGCGAGAGAGTCGTTTACGATGCCGCTGATTTCGACGCAGTTAAGAAAATCATTGAGGAGAGAGCTCTGCCGGAATATTCCGTAAGACGCGTCTCGCTTGAGGATGTCTACCTGGAACTCATCGACGGAGAGCGGAAGAACGATGGGGCTTAAGAAGACAATATCGGATATTAGTATCATAGCGCGCATTTATTATCTCCAGTTCCGCGACCAGCTGGGCAAATACCTGTTTAGCGGGCTTTTGATTCCGCTGGCGAGTTTTCTCATGGCCAGCGCCACTGCCGGAACCGAGCCGCCGCAACAGCTAAGGTTCTTCACCGGCGCGCTGCTCCTGTCGTTTTCTATCCTGACGATTATGTGGCTGGGCTCTATTCTTATCGAAGACCGCTTTTACGGCAGGCTCAAGCTGTTTATCACGGCGCCGGTATCGCCGGCATCCTATGTTTTGGGGGTACTCTTTTATGCTAATGTCCTTGGGCTGGCTACCAGCCTGGGGTTTTTCCTGGGAGCGCAAATTCTCAGCGTGCCTGTTCGACCTCAAATACTCGAACTGTTCCTCGTAGTTTTTCTGACCCTTACTACGTTTGCCGGCATCGGCGTTGTTCTGAGCCAGTACGCCGGGACATTGCAGGCCGGGGGAGTTCTTGCCGATGCCGTGAGCATCATTTTGATCTTTTTGTCGCCCGTCTATTATTCCATGGAAACGCTGCCCAAAAGCATGCAGGTTCTTGCTGCGTTTCTTCCGCCTACCTATGCGGCCGACGGAATCAGCAAAGGTCTGACAGGAAAAACCGGTGTGGGGGAGGATATCCTGGTCCTTTTTATTATGTCTGTGATCACTCTCACCGTCGCCGTGCGATCCGTGCGTTGGAAAGAGGGCTAGAAGCTAGCCGTGGCTTTTTTGGATCGAATGACGTTAAGTTTGCCGGCGGCGTGGGCGGTTAGCGTGGTCAACGCTCTGCCCCCCCTCATGGCTGGAGCGCAAGCGGAGGCGCGAATTTGAAAACATCGTTGCGCCTGGCATCGACGCGGGCGAAATTCTATCGGGAGAAGTTTTGCTCGTCCACATCGACGCCGGCCAAATGCAATCGCCTGCGGATCTGGGGAATTTTTTTACAACGGCCAATGATCTGTTGAATGTTCCATCAGAGGATTTTCTCTGCTCGTCCCCACAGCTTGCTTTTGAGACTGCGGGCACATCCGGACGCAACAAAAGGCTCTTTTACAACTACGAGGAATTTGAGAGCACCGCCCGTAGAGTCTCCATCGCATTGTATTTTTGTGGAGTGCGACAGGAAGACCGGATTTTAAATGCCTACGACTTCTCCTTTTGGTTTCCCGGTTATTTCCTGGCGAGAGTTTTGCCTTACACCGGCGCATTCAGCGTAACCGTGGGAAAAATAGAGCCCCTGGAAGTTTATTGCCGTATGGAGAGTTACGGCTTCACCGTAATG
>Ga0209466_1000317_pt1 | contig 10785 bp, 11 predicted proteins | sample PanSoiPlo30MoBio_FD_188323 | JGI IMG/M metagenome (GOLD analysis project Ga0209466, IMG submission 188323) | Tropical forest soil microbial communities from Panama analyzed to predict greenhouse gas emissions - Panama Soil Plot 30 MoBio (SPAdes)... | ecosystem: Environmental > Terrestrial > Soil...
ACTTCGCGCAGGAGGGTACCGATCTCCAGGTACTCCGGGCGGAAGTCGTGCCCCCATTCGCTGATGCAATGCGCTTCGTCGATGGCCACCAGGGGACAGGCGAGATCGGCGAGGAGACCGCGGAAGCCCGGGAAGCCGAGCCGTTCGGGGGCGACGTAGACGAGCTGGTAGCCCCCCCGCGCCATGTTCGCCATGCGGCGGCGCATCTCACCGCCGTCGACGGTGGAAGCGAGATACGTCGCGGGCACGCCGCGCGCCACGAGTCCGTCGACCTGATCCTGCATGAGAGCGATGAGAGGCGAGATGACGAGGGTGGTTCCACCAAGAAGCGTGGCGGGGAGCTGATAAACGAGGCTCTTGCCGCCTCCGGTGGGCGCCACCAGGAGCAGCCGAGCGTGGGCGAGGAGCGTCTCCACTGCCTGACGCTGGCCTGGGCGGAAGGCGGCGTAGCCCAGCCGCGACCGCCCGCCATCGAGATCGAGCCCCGATGGGGAGGCGGGCTGGGCGACGCCGTGCGAGATCACGCTATTTCGCGTAGCGCTTCTGCCACTCCGCGAGGATGCGATCGCGGTTCTTGGCCGACCACTCGAAGTCGTTCGGGTACACGACCTTGGTGATGTCCTTGGGCAGGCCCTCGGGCACGGGAAGACCCGCCACCGCCACCGCCGCGAAGTACTTCGCGTAGAGGGCCATGGCCTCGTCGCTCGCCGCCCAGTCGAGGAACTGCTTGGCCGCGGGATTCTTCGCGCCCTTCTTGGTGAGCGCGTTGGCCTCCATCTCGTAGCCCGAGCCTTCCTTGGGCAAGACCATCTCGACGGGGCTGCCTTTCTTCTTCATCTCGAGGGCCACGTACTCGAACGACACGCCAATGGCCCGCTCCCCTGCTGCCGCGTCCTTGCAAGGCTTGGAGCCCGACTTGGTGTACTCCGCAATGTTCTTGTCGAGGGCGTCGAGATACTTCCAGCCTTCGGCCTCTCCCATCCGCTGGAGGATGGAAGCCACGGAGAGATAGCCCGTGCCAGAGGACGCGGGGTTGGGCATGACCACCTGCCCCTTGTAGACGGGCTTGGTCAGGTCCGCCCACGAGGCGGGCATGGGCAGATTGTTCTTCTTGGTGATCTCGGTGTTGACGCAGAAGGCCGACATGTAGATGTCGATACCGATCCACGAGGGCGGATTGGCCTTGTCGCGGAAGAGCCCCTGGATCTTGTCGAGGCCTTTGGGCGCATAGGGCTCGAGCAGTCCCGCGTTCTTGAAGATGAGCATGTTGGTGGCACCCACTCCCCAGATCGCGTCCGCCTGCATGTTGTCCTTCTCCGCCATGAAGCGGGCGGAGATGTCGCCCGTGGACAGCCGGAGCATCTTCACCTCGAGGTTGGGCAGGGTCTTGTTGAGCGCCTTCATGTAGTCAGCGATCTGCTCATTCTCGATCGCCGTGTACACGACGACCGTCTGCTTCTGGGCCAGGGCGGGCGCCGTGCCCAGCGCCACCGCACAGAGCATCAGGCATGCGGTGCGGAGCATCCGTGTCAGCATGAGGGCCTCCAGAGTACGGGTGGGGGTTATTGAGCCATGAAGCCGCCGTCGACGATCATCTCGGCCCCGGTCATGAAGGACGACTCTTCCGACGCCAGGAAGAGCGCGGCGTAGGCGATGTCCCGCGGCTGGCCGATGCGGCCCAGCGGAATGCCCGTCTTGAACTCGGCTCTGAGCTCGGGCGTGAGGTACGGCGCCTGCAGCGGAGTCTCCACGATCCCCGGGTGAATGACGTTGGAGCGGATGCCATCCTTGGCGAACTGGATGGCCAGCGATTTGTTGAGCGAGATCAGCGCGCCTTTGGCCGCCGTGTAGGCGTCCTGGGCTCGGGTGAAGCCGGCCAGGGCGGACACGCTGCCCACCAGGATGATGGAGCCGCCGCCCGCCTTCTGCAGATGCGGGATGCCGTGCTTGGTCACCCAGAACACGCTCTTGAGGTTGATGCCCATCACGCGGTCCCACTGGGCGCCGTCCGTCTCCAGCACGGAGCGGTCCCGGTCCTTCCAGAGGACACCCGCGTTGTTGTAGAGGACGTGGAGGGCGCCGAAGCGGCGCACCCCCGTCTCGACCATCCGCTTCACATCGTCCTCCATCGCGACGTCGCCCACCGCGGACACGGCCTGGCCGCCGGTCTTCTCCACGAGGGCCACCGTCTCGTCCGCCGCCTGCGTGTTGATGTCGCACGCCACGATGCGTGCGCCCTCTTCGGCGAAGAGGAGGGAGGCCTCGCGACCCATCCCCATCCCCGCGCCGGTGATGAGCGCGACCTTGTCCTTGAGTCTCGTCCCCATGCCGTCAGATCCTCTCGAAGAGCCGCACGAGCTCCCAGTCCGTCACCGACTGATCGAAGGCCTGCTGCTCCAGCCGCGCGTGACGCAGATAGTGCTTCACCACCGTGTCGCCGAACGCCTCGCGAACGACCCGCGAGCGCTCGAGCTCGTCCACCGCCTCGCGGAGCGTCTTGGGCACCTGGGCGAGGGTGGCGTCGTCGTAGGCGTTGCCGTCGTAGTACTTGGGCGGCTTGAGCTTCTTGTCCACTCCGTGGAGCCCCGCCGCGATGGTGGCGGCAAAGGCGAGATATGGATTCGCGTCGGCGCCGGGAATGCGGTTCTCCACGCGAAAGCCGCTCCCCTCGCCGCAGAGACGGAAGCCGCACGTGCGGTTGTCCCAGCCGCAGGCGATCCGCGTAGGGGCGAAGGAACCTGCCTGATAGCGCTTGTAGGCGTTGATGGTGGGCGCGTAGAAGTAGGCGAACTCTCGAGCCATGGCCATCTGCCCGGCCAGCCACTGCTGGAAGAGCGGCGTCCCCTTGCGGTCGGCGGAGGCGAACAGGTTCTTCTTGCCCGCGCGATCCCACACCGAGGAGTGGAGGTGGAAGGACGAGCCCGCCGCGCTCATGTCGTACTTGGCCATGAAGGTGACGGACGCTCCCTGCTGCCAGGCGATCTCCTTCACTCCGTGCTTGTAGAGCACGTGACGGTCCGCCATCTCGAGGGCGGGAGCGTAGCGGAGGTTGATCTCCTCCTGGCCTCGGCCCCACTCCCCCTTGGAGAACTCCACGGGCACCCGCGCCGCCTCCATGTGGTTGCGGATGGCCCGCACGAGCGGCTCCTCGCGGGAGGTCTGCAGGATGTGATAGTCCTCCAGGTAGCCCGAGACGGGCGTGAGCTGCTGATAGCGCTTGGCCCGCGCCTCGTCGAAGGACTCGCGGAAGAGATAGAGCTCGAGCTCGGAAGCCGTCTGCACCTGCCAGCTGCGCCGGCGCGAGCGCTCGAGCTGCCGCTTGAGCACCCAGCGCGGCGCCTCCTCGATGGGCTTGCCCTCCTCCGTGTACACGTCGCAGAAGACGAGCGCCGTCTTGGGCAGCCACGGGACGAGCCGCCACGTGGACAGGTCGGGCACCATCTTCATGTCGCCGTAGCCGCGCTCCCACGAGGTCAGGGTGAAGCCGGGGAGCGGCTCCATCTCCATGTCCACCGTGAAGAGGTAGATGCAGGCGTGCACGCCGTCGTCGAGGACATGATCGAGGAAGTAGCGGCCGACCACGCGCTTGCCCATGAGGCGACCCATGCCGTCGGGGAACACGGTGAGGACGGTGTCGACCTCGCCCGCGCGGATGAGCGACTCGAGCGCTTCGGGCTCTGCCTGGTCGGGCACCAACGATCTCCTCTCGTGCGTGAGCGCGGATGGGCGCGAGGCTGACGAATCTTAGCGGGGAACCGGGCCCGAGGCAATAGCGGGCCGGCGCGAACGTTACTGTATCGCGACGGGAACGGGCGGAATGAGGAGGATGAGGAGGATGAGACAGAGCACGCCGATCGCGTAGCGACCGGGAGACAGCGGCGAGAGATCGTCGAGGGGCGGCTGGTGCTGGAATCCCATGACGAAGAGGAGCAGGAACGCCCACACGAACCAGTTGGCCGACCCGGTGAGGGCGCCGAGGGCGAGGAGGCCCAGGAACGTGGCGATGGAGACCTGGCGGTGACGCGATCCGAAGAGGGCGTACGCGATCCGCCCCCCGTCGAGCTGGCCCACGGGGATCAAGTTGAGCGCGGTGACGAAGAGGCCGACCCAGGACGCCAGGGCCACTGGATGCACGAACACGTCGTGATTCGGGGGGAGCTGCCCGAAGGCCAGCCACGTCATGAAGCGCATGAGGAGCGAGTCGCCGAAGACCACACTCCCACCTGCGGGCAGCTCGGCCACCTTCGACCAGCCGAGCCCGATCCACAGCGCGGGGAGGGCAACGACGAGCCCCGCGAGGGGTCCGGCCGCCGCGATGTCGAAGAGCGAGTTGCGATCGCGCGCGGGCGAGCGCATCCGGATGATGGCGCCGAGGGTGCCGAAGAGGAAGGGCGGCGGCGCGGGAATGAAGTACGGCAGGCTGACCGAGGCGCCATAGGCGCGGGCCACGAAGTAGTGGCCGAACTCGTGGGTGCCCAGGATGGCGAGAAGGGTGAAGGCAAAAGGCACGCCGTCGAGCAGGCGTGCGGGCTCGGTGAACGGATTGAAGGCCAGGAATGCCCCGGAGCCCGCCACGATGGTCGACACCACGGTGAGGACGAAGAGGAGGATGTTGATGCGCGGCTTCGAGGGCATCTGCACGTCCACGAAGGGCAAGGCGCGCACCCACGTCAGGCCCGCCCCTTCCTGAAGGAACGGCGTGTAGCCCAGTGGACGGAAGCGCTCGATCAGCTCCGTCAGCGCGGCGGCCGGCGACAGCAGGAGACGACCGCCGAAACCGAGGGCGTGCCCTTCCGCTCTCACCTGCTCCACGTCGAGCACGCCGCCCAGGCGGGGCACGAGCTCGGCGATGGCGTAGCCCGAGGAGCCCGTGGACGCGTCGCTGACACGACGGCGGAAGAGCCAGGAGCGCATGAGCTCACCTTACCACGAGGCCAGAGTGGCCACGGCCCGGCGAGCCGCCTCGAGGCCGCCTTCCAGATAGACGACGCCGAGCACCGCCTCCAGAGCGGTCGCGAGGAGCGAGTCCTTCTCGCGCCCGCCCATCAGCGCCTCCCCGCGCCCGAGCCGCAGGCACGATCCCAGCTCCACCGCCGCGGCCCAGCGCGCGAGGTTCGTCCCCGAGACGAGGTCGGCTCGCCGAGGCGTGAGCTGACCTTCCGCTTCTTGTGGGTGCTCGCGCCAGACGTGCTCGCCCACCACGAGGGTGAGCACGGCGTCGCCGAGAAAGGCGAGGGCGCCGTTGTCACGCTCGCCGGGATGCTCGTTGGCGTAGGAGCGGTGGGTCAGGGCCTGCTGGAGGAGGGTGGGATCGCGAAAGACATGGTCGAGCCGCGGGCCCAGGCGGGCCGCCGCGTCGAAATCCGACGTCACCTAGGGCCGGAACTTGCGGAAGGCCAGCGTGGCGTTCGTGCCGCCGAAGCCGAACGCGTTGCTGAGCGCGACCTCCACTTCCTGTTTGCGGGCGTGGTTGGGCACATAGTCGAGATCGCAGTCCGGATCCGGCTTCTCGTAGTTGATGGTGGGCGGGAGCATGGCGTGATGGATGGCGAAGGTGGTGGCGATGGCCTCGATGCCCCCCGCGGCCCCCAGGAGGTGTCCGGTCATGGACTTGGTGGAGGACACCGCGAGCTTGCGCGCGTGCTCGCCGAACACGCGCTTGATGGCGAGGGTCTCGAACTTGTCGTTGTAGGGCGTGGACGTGCCGTGGGCGTTGATGTAGCCCACCGCGGATGGGTCGACTTCGGCGTCACGGAGGGCCGCGTCCATGGCCCGAGCCGCGCCGTCTCCCTCCGGGTCAGGGGCGGTCATGTGGTGCGCATCCCCGGTCATGCCGTAGCCCACGATCTCCGCGTAGATCCGAGCGCCGCGTCGCGAAGCGTGCTCGAGCGACTCCAGCACCATGATCCCCGCGCCCTCTCCACACACGAACCCGTCGCGCTCGGCGTCGAAGGGACGCGAGGCGTGGGCCGGGTCGTCGTTGCGGGTGGACATGGCCTTCATCTGGGAGAACCCCGCGATGGCCAGGGGAATGATGATGGCTTCCGACCCCCCCGCGATCATCACGTCGGCGTCCCCGCGCTGGATGATCTTGGTGGCGTCACCGATAGCGTGGTTGCCCGTGGCGCAGGCGGTGACCACCGCCGTGTTGGGGCCCTTGGCCCCCAGACGCATGGAGATCGCCCCCGACGCCATGTTCACGATGAGCATGGGAATGAGGAACGGCGAGACGCGGTCCGGCCCCTTGGTCCGCAGGGCCTCGTAGTTGTCGAGGAGCGTCTCAAGACCGCCGATCCCCGATCCGACGAGGACACCGAAGCGCGTCGCCTCCACCTTGTCGGTCTTGAGCGCGGCGTCCTCCACGGCCATCGCCGCGCTGGCCACCGCGTACTTGAGGAAGGGATCGAACTTGCGGTCGTCCTTCTTATCGATGTACTTGAGCGGGTCGAACCCCTTGAGCTCACCCGCGATGCGGGTGTCGAAGCCCGTGGTGTCGAACCGGGTGATGGGCCCGATACCCGAGCGGCCCTCCATGAGGGCCTGCCAGAACTCTTCCGCGGTATTGCCCACGGGGGTGACGGCGCCCACCCCGGTGATCACGACCCGGCGCTTGTCCATGGCGAGGGAGCGCCCCGGCCTACTGGTTCTCCTTGATGTAGCTGATGGCGTCGCCCACCGTGGTGATCTTCTCCGCGTCCTCGTCGGGGATCTCGAGGTCGAACTCCTCCTCGAAGGCCATCACCAGCTCGACCGTGTCGAGCGAGTCGGCGCCCAGGTCCTCGATGAATTTGGCGTTGGGATTGACGTCATCCTCTTCCACTCCGAGCTGCTCGACGATGATCTCCTTCACCCGCTCCTCGACCGGCTTTGCCATGAACACCTCCCACTCCAGCGTGAATTGAACTCACCCCACCGATACCGGACGTCGTGGCGGCGTCCCTACATGTAGAGGCCGCCGTTGACGTGAATGGTCTGCCCCGTGATGTAGGTGGCGCCGTCGCCGGCCAGGAATCGTACCACCTCCGCCACCTCTCGCGCCCCTCCGATCCGCTTGAGGGCCACCTGCCGGAGCAGGCCCTCGCGCGCCTCCTCCGAGAGGCCCGCCGTCATGTCCGTCTCGATCAGCCCCGGCGCCACCGCGTTGACGAGGATGTTCCAGTGCGCGAGCTCGCGGGCCGCCGCCTTGGTCAACCCGATCACGCCCGCCTTGGCCGCCGAGTAGTTGACCTGGCCGGGATTGCCCATGGCCCCGGCAGTGGAGGCGATGTTGATGATGCGGCCGCTCTTCTGCCGCATCATGGATTTGGCCGCCGCCCGGGTCATCAGGAACACGCCGCGAAGGTTCGTGTCCATGACCTGATCCCAGTCGTCGTCCTTCATGCGCACCAGGAGCTGGTCGCGCGTCATGCCGGCATTGTTGACCAGCACGTCGATGCGTCCGAACCGCTCCTTGGCCGCCTCCACCAGCCGATCGCAGTCTTCACGCTTCGACTGATCCGCGGCTACCGCCAGCGCGGCGCCGCCCACGGCCTCGATCTCTCTGGTGGCGGACTCGAACCGGGTCGCGTCGCGGCCAGAGACTACCACGGAGGCGCCGTCCTCCGCCAGCGCGCGAGCAATGGCGAGCCCGATGCCGCGCGTCCCGCCCGTTACCACCACCGTGCGGTCGGCGAGGGCCTTGCCTCCCGTCACGCTGCGCCGCCTCCCCCGAGGGCCGCCGCGGCCGTGTGGAGAGACTCCGGGTCCTCCACAGCATGACCACGCGTCCCCTCCACCGTGCGCTTGAGCAGGCCCGTGAGCACGCGGCCCGGCCCCACCTCGAGCCACGCCGTCGTTCCCTCGCTCGCGAGGGTTTGGAGGCAGTCCGTCCACCGCACCGGGCTCGCCACCTGGCGCACGAGGAAGGGCTTGACGTCGTCTGCCGTGGTCGTCAGCCCCGCGTCGACGTTGCGGGCCACCGGCACCCGCGGCGCGTGCGCGGCGACGCGCTCGAGCTCGGCAGCCAACCGATCCGCCGCCGGCTTCATGAGGGCGGAGTGGAAGGGCGCGCTCACGGGCAGGAGGACGCTCTTCTTCCCGCCGAGGGCCGCCGCGGCTTTGACCGTGCGCTCCACCGCGCCCCGGTGCCCCGCGATCACGATCTGCCCCGGCGAGTTGATGTTCGCCACGTTCACCACCTCGCCTTGCGCCGCCTCAGCGCACGCTTGCTCCGCCGCGGCGAGCTCGAGCCCGAGCAGCGCGGCCATGGCCCCCGTACCGACCGGCACGGCCTCCTGCATGAACTCCCCGCGCTTGCGCACGAGCCGCACGGCATCGACGAAATCGAGGGCGCCCGTGACCACGAGGGCGGAGTACTCGCCAAGGCTGTGGCCGGCACACAGGTGGGGATTGATCCCGCGCTCCGACAGGGCCGCCGCCGCCGCCACGCTTGCCGTGAGAATGGCGGGCTGGGTGTTGGCGGTGAGGGCGAGCTCGTCCTCGGGCCCCTCGAAGCAGAGGCGCGAGAGGGAAAAGCCGAGGGCATCGTCGGCGCGGTTCCACACCGCGGCGGCCGCCGCCGAGTCCAGAGCGAACGCTCGCCCCATGCCGACGGACTGCGAACCCTGCCCGGGGAAGAGAAAGGCGATCTTCATCGGTTACCAGCGCATGAGTGCGGCGCCCCAGGTGAAGCCACCGCCGAAGGCGGCCATGAGCACGAGATCACCTGTGCGCAGGCGGCCAGCCACCCACGCTTCCTCGAGCGCCACGTACACTGAGGCCGCTCCGGTGTTGCCGTAGCGGTCCACGTTGACGATGACCCGCTCCATGGGCAGCTTGAGCCGCTTCACCGCCGCCTCGATGATGCGGAGGTTCGCCTGGTGCGGAACGAAGAGGGCGACGTCGGAGGTGGTGAAGCCGTTCTTGGCGAGGATGCGCTCGGCGCAGTCGCCGAACATGCGCACGGCGACCTTGAAGACCTCGTTGCCCTTCATCTTGCAGTAGTGGAGGCGCTGGTCGACCGTCTCGTGGGTGGCGGGATTGCGCGAGCCGCCCCCGGGCTGGATGAGCAGATCGCCATACCTCCCGTCCGAGTAGAGATCGGTGTCGAGGATGCCCGACGGACCGTCGGTGGCGCGGAGCACGGCCGCCCCCGCGGCGTCGGCGAGGAGGATGCAGGTGCCACGGTCCGTGTAGTCGGTGATGCGCGAAAGGCTCTCCGCGCCGATGCACAGCACGGTGCGGTACTTGCCGCTCTCCACGTACTGGGAGCCGATGGATAGGCTGTAGATGGAGCCCGAGCAGGCCGCGTAGACGTCCATGGAACCCGCGTTCCGGCAGCCGAGCTGATGCTGCACGATGTTGGCGGTGGTGGGGAAGGCCATGTCGCCCGAGGTCGTGCCCACCACGATCAGGTCGATCTCCTCCGGCTCCACGCTCGCGCGCTCCAGCGCCTGCTGAGCCGCCTTGATGGCGAGGTCGGAGGTCGCCTCGTTCTCGTCGACGACGTGGCGCTCCCGGATGCCCGTGCGCTGGACGATCCACTCGTCGGAGGTCTCGACCATCTCCGCCAGATCCTCATTGGTCAGGATGCGCTTCGGAGCGTAGGCGCCCATGCCGATGATCTGAGCCCTGGTCATTCGCGACCTCCCTCGCGTCCCTCGGCGAGCTCGAGCTCGGCATCGAGGGCGGTGGTGATGTGCTCGTTGACCCCGCTCTTCACCCATTCCGCGGCTACGCGCACGGCGTTCTTGATGGCCTTCACGGGCGACGCCCCGTGGCAGATGATGGTCGCCCCGCTGATCCCCAGGAGCGGCGCGCCCCCCATCTCCGTGTAGTCCACGCGGCGCTTCATGCGCGCGAAGGCCCGCTTGGACAGGGCCGCTCCCGCCAGCGAGAAGACGTCGCGCCCGACTTCCTGCCGGATCATCTCCGTGAGCATCTCGGCGAGGCTCTCCGACACCTTGAGGCAGACGTTGCCCGTGAAGCCGTCCGTGACAACCACGTCACAGCGGCCGTTGTAGATATCGCGTCCCTCGATGTTGCCGATGAAGTTGAGGGAAGAGTGGCGCAGCTTCTCGTAGGTGTCCTTGGTCAGCTCGTTGCCCTTGCCCTCCTCCTCGCCCACGGAGAGGAGCCCCACCCGCGGGTTGTCCTTGCCCACGATGTCGCGCGAGTAGACGTGGCCCATCACGGCGAACTGGAAGAGGTGGCGCGGCTTCGGATCGACGTTGGCGCCCGCGTCGATGAGGATGGTGTAGCCGGAGAGGCTGGGGAGGGCGGCGGCGATGGCAGGGCGCTCCACCCCGGGGAGCAGGCCCATCACGTACATGCCGATGGCCATTGCCGCGCCCGTGTTGCCGGCGGAAACCAGGGCCTGGCACTCGCCGTCCTTGCAGAGCTCGGCGGCCACGCGGAGGGAGGAGTCGCGCTTGCGACGAAGCGCGTGCGAGGGGGGCTCCGCCATGCCCACCACCTGGCTCGCGTGGCGGACGCTGATGGGCAGGTCCTGCGCCTTGAGGCGGACGATTTCCCGCTCGACGGCGGATCGATCGCCCACCAGGACGGAAGCGAGACCGAATTCGCGGGCCGCCGCGACTGCTCCCTCGACGACGACGGCGGGGCCGAAGTCCCCGCCCATGGCGTCCACCGCGATCTTCATTGCTCGCGGCCCGCGCGCCCCGTCGTTACTCGCCCTCGATGGAAAGGACTTCCCGGCCCTTGTAGAAGCCGCACTTGGGGCAGATCTGGTGCGGCATCTTCACCTCGCGGCACTGCGGGCACACCGAGCGCGTCGGCGCGGACATC
>Ga0209466_1000321_pt1 | contig 10719 bp, 10 predicted proteins | sample PanSoiPlo30MoBio_FD_188323 | JGI IMG/M metagenome (GOLD analysis project Ga0209466, IMG submission 188323) | Tropical forest soil microbial communities from Panama analyzed to predict greenhouse gas emissions - Panama Soil Plot 30 MoBio (SPAdes)... | ecosystem: Environmental > Terrestrial > Soil...
TCGACGACAAAGCCGAAGTGGCGCTTGTCGTCGGGCCCCTGGGTCTTCCCGAGGCTCAACTGGATGAACTGGTCCCCCATGTCGATGAAAGCGTTGTGGTCGCTTTTCCCACGGAGCTTAAAATCAAAGATCGCGCCATAGAATTTCAGCGCCTCGTCTAGGTCGCCTACTTCGAGGACCACGTGGTTGATCCCCAATGCCCGGGCCTTTTTTTCGCTCATCGCTGTTCTCCTTTCGCTCAATCCAATTACTCGATCGATTTTTAGGGAATCGATACCCCATTTCTAACAGTTATAAACAACATTATTGCCATTTACTCAATACGGTGAGGCATTTGATGCAAGCGGTGAGCAAACAGGATTTCAACGATCGGCGAAATAGACGCGCGTGGAAACGATGAGAGGACCTTGAGGAGTATTCACGCCGTTTCGAGAGTCCAAACGCCGGTGAATTTCAGGTAGTAGCACTCCACTTCGATCGGCGAGATATTGTTCTTCAAAAACGCCGTGGCATTGCACAATTCCGATTCGTGATTCGCGGTCTCCCGCTCCTCATTCCCGCCGAACGCCTGTAACCCGCCGTATGCTCCACAATCAGTATGGACCATCAGCATCACACGGTTTGTCCCGTGCAGCCGAATTGAGGTTCGCACCTGTCCCAGTGCGAAGCTGCGCTCGTATTCGTCCGCCGGAGAGGCGAAGACTTTCGCCCCTCCGGCGATCTTCAGCGGATCGGCCCACTGGATCCCGCGCTTCCTGAGAAATTTGCGTGTTACCAGTTCGAACCGCGCGTCGAAACACGAGACGACACACGCGTCCGCGCGATACACTTCCGTCCGTGAGTCGAAGTGAAAGACCTTTTTCACAGCCTACCCGGCGCGGCGCGCTTTGATTTCTTTCAGCAGTTTCTCGATCTCGTCTTGCTTCTCCAGAGCCGCTAGTTGGTCTTCGATATTGTCGTTGGCCATCTCGGCCTTCGCTTTGCTGACGGCCTCCGCGTGACGCACCTTGCTCTTCATTCGCTCGAACGTCGCGACCTTTGACTTATCGCTGATCGCCAGCTGCGCGTCGCTCGCCTTGGACAAGGCCCGCGACCGTCGATGCTGGGCGATCAGCGCATCGCTCTTCGATTCGGCCTCAGCCAATTTCTGTTCCAGTTTGTGCAGGGCCGATTTCAGATTATCAACCTCCGTCTTCTGATCCGCCACCAGCGAGTCGAAGCTCCCCGTCATCTGCTTGTAGCTCATAGAACGCTCGAGGGCCGCGCGCGCGAGATCATCCTGCTTTTTGTCCACCGCCAGTTCGGCCTTGCGCATCCATTCGGCCTCTTTCTCCGCGTTCTCCCTCTGCTTTTTTTCCAGCACGTGCTGGTCGGCGATGGCGATGGCCACCTGGGTCTTTACCTGCATGAGCTGGTTTCGCATATCCAGGATCACCTGTTTGATCATTTTCTCGGGATCTTCGGCTCGATCGATCAGATCGTTCAGGTTGGCCCGGATCAGTGTGGATACTCTCTCTAATAAAGCCATACAACCCTCCTATCTGTTACTTAAGCCGTCCTTAAGCCTTCTCGTCAGGCTTGGGCGGCTTGTCTCCAATCATCTTCACCTTGGAAAGCAGCTCCGAGAACTGCATTCCGGAAAGCGTCTCGAACAATGCGGGGATCTGCGCGGCCATAGCGGCCACGTCGCCCGTGATCTTGTTCATGCCCGAGGCACTGCCGTTGCCCGTGGACACGATCGTGATCTTGTCGACGTTGGCAAGCGGGGAAGCGAGCGCCTTGACGATCTCGGGCATGTTGCTGATGAGCTTGTCGATGACCGCCGCCTGGTTGTATTCCTGGTAGGCTTCGGCCTTCACATTCATAGCCTTTGCTTCGGCTTCGCCCTTCTTGAAAATAATCTCGGCTTCCGCTTCGCCGGTCGCGCGGGTTGAAGCAGCCTGGCCATCGGCCTCGAAGATCAATTTCTGCTTCTGGGCCTCCGCCAGCATCTCGATCCTGCGCCGCTCGATCTCGGCCTGCTTGAGCACAGTCGCGATCAACTCGCGCTCACGCCGTTGGATTTCGGCCTCCTGCACGGCGATCTGCCCGGTCTTTTGCACCTGCTCGATTTTGACCTGCTCGGCGATTACCTGCTGCTGCATCACATTGGTCTGAATCTCGTAAGCTTTGTCGGCGGATGCCTTCTGCTTCTGGATGGCTTCGAGGAAGTTGGCCTGTTTGACTTGGAGATCGCGCTGCGCTTCGGCCTGCGCGGCCTGCGAGATTGTTTCCGCGAGCACGCGTTCTTTATCGGCTTGCGCCTTAGCAACGGCAGCGGCGCGCATGGCTTCGGCGCGCTTGATCGCCGTGTCGCGCTCGGCTTCGGCGGCAGCGACGTCGGCGTCCCGCTTGATCCTCGCCACGTCGGGTCTGCCCATATTGGTGATGTATTCGTTCTTATCCCGGACTTCTTTGATCGTGAACGAGATGACCTCCAGACCCATCTTGTTCATATCGTCGGCGCAGGTGGAGCGCATGCGGTCACCCACCATTTCGGGCTGCTTCACAATCTCTTCCACTGTGAGCTGGCCAATGATACCGCGCAGATGGCCTTCCAGGACCAAGCGGATGAGCCCCTCGCGCTCCTGTGGCGTTTTGGTAAGAAACTGTTCGGAGGCAGTCTGAATCGATTCGGGATCGGATTTAACTTTGATCTGTGCGACGGCTTCCACCGTGACCGCGACGCCCTGTCTAGTATAGAGATCCTGCTCGGGCGCGACGTCGAACGACATCAGCTCCAGCGAGAGCATCTTCCAATTCTCCACCATCGGAAAAATCACGGAGCCGCGTCCCTTAATGATACGGGTGCCGCGGAAACCATAGACCACGAGTGCCTCATGCGGCCCGGCCTTGCGGTACAGCCGGGCGAACACGGAGATCAGGAACACGATGGTCAATGCCATCAGTCCCGCGATGACTAAGATTTCTAAGCTCATGTTTTTAGCCCTCCTTAACTTTGTTTGGACTCTTCCGTAGAGTTCGTAAGTTCTTCCCAAGGGCGAACGTAGGCGATGCCGCGCTCATAACGGGTAACGACAACTTCGGTTCCTTTTGCGATTTCGAATCCGTCTTCGCTCCGCGCGGGAGCGGCGCGCCGTGTCCCAGCCTGCGAAAAGATCATCTCTCCGGTGCCGGAGGGACGAATGTTGCTCGTGACGGTTCCGAGGACGCCGATCATATCGTAATCGGCGGGGTTTAGCTCCTCGTCCTTGCGAATGAGAACCTTGGCGAGGAAAAAGAACACGATCGCCGCTCCAATGAGTCCGCTGGCGCAGGCTAGGCCAAGCGCGAGCAGAGACCAGAAGCTGGAAAACCGGGCGAGGACGTAACCGGTGCCGCCGAACCATGCAAGAAACGCCGCCACGGTTCCAAAATTGATACGTGAGGCTTCACCCGTGTGGCCGCCCGGGTGTGGAGCATGTGCATGATCCCCTCCCAAGTTGATGTCGAAGTGGGGCAGATGCAGATGCCAGTTTCCCAAAAACGACAGTAGACTGAGGGCAAACCCCAGAAAAAAGCAGAGGAGATAGAAATTAGCCCACGTCATTGGAGCGACTCCTTTCCGCCAGGCGGCTTGAGCACCTGAAGCAGGCGCTCGGCCAGACCAGGATTATCGAGAATGGCGCCGAGCAAAACCAAGCACATGCGCGAATCTTTGTGTCGCGCGATGGTAACAAGAGCCTGGTGCAGATCGTGGTCACGACGGAAGCGCTCGGCGCCGTTAATGAGCCAGAGATCCATCTTATCTTCCATGGCGCCGATATCTGAAACGAGCTCAGTCGAGTAGCCCTCGGGATCGTCCACCAAGTACCCGGGATGCACCTTGAAAAACCGCGCCAGCAGCATGCGCGTAGAATTTGTAAGGTGCGGCCGCGCGCCGTTCTCGATCTGCGAGAGATAAGACTGGCTGATGGTCTTTCCAAGCTCCTCTTTGATAGACCGAACGATCTCCTGCTGAGTCATCGCACGTCCCAAACCGCGAAGCGCCCCCTCGATTTCACGCAAGTAACGAAGTTTGTCACCTAGATGCATATTGCTAATTGCGATATATATATTACCGATTGTAATATTTGTCAAGGGGTCAAACGGCGCTCAATCCGAGGTCTGATAAGCTCGACTGAACGATTCCCTCAAAACATCTCAGTAAAGTCCTGCAGAAAAACGCTCGAGGACAGGACCGCGCCATGCCTGGAAAAAGCCTATGCGGCGTATTGAGATTTTTTGGTGGACGAAACTTATCCGACGAAGGACAAACACGAACGCTTCACACTCTCGTTGTGGCAGCAAACGAACTGAGGGCGTGGAAATCGAAATCCTAGCGATACCACAATGATCGGGGAAAAGATGCGACACCTGGCAACTCCTTACTTGTCGTCCTCTGTCGTGAAATCCAGCAATCCCTGAAATTCCAGTCCTTCGATTTCCTGCAAGGTTTTGCCGGCGATGCCTTGCAGATCGCCATACATACCGACGGTCGCTTGCATGACCCGGTCGATTTGCTCTTCGCGCTTGGCCCATTGTTTGGTGATGGCTTTTCGCTCGCGATCGAGGTCCTCGCGCATCGAAGAAAAGGCTTCAACTATCGCTTGAATTCTCTGGCGAAAGCGCGGACCGGTGAGATAGCGGTAGACCATGTCCATCTTTGTCTGTTGCCCTTCCGAGGCTTGTCGCGCGCCAGCAATTTCGATCAAAGTCTGGCGCAGCGCGATGGCCACCGGGAGAGCGACTTTGGGGTGAGCAATCCAAACTTGGTCGACCAAGCCAAATGTTTCGACGTCTTTGGGCAAAACCTGACTGACAATCACAGCGATCTCGGCCTTGGCAGCGCGTTGGTCTTCGCGCAGCTTGGGCAACCACCCGTCGTTCCAGTTTTTAGTTCTCTTCGATTCCCAAAGAATTGTGCCGCACTGCTGACCCACTGGGTTCATGACCCTGTGGAGGATGTCGCCGCCGAATTCGCCTTTGGGGACGGGCTGGATGGTGTCGCGCGGGAAGCGCGCGCTGAGCAAACTTTCAATCTCTAATTCCTGAACCTCTCCTTGAAGTTGCTGCGACCCTTGTTCGGCGCGCCGTTTCAGGTCTTCGATCTGTTTCTGCATGGAGACGATGGTCTGCTCGGCCTCCATCACCTTCAATTTCATTTCCTCCTCGGCATCCTTTTTTGCTTTGTCTCGCGCCGTCGCCAAATCCGCTTGCACTCGCTTCTCGACGGTCAGCTCCAGCTCGCGCTTGGCATCGTCGAGCTCGCGTTGTTTTCGAATCAAGTCGACTTGGGCTTTTTGGGCATCGGCAAGTTTTGCATCTCTTTGTTTCAGAACCTCTTGCAGATCATTGATTTCTTTTATTTTTCGATCAAGCTCATTGCCGAGTGTGAGCTTGGCTTTTTTGGCCTCCTCTGCCGCGATTCGGGCTTGCTCCTGCCGGAGCTTTTGGGCCAGTTGCTCGTCCAGGGACTCTTTTTGCTTTTGCAGGGCTGCTTCGTGTTCATGGAGAGTCTTCTCGCGTTTCGCCATGTCAGCGTCCTTCTGCGCAAGGCGCTGTTCATAGTCCCGCTTGATCGACTCAAGCAGTGGCGCCGCGAGGGATTCAGTGAGCTTGATTTCGCTCTTGCACTGGGGACAAACGACTGTAGGCTCTGCCATCGAGTTCTCCTAAAAAGAGACGTGGAATGCGTGATCGTGAATCGTGCACTGTGCCGGGGACAAGGTCATCAAAAACGTATGGCGCGTGCTAAAACGCTCGCCTGATTCTTCTTGCCTTCGCCACGCACCTGGTTGATGGTCTGATGATTCTATTCTTTGTGTGTTTCGTGTCATTCGCGGTGGAAAATCTTCTTACCAGGAAGAGCACGGATGTCCTGGGGCGGCAGAGAGCGCCACCAAAGGAGTCTAAAGATCCCCCTCTTATATCTCCCCCGTCGCGGGGGAGAGCAGAGAGGGGGCTCAGCGCCAACGGTAATTGTGTTTCAGCGCACAACGAGCCCCTGTGAAAAATTTGCACAGGTTGCGAAACTTGTAGTACGAATTTCCTGATTTGAGATTTTCAAACCCTTCGTGCCCTGCTCGATCGCCAAGCTCGTCGAAAACGTGAACGACGGTAGGGTTAAACTTTGAAGCCGTGCTCGCGGTACCATTTCTCTGCCCCGGGATGGAGCGGCACATCACGCGGTGTGGCCTCCGTATCTTGTCCCAGCTGCCCGACTCCCGTGTAGGAATCCTCCCAATAAATTTCATCTTTGCGCGCGTTGATCGCATCGACGACTTTATAAGCGTCTTCATCGGGCAGCGATTCTCGCGTGTAGAGCGGCCAGCCACTATAGTCAATGCACTCGTAATCCGATTTGAGGTGAGGGTAGCGGCCTTTGGGAATGACTACGCGCCGCCAGCCCAACGATTGGAGCTTCGTCATTGCCCAGTCCTCGAGCGTAATCGGCTCCATACCGGCGGCGAGAGCCGCATCAAACCAGAGCACGAGCCCCTCGTCGATGATCGAATCGATGGTTCCGTCACGGAGCGCATTCATACGCCGCTCGTCGCCGGGGCCACCGTTGAGCTGGAGACTGCCGCCCCAGGATTCGAGATCAGCGAGGGTAAAGCCGTAGAGCGCCAGGGTCTGGTCTAAAAGCACCCGAGTGGAATGCGTAGCATCTTCTCGAATGGAGAGCCGCAGCGGATACTTCTTTTGTTTGATCTCGGCCAGCGATTTCAAGCCGGTGCGAGGATGAATGACGTGAACATAGCGGTCCCAGGACGGATAATTTGCCAGCACCCGAACCGGTAGGGGCTGTGGGAATAATCCGGTACCACGATACGCCTGAGTCAAAAATCCCGACGGATTGACCATCGACATTTCCAGTTCGCCGCGGCAGACCGCATGGGCCAGGATTGGAGAGCCGGTGGACATACGCAGCTTCGGTTTAAAGTTTTCCCCTGAGCCGCTGCCAACCGAGATGCACATGTCACGGGGACCGTAATAGGGCGTCTTGGGATCGCCGGCAATGTGTAGACCGATCTCCCAAAGTAGTTTGGTTCTCTGAAAATTCGCACCGCGAGGAAGGGGTTCCATGGGTTACCTCCAGTAGCAATGAGTTTTGGTGGCTAACTTATTGACCCCGGTATGCTCATGTCAATAGATGCAAGCACGGAGACCAAGGATCGAGGATATTGAAAACAGCTCGAACAGAGCTTAGGCATTGAGCCACAGATTTGACCATCAAGTGATTCATGGTTGGGCTCGCTTACAGAAGATAAAAAGCAGATCATCGTCATACCGGCATGGATGGCCGGCATCCAGGTCCCAAGGATGCCTTCGGAGACTTCCATGTTAACCTAGATTCCGGCACTCCATGCTGGAATGACGCAATCGCGGAGAGCCTTCGTGGTGAGACTGTCTTTCGCTAACATGAACTACTCAGGTTACGACTGTAGTCAATCCATGATATAAACGACGGATTATCGCATGAGCCGTGCATGTAATGACCTTTGATCCCCAAGCGATCTTTGCGAATCTAACCGAAAAAGAGCAGCTGAAAGGCCATCATTCGCCGGAGGGGCGAGCGATTCGGACTTTAAGTCGAGCCATGAATGGATGGGCTTCTGGAAACCTCTCCGCCCTAGATGTATCGGTGCTCTGCGATCAAGCCCTTGAGGATTGGTTGAAAGCGCGCTTGAGGCTGTCGGCTTGGTCAACGCTAAACTTGCCAACGCTCTTGGAAAGAGCTGTCGAGAAAGGACTGATTACACGCTCGGAGGCCGTGCGCTTGCAAAAGCTTCACCATGCGCCAACCCACGCTCGTAAACAAGGCGGCGCAACTGCCGCGCATGACGTGGAGGCGGCCTTGGAGTTTAGCATCAAGCTTGTAGAACGATATTGGTAGAAGAACGATGGGTGGCGGGGTTTAGCCTCTCAGCTTAGATCTCCCGACTCAATTCTTGGACAAGTCCCGAAAAATCAGCGATGGATTCGCGCACCAACTGGTTGCTCTTGATCAACGCTGCGCTCGGTAGCTTCTTGGCCGGGACGGCTAGCCGAATCTTTGCGGTGTCGATGCCAACGGTGGCGAGCAGTCTAGACACTACCATCGTCGGCATTTCGTGGGCCGTCATCTCCTTTCAGGTCTCCACCATAAGCTTATCGCTGATATTCGGCCGCATTGGGGACATCTACGGCCGGGAGAAGATATTTGGGCTTGGCTTTGTGGTTTCCGCTATTGGTGCTTGTCTTTGCGGCCTCTCCCAAAACATTTTCCAACTCATCGGGTTTCGATTTTTTCAGGGGATTGGCGCTTCCATGACACAATCTCAAGCGCGAGCGCTGGCGATGGATTCGATGCCCAAAGAGTCTGCCGGCAAGGCTCAAGGATTTATGACGACCGCTTTTCACTCGGGAGTTCTCGTGGGTCCGAGCGTAGGCGGATTCATCATCGATTACGTTCACTGGCGAGCGGTTTTTTTCTTTCTCCTGCCCATCGCGCTGGTGGGAATGATCCTCACGTTGCTCAACTTGAAACGAGGAAACCGGTCCAGTGTTCTCACGAACTCGCGGACGTCCATCGACTATCTCGGAGCTGTATTGCTCGTGTTGGCGACAGTCGCTTTGATTGCGATTGTCGACCACAAGATTATGGAAATCGTCGGCATCGAGTTGCGTATCGGTATGATCGCGCTTTTTTCCGTCCTGTTGCTCGGATTCTTCTATCGCGAATGGACGGCCCCGAGCCCGATTCTCGATCTGGCCTTATTTCGGATTCGTATGTTTACTCTGAGCGGCCTCAGTCTCCTTCTAGTGGGTGTGGCTCAAGTGATGGTTGGTTTTATGCTGCCGTTCTACCTGCAGGATATCCTGCATCTGTCCCCCTCGTTTATGGGTTTATTGTTTATCAGCGCACCCGTTTTCACGGTGACGTTGTCCCCTGTTGCCGGCTGGATCGCGGATAAGGTCGGACCGCGGCTTCCTTCCACCCTGGGCATTCTTTTCCTCGTGATCGCCGCGTTTATCGGCGGCTTCCTGCAAGCGGATTCCCACCGGACTTCCGCCGTGGTGGTCTTGGCGCTGTGGGGGTTGGCAACCGCGCTTTTTTATCCTCCCAACCACGCGGCGATGATCGGCTCCGTCCCTGCGCAACATCGGGGCGTGGCTACAGGAGCAGTCTATGTCATGTTCGGTCTCGGGACCACATTTGGGATATCGATGGGCACGTTATTACTTACGGCGGCGTTTCGCTACTACAGCGGCGATCCGTCGGCAACGCCGACCCCGGCGCATCCTTCGGTGTTCGTCAGCGCAATGAATTTTACTTTTTTCCTGGCTGGAGTCATGGGGCTGGTGGCGATGGCGTGCTCGGCCATGCGGGGCAAGAAAAAGAGCGGGTGACTGCCATCTGGTCCATCCAGACACCGCGGCGAAAAATCTCGCCGCTGTCTTTCTGATTGGTTTTCCAGATGTTTTGATTGCGAGATATCACAGGAATCGCTTGGATGGTGGTGTGAAGCTGGTTAAGCCGATATTGTTTGGCTGGCCTTAGACGTGCATAGCTCGCGATTCTCTTGCATGTTTAGTCGTTTCCGTATTAATCGTTTTGGCGAGCAGCACAATCGTCAAGGCGCGAAGAAAAGAAAGGAACTAAACCATGATTCAACTTTACACTTGGGGCACGCCCAACGGCAAAAAAGTCTCTGTGATGCTGGAAGAGATCGGGCTTCCTTATGAGGTCCATCCGATCAGTCTTCAAAAAGGCGACCAGTTCAAGCCGGAGTATCTCGCCATCAATCCGAACAACAAGATTCCTTCCATCATCGATACCGACGGTCCGGGGGGTCAACCACTGACTCTATTTGAGTCGGGCGCGATCTTGATGTACTTGGCAGAAAAGACCGGGAAGCTTTTTCCGCAGGATATGCGGAAACGCTATGAGGTGATTCAGTGGCTTATGTTTCAGATGGGCGGTGTCGGGCCTATGTTTGGCCAGGCCAATTTTTTCTTCCGTCTGGCGGAAAAAGTCCCCTACGCTATCGAACGCTATCACAAAGAAGCGCTGCGGCTTTACAAAGTCTTGGATCAACAACTCGGTAAGAAGGAATACCTCGCTGGCGAGTATACGATTGCCGATATCGCCACCTATCCATGGGTCTGGCGCCACGAAATGCATCAAGTGAAACTGGAGGATTTTCCAAACGTGAAGCGCTGGTACGATTCGATTGCTGCTCGACCGGCGGTGCAGCGAGGGATGCAGATCCCGAAGGTCTAGTAGACTCCCAATGAAAAAAAGCTAGCCAGCCAGAAAACTTGAGGATTGAAGATTGAGCATAGAGGATGGCGGTTTTCGATCTTCATCCTCCATCTTTGGTTTAGTGACTTGTTCTTACCGGTTGAGGCCGGATGGATTGTGTTCTTCGCACGAAGAATAGCGTTGTAAACGGAGAAAGGAATTCTTTCATGGCGAAAGCACAAAAAATTGAAAAGCCGCGGGCCGAGTGGGGATCGGATGTCGTCGTCGATCTTTTGAAAGCGTTCGAAATCGAGTACGTGGCCATCAATCCGGGTGCCACGTTCCGCGGGCTGCATGACTCGTTGGTCAACTACGGCGGCAACCATGCGCCGGAAATCATTCTTTGCACCCACGAGGAAATCGCGGTCGCGTTAGCACACGGCTACGCGCGTGCCAAAGGCAAGCCCATG
>Ga0209466_1000322_pt1 | contig 10686 bp, 10 predicted proteins | sample PanSoiPlo30MoBio_FD_188323 | JGI IMG/M metagenome (GOLD analysis project Ga0209466, IMG submission 188323) | Tropical forest soil microbial communities from Panama analyzed to predict greenhouse gas emissions - Panama Soil Plot 30 MoBio (SPAdes)... | ecosystem: Environmental > Terrestrial > Soil...
ACCCTGGCAGGCGCGCCTCGATCGGTGCCCACGTGTCGGCAACGTTCGGATCACGATAAGCCGTTCGCCGCCAGCACGACTGTTAGAGCCTAGAGCGAGATGACTTTTCTTCGAATCGCCATCTCGCTCTAAGTCATGCTTGGAGCATGATCTTTTCCGAAAACCGGTACCCACTTTTCGGGATCATGCTCTAGAACCCCGATCTGTCCATGATCTCAATGCGGCGCTGGGCTTCTTCCGACCCGAACTCCTTGGCCCTCTCATACCAACCGCGGGCTGTCTCAGGATCAGGCGCAAAACCATAGGCTTTGAGCCCCCGCAAAACCACGGGGTCGTATGTGGAGCCCAATACCAAAGCGGCCTCTGCATCCTCCAATTCAGCCGCGCGCCGTAATGCAACGCGAGCAGCAGCGAGGTCCCCGCTGGCAATAAACTGCCGACCGCGCTCGACCAGGACGGAAATCTGGCCGGCGTTGAACTGCCCGGTTCGCACCATGGCCGAAGCAGGAGACGGGGCAACCTCGGGGCGAGACGACGTCGGCGGATGTGAATTGACGACGGGAGCGGGCGCAGGCTGGGCAGGCACCGGCGGAACGCTGGGGCTCCGTAACGCTACAGTCGCATCTGTGGAAGCCGGCACCGAATTTACCCCAGCCTCGGGCGGTGCTGACGGTTTATCCGGCTCTCGCGCCGGTGTTGGCGAACTTGCAGGGCCATCGACCGGAGCCGGCACGGCCTGCTCCGTTAACGGAGTGTGCGCTGCGGGTGGCAGAGGGATTGCCGGATTGGCCGCGGCGACCACCGGGGCGGTAGACCACTCCAGGCGGAGTTGCCGCCGACCGGCGATGCCCTGCTGTGAAAGATGCAGCTCGACCGTGACGTCGATGGCGCCGGCAAAACCTGTGGGGGGGCCAATCCAGGTTTCGGCAAACTCTGTCGCCGGCACACGCCAGGCGTCGGCGCCTATGGCTGAGCCCGTCGACAAGGTCATGCCTGGGATCAGGCCCGTGATCACCACGAAAGCGTCTTTACCCAGCCCTCCCAGCGGTGTGCCAATGAACAAGGGTTGTCCCGATGCCCCGCGGGCATCCTGAATTGTCAGCCGTGGAATTGCCGGCTCACCGCGCAGCGCCATATCTTGCGACGATGATGATGTGGATGTGGCCATGCGGCCGTCCGCGCGCCAATCCCCGAACGGGAAGGAAGGCAGATCAATCATGCTGACGAGAGCGACAAGCCCGGGAATCAGAACGACGATCAGCGCGATCCAAATCTTCCATGATATGCGTGTTGGCGCCGGCTGTATTGGACCAGACGCGACTTCTGGTACGCGAACCGTGCTGGTTGGCTGCAGAGCACCGAGTTCAGGCGCCCTCAGGTGGCTCGGGCCGAAGTGCTGCAGAATTCGTCCTCTGCTGGCCTCATCTCCGATGTGTCGGTCATCGATGTAAGCGTCTTTTGACACCCGCGCTGACGGCAGTAGTGATACCAATCCAAGCCGAACACGTTGCCACACGGCCGCATCAGAGGGCGCCCGCGCCTGAGCTCGCCTGCCGATCAGGCGCTTTCCGCGTTCTCCTTTCTCTCTTGCGCTCACCGTCACGGGCTCGTGTGTTTGCCGTCAGCATTTGCATTTATGAATTATTCTATTTGTGCGTTTATGGGAGAAGTATATTCAAAAATAGAAAGGTCGTGATTGCAAGACACCGAGTCGAGGTGGGCGCGGGGCTGTCGCCATTTGGCTTTGGCCGATTCTCGGGGCGGGTCCATTTCATGACCTGAACCGAAATGTCGGGAGGAATTGCGGGAATTAAGTCATTCGCTTTGGCTTATACCCCCGCTGGTTATTTGACGAATGGCTGGACGAGTTGCCGGGTTCGGACCCCAGCCGGCACCTGTCGCGCGTTGGCTAAAGAGAACGGCGGTCTTTCGGATCAGAGGAGGCCATGCACGCGGCTAGTCGTCGCACAGAGATTGACCCCCCGCTCCTCTTTTGCCTTCGTCAGCGTCGGCATGGTCGATGACCTGTTCGAAAAAAGTCAGGAGAGACATTGAATTACCTGCTCTGGCCGCCTTGGATTCGCAGGAAATCGGTGTTCACCGCGCGATCGCATGGTTCGCGGCCGCAGGGCTACGGCGGACGCGCCGCGCCCATCAGCGGCGCATGGACAGCGAGTTCTATACGTTTAGCAGCCGCAGGCTGTGGCGGATCTGCCGATAGCTACGGCCTATAAACATTATTTAATATACTGCGGTATGGTGATATGCGATATTATGTTTCGCCGAGGGAATGGAGCCGGTGCCTGACGTCGGCCGGTCATTGGGCCGACATTTAAACAGAGTAGTCTACGCATAAATAACAGGTACTGCTCAAGGTGCGTGTGGCCGTATCAGTTGTGCTCTGGTGGTGTGGGCACGCCGGTGGTGTCGGGTAATAGAAGAAATTAATATGGTGTGGACTGACGGAATGCTCGATGCCTTCGAGCGCGTGGGGTGGGGAGCCCTGCTGGTCGGTGCCGAGGGCCGCGTGATCAGTCTCAACGCCGAGGCGGGGAAGCATATTGGCAGCGAGATCACGATCGCCCAGGGTCAGATTGCGGCGACGCACCGCACTGCGAATGTGGAACTGAAGCGTCGCATCGCTCTGATTTTATCAGCTGACGACGGGCCATTGCCCGCCCCGCCGGGAGGCGTATTGCTGCCGCGTCCGGACGGACGTCCGGTGATGGCCTATGTCATATCAGTTGCAGACCCCAATGGCCGTTCTCCGGAACAAGCGATGGCCATGGTTGTGCTGATAGATTGGGACATACAAGACGCGCCGACGGAAGACGTTTTGCGCCAGGGATTCGGCCTGACGCCAGCGGAAGCACGGGTGGCAATCGGCTTTGCCCGCGGGCGCGACCTTCACGAAATTGCCAATGATCAAGGGCTCAGCGTCGAAACCGTCAGGAAGTGTTTCAAAACAGTCCTCGCCAAGACCAATACCAGTCGCCAAGCCGAGCTCGCGACCCTGCTTGCGCGCCTGGCGCAGCGGCCACGGGAGCTATTCTGTTCTGTCGCTCGCTCGCGCGATGGCGTCCGGAGCGGGACGAGCGATCGACAGGCTGCAAGCCGATATGGCCGAACCGAGCAAGGATCTGGAGCGCAAGGATGCTAGCGGCGGGCACACGCTCGGGACCCGAGTGGCCGCGCTGGAAGTAGCTGGATCTTCATTTTCACCACCCACAATGTCTGGTCGCACCGCGTATAAGTAGTCATTTTTATTAATTGGGCTTCGTGCACTCATCGGGAGCACAGTCGTGATGATTTTGGTTGCAGCCCTCATGACCATCGTATAAGCGTACGAAATCTTGGGCCGGTGTAGCTTAATGGTAGAGCGGCCAAATCGTAATTGGCAGGCGTGGTGTTCGACTCCCTCCGCCGGCCCCAAGAGCGTTCGGCTTTAAGTCGAGGCGCGCCGGCAAACCCTCCCCTGGCACGAACTGACGATCGGCATCGTTGACAATACGAGATCTTCGCCTCCTGCAGGCCAGCGACATCAACGATACACTGACGTCGATCGCGCTTCTGCGCCCCGCTACGCTTGCGAGGTCGGGCCGGCAGCAGAACACGCCTGTCCCGGGTTGCGAAGGGGTGGCGCAGCTGCCTGCTGTGCGAGATTCCGCTCCGCGACCGCAGGATTGCGGAAGAGGTGGCCGAAGTGCTGTGCCGCTGTGGCGAGATGACACTTCTGAAGAAGGAGGCCGACGTCGTCCGCACGGCGGCCTGCCGGGCTGGCGGAAAAGCCCCCGGTTCCACGCCGAGTTCATTAACGTGCATTAAAGGTGCGGCGCGTTGCTTCTGCCTGTCGCCGCAGCCTGGCTATGCTAATATGGTCAAGCCCGACTGAGGAGGTTTGATCGGTCGGGCGAAACAATAGGCGCCCTGGGCGAAATTGAAGGCGCCGCGATCGCGGCAGATCGGTGAAGATCCAGGGTCAAACTGTCAGCCAATGCTCTTCAATTCTCTAGAATTCGCCATTTTTTTCCCCATCGTTGCGACAATGTATTTCGTCCTGCCGCAGCGGTTACGGACATTGCATCTACTAGTGTCCAGTTGCGTTTTCTATATGGCCTTTATCCCGGCCTATATCCTCATCTTGGCCCTGACGATCGTCATCGATTACACGGCAGGACTCTATCTCGAGAAAGCTACCGGACGGGCCCGCGTGTGGCTGCTTGCGGTAAGTGTCATCGCCACTTGCCTCGTCCTCTTCGTATTCAAGTATTTCTTTTTTGTTGTTAATAACGTCATTGGCTTTGCGGGATTGTTCGGGTGGCAGCTGTCAGGGCCTTCCATAGAGATCATCCTGCCGATCGGCCTCTCATTCCACACATTCCAGAGTTTGAGCTATGTGATCGAAGTCTATCGTGGTCGACAGAGGGCCGAGTTAAATTTTGTGACCTATGCCACCTATGTAATGTTCTTTCCGCAATTGGTAGCGGGGCCCATCGAGCGCCCACAGAACCTGCTTCACCAGTTCTACGAACGCCACGAATTCGACTATGTGCGAGTGACGGCTGGCCTGAAGCGCATGGCCTGGGGATTCTTCAAAAAGCTCGTGATAGCGGACCGGCTGGCTCTCTACGTGAACGACGTATACGCCAATCCGCAAAACTTCAATGGTCTGCAATTGACGCTGGCGACGATCTTTTTCGCCTATCAGATCTATTGCGACTTCTCAGGTTACTCGGACATCGCCATCGGCTCGGCACGCGTGCTCGGCTTCAAGTTGATGGAAAACTTCGACAAGCCATACCATGCGCTGACGATTTCTGAATTCTGGAGGCGTTGGCACATTTCGCTTTCGACCTGGTTTCGTGATTACATCTACATTCCGCTGGGCGGCAGCCGATTCGGCGAGCGGCGCCATTTTGCAAGTCTTCTCGTTACATTCGGCATCAGCGGCCTTTGGCACGGGGCAAATTGGACGTACGTCTTTTGGGGACTGCTCAATGCGATATATTTGATTGCCGGCAGCATCAGCAAAGATGCGCGCAATCGCGCATTTGGTCTGATCGGAATGACCGAAGGAACGTGGGCAAGACGCTTGGTCATGTGGGCGAGCACGTTCCTGCTGACGTGCATTGGCTGGATATTTTTTCGCGCGAACACGATGGCTGATGCGTGGTACATTTTGACGCATTTCGCAATCGGCTGGGATTTCGAACGCATCTCCACCGAGCAATTTCTCCTGCGCCAGATGCCTATTGCCATCGCCGGGATTGCATTGCTTGAAATCGTACAGGTGCTGCAGAACCGCGTCTCGATTTCGGCTATCCTGGCGCGGCTTCCTCTCGCGCCGCGATGGGCGGTGTATGCGAGCGCGATCATTGCCACCGTCATGTTTGGTATATTCCGCAAGACCCAGTTCATTTATTTTCAGTTTTGATGACGTAGCTCCAGCCAGCAAAGGGGACATCATATGTTGGAAAAGGCTGGCATCGCCCGCCCAATGGGACGCAATGAACCGGAGGAGCGGGGCGGCGCCGCCAAGGGGGAGCTCTCCGAGGCACCGCACGGGGTCGCCAGATTGGCGTGTTTTGCGGGTGTGGTTCTACTGCTCGCTATCCTTCTTGATGCGCTGATCACTTGTGGCCTGCGCCAGATCAACACGTCCAGTTTCGGCGTCTGGAACCGGATCGTGGACGGGAAGATCAATGCGGACATTTTGATAAGCGGCTCGTCCCGCGCATTGACCCACTATGACCCGCGCATCATCGAGGAGCGGACGGGGCTCACGGCCTTCAATATTGGATTGAACGGCTCTCAGACCGATATGCAGGTGGCGCGCCTCAAGACCTATTTGCGGCATAACAAAAAGCCCTTGCTGCTCATCCAAAACCTAGACCTCTTCAGCTTCCAGACAACGCATGGCGGCGTATACGACCCCGGACAGTACGTTGCGTACTTGGAAGAGCCGGCGATCTATGCTGCGCTTGCCCGCATCGATCCGAACGTCTGGAAAGCGCGAGTCGTTCCCCTGTATGGCTATGCCGCTGAGGATCTTCGCTTCAGCTGGATATCGGGTGCGATGGGATTTTTTGGCTGGAATCCGCCTGAAGATCACTTCCTCGGCTTCAGGCCGCGTTACTCGGCATGGACAGAAGACTTCGAACGATTCAAAGCGATGAATCCAGAGGGGGTGCGTTTCGAGATCGAAGCAGAGGGCGTGAGCCAGATGGAAGAGCTGCTCAGTCTTTGCAAGGACCAGGCCATCAAGGTCCTCCTGGTTTATTCACCGGAGTACATGGAAATGCAGGCATTGACCACGAACCGCCCGCAAATCTTCAAGCGCTTTGACGAATTGACTCATCGCTTCGGCGCGTCTGTTTGGGACTACAGTAGTTCACCAACTTCGGCTCGACGCGAAAACTTTTATAATTCGCAGCACTTGAATGCCGAAGGGGCGATGATTTTCTCTAACGACCTCGCCGAGAGGCTGGCCGCCGATCCCGTTCTTGGCCGGCCCGCCGTCCGATCATACAGCAAAGGGAAGTCGTCATGACGGCTCGGCCCGATTCCGGTTGCCCGATGCGATAGGCAGCCCGCAACCCATTCGCGGCTGCCGCTTCTCCGGCAAACACCGAATCAAACGCTGGAGCCGACCGCTGCGCCCGGCCTCGACGTTACCGACGGCCAGACAAGAGATGACGCCCGGACCAGCAGACAGGTCGAGTTGGGCCAGCGCGCTTCGGCCTCATCTGTACTCCTCGAGCTTCATCGGGATGAGCTACGAAGGTTGGCCCTCTGCTGATTGCAGCCGATCAGCCACCGACCATGCGACCGTCAGCTACTGTCGCTGTCTCGCCCTCGAGCGAAAGCGCGTTTCCGGACACTCGCCAAAACCTCGCACGGGGACAAGAAGGCGGCCACTCACGGCCGCATCTTCTCTTCCAAATGGGCGCGCCCATTACGGACAGGGAGTAAGCTCAGCGTCGGGCATATGTCCCGACGGCTCGACTCAGAGTTCGGACAATCTCCCGTCAGCTCCGGGTGTGACTGTTGGATGAAAAGACCGCGTGGTCGGCGCCCTGGACTCCGCATATCTCGGACTTCAGCCATCACCGCGGGAATAGTTTTGAAAATGATCTTCAAGTCCAACCAGGGTGATCGCTCCCTTACGTACTTGATATCAAGCTCGATCATTTCGTTGAAGGTTGTTCGGTTCTTCCCCGAAACTTGCCAAAGCCCGGTCAGACCAGGCAGCGCAAGGAACCGTTCCCTCTGCCAAGGTAGATACTTACTGTATTCGCCGGGCAGGCACGGGCGAGGCCCAACAAAACTCATTTCGCCCCGGAGCACATTGATAAGTTGCGGCAGTTCGTCCAAGCCCGACACGCGAAGAATTCGTCCGAATGGCGTGACGCGCGGGTCTCCTTGCGCGTCCAATTTCGTCATCGGCGTATTGCTTTCGATCAGGCCGGCGGTGTGCGCTTCATGAACTGCAGCATCCGCACCGGGATTCATGGTGCGAAATTTGAAGATTGTGAATCTCTTTCCAAAAAGGCCAACCCGTTCTTGCGTGAACAGCACCGGCCCCTTGGAACCGACTCTGATGGCGATCGCAATCAACAATAGCATCGGCAGCAGAGTTAGGACCACAAATAGTACACAACAAATATCCAGCACCCGTTTCCAGAGCGGCACACGGGCAAAATCAGTGCCGGGAGTGAGCGCGGTTGGCTCCGGGTGTGTGGCCGGACTATCACCGGGTGTCATCAAACTAACTCAACGGTTCGGGGGTTGCTCGTCAAGGCGATCGGCTTGCCCTGTGCGGCAATGGAACGGGACGCCGCCTCCAGAATCTCTACCACGCGCAGGCCACTGGTTCCGTTCGACATGGGAGATGCGCCCATGCGAACGCAAGTGATGAAGTGCTCGGCCTCGGTCAGCAACGCTTCCTTCGCGGGCAGGTGTGGAACCCACATATCTCCGGCTCGGTACCCTATCCTGAGTTGGTGGGCACCTTCCGTCATGCCGCTAATGGTAATTCCCTTGTCGTACACTTTGACCTTTTCGCTCGCCTCGACATCGTCATAAACGATCATCTTGCGACTGCCGCCAATAAAGGTCTGTCTGACCTTCACCGGTGATAGCCAATTAACATTGATATGGGCGATACAACTGTTAGGGAAAAAGAGCGTAATCTGAGCCATGTTCGCTGGCGCTCCCGCAACGTGGCTCGTCCCTGTCGCCGAGACCGCCACCGGGTCTTCATCCAAGATGTACTGGATGATCGATATGTCGTGAACGGCCAAATCCCAGATCACGTTCACATCGCTCTGAAACAGTCCCAAACTGGCGCGGGTCCCATTGTAATAGTAAATGTCTCCGAGCGCTCCTTGGACGATCAGCTCGCGAATCTTCTTCACGGCCGGAGTATATATGAAAGTATGGTCCACCATCAGAACAAGTCTTTGTTGCTCCGCCTCCTCGATCAGATGCCGCGCCTGTTCGGACTTCTCGGTCAGGGGCTTTTCCACCAGCACATGCTTTCCCGCTCTCAATGCGGCGAGCGCGAGTTCGTAGTGCGTCTGCGCGGGTGTCGCGATGACAACGGCATCGATCCGGCTGTCTGTTAGCAGATTGCGAAATTCCGTCGTGGTCACGACGGCGGGATGATGACGCTTGGCAAGAGCCAGCTTCGCCGGATCCATATCGCAAATAGCAACGAGCTGTGCTGCGTCAGCGTTTGCGAAGTTGCGCGCAAGGTTTGGTCCCCAATAGCCGTATCCTACGACGCCTACGCCTACTACCTCGTTCCACATTCTATAACCTCATGTCAAAACTGGGAAGAAACTTGATTTTTGGCCTGTCCGCCGCCTCAACTGCAATTCGCGGTCATCTCGGTGCCAGCGGAGCGCCGTGATCTACTCCGGTGCCTTGTTCGGGTGCACTGGCAAGAGCCAGTTCGAACAGATCCTTCCTGGTAATCCCAAGTATGAGCTTCGCCACCAGCTCGCCCAGCCTCATGCCCCGGAATTCTGCTTCGATTGCAAGCTGCCTGATCATCTCCAGATCGAGCGGCAATTCGGTCAATCTCTCCTCGCCCTTGTACTCCATGCGGATGGCGAAAACTGCCGACCCGCCGCCGTTCGATCCATCCTGCCGAGCTTCGCGTTGGGGGAGTGCGAGGTTAGATCCCTCTACTGCTTTTGCCTGCGGGACCGGCCGACATGCTCTTGAAGGTTCCGTCATCACGCTTTCCCGATGTACGGCTGCTTGGATTTTGGACGGCGTCGTCTGAGAGCGCGGTTGCCGTAGCGCCAATAATCCGGTCCCCGAGTCAAATTTTGGTCGGCGCAGACTGATGCCCAGTTTCGAGCAAGTAACTTGCAGCGTACCACTGGTTACGCCGATGATTTCGGCAATCTCTTCTCGGGTCTTTCCCCGCTCTACGAGATTGGTGATCTGGCGAATTCGATCCGGCGTAAACTTTGTTGGTCTTCCACGACTTCGGAACTCCGCGACCTGCTGAACATCCGTATGCACGTTCCGGCTCGGTTGATTGCCGTTCATGCGTTGGTCACAGGAGACGCTGTGCTCGATTGTGGTTTCTTGCGACACGGTCATTTTGTGGTGACCTTCCGTTGAGAGTGATGGGTCGTATGAGATCGAGGAACTGAGCCGTGCACGGGCCGATCGATCGGGCTGGCGGGAAGTCCAAAGGCCAGTACCGCCATGCTGGCTGCCCGATGATCGTCAATCCGCATCTCAGCGTTGCCGCCGTATTTCGCCATGGCACGGACTCGCGTTCATCGCCCCCAACCGTTTTCGTACCGGCCTGCGCCCACAGGGGCACACCCCCTCCGTCGCGACGTTCCTAAACGTCGCAACTGAGAGTTCGCCGCCCTCGCTTGGAAATGATCCTGTCCCGGCGTCGGCCGCTCAGCGGCCTAGGTTTGGGCGCTGCTCATCACTCCCAACTGTCCCTTTAACCCCTGTCTTTTCTTGTGGGAGCAGCCCCTGCAGGTCGCGCCAGTTCAGGCTTGTCGACCCGCATGCCCCGGGCGTTAACCGCCTGCTAACGAAAATATGCTTCGCCAAGTCTAGTCCCTACCCCCAAATGGGGTGTTTGGGCAGATTCCTTTTGTCATAGACGTAGCTTAGAGATCGAGTGTTCCATAGAACTCAATTTCTTATAGTTGAAAACTGTTAGCTTTCGCGAAGTGCGAGATGATTTCCTAGGAAAGACTGGCCGCAAAGCCATGTCGCGCGGGCTGCGGCCTACTGGCACACCCTTTGCGGCTAACGGCATCCGCGACGTTTCGGCCAGCGGGCCTGCCCTTGCGTCAGCGCAAATGCGTTTCAACCGGCCAACGAGTCATGCGTCCGCACCTGCAAAGCAATATCCCTCAGCTCGCCCACCCCGACGCATGCCGTACCAGGCGATCGGCACAACGGACCCCAGGCAGAGACGCTAGGCGCTCCTCGGTCGAGCCGCGGTCCGCATCGCGATCTGCTCCGCTGCGCTCACCGATTGCTCGCATGAATAATCGACGTGGCCGCCTACGAGCGCATCGGCGCACCCCCTGCCGCAATGGGCGACCATGGTACAGTCACCATGTGAGGGACGCGTTCCGGGTAGCATTACCGAGCGGGACGGCTTACCCGTCAATTCGCGATCTATCGGCACGCATG
>Ga0209466_1000325_pt1 | contig 10591 bp, 10 predicted proteins | sample PanSoiPlo30MoBio_FD_188323 | JGI IMG/M metagenome (GOLD analysis project Ga0209466, IMG submission 188323) | Tropical forest soil microbial communities from Panama analyzed to predict greenhouse gas emissions - Panama Soil Plot 30 MoBio (SPAdes)... | ecosystem: Environmental > Terrestrial > Soil...
TCTTCGAGGGCGCCGGCATCACCACGCGTGTGTGGTTGGTCGGACATGACGGACCTTTGGCTGCGCCCTGATACCGCAAAGGTCTCGCGCCGACGACGGTAATCCTTCGTTAATCTTAAAGGTCGCGCCTAGACCGTCACCGGCTTCCCTTTTTCCGGCACGATCACCTTGGTGGAGTGGCTGGCCATTTCGGCGACGAAGGCATCGGCGTTCTGCTCGATGATCGGGAACGAGCCGTAGTGGCACGGGATCACGGCATCGAGCTTGAAGAAGCGCTTGACCGCAAAGGCGGCGGTGCGTGGCCCCATGGTGAATCGATCGCCGACCGGCACCATGGCGATCTTCGGCTGGTGCAGCTCGGCGATCAGCGCCATGTCGCCGAACACGTCGGTGTCGCCCATGTGATACACGGTCGGCTCGTTGGCCGCCTTGATGATCACGCCGCACGGATTGCCCAGATAGATCGGCATGCCGTCCTTGATGTCGCCGGAAGAATGATCGGCGCGCACCATGGTCACCGTGAAGCGGCCGAGATCGGTGGTCCCACCGGTGTTCATCGGGTTGAATTTTTCCAGGCCCTTGGCGGCGAGCCACATGCACAGGTCGTAGTTGGTGGTGACGGTCGCGCCATTCGCCTTGGCGATATCGAGCGTGTCGCCGACGTGATCGGCGTGTCCATGCGTGAGCACGATATGTGACACGTTCCTGGCGGCCGCCGCCTTGTCCGACACGAAGGCCGGGTTGCCGGTGAAGAACGGATCGATCAGCACTGCCGTGCCGGAAAAATCGAGGCGGAACGCGGAATGGCCGTACCAGGTGATCTGCATGGTTCTTCTCCCGTGCTGCGGTTTGCTGGCGGGAGCATAGAACGTGACAGCGCCGGTTCAACCGCGATTGGCCGTCTCTACGATGCGTGCTAACGCATCGCCATGGCCGCACCGATCCTGCCGCTGGTGGAAGCCGCCGCCCATTGGCCGCCGCGCGGCGTGCTGATCGGCCTCGATCTCGGCACCAAGACCATCGGCACGGCGGCGAGCGATCCCGACCGCCGCCTGGCCACCGGTATCGCGACGATCGCGCGCAAGACCTTCGCTCAGGATGCCGCGCGCGTGCTGGCCGCTGCCGGCGAACGGCGCGCCGTCGGCTTCGTGCTTGGCCTGCCGGTGAACATGGACGGCAGCGAGGGGCCGCGCGCGCAATCGACGCGAGCCTTTGCCCGCAATCTGGCGCGGCTGACCGAGCTGCCGATCGCGCTGTGGGACGAGCGCCTGTCGACGGCGGCGGTCGAGCGCGAGCTCATTGCCGCCGACGTCAGCCGCGCCAAGCGCGCCGCCGTGATCGACGCGCACGCCGCCGCCTACATCCTGCAAGGGGCGCTCGACCGTCTGGCACGCCTGCGGCCGAGCGAGTCAGGCGCTCAGCAGTTGGAATAGTCCCAGCGGCCATAGCCGCCGTACACGCCGCACGTCTGGCCCGGATAGGCGTAAGACCTGTAGCCCGCGTAGTACGGATCGGTCGCGTAGGCGCCATAGCCATAACCGTAGGCCGGATACGCACCGTAGGCGTAGCCGCCGTACGGATAGTAGCCGTAGTAGCGCGGCGCAGTCGCCGCAGCGATCGCAGCGCCGGCGAGCGCGCCGAAGGCAACGCCGGCCGCGACGCCGCCGCCGCGGCGCCAGTACACGTCCACCACATTGTCGGCAGCCGCCGCTTTCACGCTGCTGGCGCTGGAGAGGAGCGGTCCGGCGAACGACGGCGACGACGCCGTCATGACTATTGTGGCAGCAATTGCGAGCGCAAGGCCGCGCTGGCTCGATCCGGTCATGGCGATCTCCTTTTCCATCCAAGCGGTTCGATTGCCTCGGCTTGAGAACGCCGGCCCGCGCGCTCCAGTTCCCTGGCAGCGCAGCGGGAATAATCCGACAGATGCGCACGAAAAAGGCGGGCCGAAGCCCGCCCTTTCCGATCTAGTGTCAGCTGTGTGATCAGCACTGCGAGTAGTCTAGGCGTCCGTAGCCGCCGTCGACGGCGCAATTGTCCTGCGAGGCAGGCGCTGCACCGTAGTTGTAGAAGCCGTTGCCGATGTCCCGCGACAGGCCGTAGGCGCCATAGGCACCGGGCGCATAGGCGTAGCTGTTATAGGCATTGCCGTACGCGCCATACGGATTGCTAGCGTAGGCACCGTAGCCATAGCGATACGGGTAGCCATACCCGTACGGATAGCCGGTCGCACCGCCGACGACCGCTCCGGTCGTGGCGAGTGCGCCACCCACGACCGCGCCGGTGGCGGCGCCGACGCCCGCAGCTGCCGCATAAGGCGCGCCGGTCGGGCCGGCATGCCGCCAATTCTGCATCAGGCGGGCTTGCGACTTGTGGTGCGGCTTGCGGTGCTTATAGCGCACCTCGGTGATGCCGTCGGTGTTGGCGGCCTTGAGGGCCGCGGTACCGGACGGAACCGGTGCGGCGATCAGCGGTGATGCTCCGAGCATCATGGCACCTCCCGCCGCGATGGCCAGGACATGCTTCTTGTTGAGCATCTTCTCGTCTCCATTGTTGCGCGTCACATATGTGTTGAATGTATGACGCTTGAAAAACCCCTCATTCCCTCATTCAAGCGACTGCGGCAGGCACGTTTCGAGGGTGCCCTGGCACAGGCTCTCGTCCGAAGGGAAAACGCGTGCGGCGCACAAGCGTTCCGCACCGCGCCAAAAGCGCGATTGAACAAATTGTGAATGTCGAGCGCGCGACCGTGACTTGCATGTCCGGGTTCCGCCACAGAGGCACGCCTCGAAGGATCAACCCGGCAGCGCCCGCATCAGCAGCAGCGACATCGCGTCGCTGTCGAACTGCGACGTGCCAAATGTCGCACCGCGGCGCTGCGCCAGGCGGGTCGTCGCGAACATGTCGGCGAGCGGCGCCGGCGCGCTTTCGGCCAGCGCCGCCGCCGCTGCCATCAGTGCGAGCTGCTCGACCGCGGCGCGGGCGTGACTCTCGCCGTCGGGCGCTGCGAGCGTTGCAGCGACCAACGCCGCGGCATCGCGCATGCCCGGCAGATCGATGCGGGCGAGCGCGGTGAGCACGGCGCGCGCCTCGTCCGCCTCGCGGCCGAGCGCGCGCATGACATCGAGGCACATGACGTTGCCGGAGCCTTCCCAGATCGCATTCACCGGAGCTTCACGATAGAGCCGCGCCAGCACACCCTCCTCGACGTAGCCGTTGCCGCCGAGGCATTCCATCGCTTCGTAGATGAAGGGCGGCGCGCCCTTGCAGATCCAGTACTTGACGGCCGGCGTGAGCAGCCGCGCACGCGCCGCTTCCGCGCGGTCGCGCGGCGCCAGATCGAACGAGCGGGCGAGCCGCATCACCAGCGCCACGGCTCCCTCCAGCTCGAGCGCCATGTCGGCGGTGACCGCGCGCATCATCGGCTGGTCAGCGAGACGTTTCTGGAACACGGTGCGGTGGCGCGTGTGATGGACGGCCTGAGCCAGCGCCATGCGCATCAGGCCGGCCGAGGCGATGGCGCAGTCGAGCCGCGTGAGCTGCACCATCTCGATGATGGTACGGACGCCCCTGCCCTCATCGCCGACGCGCCAGGCGAAGGCATCGACGAACTCGACTTCCGACGAGGCATTGGAGCGGTTGCCGAGCTTGTCCTTGAGCCGCTGCAGGCGCAGGCCGTTGACGCTGCCGTCGGGCGCGAAGCGCGGCATGGCGAAGCATGTGAGCCCGCCGGGAGCCTGCGCCAGCACCAGGAACACGTCGCACATCGGCGCCGACATGAACCACTTGTGGCCGGTAATGCGGTAGTCATCGCCCGAGCGCTCGGCGCGCGTGGAGTTGGTGCGCACGTCGGTGCCGCCCTGCTTCTCGGTCATGCCCATGCCAAGCGTGATGCCGCTCTTCTCCCACCACGGCAGGAACCGCGGGTCATATTGGCGTGAAAAGATGTTCGGCATCAGCCGCGCCAGCACGTCCGGCTCGACGTTGAGCGCACCCACCGAGGCGCGCGTCATGGTGATCGGGCACATATGCCCGTTCTCGACCTGCGCCACCATGTAGTAGCGCGCGGCGCGCGCCACCTCGCTCGGTGGCCCGGCGATGCTGCCGTCGCGGGTCCAGGTCATGACATGCAGCCCGGCGCCGATGCTCTCCGCCATGAACGCGTGATAGGCCGGGTGGAACTCGACGATGTCGCGGCGGAAGCCCTTGGCGTCGAAGGTTTTGAGCGTCGGCTCGTTCACGTTGGCCAGCCGCGCCCGATCGAACATTTCGGCAGAGCCCCAGTGGCGGCCGAATTGGCTCAAGGTTGCCGCCTCATCGGCGCCGTTCGCCTCGACGCTCTCCTGCAACGGCAAATCGCTGGCAAACAGGTCGATGTCCTCGTAGGGCGGCGACTGGTTGAGGACCTCGTGGGTGGCAACAGGCGGCGGTGCGGCCATGATGTGCTCCATGACCACGACAATACCACGTCTCGTGGAGGCCCATGGCTGCAGGGTGCACGGCCGGTCGACATGCCCGGCGCACAGGGCTGTGCGGCACTACGGCCGCTTGGTCAATGGCCCGCCGAATGAGTAAGCTCGGCGCGGTCGGGCAGCTTCGCGTCTTGCCCCCAACGCCAGCACACCAATCAAGAACAAGCTCTGCCGCAAAAGGCAGCACGGGAGAGAGGACCCAATGGCAAAGCTCAATATCAATGGCACCGTTCATGATGTGGAGGTGGAGCCGGATACGCCGCTCTTGTGGGTGATCCGCGAGCAGGTCGGCCTCACCGGCACCAAGTATGGGTGCGGGGTCGCCCAGTGCGGCGCCTGCTCGGTGCACATCGACGACGTGGTGGTGCGCTCATGCTCGCTGCGGGTCGCCGACGTCAAGCCGACCGACCGCATCGTCACCATCGAGGGCCTGTCGGCCACGAGTTCGCATCCGGTGCAGAAGGCTTGGGCGGCGATCGACGTGCCGCAGTGCGGCTACTGCCAGTCCGGGCAGATCATGGCGGCGGCGGCGCTGCTCAAGAAGAACCCGCGGCCGAGCGATGCCGACATCGACACCGCCATGACCAATATCTGCCGCTGCGGCACCTACCAGCGCATCCGCGCCGCCGTGCACATGGCGGCGAATACGACCCGCAGCGGATCGCTCGAGCCCGGCTCGCACGCGCCCGCCACCGAAACGTCCACGCTCTAAAGGCTCGGGGAGGTCTGCCGTGAACAGAACGCATGAACTCTCGCGCCGCACCTTCATGGTCGGCACCGCTGCCGCCGGTGGGCTGGCGCTCGGATTCCACCTGCCGCTGACATCCGCCGCGGCGCAGAGCGCGGCCGCGGCCGGCGATGCCGAGGTCAATGCCTGGGTCGTCATCCGCGCCGACGACACCTGCGTGATCCGCATCGCCCGCTCGGAAATGGGCCAGGGCACGCTCACCGGCCTCGCCCAGCTCGTGGCCGAAGAGCTCGAGTGCGACTGGAAGAAGGTGACGACCGAATCGATCACCGCCGGCCAGAACCTCGCGCGCAAGCGCGTGTGGGGCGAGATGGCGACCGGCGGCAGCCGCGGCATCCGCGTCTCGCAGGACTATGTCCGCCGTGGCGGCGCAGTTGCTCGCATCATGCTGCTGCAGGCCGCCGCCAACGAGTGGAACGTGCCGGCGAGCGAGCTCAAGGTGGCCGACGGCATCATCATGCACCCCGCGTCCGGACGTCAGACCAGCTACGGAAAAGTGGCGGCCGCCGCCGCGCAGCTGACCGCGCCCGACCCGAAGAGCATCACGCTCAAGGATCCGAAGGATTGGAAGATTGCCGGCAAGCCGATGAAGCGGCTCGACACCGCCGACAAGCTCAACGGCAGCAAGGTCTACGCGATCGACGTGAAGCTGCCCGGCATGCTGTGCGCCGCCATCAAGGATTGCCCGGTGTTCGGCGGCAAGCTCGTGAGCTATGACGAGAGCAAGATCAAGGACCGTCCGGGCGTCCGCCGCGTCGTCAAGGTGAACGACACCACGGTCGCCGTGGTTGCCGACACCTGGTGGCGCGCCAAGACCGCGCTCGACGCCCTGCCCATCGTGTGGGACGAAGGCACGAACGCTGTGCAGTCGAGCGCCACCATCGCCGAGCATCTCAAGGAGGGCCTGACGGCCAGCGTCACCAACGGCGAACGGCGCAGTGGCGACGCTCTCGCAGCGATCGCCGGCGCAGCGAAAAAGGTCGAGGCGACCTACGGCACGCCGTTCCTGGCGCATGCCTGCATGGAGACCATGAACTGCACGGTGCGGATCTCGCCGGACCGCGCCGAAGTGTGGGTGCCGACGCAGAATGCCGAGGCCTCGCTCGCGGCGCTGTCGGAGGTCTCCGGCGTGCCGCTCGCCAAGTGCGAAGTGTTCAAGCACGACCTCGGCGGCGGCTTCGGCCGGCGCGGCGGCACGCAGGACTATGTCCGCCAGGCCGTGGTCATCGGCAAGGAATTCCCCGGCGTCCCGATCAAGCTGATCTGGAGCCGCGAGGAGGACATGGCGCACGATTTCTACCGGCCGATCTCGCAGTGCCGGCTCTCCGCCGGCCTCGACGCCGACGGCAAGCTGGTCGGCCTGCATGTCCGGCTGTCCGGCCAGTCGATCAACGCGACCTTGAACCCGACCGGCATCGTCAACGGCAAGGACCGCCGCCAGCTGCAGGGCTGGTGGGAGGAGCCGGGTGACGCGCAGCTGGGCTACACGGTCGATAACTTGCTCATCGAATATGCGATGCGCAACACGCACGTTCCGGTCGGGCCGTGGCGCGGCGTCAATACCAACCAGAACGGCGTCTACATGGAGTGCTTCATCGAGGAGGTGGCGCGGGCGGCCGGCAAGGATTCGCTCGAGTTCCGCCGCGCCCTGATGGCCAAGCATCCCAAGCACCTGGCAGTGCTCAACGCGGTGGCGGAGAAAGGTGACTGGGGCAAGCCGCTGCCGCCCGGCGTTCATCGCGGCATCGCGCAGTTCATGGGCTACGGCAGCTACTCGGCGGCGACCGCCGAGGTCTCGGTCAGTCCCGAGGGCAAGCTCAAGGTCCACCGCATGGTGCTGGCGCTCGACTGCGGCCATGCGGTCAACCCCGACCAGATCGCCGCGCAGATCGAAGGCTCGGTCGCCTACGGCCTGAGCGCAACGCTGTATGGCGAAAACAACGTCAAGAACGGGCGCATTGCGGAGGTGAACTTCGACACCTACGAGATCATGCGGCTGGCCGAGATGCCCAAGGTCGAGACCGTGATCGTGCCGTCGCATGACTTCTGGGGCGGTGTCGGCGAACCCACCATCTGCGTGGTGGCGCCGGCGGTGCTCAACGCCATCTATGCCGCAACCGGCAAGCCGGTGCGGACATTGCCGCTGAAGAACGTGAAGCTGGTGTAGCGCGGCGACGTGCCGTTCGTGACCGGTGGGCATCGGCGACACGCGCCGAGCCCACCGTTTTCATCGCCCCCGGTGCCAAAATACCTCGACGCGTCGTTATGCGATGGTTACCGGGCGGGTTCGTATTTTTCCGCGGTGTTTTCGGCAAACCCTTTACATTTCACCGATATCTCTCGCGGTCGCACGGATCGGCCCGTAGCGCCGAGGATATCCAAGGCCCGTGTGCACGGCCCGTCAGGACGCTTGAGCGCATGCCGGTTGAAAAGCGCAGGGCCAAGCGACGGCAGATTGGCCAGCGCGTCTGGGTCGATTTCGGACCAGGCTCGCGCGTGCAGCCCTGCGTGCTGAAGGACATGTCCGACGTCGGCGCCCGGCTGATCCTGCTGGTGTGCGAGCCGGCGCCCGACGAATTCACCCTGCAGTTCGCCCCCGATGAAAGCGTCGGGCGGCGCTGCCAGCTGCGCTGGCAACGCGGCAGCGACATCGGGGTAAAGTTTGTCGCCCGCATCCTCAACGGACGGCGCAAGGACGTCCGCCTTGTCGACTGCTGACGGCCCGGAGCAGGGCCGGGCCGCCGGGTGGAACCGGCCTTTTGGGAAAATCCGATTCTTCGCAAGAGATTGGGGCATAACGGGCGGGCGGGGACTTGCCGCGGCGGCGGACTCCCCCTATAGGTGCCGCTTTAATGAACATCGCCCCGAAATCGTCATTCGTCCTCAGCCGGCGCCATCTCCTGGGGATCGAGGGGCTTTCCATCGACGACATCGTCGGCCTGCTCGACCTCGCCGAGGAATTCGTCGAGCTCAACCGCCAGATCGAGAAGAAGCGAACCTCGCTGCGCGGGCGCACGCTGATCAACCTGTTCTTCGAGGTCTCGACCCGCACCCAGGCGTCGTTTGAGCTCGCCGGCAAGCGGCTCGGCGCCGACGTGATGAACATGTCAACCGGCTCTTCCTCAATGCGCAAGGGCGAGACGCTGATCGACACTGCGGTCACGCTCAATGCCATGCGGCCCGACATCATCGTGGTGCGCCACCACGCGTCTGGCGCCGTCGAGCTGCTGGCGCAGAAGGTCGATTGCTCGGTGATCAACGCCGGCGACGGCGCGCACGAGCATCCCACCCAGGCGCTGCTCGATGCCCTGACGATCCGCCGCAACAAGGGCGGCGTCGAAGGGCTGGTGATCGCCATCTGCGGCGACATCCTGCATTCGCGCGTGGCGCGCTCGAACATCATCCTGCTCACCACGCTGGGGGCGCGCGTGCGCGTGGTGGCGCCGGCGACACTCATGCCGTCCGGCGTCGAGCGCTTCGGCGTCGAGGCAACCGGCGACATGCGCCAAGGCCTGCGCGACGCCGACATCGTGATGATGCTGCGGCTGCAGCGCGAGCGCATGAACGGGTCCTTCGTGCCGTCGTTGCAGGAATATTTCCACTACTTCGGCCTCGACCAGAGCAAGCTCTCCTACGCCAAACCGGACGCGCTGGTGATGCATCCGGGGCCGATGAACCGCGGCGTCGAGATCGATTCCGACGTGGCCGACGGCGCCCACTCGCTGATCCGCGAGCAGGTCGAGATGGGCGTCGCCGTGCGCATGGCCGTGCTCGAGGCGCTGTCGCGGAACCTGCCCAATGCGTGAGGCGTGATGGCGCTGTCCGACCGACGTCCGATCCTGCTGGCCAATGCCCGGGTCATCGATCCATCGCGCGATCTCGATTTCCCCGGCGACGTGCTGCTGGCCGACGGCGTGATCCGCGAGGCCAAGCGCGGCATTCACGCCGCCGGCGTGCCGGAGGGCACCGAGGTCATCGACTGCCGCGGCAAGGTCGTGGCGCCCGGCCTGATCGACATGCGCGCCTTCGTCGGCGAGCCCGGCGGCGGCCATCGCGAGACGCTGGCCTCGGCGAGCCATGCGGCAGCGGCGGGCGGCGTCGCCACCATCCTGTGCCAGCCCGACACCAGCCCGGCGATCGACGATCCGGCGATCGTCGACTTCGTGCTGCGGCGGGCGCGCGACACGGCCATCGTGCACGTCCACCCCATGGCGGCGCTGACCAAGGGCTGCGAAGGCAAGGAGATGGCCGAGATGGGCCTGCTCAAGGCCGCCGGCGCGCTCGCCTTCAGCGACGGATCGAAGAGCGTCGTCAATGCCCAGGTGATGCGCCGCGTGCTCACCTATGCGCGCGACTTCGACGCCCTCATCGTCCACCATACCGAAGACCCCAACCTGGTGGGCGAAGGCGTGATGAACGAGGGCGAATTCGCTGCCCGACTCGGCCTTGCCGGCGTTCCGCGCGCGGCGGAAAGCATCATGCTCGAGCGCGATATCCGCCTGGTCGGGCTCACCGACAGCCGCTACCACGCGGCCTCGATCACGTGTGCGGAATCGCTCGCCGTGCTGCGCCAGGCGAAGGATGCCGGCCTGCCGGTGACGGCGGCGGCGTCCGTCAACCACCTGACGCTCAACGAAAACGACATTGGCTCCTACCGCACCTTCTTCAAGGTGTTCCCGCCGCTGCGCGCCGAGTCCGATCGCGCCGCCCTGGTGGAAGCGCTCGCCGCCGGCCTGATCGACGTGGTGATGTCGGACCACAATCCGCAGGACGTCGAGGTGAAGCGGCTCCCCTTCGCGGAAGCAGCCGCCGGCGCCATCGGGCTCGAGACCATGCTGCCGGCGGCGCTGCGCCTCGTGCACAACGGCGAGGTCGGGCTTGTCACCCTGCTCAAGGCGATGTCGACGCGCCCGGCCGAACTGCTCGGCCTGCCCGGCGGAACGCTCAGGCCCGGCGCGCCCGCCGACGTGATCCTGGTCGACCTCGACGTGCCGTGGGTGCTCGACGCCACCGAGCTCAAGTCCAAGTGCAAGAACACGCCGTTCGACGACGCCCGCCTGCAGGGCCGCGTGGTGCGCACCATCGTGGCCGGAAGGACGGTGTACGAATACGTCTAGCGCGGACGCGTACGCTCCGGACGCGTGAAGCTCTTGCGCGCGCGCACAACCTTGCCCCTGATTACGCAGCCTTCGACATGATCGTTGATCAGGCCCATCGCCTGCATGAACGCGTACGTCGTGGTGGGGCCGACGAATTGCCAGCCCAGCTTCTTCAGGTCTTTGGAAAGGGCAAGCGCCTCCGCCGAGGTCGATGCGGTTTGCGGCTTCGCGCGTTGCCTGGCGTCCGGTTCGTAGCTCCAGATAAAGGCCGC
>Ga0209466_1000328_pt1 | contig 10507 bp, 10 predicted proteins | sample PanSoiPlo30MoBio_FD_188323 | JGI IMG/M metagenome (GOLD analysis project Ga0209466, IMG submission 188323) | Tropical forest soil microbial communities from Panama analyzed to predict greenhouse gas emissions - Panama Soil Plot 30 MoBio (SPAdes)... | ecosystem: Environmental > Terrestrial > Soil...
CATGGCCCCCGTTGTATACAGCCTGTTCTCAACGGATAGCGTCCCGGCTGCTATAGCAGTAAACGATCCGAATCCGGTTGAACTCGGCGTCAAATTTTTCGCCGCGCGCGCCGGGAGCATCATCGGCATGCGGTTCTATAAGAGTCCAAAGGATACCGGCACGCACACTGCGGAGCTGTGGGACACATCGGGCAATCAGCTCGCCACCGCAACGTTTGCCAATGAGACTGCGAGCGGCTGGCAGACGGTGACCTTCGCCAGCCCCGTCGCGATCGCCGCCAACACAACCTATATCGCTTCCTATCACAGCAACGGCTTCTATTCCGCGGACGGAAATTTCTTCGCCGCCACCTATACCAATGGGCCCCTGACCGCTCCCGCCGGTGCCTCAGTTGGCGGTAATGGCGTCTACGCTTACGGCCCCTCTGGCAGTTTTCCATCCAACAGCTACAACGCCACCAGCTACGCGGTCGACGTCATGTTTCAATGAGTGGGCGCCCCCGCCGCCCCGCGCGGGAATGACCGAGGGTGACGCACGAGGACTTGGCTTCTGTGCAAACAGCGGCGTGCCTTCGGATCACAACTTCACATGATAATTATCCTTTCCTTGGCGGAACCTCGTCAGCTCCCCGTGGGGCGGCAACGGATTCCGGTCCGGCCGCGAAAATCCAAGGTCCGGGTCGTGTCGGCCGGCGAGCGGGACTAGGCCGATTAACAGTCGAGCGGCGCCGATGATTGTCAAAATGCAATTGCTGGAGCCGGTCAGCGCGGCATCTCTTCAAGTGCCCGACGCCGTGCTTATCGACCGCGTCGGCCGCATCATATGCGGCTGGCAAGTGACTGAGCCGGGACTTCGTGCCCAATTCGAGGCGCGCGACTTCGCCTTCTTCGAGGTGCGCGGCGTTGGAAACGATTGGGAGATTGTCAGGCGTGTGCCCGATCAAGACTGGTAAAGAACATCGTCGTCCAGGAAGGCGGCTCGTGCAGACCCCAGGCGACACTCGGCTCAAGCGGTCAATAACGTCTTGTTTTCGGTGCGCAATGAACTCGCTCGGGAAACTCGCCGGCGAGCCCATTTACCACGCGCGGGAGACGGTGGTGTGCATCCAGATCCAACGCAACCATCCTTGTTGCGTGTCGACTCGCCTTGGGTTATGAACACGCGAGGCTCGTCCTGGGCAATATTTCTTGACCTTTCATTTGAAATTTATTCTCGACATGCGGAGTCGTCTCATCGGCTTCCGTGCTGTGCATGCGACGCGAAACCGTAGCCCTTCGGTTATGGTTAATGAGTAAGGAGTTAGCAGTGATACCCTTTCTTGACTTGAAAGCGCAGTACCGGGAGATCAAGCCCGAGGTCGATGCCGCCGTGGCCAGAGTGATTGACAGCGCGCATTTTGTCCTCGGTCCGGACGTCGCTGCTTTCGAAGAGCGTTTTGCAGCATATTGCGGGACGAAGCATTGCGTAGCGCTCAATAGCGGCACGTCAGCGCTTCACTTGGCGCTTCTTGCTGCGGGAATCGGTCCAGGGGACGAAGTCATCACTGTTTCCATGACATTTGTCGCAACGACCGCGGCAATTCTCTATTGCGGCGCGAAGCCGGTTTTCGTCGATGTGGACCCCGACACTTGGACCATGGACCCGAACCAGGTCGAGGCAGCGATCACGCCCCGGACAAAGGCGATCTTGCCGGTCCATCTGCATGGCCTGATGGCGGACATGGATCCCATCATCGAGATCGCCGATCGCGCTGGTCTCATCGTGATCGAAGATGCAGCGCAATCGCACGGCGCCGAATACAGGGGCCGCCGGGCAGGTTCTATCGGCGATATCGGGTGCTTTAGTTTTTATCCCGGAAAGAACCTTGGGGCATTTGGCGAAGGCGGGGCGGCTGTTACAAGCAGTTCTGACCTGGCCCGCAAAATTGCCCTGCTGCGCGATTGGGGGCAGGAATCGAAATACAACCATGTCCTGCCTGGTTATAATTTTCGCATGGACGGAATTCAGGGTGCCGTTCTGAATGTGAAAATGGACCATATCGAAAATTGGACAGAGGGACGCAGAGCAGTCGCATCGCACTACGATCGTCTCTTGGCGCGTTCCCAGTTCAAGCGACCCGCTCCACCGATGCATTGCCGGCACGTATACCATGTCTACGCGGTTGAGGTTGCGCACCGTGACCAGGTGCAGAAGGCACTCGGCGCAGCCGGCATCGGAACCGGCATTCATTATCCAGTTCCCGTTCATCTTCAGAAGGCGTATGCCGACCTGGGATATGGACGCGGCGACTTCCCGGTGACGGAAGCCATGGCGAAAGGATTCCTCTCGCTTCCGATGTATGCGGAGCTGCAACCAGAGCAGGTGGGGAAGGTCGTCCTCGAACTGGAAAACGCGGCTTTGGTTCGCGCCGGGTAGCGAGCAGGGTCAGGGTTAACATCGAGAACGCGTGTCGAGCTTGCAAGCCCCGTTGTGCACCTCAGGATCGTCGTTGGCAGTCTATGGCGCAGACACGGTCGTTGCGCTAGCATCATTCCTGGCCCCTCGCGGAGATGACCGCCCACGGTCTTACCCGGCTTCTTCGCTGCGGCCGCTGATGCCAGATGATCCCCACGTTATGACGGCTTTTACGCAGGCGGCCTGGAGGAAATTGTGACTGATCTGAACGGGAAGCGCGTTCTTGTTACCGGAGGTGCGGGGTTTATCGGATCGCATATCGTGGACCTGCTCCTGGACGAGAACTGCGCTGAAGTTGTCGTGATCGACAACATGGTTCGTGGCCGGCCGGAGAACCTTGAAGATGCCATGGCGCGTGGGCCGGTTCGTTTGGTGAACGGAGACATCCGCGACTGCAAGCTTATGGCAACGCTGGTACAGGCCGCGGACATTGTATTTCACCAGGCAGCGCTGCGGATCACTCATTGTGTGGCGGAGCCACGGCTGGCCATGGAAGTCATGGTGCAGTCGACATTCGACCTCCTTGAGCTTTGCGTCAAACATGACGTTGAGAAGGTTGTCGCAGCATCCTCGGCCTCGGTCTATGGAATGGCTGAAGAGTTTCCGACAACAGAGGGCCAGCATCCCTATAGCAATCGCACTCTCTATGGAGCCGCGAAGGCCTTCAATGAAGGGCTGCTGCGGACCTTTAACGATATGTATGGGCTGGACTACGTGGCATTTAGATATTTCAACGTGTATGGCCCGCGCATGGACATCCACGGCCGATATACCGAGGTTCTTATCCGGTGGATGGAGCGTGTCGAGGCTGGTCAGCCGCCGATCATTTTTGGCGACGGTCGGCACACCATGGATTTTGTGCATGTGCAGGACGTTGCGCGTGCCAACATACTGGGTGCCAAGTCCGGAATCTCTGATGAGGTTTTCAACGTCGCGATTGGTGTCGAAACGACACTCCTGCAACTCGCCCAGGCCTTGACCAGGGTCATGGGCCGAGAGGGTCTTGACCCGGTTTTCGCTCCCGAGCGATCCGTCAACCCAGTTCCGCGTCGTGTTGCCTCCACCAGCAAGGCAGAGAAATTGCTCGGGTTTCGCGCCGGCATTTCACTGGAAGATGGCTTGCGCGGACTTGTCGACTGGTGGCGCATCGAGCGGAGCCGGAGCAGCGCAGCAGAACAGCCAAAGGCAGCTGCATCTTGATCCCCATCGCAAAACCTGTGCTCGACGAGGCGGAAGGAGAAGCCGCACGTCAAGCGATATTGTCCGGTTGGGTGTCGCAGGGCCCGCAGGTCGCTGCGTTCGAACGGCAATTCGCTGCCTACACCGGCGCATCCCATGCTTGTGCCGTCTCCAGCTGCACGACCGCACTCCATTTGGCGTTGATCGCAGCGGGCGTCGGGCCGGATGATGAAGTGATTACAGCAAGCCATTCTTTTATAGCGACGGCCAACAGCATTCGATATTGCGGCGCAATTCCCATTTTCGTCGATATCGACCCAAGCACATATAATATCGATCCGGAGCGTGTGGCCGAGGCCATAACTTCGCGCACGCGCGCCATCCTGGTGATCCACCAGATGGGCATGCCATGCGATTTGCCTGCCTTTTGTGAGGTAGCAAACCGCCACAGCATAGCGCTCATCGAAGACGCGGCCTGCGCTGCCGGCAGCGAAATTCTGATCAACGGGCAATGGGAGCCGATTGGACGTCCGCGTGGGCAGATTGCATGCTTTTCCTTTCATCCACGAAAGGTGATCACGACTGGCGATGGCGGCATGTTGACGACGTCCAGCCCGAAGTTCGACGGCCAGTTCAAGTTATTGCGACAGCACGGTATGAGTGTCCCCGACGCTGTCCGCCATGGATCCCCACAAGTCATCTTTGAGAACTATCTTGTTGCCGGTTATAACTACCGAATGACTGATATTCAGGCGGCGATCGGACTGAAGCAGCTCGAACGGTTGCCGGAGATCATTGCACGTCGTCGCCTTCTCGCTGATCGGTACGCAGAGTTGCTGGGAAACATAGAAGAATTGAGTCTACCCTTTGAACCGAAGTGGGCGCGTTCCAATTGGCAAAGCTATTGTGTACGACTGTCGAAACGTGTCGATCAGAAAGAACTTATGCAGGGTCTTCTTGACAAGGGCATCGCGACGCGGCGCGGAATCATGTGCTCCCACCGCGAGCCCCCCTATTCCGATCAGAAGTTACGGCACGATCTGCGCGAATCCGAACTGGCGCAGGATCACGCGATCCTGCTTCCGCTCTATGCACAGATGACCGAGGGCGAGCAGGTGCGCGTTGTCGACGCTCTGGTCAGCGAATTGCGGAGGTGACCGCGGTCGCGCGGCGAGGGGTCCGAACCGGCACGTCATGAACTTTTCTTGGCTAAAGAGCATGGTCTGGCCGGAAGCAACGTTCCGACATGCGCCCAGTGGTACGTCCGCACGCTCGACGAGGCGATCTCGCGAAAGTGGTATGTTTGCATACTTGCCGCGGAACACACGACGGTTCATGTCGTCAAAATGAAAGGCAAGAAAATGTCACACGATCGACGAATTGCCGTTGTGGGCCTCGGATATGTCGGGTTGCCCGTTGCAGCAGCGTTCTCGCGCTCTGGCCGCCGAGTGATTGCATTCGACATCAACTCGCGTCGGATCCAGGAGCTTCGAAGCGGCCATGACCGCACGAAAGAGCTGACTTCGGCGGACCTCGCTCGTGAGGAACTGTATCTCACCGACGATCCGAATGATCTGGCTGCAGCGGATTTCTTCATCATCACGGTACCGACTCCCATCGATGAGGCTCGCCGACCGGATTTGCGCGCCCTGCTCTCCGCATCACGAACCGTGGGGAAGAAGCTCAAGCGGGGCGACATCGTCGTCTACGAGTCAACGGTGTATCCAGGAGCGACCGAAGAGGAGTGTATTCCGGTTCTCGAGCAGAGTTCGGGGCTTGCATCCGGAACGGATTTTGCGGTGGGCTACTCCCCGGAGCGGATCAATCCGGGCGACAAGGATCACCGGTTTGAAACGATTCTGAAGGTTGTCGCCGCCCAGAACGATCGTACCCTCGATGTGGTGGCCGATGTCTACGGCTCGGTGCTGACCGCGGGCGTCTATCGTGCGCCAAACATCAAGACCGCCGAGGCTGCGAAGGTCATCGAGAACACGCAGCGCGACCTCAATATTGCCCTGATGAACGAGCTCTCGACAATCTTTCATCGACTGTCGATCGATACTCATGAGGTCCTCGCCGCAGCCGGGACCAAATGGAACTTCCTCGGCTTCACGCCCGGCCTCGTCGGCGGTCACTGCATTGGCGTCGATCCCTACTACCTGACGCATCGGGCAGAGCGGTCGGGATATCATCCGGAGGTCATTCTTGCAGGGCGGCGAGTCAACGATTCGATGGGCGCTCGCATTGCCCGCCAGTGCGTTCGGATGATCATGAATGGCAACGGCAGGAGCGACGGTGAGAGCGCGTGCGTGACGATTCTTGGTCTCACGTTCAAGGAGAACGTTCCCGATATCCGCAACAGTAAGGTGATCGACATCGTGCGCGAGCTTCAGGGATTCGGGATCCCGGTGCAGGCGCACGATCCCATCGCCGACCCCAACGATGCGCAAAGCGAATACGGAATCAGTCTCGTATCCAGAGATGCGCTTCAGCCCGCCCATGCGGTAGTTCTCGCCGTGCCGCATCACTGTTTCATCGATCAAGGCTGGCCTTTCGTGACCAGCTTGCTCAAGAATGCCAAGGGCGCGGTGTTGGACGTCAAAGCAAAGCTTCCGCGCGCAAGCCAGCCCGACGGCGTCGATCTGTGGCGGCTTTGAAGTGCCTTGGTCGCGCTTTTCGCTCAGCAATTGCCCGCTCGGCGGGTCGTATTTCTGGTTGATCTGAACAGAGCCGATCCATGACCATTCTGGTAACGGGAGCCGCGGGGTTTATCGGTTTTCACCTGGCGCGGAGACTGTTGCAGCAGGAGCAAAGCGTCGTCGGTCTGGATAACGTGAACGATTACTACGACGTTTCGTTGAAGCAGGCGAGGCTGGACGAGCTGAACAAGCTGCGCGGATTCCGCTTCGTGCGCCTCGACATTGCCGAGCGTGACGAGCTCGACAGGCTATTCGCCGCCTCGAAATTCGATGTGGTCGTCAACCTCGCCGCACAAGCAGGCGTCCGCTACTCTCTCGTCAATCCGCACGCTTACATACGCAGCAATATCGACGGATTCGTGAACATTCTCGAGGCTTGCAGGCGGAACTCAGTCAAGCACCTGATCTATGCGTCCTCCAGTTCCGTTTACGGAGCGGTGACGAAAATGCCGTTCTCGGTCCACCAAAACGTCGACCATCCGGTCAGCCTCTACGGCGCGAGCAAAAAGGCGAACGAGCTTCTCGCCCACAGCTACAGCCATCTATTCGGGCTACCAACGACGGGCCTGCGATTTTTCACCGTCTACGGGCCGTGGGGGCGACCCGACATGGCCATGTTCATTTTCACCCGCGCGATCCTGGCAGACGAGCCGATCCAGATCTTCAACCACGGTCGTATGGAGCGCGATTTCACGTATATCGACGATATCGTCGAAGGAGTCGTGCGACTCGTCGACCGTCCGCCGATTCCGAACGCGAATTGGAGCGGCGATGATCCGGATCCTGCAACCAGTGCAGCGCCCTATCGGGTCTACAATATCGGAAACAATCGGCCCGAGAGCGTGATGCACCTGGTCGAAATCTTGGAGCGCTGCCTCGGCCGCAAGGCAGTCAAGCAGCTCACGCCGATGCAGCCGGGGGACGTGCCGGCGACCTATGCCGACGTCGATGATCTCGCCCGCGACATCGGTTTTGCGCCGCAAACCCCCCTCGAGACAGGCGTGGAACGGTTCGTGGAATGGTACCGCAGCTTCTATCGTGTGTAACGGCCCGCGCGGTGGTGCAACGCGCGACCAGATGCGACCTTACGACTTGGGCCGAGTAAAGCGACGGAGATCAGTCCCCAGGCGCTCTTGGGAGTTTGGCGCGTAAATTGCTCTTGAACCCGCCCCGGCTCGTCCGGCCGGCATGAGCAGTTCAGACCTCAGTCCCTGCGTCTCGTAATAGCCACGCAAGAAGAACGAGACTTGGCGTCCAAGCCACCATCATTCCCATCAGGAATGCTTGTACGGCGTCCATCTCCTCGGCTCCCGATCGTTGACCGCAAAAAATTCTGTTTATCTTTTTTGCAGAGAAGCTTCCTCGCGTGATGCCCCTTCTCTGACGCAATAAACCGATTTGTCGCGTTATACAACCTCTGCGGAACCGCATATGCGCAGCCGATTGCCCATTGTAAGCGGCCCGCTTGCCGCAACTTGGGGAGGGTGGCAGGCGGCGCGGGCGCAACCTCGTCCTCAAAAGCGACCGCGGACAGTCTTGCGAAGCAATTGGCATCATTTAGGATTCTGGCCGTGCAGCCGGGCGCTGGCGGGGGCCGGAAAAAGCCGCCTTGCAACTGCTTTTTGTGCAGATCCGACCCGTGGCGCTGCGAACGGCGCGAAGCTGTGGAAAACGAGTCACAAGGCACCACCAGCGACGCTGAGGCCGAGCCGGAATGGCCCCCCGGCCCGGGCGGGCCCATTCGTGGAGGACTGTTGTGCACTGCGAAGGCCCGGTGGCGCGCCGAACCGGTGTTGCCTCGTCTGTGTCGCAAGGCCCCTGGACGGCCTATCGATCCTAACCACCGCAGGGTCCGCTTAGAGCATTTGCATAGGCGTGGACTGAACCGGCAACAGCAATAAGCGCGAAGGCAATCGCCATCATCAGAAGTTCGGGCTACAGGCCCTCATGCAGAACGCGTTCTGAGAACTTCGCTCATCGGCCTTGTCCTGACCTGCCGGTCGCACGCCCAGCAATGACGCGCGCGGCGCATTCGAACACCGGCGGACGAATGCGCGCCCTCCAGTTCGCACGAAGTCCCTCACATCGCGCCAATCTTGCCGCTCCAGCCAAACGTCGAGTTTTGCAATCGGCACTGCACCATATTCCCGAGAACATTGCCCGTCCGGGCCCGGTGAATTTGGAACTTCACGGTCGCTGCCACCGCACGGTGGAACGCGCCACGGTTCAGGACTCTTCAACTGGAATATTCGTGCCTCTGATCTTGTCGGTGCGCTCGCGATGCCGGCCAGCGAATCTGACGTACCGTCTATGATGCTGGAGCGACAAAGAAAATCTCTTCCAAGGAGTTCCAATGGTCAACGACGCGAGGGCTGTGGCAGGGGCGTCGATTTCCTCAGATACCAGCGAATTAAACACTTCTTCCTAGAAACCCGTTAAGCATACGACTTTAGCGCGCTTGCGCCGCCGCGGGACACGCGTATTGATTAGGGCTTCTACTGACGGTTTCGAGGCGAAAAATGACGAAAAGCGGAATAAATCTCGCGTCAATGTCAGTTGATGCTCTGCTGGACCTTCGGGAAGAGATCGGGAATTTGCTCAACCGGAGAGCCGGCGAACTTAAAAGACAATTGCAAAGGCTCGAAGCTAGCGCTTCGCGCGATTCAAAACACAATTTGCCAGCTAAAGCTGGCACAAACACAAAGGTGGCACCAAAATACCGGGGCCCCGGCGGCGAGACCTGGGCCGGCAGAGGGCTCCAACCCAGATGGCTGCAATCACTGCTCAAGCAAGGCCACAAGCTTGAAGAGTTCGCGATTGATCGCGCGTTGGCATCTCGCAAGAAATCTGCCGTGAAGAAATCGCGACGAAATGCGAAGGCCGCAGCAGCAAAACGGAAGATCGTGAGTCGGAGGGCCGACGTTACGCTCAATTAGGAAGGCCTCGCCAACTCCCCACCAGCCAGCGAGAGCAGTCCAGTGCCATCGCTGAAGGTGCTGTCCTTATTTCGTGAACTGTACGCCTGCCTCGGCCATGGATCCCGGGATGACGCGACATCGTCGAAAGCTCCTGCCGCGTGGCGACAGGAGCAGAACGGACTGGTCCGGAACGTCGGCAGGCTTTTCAATCCGCAACCGGGCAGCGTCTTCAGAAATGTCGATGATCAGGCACGTGCCGAGCGGCAATTCGTCGGCGGATTTGCTCAGAAAGGCAACTACGTCGGTGGATCTCCGGGACAGTTCTGCGCCGCTGCGTCCAGCCTTACCGAGTGGTCGATACCACATGGTGTAAGCCCTCCTGCGTCCGCACTGGCCCGCTAAACGCCACTCGCGTTCGCCGGCGGCGAGCGCCCGACAATTTCGGCATAGGCACCGATGGCCTGCGGCTTTCCGATTAGATAGCCTTGCACCCCATTGCAGCCTCGCGCCCCAGGAAGCCCATTTGCTCTTTGGTCTCCACGCCTTCGGCGACGATTGGCACATTGAGCGCGCGGCCGAGACCGATGGCAGCGCCCACGATCGCTGCCGATTGCCGGTTGCGGTGCAGGTTTGAAGTAAATGCCGTATCAATCTTGATTGTATCGAAGGGAAAATCTGCAGGTACAACAACGCCTTCGCGCAATGCCGCCCTCAGGTTGTTTTCGTTCGGTGACGTCGACGACGAAGCTCAGCACATGGCGCGCTCCATTCACTGCCGGCCATCTTCAACCTTATGGTCGGACAGACGACAAGGTTGAGCTAAATCGCATTGGTTACTACTGGTTTTTACGTGCCTTACAGCGTCACCTGGCAAAACGACGATGTCGCGCTCCGGTTAACGAACGATTGCTTCTGGCACGGGTGCTTTACAGTCAAAAGTTTTGGCTGACTCACAATCGAAATCTCCTGTGCGCCACTACGCGCTTACGCCAATCCCGCCAAAGGCTACCGAGTTTCGTGCGCCTTTCCGGAACGGTACTCTCTTGGCCAAGGGCGAAGCGTTTGCCTCGTCGAGTGCGCCTCGCGATCTGATCGCCACGTCGCCTTGTTCACGCGCCGGCAGCTGAACGATCGCGAGGATATTTTGTAATCTGTGCGCCGCTGCCCTTATGGTTGCCGTCGCCGGATCGGTTTTTCGCCCGCGCGTCCACTCGGCTCGCTGGCGACCTCAGCGCGCTGCTTGATGCAATACCTAG
>Ga0209466_1000331_pt1 | contig 10471 bp, 10 predicted proteins | sample PanSoiPlo30MoBio_FD_188323 | JGI IMG/M metagenome (GOLD analysis project Ga0209466, IMG submission 188323) | Tropical forest soil microbial communities from Panama analyzed to predict greenhouse gas emissions - Panama Soil Plot 30 MoBio (SPAdes)... | ecosystem: Environmental > Terrestrial > Soil...
CTCGCGGCGCGGCACTTCAATGCATTCCGCCAGCATGCGGACGGGCTGATCGGCATCGGCAGCCAGCCCGGTTTTGCCATCGGGCAGCGCGCGCTCCTCGTCTGCACGCCGCGCGGCAACGTGCTGTGGGACTGCATTTCGCTGCTCGACGCCGCCACCGTGACGCTGATCAAGGGCCTCGGCGGGCTCAAGGCCGTCGCGATCTCGCACCCGCATTTCTATACGACCATGGTGGACTGGAGCCGCGCCTTCGACTGCCCCATCCATCTTCATGCCGCCGACCGCGAATGGATCATGCGGCCCGACGCGGCGATCCACCTGTGGAAGGGCGAGACGCTGCGGCTCCTGCCGGACGTGACGCTGATCCGCTGCGGCGGCCATTTCCCCGGCGGCACGGTGCTGCACTGGGCCAGGGGCGCCGGGATCCTGCTCTCGGCCGACATCGCGACCGTGACCACCGACCGCAAATTCCTCACCTTCATGCGCAGCTATCCGAACTTCATTCCGCTGTCGGCGCGCGAGGTTCAGGGCATCGCCGACGCGCTGGAGCCGTTCGCGTTCGACGTGATCTACGGGCATTTTTTCGATCGCGTGATCGCGCGTGGTGCCAAGCAGGTGTTGAAGGCCTCGGTCGCGCGCTATCTCGCCGCCATCGGCGGCACGGCGCGCCGCGACTGATCACCAGCCCCGCGGTCGGATGTCCGGCACACGGCGGCCGCGCGTGTCGGTCCACACGGTCGTGCGCGTCTGCATGCCGAGCCCGAGCCCATTGGCGAGAAACGCGAACATGGCGCCAAAGACGAAGCCGCCGATATGCGCCCACCACGCCACGCTGCCGGCCATGCCCGGGCTGGCGATCTCGGCCGTGCCCTGGATCACCTGCAGCACGAACCAGATCAGCGCGAACCACAAGCCCGAGATCGGAATGAACAGCGGGATGAAGAAGATCGGCACGATCGTGATCACCCGCGCCGACGGATAGGTGACGGCGTAGGCGCCGATCAGCGCCGCGATCGCGCCTGACGCGCCGAGCACGGGAGCGGTCGAATCCGGGTGGGTGATCACGTGCACGAAGCTCGCCGCGAAGGCGCCGCCCACGTACATCAGGGCGAACCAGAATCGCCCGAGCCGCGCCTCCATGGCCGGGCCGAAGATCCACAGAAACCACATGTTGGAGATCAGGTGCAGCCAGCCGCCATGCATGAAGGCGTTGATGAGGAACGGCCACCAATTGTTCGGATTGAGGCCGACGCGCAGCGCCAGCGCCGGCTCGGTGTAGCGCACCGGAACGAGTGCCAGGTGCACGAGCACGGCATTGAGCGCGCGCGGCGGCAGGCTCCACATCCACAGGAACACGATCGTGTTGATGGCGATGATCGAGAGCACGATCGCCGGGCGGGCGGCGCGCGGCGCCGTATCGATGAAGGGAAACACGGGTCCTCTCCGGTGCTCCCGCTACAACCCGCCGACGTCCGCCCGGTTCCCGGCGCTGGCGCGCCGGCGCCACCTCATGGGGCCGCCTGCGGCAGGCGCGCCCGCATCGCCTGCAAGACCTGTTCCGCCGCCGCGACGCCGCTGCGATAGGCGCCATGCGCAGTCGAATAATCGTGGATCGAGCAGGCTTCGCCGGCGAAGAACAGGCGGTCGTCGACCGGAGCCGCCAGCACGGCGCGCAAATCCGCACAGCCGATGTCGGCATGGGAATACGAGCCGAGCGCCCATGGATCGCGCGCCCAGGCCGAGGCGGCGATCGGGTGCAGGCGCTTGCGCATGTCGTTGCCGAGCAGCGCTGCCAGCTGATCGATGGCAAAGGCCGCGAAGCCGTCGTGCTGCTCGAGCTCGCGCGCCAGCTTGCCGCCGAAATAGCCCTCGATCAGCGGCGCGCCGAACGGCCGCAGGTGATAGCTGCCGGTGGCGGTGCGATCGGTGGCGCCGAACAGCCGCGTCTGCACCGGCAGGGCGTCCGGCTGATCGACGCCCAGAAAGACCTTGTCGGCGAGGCCGAGCGGCAGCGCCGCCGCAGCCTTCTGCTTGGCCGGCAGCGCCGGCGCGAAGCGCAGCGTGCCGTCCGCGATGAGCGTCGGCGGGACCGTGACGATCACGGCGCTGGCGGCGAGCGTTCCGCGTGGCGTCGTGACGTGCAGGCGCGGACCGGCATGGTCGATAAGCGCGGCCGGACAGTCGAGCCGCACGTCGAGCGGCGCCGCATGGGCCTCGATCAGCGCGCCGTAGCCTTTCGCCACCCGCCAGTTCACGCCGGTGTTGCGATAGCGCGCGAAGTCCTGCACCGACAGCCGGTCGAGCTCGACGCCGTTGACGTAGGTCGAGAGCGCGTCGAGCAGACCGTTCCAGCGGCCGGCGGGCTCGAGCAGCTCGGCGGCCGCGCGGTCGCGCCCCTCGCGTCCGGCGTCCCGGACGCGGTCGTCGAAGCGGTCCCAGGCGTTGCTGAAATCCTCCTGGTCGGCGGCGGAAAAATTGAGCTGATGCGCCCGCCGGCTCCACGGCGGCGGCGTCGGGTCGATGTCGAAGCCGAGAGTTTTCGCAATGCCGGCCCACTCGTTCTCGTCGGCGGAGTGCAGCCAGCCGCAGCCGAGATCGAGCGGCAGGCCGCCATGGGTCAGCGTCCAGGCGCGCCCGCCGACCCGGCTGCGCGCTTCCAGCACCACCACCGACAGCGCGCCGTCGAGCCGGCGCGCAGCCGCCACGCCGGCGGCGCCGGCCCCGATCACGATGACGTCAACCTCGTGCATGCGCCTGTCATCGTTGCGCCGCGGCGGCGTGTCAACTGTGGGCGGACTGCAGGTGCGACAAATCGCGCCCGATCGCCCGTCGCGGCCTGAGCGTTTGGCGTCTGGCACACACGCCACAACCATCGTTCCATAATCTTCGGAGGATGCCCATGGTCACCCAATCTACCGAGCGGACTTACGCCGCCTCTCCGGCTGCCGCGACATCGGGTGTCGACGGCTTCGCGCTTCGCGCCTACGATCACCTGTTGCTGGTGGCGCGCTTGGCGCTCGGCGTCATTTTCATGGTCAGCGGCTATGCCAAGCTGATGGGGCTTGCGGCATTCTCGGCGAGTCTCGCGGCGCGCGGCGTGCCGGCCGCCGCCGAGTTCTGGGGACCGGTCGGCGCCTCGGTCGAATTCGTGGGAGGCATCCTGATCGTGCTCGGCCTGGGGACGCGATACGCGGCGCTGCTGATGATCCTGTTCGTGATCGTCGCCACCGGCATCTCGCACCGGTTCTGGGAGTTCGCCGATCCGCGCGAGTTTCGCACCCAGCAGAGTCAGTTCTTCAAGAACCTGGCGATCATCGGCGGGTTCGTGTGCCTGCTGGCCACGGGAGGCGGAAAATTCTCGCTCGACGCTCTGTGGCGGCGCGCCAGGGGATGACGCATGGCAAGGCTCGACGGGAAGGTCGCGATCGTCACCGGCGGCGCTCGCGGCATCGGCCTGGCCGTGGCGCAGCGCTTTGTCGCCGAGGGGGCAGCCGTGATGATCGCCGACGCCGAGGACGAAGCCGGCAGGGCCGCGGCGCGATCGCTGGGCGAGGCCACGTGCCGCTTCATGCGGACGGACGTGGGCGACGCCGGCGATGCCAAAAAGCTTGTGGCTGAGACCTGCGCGGCGTTCGGCAAGCTCGACGTGCTGATCAACAATGCCGGCATCATCCATGCGGCCGATTTTCTCGAGCTTCAGGAAGCCGATTTCGAGCGCGTGCTGCGCGTCAACCTCAAGGGCGCGTTTCTTGTCGGCCAGGCGGCGGCGCGGCAGATGGTGGAGCAGACCAAGGCCGGTTGGCGTGGCGGCGCCATCATCAACATGAGCTCGATCAACGCCACCGTCGCGATTCCCAACCAGGCGCCCTATTGCGTGTCCAAGGGTGGGCTGTCGCAGCTCACCAAGGTCATGGCGCTGTCGCTTGCGCCTTACGGCATTCGCGTCAATGCGATCGGGCCCGGCTCGATCATGACGGCGATGCTGGCGACCATCGCCACCGACCGCGAAGCCAAGCGCCGCGTGCTCGCGCGCACCCCGCTCGGGCGCATCGGCGAGGCGGAGGAAGTCGCATCGGTCGCCGCGTTTCTTGCATCGAGCGATGCCAGCTACGTCACGGGTGAGGTAATCTACGTAGACGGTGGACGGCTCGCGCTCAACTACACGGTATCTGTGCCGGACGAAGCGCTCGATTAACACAGCATCGTCACATTTCGAGCAAACCAGTTCCCGATTCTTTTAGTCATACCGACCCTGCACGGGGGGCTTCGGCCTCTCCATCCAAAACCGAAACAAAAATCGTGGTGGACATGAGCCGACTGAACCTGTCGACAATCCTGCTCGTCGTCGTTTGCCTCAACCAACCGGCCTTCGCCAATTCGGAATCGGAACCTGACACGCCTGCGGCGGACCAGTCCGCGTCGGCGCCGCCAACGCCGGCGCCCGGAGCCGAGACAGCGCCGGCGCCCGGAGCCGAGACAGCGCCGGCGCCCGGAGCCGAGTCTGCATCATCCGGGGAATTACGTACGGGTCAAAAGGACGCGGGCCAGCTGTCGCGCGACGAGATCTGTCAGATGATCGAGGCGGCGGCGAGCGGCGAGGCGCTGCCGTTCGAATTCCTCGCCCGGCTGATCTGGCAGGAAAGCAAGTTCAATCCCTCGGCCGTGAGCCACGCCGGCGCCGTGGGCATCGCGCAGTTCATGCCAAAGGTGGCGAGCGGACGCGGCCTTGCCAATCCGTTCGAGCCGGAAGCGGCGCTGCATGAATCGGCGGAGTTCCTGCGCGAGCTGCGCGACCAGTTCGGCAACCTGGGGCTGGCGGCCGCCGCCTACAATGCCGGACCGAAGCGGGTGCTGGACTGGCTGCACAAGCGCGGCAGCCTGCCGCGCGAGACCCAGAACTACGTCCACATCATTACCGGATACCGCGCTCAGAAGTGGACGACGTCGGCGCCATCGGTCGAAACCGTGGAGTTCGACAATCAGCAGTGCAACGAGATCGCCAAGCTGGCGGCCCAGCGCTATCGTCTGGCCGCGCTCGAGCGGCTCGCCAGCGCGGCGACCCAGCGGGCCGACAGCAAGGCCTCGCGGGCGGCGCGGAATTCGACGCGTAGCCGCGTCCTGGCCAGACGCAACGGGCAGTCCGCCAATCACGTCGAGCAGGTGTCCAGGCTCGTCGCGCGCGCCGGCAAGCCGTCGCGCGTCGACCGCATCATCCGCCTCACGGTGCAGTCACGCGGTGCCACGGCCGTTCGCGTCGCCGATGCTGCGAAGTCCAAGCCGGGTGCCGGCAAAGGCAGCGTGAAGGTGGCGGCCGTTTCAGCGCAGAAGAAGAAGGGATCGGCTCCTGGCAAGGTGCGGGTGGCGGCGAACGAACGGCCCAGCCGGAAAAAGTCCTGACCGCCGACAAGGCGCGCCGCAGCGCGGCGCGCCGCAGATCGCCGGGTGCCAAAAGAGCATGTCGTCAGACATGCTCTTTTTGTCGACGTGCTGCAGACCGACAGCCCCCTGTGCCGGCACGCAGCAATACGGATCGGCACAGTGACCAGCCGTGGCGATGGCGCCTTAAGCGCGCCGGCGGCGTTCAGGGCTCGTCGGACTCGTCGCGCTTGTCGCCGCTCTTGCCGCCGAGCTGCTTGAGCTTGGCAAACACCGCCTCGACGTCGAGTTCCTCCCGCTTCTTCTGCTGCTCGGGCTCGGGCTCGGGTTCGGGCTCGGTGGTGGCGGCGGCGGGAAGCAGCGTCGGCCCCTGATCCTCGGGCTCGATCGGCTTCTCCTTGGCGGCGCGCTGGACCTCGAGGTCGAGGTCGATCTGCGAGCACAGGCCCAGCGTCACCGGATCCATGGGCGTCAGGTTGGATGCATTCCAGTGGGTGCGGTCGCGGATCGCCTGGATGGTCGACTTGGTGGTGCCGACCAGGCGCATGATCTGCGCGTCCTTGAGCTCCGGGTGGTTGCGGATCAGCCACAGGATCGCATTGGGCCGGTCCTGCCGCCGCGACACCGGCGTGTAGCGCGGTCCTTTCTTGCGCTTGGCTTCCGGCAACCGCACCTTGGGATCGGCCAGGTGCAGCCGATAATTGGAATCGGCCTCCGCCTTGGCGATCTCCTCGCGGGTCAACTGGCCGGTCTGGATCGGATCGAGCCCTTTGATGCCCTGGGCGGCATCGCCATCCGCGATGGCTTTGACCTCCAGCGGGTGAAGCTTGCAGAACTCGGCGACCTGGTCGAACGACAGCGCGGTGTTCTCGACCAGCCAGACGGCGGTCGCCTTCGGCATCAGCGGCGCGTTCATCATGGCGAATCTCCTTGGCGCTCCGCCCGCCCTTCCGGGCGAAGCCTCCGTCATCTGCGATGACTGGAAAGTGCCCGGAATATAGGATTGTCGGGCGGCCATGTCCAATGGCCGGTGGAGCTTGAGCTGTGCGAAATATTCCGCCAGCTTGACAGGCGCGCGGCGCCCCGGCCATGTCGGGCCATGAGCACGTCGGCGATGCCCGGGCGTCCTGGCCGGCCGGCCACAGCGGCCGCGTGATCGCCCGTGGCCGTCTATACCGACGTCTCGGCCGAGGATCTGGCGAAGTTTCTTGCCGATTACGACCTGGGCGAGCTCTTGTCCTACAAGGGCATTGCCGAGGGCGTCGAGAACTCCAACTTCATCGTCCATACCCGCCGCGGCTATTTCATTCTCACCCTGTATGAGAAGCGGGTCGCCGCCAGCGATCTGCCGTTCTTTCTCGCCCTGATGGAGCACCTGGCCAGCCGCGGACTGACCTGCCCGCAGCCGGTCAGGAACAAGGCCGGCACCGCCGCCGGCACGTTGGCCGGCCGGCCGGCCGCCATCGTGACGTTTCTCGAAGGCATGTGGCTGCGCCGGTCCAGCCCGGGCCATTGCGCGGCGGTCGGCGCCGCCCTGGCGCAGCTGCACGTGGCCGGTGCTGATTTTCCGATGCGGCGCAAGAACACGCTGTCGGTGGAAGGCTGGCGCACGCTCTACAACGGCGTGAGCCACAAGGGCGACGTGCTGCAGCCCGGGCTCTGCGACACCATCGCCACTGAGCTCAATTTTCTCGAACAGGCCTGGCCGCGCGACCTGCCGCAGGGCGTCATCCACGCCGACCTGTTTCCCGACAACGTGTTCTTTCTCGGCGACAAGCTGTCAGGCCTCATCGACTTCTATTTCGCCTGCACCGACACGCTGGCCTATGATGTCGCCGTCTGTCTCAACGCGTGGTGCTTCGAGGCCGACCATTCCTACAACGTCACCAAGGGGCGCAACCTGCTGCAGGCCTATGCGCGGGGGCGGCCGCTGTCGCGCGCCGAATGGGAGGCGCTGCCGCTGCTGGCGCGCGGGGCGGCCATGCGCTTCCTGCTGACGCGGCTGGTGGACTGGCTCAACGTGCCGCCGGGCGCCCTGGTGCGGCCGAAGGACCCGCTGGAATATTTCCGTAAGCTGCGCTTTCACCAGGCCGTCGCCAGCGTGCGCGACTATGGCATCGACGAGTAGGAGACATGGCCGAGCCGCACATCACCATCTACACCGACGGCGCCTGCTCGGGGAATCCGGGCCCGGGCGGCTGGGCCGCGATCCTGTTCTACGGCGATCACGAGAAGGAACTCAAAGGCGGCGAGCCGCTCACCACCAACAATCGCATGGAACTGATGGCGGCCATCGCGGCGCTCGAGGCGCTCAGCCGTCCGTGCCTGGTCGACCTCCACACCGACAGCCAATATCTGCGCAACGGCATCATGAGCTGGATCAAGCGCTGGAAGCAGAACGGCTGGCGCACGGCCGACAAGAAGCCGGTCAAGAATGACGATCTATGGAAACGGCTCGACGCGGCGCTGGCTCAGCACCGCGTGCGCTGGCACTGGGTGCGCGGCCATGCCGGGCACGACATCAACGAGCGGGCCGACCGGCTGGCGCGTGAGGCGATTGCGGCGGTGCGGGCCGGCGCCGCCGGGGCATTGACGGCGCACGCCGAGGGTCTGCCGCCACCGAAACGCGGCGGCGAGCCGCGCTGACGGCATGCAGGCACCAGCGGCTCTCGAGCGGAACATTTGGTTCGACATACCGGTTGTTCGTGCGTCCCGGCCTGTGCTGGCCGGGACTGACGATGGAGCCGGACGTGCAGAATCGAGTGGTGCGAGCCATTTTGGTCGCCGTGGCGATCGTCCTGGTTGCGCTGGTTGCGCTGCCTTACCTGCGGCAGACCTTCTTGGCCGCGTCGACGCCCAGGCCGGTGCAGCCGAGAGGAGACCTGGCAGAGTTCGAGCGCACGACCATCGAACTGTTCGATCGGGTGTCACCCTCGGTCGTCCAGGTCGTCGTGCCGCGGCGATCGGGCGCGACCGCAATGTCCGAACAGCCGGGTCCGGGCGCGGTCGGAGCCGGAACCGGATTCCTGTGGGACGAAGCTGGAAACACCGTCACCAACGCCCATGTGGTGGGCGAGGCCGGCCGGGTGCTGGTGCGCACGGCGGCACACAAGAACGTCGCCGCCGATGTCGTCGGATTGGCGCCCAACTACGATCTCGCCGTTGTCCGCGTGACCAGCTTGGCAGGGTTGCCGCCGCCGGTTGCCGTGGGAACGTCGGCCGATCTCAAGGTGGGGCAGGCGGCTTTCGCCATCGGCAATCCGTTCGGGCTGGATCAAACCCTGACCACGGGCGTCATCAGTGCGTTGAAGCGGCGGATGCCCACGGCCGCAGGACGCGAGATTGCCGACGTCATCCAGACCGACGCCGCGATCAATCCGGGAAATTCCGGCGGCCCCTTGCTCGACTCCGCCGGCCGCCTGGTCGGAGTGACCACGGCCATTCTGTCGCCGTCGGGGACCAGTGCCGGCATCGGCTTCGCGATCCCCGTCGACATCGTCAACCGCGTCGTCCCCGAACTGATCCGCACCGGCCGTGTCCCGACGCCCGGGATCGGGATCGTGGCAGCGAGCGAGGCGGTGGCGACACGCATTGGCGTGGATGGCGTCGTCATTGTCCGCACTCAGCCGGGATCGCCCGCCGAACGGGCCGGACTGCGCGGCATCGATCCCAATGCAGGCACGCTCGGCGATGTCATCGTGGCTGTTGACGGACAGCCGGTGCAGCGACTGTCCGACCTCACCGACGTGCTCGAGCGCACGAAGCTGCCGGGCAAGGTTCAGCTCAGTGTCGAGCGGAACGGCACGCAGCGGACGGTTTCTGTCGATGTCGTCGACGTCGCCCGGTCATCATAAAGGCTGCGCGCACTCTTGTGGCGCGCGCAGCCTGAGCACAAATCGGCGATGTTACAGCTGCTTGAGCAGGCTGTCGCCGCCCGACACCTCGACCTTTCCGGGTGCTTCCTCGATGTTGAGCGCTTTCACCACGCCGTTGTCGACCACCATGCTGTAGCGCTTCGAGCGCACGCCGAGGCCGTTGCCGGAACCGTCGAAGGTGAGGTCGACCGCTTTGGCGAACTCGCCGTTGCCGTCGGCGAGGAACTCGACCTTGTTGCTCGGATCGGTATCGCGCTTCCACGCGCTCATGACGAACACGTCGTTGACGCTGGTGACCGCGATCGCGTCGACGCCCTTGCCCTTGATGGCATCGGCATTCTGCACGATCGACGGCATGTGCATCTTGTGGCAGGTGCCGGTGTAGGCGCCCGGCACGGCGAACAGCGCCACTTTCTTGCCCTTGAACATGTCGTCCGTGGTTGTCCAGGCGGGCCCATCCGAACCCATGACGCGGAATTTGGCTTCAGGCAGACGATCGCCGACCTTGATGGGCATGGCACGCATCCTCTTTGACGAGTTGGGAAACCGCTGGGGTGGTGGCGCTAACTTAGAGCATTTTCCGGCTCGATGGATACCGGCTTGCGGCGGAAAATACGACCGCCGGGCGTATCGATCGGGCCGGCGAAGCGCTGGCGGCGCGGGTCTAAAGCATGATCCCGAAAAGTGGGCACCGGTTTTCGGAAAAGATCATGCTCCAACAATAGGCTAAAGCGAGATGACGATTCGAAAGAAAAGTCATCTCGCTTTAGTCGACCCGGTAGGGGACCTCGATCGCGGCCGCGCCAGCCACCGCCGTGAACGTGAGGGTGGCGCCGGTGGCGGTTGCGCCGGGCGGCAGCCCATCGAGCGTCACCATGAATCGCTTCAGCCCGGCGGCGGCGCCGGGCGTCGGCTCCGGCAGGGGCATGGCCCAGGCTTCGGTCGGCCCCTCGGCGAACAAGTCCACGTCGCTGCCTTCGGGTGCCGCGAGGTCGACCGCGATTCGCCCGGAATCGTCGCGGCGTATGGCGCGGATCGACAAGGCGGACGTGTCGCCGAGCGCGCGCCGCTCCGGCACCCGCGCCTCGGCGGCCGCCAGCGTCGCGTCATGCGCGGTCCGGTCGCGCGTCACCATTACCTCGGCCTTGCCTTCTGCCGGCACGCACAGCTTCGCGCACACGGCGTAGTCGACGTGGAGGCGCAGCTTCACCGGCTTGTTC
>Ga0209466_1000332_pt1 | contig 10453 bp, 9 predicted proteins | sample PanSoiPlo30MoBio_FD_188323 | JGI IMG/M metagenome (GOLD analysis project Ga0209466, IMG submission 188323) | Tropical forest soil microbial communities from Panama analyzed to predict greenhouse gas emissions - Panama Soil Plot 30 MoBio (SPAdes)... | ecosystem: Environmental > Terrestrial > Soil...
ATCATACGAAAACAACACGGAGATTGAAACTAATCGGAATCTGAAAAAGCGAAGGCCTCTCATGTGAGAGGCCTTCGCCGCAAGAAATTACCTAGACGAACAGTGGCGCCAAGACTAATGTGATCGTGCTTAGGAGTTTGATTAGAACGTGCAGGCTCGGTCCCGCTGTGTCTTTAAACGGGTCGCCAACGGTATCACCAACGACCGCCGCTTTATGCGTGTCGGAGCCTTTGCCACCATACGCTCCGGTTTCGATGAACTTCTTGGCATTGTCCCAGGCTCCACCGCTGTTGTTCAAGAAGGTAGCCATCAGAATACCGCCGATGGTACCGACCATCAAAAACGCCGCCACCACCTCAGCGCCTATTCCAAAAAAACGGAACGCAATACCCACCGCCACCGGCATGCCCACCGCGATCAAGCCAGGAAGCACCATTTCCTTGAGCGCTCCGACAGTAACGATATCGACACAACGGGCGTAATCGGGCTTAGCCGTTCCTTTTAAGATACCAGCATTCTCTCTGAACTGTCTTCTAACTTCATTGATCACATAGTAGGCCGCCTTGCCCACAGCGCGGATCGCGAGAGATGAAAAGAGAAAAACCAACATGGCTCCTAAGAGCCCACCAACAAAGACTTCCGGCTTGGCGATGTTGACGGATTCCAGTTTGCTGCCATAGTGAGCGACCTCATCCAGGTAGGCGGAAAATAGGAGAAATGCAGCAAGCGCCGCCGAGCCGATAGCATACCCCTTGGTCAGCGCCTTTGTGGTATTGCCCACCGCATCGAGCCGGTCTGTCTTGTGCCGTACCTCTTCAGGCTGTCCGCTCATTTCGATGATCCCGCCCGCATTGTCCGTTATGGGACCAAACGTGTCCATGGCCAGAATATAGGCGGCGGTACCAAGCATTCCCATTGTGGCAACGGCGGTACCAAAGAGGCCCGCGTGGGGAATCCCGCTCAGGTTTCCCAAATAGTAGGATGCGATGATCGCCATAGAGATAACGACAACCGGGATCGCCGTGCACTCCAGACCAACGCTAACCCCTGCAATGATATTCGTGGCAGGCCCCGTCTGAGATGCTTTGGTTATCTCCTGAACGGGTCGATACCTATATTCCGTGTAATACTGGGTGATGTAAACAAACGCTTGCGCCATAGCGATCCCGATAACGCCGCACAGAAAAAAATAAAACCAGGCCGACGTCGCCTCCGGATGCTGCACAGGATCCACGGCGAGCATCCATTGAGCCGCAAAAAAGAACGCGACAATGGCGAGCGCGCTGGTCACGTAATAGCCGCGGTTCAGCGCCGACATCGGATCCTCCTCCTCGCCGCTCTTGACGATCATGACACCGATAATCGAAGCGATCAGTCCAAAGGCGCGCGCAACTAGCGGAAAGAGGATCCCCTTGAGACCAAAAAAAGGATACAGTCCCACGCCGAGGATCATGGCGCCAATATTCTCAGCCGCGGTGGACTCAAAGAGATCGGCTCCGCGACCAGCGCAATCACCCACATTGTCTCCAACGAGATCCGCAATAACCGCTGGATTACGCGGATCATCCTCCGGGATTCCCGCTTCTACCTTACCGACAAGATCCGCGCCGACATCGGCTGCTTTGGTATAGATTCCGCCGCCGAGTTGTGCAAACAGGGCAACAAAGGAAGCGCCAAAACCGTAACCGACAATAGTAAATGGAATTTTTTGCGGATCGTGCCCCAAATACTCGAGCAAGGCATAAAGACCGCCGACACCCAGTAAGCTCATGGCGACGACGAAAAGCCCCGATACTGCACCACCGCGGATTGCAATGCGGAGGGCCTCGTTCAGGCTCGAGCGGACCGCAGAAGCTGTGCGGATATTGGAGCGAATGGAAATCCACATGCCTATGTATCCAGCGATTACTGAGCACGCCGCACCCAATACGAAGGAAAGCGTCGTCCAAAGGGCCATCTGTAACGGTGGCACCGGATCCGCCGGGCTCGGTGTCCGGACATAGGCATAAAGAACGAATATTACCGCGGCTAGAACCGCGGAAAACGCAATGATCGTCCGGTTCTGCCGTGACAAAAACGCTTCGGCGCCCTCTTTGATCGCATTGGAGATCTCCTGCATTTTCTCCGTCCCCGTATCGCGCTGGCAGACATGACGGGCGAGATAGATGGCAAACAGCAAAGATAAACAACTAATGGTGATTACCAGCAAAATCATGATGGTCGATCATCCCTTCTTAATGGAATAAGTTTTGTCAATCCCTTCGCCACAGATACGCCACCCCAATGCTCAGGAGATAGAGCAAAAGCATCGGGCCGGCCAGGAGAGATTGGTTTATAACATCTGGCGTCGGCGTCAAGATAGCGGCCACGATAAAGATCACGACAATGGCGTATCGAAAGGAACTGAGCATCAGCCGATAATTCCAAATGCCCAGACGCACTAAGAAAAAGGTAAAAACCGGCAACTCGAAGGTCACACCAAAGGCTAAAACCATACGGAAAAAAAAAGTAAAATATTCCCCGATACGTATTGCCGGCGTTACCCCGATCGTCCCGTATTGCTCGATGAAATACTGAAAGGCAACGGGAAGAACTACACGGTAGCAGAAAAAGGTCCCGCCGAGGAAAAAAAGGGTTGCACAGAAGACAAACGGCAATACCAGCTTCTTCTCCCTCAACGATAGACCTGGGCTGATAAAGCGCCAGATCTGATAAAAAATAACTGGACTGGCAAAAAAAACTCCCCCGGCCAAGGCTACCTTTATTTCAACAAAAAATGCTTCGGTGACCGCCGTCCCGATCAGGCTTTGCCCGGGACGAAGGCTTTGTCGAAGCGGGGCTACCATAAATTTGAAAATCGCGTCCGAAAAAAAATAACAGAGTCCGGAAGCTAAGATTATAGCGGCAAAAGATTTGAGCAAACACCACCGGAGCTCTTCGAGGTGCTCCGTTAACGTCATGTAGGAATCTGTCGCCAAAAGCCACGTCCCCGGACCAATATTGTAAAAAAGGGGAAGGATACACACCCTTCCCCTTTTTTGGGTTATCAAAACCGCGGTAAAGTTAATTCACCTTTACTTGGTTTTAGTTTCCTCGTCCTTCTTTTCCATCGGCGCTCCGCCCGAAGGCTGGTCGGCGGGGGCCTTCATTTCACCACTCGGTGCCATCGGTTCTGCCGGCGCTGGCGCTGCTGGAGCAGGCGCTGGCGGCGGCGGGGGAGGTGGAGCTGGCTCCTCCTTTTTACCGCATCCTGCAAACATGAGCATCAAAGCGAAGAGGGTTGTGCCCGACAGTAGAACGATTCTCTTTCTCATTCCGAGATCACCTCCTTTCCCAATACGTCTGTGAAAAACCGTTTTGCTAGATAATTTTTTATTGCACAAGTCCCGGTTCCTTGCAAGTGCATTTACAGATTAATCAAACGGGAAGATGTCATTTCGCATACTAGTTTTTGCGGTTCCACTCCAGTCTGCGCTCCACAACTTGATTCTATTGTAACTGAAACTCCCACATGCAAGCGCTCAAGCAAACGCTCATGACTGAAAGGAGGCAGAAATTTGAATCGTGATCCGCTTAGACCGCTCGCCCAGTTGACTTGGCCTCCTCAACTGAACAGCGAGATCACTGGCAGAGCTAGAGCTGCAGCGTAAAATCCAGCCCACAAGAACTGTTAGTAACTTGTTGATAAGTAATTAAGAGGGCTAAGCAGAGGGCCAAAAATAGCGAAGCTCAGCGAAATGCCCAATTTCACGCCAACAAATTCTCTTTAAGTTAAGGTAGTTATTAAGCTTATTCGAAAAATGCATTTGATGGCAGTTCTGGTTAATCAGACAAACATCTCCCCCTTTCAGACCTGAAAAAGAAAAAATTTCACCTAGACCACGACAGGAAACCGCGTTAGACAGACAAAAGAATCAAGAAACCATTTTTTAACTGATCCAAAAACAAGTGGCTGAGTGATCGCTCATCTAAGCTAATCGCAAGATATTCCAGCGCAGTCTTTCACTTTTCATCGTCGTGATTGCTTTCGTCGGATTGACTCCTTCGAAGCTGGATGGTAAAAATCGCCAATCATTTGAGGAGGATTCTTTGGCACTCCATCCATCAGTTATTAAACGACATCGGCAGAGCGAAAAAAGACGGGCAAGAAACGTGGAATCGAAGACGAAGCTAAGGACTTTGATCAAAAAAGCACGCCAAGCGATCGAATCGAAAGATCCAGACGGTGTCTCGGCTCAGATCAAGGCGGTCAATCGCGCCTTAGACAAAGCCGTCAGCAAAGGAACGATCACACGTAATACAGCTTCGCGCTGGCTATCGCGGTTGTCGCGGTCGGCGGCGCCCTCGACTGCAAGGACCTCCTAGCGCGGACTCGACTTTGAACAATCTACGGCGGTCATCAAAACATTTCCATTAACCTCTGGTGGAGCTCTCGGGCGAACCGCTCCATAAGATTCTCTCGCATCAATTGATTGGCGGATTCGGTGAGCTGTATATCCGTCAGGTTCCGTACGTCGTTGGTGTTCAGCGTTTGGTTTTGAAATGCCGGCGATGTAACGACAACTGCGGCTCGCTGACCGGCATAGATCTCGTTGAGCCGAATACCCTGACCTCGCCACAATATTTCACTTGGCTGTCGACGGCGAAATGTTACGTCGACGATTAATGTGGATTCGTATTGCAGCGCCTCATCAAATTGGTTTACCGACCAGGTTATGGTATTGAAAGACCGCACAACCCCGCTCAAAATCGCATCCGCCTGATCCGCCTGATCCACGAGTCGCAGTTCGCCTCTCCGATACAACTCGCTTCGTAACGCTGTAGCTAATTCATAATGTATGCTAATGTCCCGAGTTCGATTCAGAAACGGCTCCACGTATATGGAGTGGATGTCCTTGGGAAAAAGATCGCTCCGTCCCGCGAATTGATAACCGCAACCGAGCAGGAATAGAAACGTGAGATAAGTGCACGGCCTCATAAGAGATTGAAATACCCATTTTTGGCTCATCCTCAACCCTCCACTACGATATTCACAAGCCGCCGCGGGACGTGAATGACCTTCTGCACCTTCTTGCCATCTAGGAAACCCCTGACTCTCTGATCCTTCAATGCTTCCGACTCAATTTCGTTTAGATCTAGCTCGGCAGCAACGGTAATCCTGCCGCGTACCTTCCCGTTGACTTGCACCACAATCAGCAGCTGTTCCTCTTCGAGCGCCTCTTTCGAATATCTCGGCCAAGTAACGGCATCCAGACTGCCTTGATGATCTAGAGACTCCCATAACTCGCTCGCGATATGAGGCACAAAGGGGTAAAGCATGGTGATAATCGTTTCTAACCCTGCTTTGATGACCGGCATCCCAATTCCTAACTTCGACTCACCTTGGACACTGGCCGTTAGAGCGTTGAAGAGTTCCATGATGGCGGCAATCGCCGTATTAAAGTGAAATCTCGATTCGATGTCTTCTGTAACCTTCTTAATGGTCCTATGAATCAACCGGTACAGATTCCTAAGATCGCCAGGAAGATCGTTTTGCGAAAAATCGGACCTCGCGGCGATCAAAGCCTGGCGATGTTGGAAGGTGAAACGCCACAAACGGGTAAGAAATCTATAGGCCCCTTCCACTCCTTGATCGCTCCATTCCAAATCCTTTTCCGGAGGACCCGCAAAAAGCTCAAACAATCGGCCGGTGTCAGCCCCAAATTTGTCGCGGATTACGTCGTCGGAGACGACGTTGCCCTTAGACTTTGACATCTTGGCGCCGTCCTTGACAACCATGCCTTGGGAAAGCAGCGCGTTGAAGGGCTCGTCCACCTTCACGAGCCCGAGATCGCGCAGTACCTTGGTGTAAAACCGCGCGTAGAGGAGATGGAGCACAGCATGCTCGATACCACCGATGTATTGATCCACTGGCATCCAGTACGCCGCCGCGTCCCGCTCGACTATGCCTCCCTCAAAGTGAGGTGAACAGTAGCGGAGGAAATACCAAGATGATTCTACAAAAGTGTCCATTGTGTCAGTTTCGCGCTGCCCCTGGCCGCCGCAGAGCGGACAGGTGGCACTGACGAACACGGCATGGCCAGAAAGCGGTGAACCTCCCTTACCACTGATTTGGACATCATGTGGCAATACCACCGGGAGATTTTCTTCCTTTTCAGGCACCAGGCCACAAGCGTTGCAGTAGATCACGGGAATCGGCGCACCCCAATAACGCTGGCGGCTTATTCCCCAGTCGCGCAGCCGATAATTGACCCTAGCTTCTCCAAGCCCCCGCTCGACTAGCCAGTCGACGGCTCGCCTTTTGGCGTCGGCCACCGTTAACCCATCGAGCAAACCTGAATTGATTTTGATGCCCTCACCCGTGTACGCCCGGCCGGTCCAGTTCGTCGGCCGGCTGACTGTCTCGATAATTTCGAGCCCGTGCGTGTTTGCGAAATCCCAGTCCCGCTGGTCCTCTCCGGGCACAGCCATGATAGCTCCGGTACCGTAAATCATAAGCACATAGTCAGCGATAAACAGCGGTATCTCCCTTCCGTTAAAGGGATTAATCACACGTGCAGAGAGTCTGAGGCCGCGCTTGGGCCGATCTTCGGCCACCCGTTCCTGCTCAGACTGCTTGAACACTTCGGCGCGGAAACGTTTCACCTCCGCCTGCTCATGAGATTCGGTCACCAACTGGTCCACCAGCGGATGTTCTGGCGCCAGCACGGCGTAAGTCATGCCGAATCCAGTGTCGGGCCGTGTGGTAAACACTCGGATCTTCAGGTCCGGGTGACCAACTACCGGCAGGTCGAACTCCGCGCCCTCGCTACGGCCGATCCAGTTTTTCTGCATGACGATCACACGTTCGGGCCAGCCAGTGAGTTGATCGCACCAATCCAGCAATTCGTCTGCGTACGCGGTGATCTTGAAGAACCAGCCGTCGATGTCACGCTTGCTGACCTCGGACTCGCACCGCCAACAGCGACCACCCTCAACCTGTTCGTTGGCCAGAACCGTCTGACACGAGGGGCACCAATTCACACTGGAGCGCTTGCGGTATGCCAACCCACGCTCAAGCATGCGGATGAAAACCAGTTGTTCCCAACGATAATACTCAGGGTCGCAGGTGGCGATTTCACGGTTCCAGTCGTAAGAGATCCCCATCTTCTTCAGCTGGTCCCGCATATAGACGATATTTTCCGTCGTCCACTTCGCTGGGTGAATCCCACGTTCGATAGCAGCGTTCTCCGCAGGAAGCCCAAAGGCGTCCCACCCCATAGGGTGGAGCACATTGTAGCCCCTCATCCTTCTAAAGCGGGCGATCACGTCGCCAATCGCATAGACGCGTACATGGCCCATGTGGATGCGTCCGGAGGGATAGGGAAACATCTCGAGCACATAGTACTTGGGTTTTTCCGCCTGCTCTGAGGCTTGGAAGGTTTGGTGCTCCTCCCAAATCCGCTGCCACTTTTCTTCGATGGCCTTAGCCTGATAACGGTCTTCCATGTTTGAATCTACTGTGATTTTGCACAACCCGAATGGGCCACCTGATCCAACACCCCATTGATAAACGTGGGCGAGTCATCCGTGCCAAAACGCTTGCCGATCTCGATCGCTTCATCCAAGCTAACGTTCAGGGGAATGTCTGGGCAGAAAACCAGCTCATACGTGGCCATGCGCAGGATCACCAGATCGACTTTTGCCATGCGCAACAGCTTCCAGTGTTCAGTGCACTGTTGAATAAGTCGATCGATTTCCGCACGCTGGCCCACCACTCCCAATACCAAACGCCGAGCGAATTCCTTTGCTTCTGCACTACCTTCGAAATGACTAAGAAAGAGTTCCATGGCGGCAACAGAAGGATCGCCGGTTATCTCGATCTGGTATAGAGCTTGAAGGGCCAATTCTCTGCCCTTGCGTCTGGTTCCCATGATCAAAACAATGCCTTTGTCGAAGTGCGTCTTAGAGGTGATGGACCAACAATCCGAGTGCCCGTTTACTCAGAAAGCAGGCGAATGACATTTATCATCTCAACCGCCGTCAGGGCAGCCTCATAGCCCTTATTCGCATCCTTAGAACCGGATCGTTCCATCGCTTGCTCGATAGTATTCGTTGTCAAAACCCCAAAGCCAATGGGAATTCGATGCCTTGAAATGGCTTCCCCGATTCCTCGGGTAACCGCGTCGGATACATATTCGAAGTGCGGCGTATCCCCCCGAATCACGGCGCCTAAGCAAACCAGCGCATCGTATTTTCCGCTGGCAGCCATCCGCTCAGCCAGCAAAGGGATTTCGAATGCACCGGGAACACGGATGACGGTAACGTCGTTCTCTTCGCCACCATGGCTCTTCAGTCCCTCTAATGCTCCGTTCAGCAATTTTTCAGTTATGAAATTATTGAACCGGCTAACGATAATACCGATCTTGATCCCCCGTGCATCAAGCTTGCCTTCAATGATGTTGGTCATGAGTCTGCGCCACTCGAGGCCGGTCAGTGTTTGGCAGGCCTGGATTCGAGGTTGGAAAAAATATGCCCGAGCTTACTCTGTTTCGTACGAAGATAGTGAATATTGGTGTCGCGGGGCGGAATCTCCAGAGGCACCCGCTCTTCCACTTTAAGTCCATACCCTTCGAGGCCGAGGATTTTGCGCGGATTGTTGGTCAATAGGCGGATGCTTTGAACGCCGAGATCGCGCAGCATCTGGGCGCCAATGCCATAGTCCCGGAGATCCTCTTTAAAGCCTAATTCGAGGTTAGCTTCGACAGTATCCAATCCCTTATCCTGCAAGGCATAGGCCTTGATCTTGTTGGTAAGACCGATGCCCCTTCCTTCCTGATGCATATAAACCAACACGCCCTTGCCTTGTTGGTCGATTAGCTTTAGAGACTGCCGTATTTGATCACCGCAATCGCACCGCTCGGAACCAAAAACATCGCCGGTAAGACACTCCGAATGCAGCCGCACCAACACGCCCGACGCCTCTCCGATCTCCCCCTTCACGAGAGCCATATGTTCAGAACCGTCAACCTCGTTGCGATAGACAATGGCTTTATACACGCCGCCGTGAATAGTTGGGAAAACCTCCTCGGCAACCCGTTTAACCAGACTCTCGTTTCGCAACCGATAGGCAATCAATCCGGTGACCGAGACAATCTTAATCCCTTGCCGTTCAGCCAAGTTTTCGAGATATGGCAGCAAGGCAAGGGAACCGTCGCCTTCTAGAATTTGACAGATCACGCCAGCAGATTTGAACCCAGCTAATCGGGCGAGATCCACCGAAGCATCAGTCCGGCCAGAACGCGCCAGTACCCCCCCACTGCGCGCCTGGAGGGGTTGTACATGACCAGGAATCACCAGGTCTTCATGCTTTGTTTGATTGGCGATGGCAGCCCGAATGGTGTGAGCCCGTCCCTCAGCAGACACGCCATGCACGCCTTCCAATTTGACCGAAAAGGAGGCGCCACATAGCAATCCAGCCAAACTGCTGTTCTCCTCCGGGACCAAAGGAATACCCAATTCCCGAATCCGTTCATCAGTCAATGTCACGTAGATAATTCCGCGACCGTGATGCAGCATGTGATTAATGATCTCGGCGGTCACTTTTTCCGCGGGAATACAAAAGAACCCGTCGCTGTCGGACCGTTCCTCGTTTACAAGGATCACCATCCGACCTTCGCGGAGTTCCTTGATACCCTCCTCAATGGTTGCGAGCGGCATATTTAATCAGGGGTGTGAAATAACCGAAAATCTGAAGCTAATTCTATGCCTTGACAAACTTCTGCACGTATTTTCCGACGAGATCCGTTTCAATGTTGACTTTATCACCAACGGTACGGGCCCGCAAATTAGTATGCTCAAAAGTAAACGGAATAATCGCCACTGCAAATCGTCGACGGCTACATTCATTTACGGTCAAGCTAATGCCGTCCACAGCGACCGAACCTTTGGATATTAGGAAACTTCCCAACTGCATCGGGACATTAAACGTAAAAAAAGTAAACTCACCCCGCCTTTCTATGGATTCGACAACTGCAACGCCATCGATATGCCCGGTAACCAAATGGCCCCCCAAGCGGTCTTGGAGTCGCAACGGTCGTTCGAGATTGACCAAGCCGCCAACACCGAGTATTGCGAGACTCGTACGACTCAGTGTCTCAGGTGAGACGTCCACCGTAAATGTGCTCTTGCCTTTTTTCACTACCGTCAAACATGCTCCATTGATCGCGATGCTGGCGCCAAGTTCCATCGAGCGCACGGGAAGACGGGTCTCAACCGCCAAAACCGCCGACCCCTTGTTTAGTTGCAACGTGGCGATTCTTCCCACGTCTTCTATTAGACCAGTAAACATAAGCTTTGGAATGTTACTCGCAATTGCCCTTCGGGCAAGAAATCTCTAGACTGCGGCTCATTTCAAAGATACCCGGAAACGAGAGTATCAGTCCCTGACTTTCGCACCCGCGTTCTCTGCACC
>Ga0209466_1000333_pt1 | contig 10448 bp, 10 predicted proteins | sample PanSoiPlo30MoBio_FD_188323 | JGI IMG/M metagenome (GOLD analysis project Ga0209466, IMG submission 188323) | Tropical forest soil microbial communities from Panama analyzed to predict greenhouse gas emissions - Panama Soil Plot 30 MoBio (SPAdes)... | ecosystem: Environmental > Terrestrial > Soil...
AAAAAAATCGTGGCCGGTCCTGCAAGGTCCGGCCACGATCGCCAAGCTTGCGAAGACCGCCCTACTGAGTAGCGAAGCAGTAGAATAGCCCGTCCCCGCCGGTACCGCGGAGATCGCTCTGGCTGCAGCCGCCATCGGGCCCGCGCGAGGGATGCGATGAATTCCACGACCGCGACGCGACATCATCGCGCAAGCCTTTGCGGTCGATATGGCCCACCATGGCCGTGCCTTGGGTGCTGCTCGTCCAGTTGCGGCAGGTGCGATCCTCAGCGGGCGGGAACGCGCGGCCCTCGGGGGTCGAGCCGGTCAACACGTCGTGACGATTCGGCGCGAAGCCCACGCCCGGAATGATCTGGCCGCGCTCGCTCAACGACGTGTCGAAGCCCAGTTTATTGTTGTCGCTGTGCAGATCGTCGACACTGGCCGCGATGACCTGGCCTTTGAAATTCTGCCACGGGCCGTTGCCGATGCGGTCGCGCGCATTGACCGCCGGCTTACCGGCGGCCTCCTGGGTACTCAGATAGGCGCGCCAGGTTTTCCCTCCGGCGCCGTGACGCTGCGCCAGCGTCTGGCAATACTGGTCGGCGCCTTCGATGCCGCCCAGATCGGCGCCCTTGCCGGGCCCGGCGCCGGTGACGAAGAACGTCATATTGGGCGCTTGCGGCAATTGTGGTGGCGCCGCCGGCTGCTGCTGTGCATTGACGCCGGACGTTACACCCAGTGCCAGCGCCGCAATAATAAATGCTTTCGACTTGCTCATTTCAGTCGCCTCCCTTGGGATGATTGATACTGTCGCTGAATTCCCACCTCTTGCTCCTTCAGGCATAAGAACAAGCGTTGCATCCGGCTTATTCCGTCAACGTGGAAGGGACGCAGCACGGTGAGGGGCGGGCCAATTGACCGATGTCCGCTCGGGTCAAACCCGGACCCCGCCTCTTGATCCGGTCGACAGTGGGTGCTGTCGTACTCGTGCGCAGCCTTCTCCCATTTAGCACGATCACCACGAGCGACGTTAGCGGCGCGGCCACATCTATGCATCTACGGGAATATCCAACATGAATTCCGTCCCGCGCGGATGCCGCTCAATACGAAACTGCCCATGCGTCTGTTTAACGAGAGCCTTTACGAGGCGCATTCCGAAACCACTCCCCTTGCTAACCTCAAAGTCGGGGACCAGCCCCAATCCCTCATCGCGGACCGAGATGTGAGCGACGTTGCCGTCGACGCGTCCGAGGCGGACCCGAATCGGCCCGCGCACCCCATTGGGATAGGCATGCTTCGCGGCATTCGTGACCAATTCGGTCACAACAAGCGCGAGATTGATGGCCTGGTCGGTGTTGACGAAGACCTGGGCCGATGCATCGAACAGGATGTCACAATTTGGCGTGACCTCCTTTAGATCCTCGCAAATGTCCGACAAGTAGTCGGACATTTCAATTTTTTGGACCTGCGGACTACGATAGAGCCGGTCATGAGCGCGCCCGATCGCCATGATCCTGCTTGACGCCTCCTGCAGCCGCTGGCCGAGGTGAGGATCATCTCCCGCCTGCAGCCGGAGCATCCCCGCGACCAGCTGCAAGCTGTTCTTCACCCGATGGTTGATCTCCTGCAGAAGCACCTGGTGGTGCTCGAGCGCCACTTTGAGAGCCTGCTCTTGGCGCTGCCGTTCGATCGCCATCCCCAGGATATTTGCCGCGCCTTGGAGAAAAGCGATGTCTCGTTCGCTGAACTCGCCTGGCGATCGGCTGTCCACTTCGAGCACACCGAACGGCGCACCCTCGCCCTGCAGGATAACGTTTATAGCTCGCCGGACACCATGCGCTGCAAGGAGATCCGGCGTTCTAAACCGGTCCTCGCTTTCCAGATGGTTCGAAATCACCGGCTTCCCCGTGCGCAATGCATAGCCTGACGGCGAGGCGAGGTCGGCTCCAACGCTGGCCGTTCCGACCAAGCCCTCATCCCAACCCACTCCGGCCCGCATCAGGAGCCGGTTTTGCGCGGGTATGTACTGCAACACCTTGCAGAATTCGGCTTCCAGCGCCTGAGCGGAGAGGACCACCGCTTCCTTCAAAAGGTCATCGAACGGAGTTCCCTTCAAGGCCGTGACACCAAGCTCCGCGAGAATTTCTTGCTGACGAACGCGCAAACGCAGCGCGCGATCGCCGGTCTCTTCTCGGCCGGGTTCGTGCGTCGGGGTCTCGACAATGGGTTCCTCCCGTGGTCCGTTCGAAGCCATGCATGAACTCCCCTCTCGCGGAGCCAAACGGACGCTGCCCAGACGCATAAGACCCTGATCGGTCCGAGAGCCAGGTCTGGACGCGGACTGGGCTGGAACGGCTTTGGAAACGACCAGCGCGCCGGAACGTTCCCGGGCAACACTGGCCGGGTCGCTTGTCTGATCAGATCGATCGGGTTCATCGATCCGAGTCCGACCACCTGCGCGGTGCTGATCGGAAGCGTACACGTTGGCGAGACAAACAATGCTGCATCGCACCAGGAATGACCGTTCAGGGGTCAAACCCGGACCATCTTCCTCCCCGGTCGCATGTCCGGTTTCGCTAGGCGCCGACATTGGGCAGACCGGCACATCGGAGCGTGCGGGGCGACCGCCAGCAGGTGGTGATCGAACCGCGGCCGGGCGCCGGCGGCGTCATCGCGGCGCAGACCATCGCGACGGCGCCGGCCGACGGGACAACCTGCGCAACGGCGACGCCCGGAATCTTCCACTCGCCCAGCGCTTCCGTGATGAGAAGTTCGAGCGCCGGAATGAAGACCGCAATGGATTGGCTGACAGATTGGGATGCCATCGAAGGGAGTCCTCGATGGATCACGGAATGACTCGGCCGTGAGCTATTAAAGCATTTTCCACGTCGATCGACACACGTCGCCATCCGCAGTTACGAAGCTGGTGATTTCCTCGGCACAATAACATTGTCATGAAGTCGAAACTCACGAGCCAGATGTTGTAGAAACGCATTGATGCGGGATTGGATCGGTCTCGTCTTTCGGTAAATTGCAACGATGGGTAAGCCACCAAGGCACTCCCAATCGGGCAGAAGTCGAACCAACGTGCCAGATCGCAGCTGGTCGGCGATTTCCCAAGCACAAACCCTGATGATTCCACACCCGGCGAGTGCGGCTTCGCGAAGCGCTTCTCCGTCCGCTATCAGCTTCGGAGTGAATTTGATTTTTTCGCGCTTGTTTGGCTTTACGAATTGCCACTCATCCTGGACGTCCCTCTCCAGTGTCAACAGTGCCGTGCAAGTGTGCTGAGCAAGATCGGCGGGCACGTGCGGAATGCCCGCGCGCTTGAGATATGCGGGCGATGCGGCCGTCACCATGGGTGAATAGAAGAGCTTTCGTACAATCATTCCCTGCTGCTGCTTATGTTCGCCGCCCCGTTGACGCAAGCTTCGGGGCCGGACGAAGACATCGATGCCTTCGTCCCCCACCTGGGCAGGATCGTTCACGCTGATGAGAATAAGACGAACGTCCGGGTGAAGTGTCTGAAATGAGGAGATCGCCCGCAGCATGATCGGCCGCGACAGAGCGGGCCCCATGCCCACCTTGAGCTGCCCATGCACGGCCGTATCAGCTCGGAATCTATTGATCGTGTCATCGAACTTCCTCAGCATTTGGGCACCGTCGCGATAGAAGCGTGCACCTTCGGTCGTCAGCTTCAATACGCGCGTTGACCGAGCGAAGAGTGAGATTCCAAGACTGTCTTCCAAGCCCTTGATCGCCCGGCTGACTGCCGCAGGATCGATCAGCAAGCTTCGCGCCGCCGCGACAAAGCTTCCGCTCTCGACAGCCCGGACGAAAATCTCGATGGCTCGCATACTTGTAGGCATGACTGACCCGATCCGCCGCAGGACTATTGACAATCACTCATTACTGTCTTGAGGATTTTAACACTTGTCCAGCTCCGAAGTGGCAGGTAACTCGTTGCCTGAGTTTCGCGCTTGTTGCCGACACTGCGGGGATGACTGCAAGATGAAAAAATCTCGCCGACAATTTATGCGTCTGGCAGGGGGAGCGACCGCCCTTCCGTTCTTGCCGCGATTTGTGCGGGCGGAAACCTACCCGGCCCGTCCGGTGCGCATCCTCGTCGGGTTTGCGGCAGGCGGCAACTTCGACCTCGTCGCGCGCCTGATCGGTCAATCGCTATCGGAGCGGCTTGGCCAGCAGTTCGTCATTGAGAATCGGCCTGGTGCGAGCAGCAATCTGGCGACCGAAGCGGCCATCCGTGCGCCTGCCGACGGTTACACGCTTTTGCTGGCCGGCGCGGTAAACGCGGTCAATATGACGCTCTTCGAAAAACTCAATTTCGACTTCGTCAGGGACATCGCACCGATTTCCGGTGTCGTTCAATTCCCGAATGTCATGACCGTCGGTCCATCCTTCCCCGCGAAGACCGTTCCCGAATTCATCGCCTACGCCAAAGCAAATCCGAACAACATCAATCACGGCTCATCCGGGAACGGAACGACGCAGCATCTTGCCGGCGAACTGTTGAAAATGATGACCGGCATCAGCTTTACCCATGTGCCTTACCGCGGGGCATCGCAGGCCATAACCGCTGTGCTCGGTGGGCAAGTACAGGTCCTGTTCGAACCTTTGCCCGCCTCGATCGAACACATCAGATCGGGCAAACTTCACGCCCTGGCGGTGACAACAGCGACACGCTCGGAGGCGCTGCCGGACCTGCCGGCCGCAAGCGAATTCGTGCCTGGCTACGAGGCGAGCGGTTGGAATGGGCTATGTGCGCCCAAGAACACGTCTTCCGATATCATTGGGAGGCTCAACGGCGCGGTAACATCAAGTCTTGCCGATCCCAAGATAAAAGCACGATTTGCTGATCTGGGCGCCGCGACTATCGCAGGATCGCCCGCCGAATTTGGCGAGCTAATTGCTTCCGAGACCGAAAAGTGGGCGAAAGTGATCCGCGGGGCCAGCATCAAGGCGGGATGAACAACGACCAATTTCCAAACACGCGAAGTTGTCCCGCACCCGGCAGACGCATGCCCGGTTTGGGTCAGACTCAAGCCCTCCGAGAATCTCCGCCGCATGACCGCTTTGGGCCTCCTAAGCGAACATCGCCGGATCACAGCGTGAGGTCGCAGAGGTGCAAGGAGACTCGCGCACCGTGGCAAAGATCAGGCAGGACCGGCTTCGACATCGCGAAGGCCATAGGCCCCGACCAGCGCCACCTCCCCGTTTTGCACCACCGCAACGGCGAGGCCCGGAATCTTCCCCTCGTCCAGCGCTTCCGTGATGAGAAGTTCGAGCGCCGGAATGAAGGCCGCAATGGATTCGCTGGGCGCGACAGATTGGGATGCCATCGAAAAGAATCCTCGATTGGAGTAAGTAGTGTATCGCCGGCTGGATGCTGCGCGGCATGCCGGGTTGGCGCCGGGCGAGGCCTCTCCCTTTGGTTCCGAAGTTCGCCTGACAGTGTGCCGCAAATGCCTGCGAACTTCGGAACCAAGAGGAAGCGAGCGCAGCGGCACAAAACGACCCGCCAGCATTGGGGGAGGAAGACCATGCGGATGGCCTCGGCAGTGACGGCGCTGTGGCTCGTGGCGGCAAGTGCCATTGCCGCTGTCGCGCAGGATTATCCGAACCGCTTCATCCGCGTGGTCGTGGGGCCAGGCCCCGACATCCCGGCGCGCGTTCTGGGGGCGAAGATGAGCGACGCGCTGGGCCAGCAGGTGGTGATCGAGCCGCGGCCGGGCGCCGGCGGCGTCATCGCGGCGCAGACCATCGCGACGGCGCCGGCCGACGGCTACAGCCTGCTGCTGGCGACCGCGTCGTACACCATCAACACGGCGCTGCAGACGAGCTCCTACGACATCCGCAGGGACTTTGCGCCGGTAGGCCTCGCCACCACGACGCCGTTCGTCCTGGTGGTGCATCCGTCGGTGCCGGCCAGGACGGTTCCGGAGCTGATCGCGCTGGCGCGGTCGCGACCGGGCGCGCTCAACTATGCCTCGTCCGGCATCGGCACGCCGCCGCACCTCGCCGGCGAGCTGTTCAAGGCCATGGCCGGGCTGGACATCGTCCACGTACCGTTCCGCGAAGCCAACTCGGCGCTCAACGCCGTGGTCAGCGGCGCCGTGCCGATGATGTTCTCGATCGCCTCGGCGGCGCAGCCGCAGATCGCGGCGCAGACGGTGCGCGGGCTGGGCGTGACGGCGGCCGGTCCGTCGCGGCTCGTTCCCGACCTGCCGGCGATCGCGCAATCCGGCCTGCCCGGCTTCGAGGTGATCGGCTGGAACGGCTTTGTCGCCCCGGCCGGCACGCCGGCGCCGATCGTTGCCAAGCTCAACGCGGCGCTATGGCGCGGACTCGACGACGCCGACGTGCGCAAGCGCCTGGAGGCGGCGGGCTACGAGCCGGCGGAGCACAGCGGGCCGGATGAGTTCGCCGCCTTCATCCGTGCCGACACGGAAAAATGGATCGGCCTGGTCGAGCAAACCAACATGCGCGCGAAGTGAGCCAGCGCATTTTCCAACTGGTGTGAGGCAGCCACAGCCGTCATTGCCGCGCTTGACCAAGCCCGGGCCCGAACGCGCACCATACTCCGCTGTCATCCCGGCCGAGCGCAGCGAGGGCCGGAATCCATGTCCGGCTGCCGAGCCTTTTTGACTGATGCCGGCGGATATGGATCCCGGGTCTCGCCGCTGGCGCGGCTCGCCCGGGATGACCTCCCAGCGTCACCGGACCAAGCAGCCGGCCAGAAAAAGCTGTGCGCACTGTTTCGCGCGCGCCTCGATCTCGTCGTGGTCGGGCGCGCCACGCTGTCCGAACATCACCGCACGCTGCGGATCCATGCTCATCATGCCGCGCAGCATTCCGGCCGCCACGTCGGGATCATCAAGTTCGATCAATCCGCGGTCGCGCTGGCGACGCAGCCAGGCCGCGATGCCTTCGTTGGCGCGACAGATGGCGCCCTGGTAGAACGCGGTGGCCGCCTCGGGGAACTGGTCGCTTTCACGAATGACGAGGCGGTGCATCGCGATGGTCCGTTGGCTCAATGTCAACGTACCGTAGGCAACAAGCAGGCGCTCGAGCCCCTCCGACAGTGACAGCGCGTCAAGCGCGTCGGCATCGATCTCGAGCATGAATTGCCCGATGCGGTCGGACACCACGCGCGTCAGCAGGTCCGCCTTGGTCGGGATCAGCCGATAGACCGTTTTGGTCGACACGCCCGCCCGTTGCGCCACGTCGGCCATGCAGGTGGCGGCATAGCCCTTCGTCTCGAACTCCGCGGCGGCCGCCTCGATCAGGAGGCGGCGTGTGTCCTCCTCGCACCGCATCGGGGGACGTCCGCGCGGTCTGCGGGTCTGCTCTGCAATTTGTACCATGGCCATTTTCCAAATTCATGTTGACACCGCCAATGTAAGTCCTATTTTGGAAAATATCAAGTTTCCTAAAGCGCGGCGACCGGGCAGGACCCGGGTCCGTGTGGCCAAACAGGAGCCACAACATGAGCGAGCATCCCCGTAAGTTCCTGATCGAAAGCCAGATTCCCGCCTCGACGGGGGCGCTTGGCCTCGCCGGGCAGTTTGCCGGCGAGGTTGGGTCACTTCAGCAGTCGAACCTTCTCCAACCCATGGAGCCAACGGCGGTCCCGGCCGCGGCCGAAATCCTGCCCTATGCGCCCAGGGCCAAGCCGCGTCGGCTGCGCAAGCTGTTCCTGGTCGGAGCGAGTGTCCTGGCCCTGGCGGGCGGAGCGTATTTCGGCTGGGACTATTGGACGGTCGGCCGGTTCCAGGTCTCGACCAATGACGCCTACGTGAAGGCCGACAACACCACCATTGCGCCGAAGGTCTCCGGCTATATCGGCGAGGTGCTGGTCGGCGACAACGAGCAGGTCAGGGCCGGCAAGGTGCTCGCCCGGATCGACGACCGCGATTTCCGCGTGGCGGTCGATCAGGCGAAAGCCGATGTTGACGCCGCGAAAGCGGCGGTCGCCAACAAGCAAGCCATGCTCACGGCCCAGCAATCCGTCATCGACGCCGCGCGGGCCACCATCGCCGTCGACCAGGCCAACCTCACCTTTGCGGAGCAGGACGACAAGCGCTATTCGCAACTCGCCGTGACCGGCTTCGGTAGCATCCAAAATGCGCAGCAGGCCGCTTCGCGGATCGGCGCGGCGCGCGCCGCTCTGGCGCGCGACACCGCTTCGCTGCAGAGCACCATCACGCAGCTCGACGTTCTGAAAGCCGGGCTTGCCCAGGCGCAGGCGACGCTCGCCCGTGACGAAGCGCTGCTGCGGCAGGCCGAGCTCAACCTCTCCTACACGACGATCGTCTCGCCGGTCGATGGCGTGGTCGGCAACCGCACGCTGCGCGTCGGCCAATACGTCCAGGCGGGGACGCAGCTCATGGCCGTCGTACCGACGGCGGCGGCTTACGTCATCGCCAACTACAAGGAGACGCAGCTCACCGACGTCCGCCCGGGCCAGCCGGCCACAATCCAGGTCGACACTTTTCCGGGCGTGACCTTCAAGGGCCACGTGGACAGCATTGCCCCTGCGAGCGGGCAGGAGTTCGCCCTGCTGCCGCCCGACAACGCCACCGGCAACTTCACCAAGGTGGTCCAGCGTATCCCGGTCAAGATCACACTCGATGCCGGCAGCCCGCTTGCCGACGAACTGCGCCCCGGCATGTCCGTCATTCCGTCCATCGACATCAAGCGCCAGGAAATGCGCACCGCCTCGGCCCCGGACCGCAAGGGCTAAAGCCCGCGCGCACGGCATCAGTTTTCAGGAGGCCAGCCATGTCGAACATTGCCCAAGGCGCGGCACTCAGGCTCCCGGACATCGGCGCGCGGCCGGTGGCGCCAGCGGACAAGGCGAGCCTGACGGCATGGATCGCTGTTGTTGCCGGCATGATCGGCGCATTCATGGCGATCCTGAACATCCAGATCACCAACGCCTCGCTGCTCGACATCGAGGGCGGCATCGGCACCGGCGCCGACAACGGCACCTGGATATCGACCTCCTATCTCATCGGCGAGATCGTCGTGATCCCGCTTACCGATTACCTGAGCAAGGTGTTCTCGTTTCGCCGTTACATCATCGCCAACACGATCCTGTTCGCGCTGTTCTCCGTCGCGTGCGCCTTCACCCACGATCTGCCGTCGATGATCGCGATGCGCGGCCTGCAGGGGTTCGCCGGCGGCGTCCTCATTCCAATGGCCTTCACCATGGTGCTGACCAGGCTGCCCAAGGCCCAGCAGCCAGTCGGGCTTGCCATGTTCGCGCTGTCCGTGACCTTCGCACCCGCGATCGGTCCGACCATCGGCGGCTATCTCACCGAGAACTACGGCTGGCAGACGATCTTCTTCGTCAACACGGTTCCGAGCGCCTTGATGGTCGCCGCACTGGCGCTCACGCTCGAGCGCGAGCCCATGAAGCTCTCCCTCCTGCGTGAGGGCGACTGGGCCGGCATCGTCACGATGGCCATCGGCCTGTCGGCGCTGCAGACCGTGCTCGAGGAAGGCAACAAGGACGACTGGTTCGGATCACCCTTCATCTTCCGCCTCGCCATCGTGGCCGTGGTGTTCCTCACGGCCTTTGTGGCGATCGAGCTCTCCGTCGAAAAGCCGCTCGTCCAGCTGCGCCTGCTCAGGCGGCGCAACTATGGTATCGGCGTGCTCGCCAACGTGCTCGTCGGTTTCGCGCTGTTCGGGACCGTGTTCATCCTGCCGCAATATCTCGGCCAGGTGCAGCGCTACAATGCCGAGCAGATCGGCAATGTGCTGGCGTGGACCGGGCTGCCGCAGTTGCTCATCATTCCGCTGCTGCCGCTCCTCATGAAGCGCTTCGACGCACGCTACATCGGCGCGTTCGGGATCGCGCTCTTTGCCGGCAGCAGCTTCATGAATCTCACACTTTCGTTCGACACGGCGGGCGACCAGCTGCTGATCCCGAATATCGTGCGCGCCGTCGGCCAGGCGCTGATACTGACGCCGCTGAGCAGTATCACCACAGCGGGCATCGGCCCGGCCGAAGCCGGCGCAGCCTCCGGTCTCTCCAACATGCTGCGCAATCTCGGCGGCGCCGTCGGCACCGCAATGCTCGCCACCGTGCTGACCAAGCGCGAACAGTTCCACTCGAACATCATCGGCCAGTCGGTGACGCTCTATCGCGACGAGGTGAGGCAGCGCATCGCCGACCTGACAAACTATTTCCTCGCCCACGGCATCTCCGATCCGGCAACCGCAAAGCATCAGGCGATCGTGGCGATCGGCAATGCCGTGAAGCGCCAGGCGCTCATCATGGGCTTCAGCGACACCTTTGCGGTCATCGGCATTGTTCTGGCGATCGCGGCCGTGGCGCTGCTGTTCGCCCGCAAACCCATGCCAGGGTCCGGTGCAGGCGCGCACTAAAGTATTCTCCGCTTGAATTGGCGCACGAGGCGGTGCCACGCGCTCCACCT
>Ga0209466_1000334_pt1 | contig 10416 bp, 12 predicted proteins | sample PanSoiPlo30MoBio_FD_188323 | JGI IMG/M metagenome (GOLD analysis project Ga0209466, IMG submission 188323) | Tropical forest soil microbial communities from Panama analyzed to predict greenhouse gas emissions - Panama Soil Plot 30 MoBio (SPAdes)... | ecosystem: Environmental > Terrestrial > Soil...
GGCGGTAGAGGCAGCGGGGGGACGTCCGGATCAATATGCCGTTCTGACGATCTATATAACAGACCTGCGAGCCTACCTTAACAACAAAGAAGCGTTGGGTGGGATTTATCGTGAAGTGTTCGGCAAATACTTTCCGGCGATCACATTGGTTCAGGTGCGGAGCCTGTACAATCAAGATTGTATGATCGAGATCTCTGGTGTCGCCGTAATTGACTGAACAATCCTTCATTACTCCATTAGTCCGTTCCGATGGCCATTTTACGACATATATTGTCATAAACCTTCGACGATCCTGACAATATTCGCCTAAAAACCGGGCGTCTGAGACTATGAAAATGGGCTAATATAAGGTTTTTCAAGTAGTTGTGAAATTGGCACTAGGATTGCGTGTCGTTGTTACGCATATCGTGATGAGGACGGTGGTAATTTCTATGCGATTTAACCCAGTTCCAGCACTAGATAGAGAGCGTGACCAGGATATTTTCGAAAGCGTTACGGAAGAAGAGATAATCTACCTGTGGCGTTCCATAAAGGGGAAGGGGTTGTCAGAGGATGAAGCTTGGCAGGCGATCGTCACAGGCATCGCACTGGATATGGCGTTCGCGAAGACGAAGACCACGAAACAGCTCGAACACTAATCAGTCACACAGGTACCTGCCCACGATCGTTTCTGCACCTCACCTAAATTTTGATTTAGAGACTTCTACAAGGCGTGTAAACTTATTTCGCGCCGTTGAAGAATTCGCGGGAAGTCAAGTTTGATTTGCCTGTGGATCAGCCACGGCAATCAATTGTGTCAGTGATCGAGTGTGTGCCTCGTGCATACGCTCAAGTTCCCGGAGAAAGGTGGCTACTCCGGGAACCTGCCGGGTAAGAGTAAACTCATATCGAGATAAAAGATCATCCAGCGCTCTCTGGTCTTCCAAGTCTCGAATAAGCCGTTGCCAATGATTTTTGCCTGTGGCGGGGAGTTGCGACTCTTCTCTGATGGATCCGTGAAGATTTTCAATGATTTCTTTCAACCCCTTGCCGCTATTGCGCTCCTCATCAGCAATTTGCCGGAGTCGTTCCGCTACGTGAGGATAGGGTGCGAGTTCAGCATGTGATTCAATTTGTTTTGCTAGTTGCAAAATACGCTGATGAGCCAATTGCAGCACAGCCACCGGCTCTAGGTGTCGCGCCCCATCATCGTCGCTACGCTCCGGTAGAAACAGCGCCTCCAATTTTTTACACCAAACGCCCACTATAAACGACGGACTTTCCCTGACCCGAAACATAGGGTTACCACTTTATCTTGTCAAGGTTGGCTGCGTCTTAAATGTGAGTTGACTGGATAAAAGGAATCTGGTTGAATGAAATCATTCCTTATACAGGAGATCCGGATGTCGCGTATTACCGTTGAAGATTGTTTGAATCAAGTGTCAAGCCGTTTCGAACTTGTGATGCTCGCGTCGAAAAGGGCAAGGCAGCTCTTTAAGGGGGCAAAGCCTCTAGTAGACTCTGATAATCGCGAGGTCGTGGTTGCCCTGCGTGAGATCGCCGCCGCGAAAGTAAAGAGGAAACCGCACGAGTCTTAAGCCAGTTTCTTTCTAGCACTCCTTCTCCCGTAACCTTCCAACTTACTGTTTTTGCTAATGAGTTTTTCAAACGGTTGCTTGAAAAGCTCCCTGCAAACTTGTACTTTTATTGTCTGACAGGCGAAGATCGGCCGTTACTATGTCCGAAGACGAAAAAGCAACGCTCAACGATATTCCCCTTCCTGAGATCGATTTCCCCAAAGAAGTGATCGATAGCGAAGAAGACGCCGGTACGGACAAAGCGCTCGTCACTTTTGATCCCCTGCAACGGTATCTCGCGGAAATTCGCCGGTTTCCCCTAGTTAGCCGAGAGGAGGAGCATCGGCTTGCGGTTGACTATAAAGAGTATGGGAATGTCGAGGCCGCTTATAAGCTGGTTACGGCGAATCTTCGACTGGTTGTCATGATTGCCCGCGAATACCAGAAAGCGTTTAAGAACCTGCTCGACCTAATTCAAGAAGGCAATATGGGTTTGATGGAAGCGGTAAAAAATTTTGATCCCTATCGCGGGGTGCGGTTTCCTTCCTACGCGGTCTGGTGGATCCGCGCTTATATGATCCGCTACATCATGAATGACTGGCGGATGGTGAAAATCGGTACAACGCAGGCACAGCGAAAGCTTTTCTTTAACCTGCAGAAGGAAAAAGAAAAACTGGAAGCAGAGGGCCTAGCTCCCGGTCCAAAACTCCTGGCGCAACGACTGAATGTCAAGGAGGATGAGGTCGTTGAAATGGAACAGCGGCTCGCCAGCCGTGACTTGTCGGTCGATATGCCGATGGGTAATGATGAAGAGGCGACCTTGTTGAATTTTCTGCCGGATCAAAAGGAGTCGCCGGAAGAGCAAATCGCCGAAACCCAATACCAACAACTGCTGCGCGAGAAGATGGAACAGTTCGCATCGGCGCTCAAAGACAAAGAATTAGTCATTTTTAGAGAACGCCTCCTTAACGAAGAGCCCTTGACGCTAAGAGAGATTGGCGAAAAATACGATATCAGCCGCGAAAGGGTGCGGCAAATTGAAGAGCGTGTCAAGCGCAAGCTCAAGACTTTTCTAAGCAAAGAGTTTAAGGATCTAAGAAGCACAACCGCGGGAACCGGTTAGCCTTGCAAACTTTGCCTTGGGTCCACTGCTGACCCGTCATCCACTGTTATCGCGAACGGTCGATCAAGCCGCAACTGTTTTCACGGCTCGCCGACGATGGAAAAGCTCGCATTGAGTTGCGAGTTCTGCCGACTTCTGATAGCAAAAAGAACTGCGTCTGAGGAGGAAAATCTTTGCAGTTTGAAAAAGAGGTGGAGATCCAGGTCCCCAGGGAAAAGGTATGGAACTTTATCTGGGACGTCGATCGCTTTGTCGCTTGTGTTCCGGGGTGCAAGGAAGCGAAAACCATAGAGGCGGGTAAGCTTTATTCCGCAACCATGATCGAGAAGGTGGGGCCCTTTCGCGTCGAGTTTCCAACAACCATTGAAGTTCTTGAACGGGAAGACTTGACGCGCATCAAGGCGCAGGCTTCCGGAGCTGATAACAAGATTGGTAGCCGTATGAAGTTGTCTCTCGACGTTAAGTTACGAGAGCAAGGCGAAAAAACCGTGCTTGGTTTTGTCGCGGGCGTCGACATTTTAGGAAAACTGGCTGCTTTAGGGCATGGGATTATTAAACGCAAAGCCGATCAGGTCTTGGATGAATTTGCCCAGGCCGTCAAGAAACACTTGGAAGGAGATTCTTAGATGCTGCGACCGTTCCGCCTGGAAGAGCCGGAAAGCGTAAAGGAGGTATCCGAGCTGCTCGGACGGTTTGGAGAATCGGCGAAGGTGTACGCTGGGGGGACGGAGCTGCTGTTGGCGATGAAGGAGGGCTTGGTTCACTATGAGCGGTTGATCAACGTCAAAAATGTGAAAGGTCTTAACGAACTCGCTTCAGACAACGGCATGGTGCGCATCGGCGCGCTTTGCACGCATCGTCAACTGGAGACCTCACCCTTACTGCAGCAGAAACTTGCCGCGCTGGTTCGATTGGAACAAAACGTTGCCAATGTTCGGGTTCGCCAGGTTGGAACGCTGGGAGGGAATCTTTGTTTTGCGGAGCCCCACGCCGACCCGGGGATATTGTTACTGGCGCTGGGCGCGACGATGGTTGCGGAGAGAGCCAGTTCGAAACGCGAAATTCCGGCGGAAGAATTTTTTGTCGATGCTTATGAGACGTGCGTGGAACCAGATGAAGTACTGACGGAGATCCGAGTGCCAGTGCCTGCCAGAAATTCCGGTGTCGCGTACCTTAAATTTGGTTATCTGGAAAGACCCAGCGTTGGCGTTGCCGTTGCGTTCCAGGTTCAGGAGAGCGGAAGATCCATCCACGATATAAAGGTCGCCGTCGGTTGTGCAGGTCCAGCGCCGAAACGGGTGCCGGAGGCCGAGGAGCAGCTCAAGGGGAAAAGCCTCGATGAGGCTACGATAAACATTTCGAAAGCCGGCGAGATCGCCGGCCGTGCGGCGCAAGCTATCAGTGATCTCCACGGCTCACAGGAGTACAAGGAACATATCGTTGGCGTGTTGCTCAAGCGCGCGTTTCAAAATGCATTGAGCCAGTACCGAGCGGTGCAAAGTTAGGGAGGATTGATGTCCAAGGTCATGCTAAGACGCGCCGATGCGCAAACAATTCCCCTCTCGTTTACACTTAACGGGCGGTTGCAAGAGCTGGCCGTCGAACCCCACGAGCTATTGCTCGACGTTGTGCGCGAACGTTTGGGCTTGACCGGTGCGAAGCGTTCTTGTGACGTTGAGGTTTGTGGCGCGTGCACGTTGCTGGTGGACGGCAGACCCATAAGTGCTTGTACGACGTTGGCATTCGAGGTAAGGGACCGTTCCGTGTTGACTATCGAAGGATTAGCCGACGATGGTAGGCTCCATCCTTTGCAGGAAGCTTTCATCGAACACGGTGGCTTCCAGTGCGGGTTTTGCACTCCGGGAATGATTCTCGCGGCCAAAGCACTGCTGGACGAGAATCCCAATCCCACGGAAGACGAATTGAAACATTTTATGCACGGCAATATTTGCCGTTGCACGGGTTACAAGAAAATCATCGAGTCGATCATGGCTGCTGCGAAGTTTATGCACGGTTCCCGCGCATAAACGTTCAAATGGTTCCAGTCGTTCAAGACGTTCAAAACGTGGGAACTATGCCCTTCAGCTACGGTTTGAACTTTTTGAACTGCTTGAACGGTTTGAACCCTTAGTCTTCGATCCCGTATTCCTTCCATCTACTCGCAACAAGATCCAAATGCTCTTGCGGCGGCAACGACACCGCCGGATATTGGTGCTTTCTTGTCGCGTCAATGCCGATCCGTGACCCGACATTCCGGCTTGGATCATGCTGCAGGACACCGGCCGGTGCCTGGGAGGGATCGAGCCCGACGGCCTGGACGTCACGTTCTATATAAATATCTTTGTCGGGCCGAACACGCCAACTTAGTGCCCAATCGACCGCAAAGTCATCCCAGACGTCTATATCATCGTCGACCACGACGGTGATCTTGCCAAAGCCGGTGCGGAGCGACCAGGCGCCGTACATGACCTGGCGTACCTGACCGACGAACTGTTTTTTCAGAGAGATAACTAGAAACGCGCCACTACCGCCCGCTTCCTTGAGACGCAGGTCTTTGATCGGGATGTGCAGGGTGTCTCGCAAATGTTTGAACAGCGGCCATTCGCGGCCGATGCCGCGAATACAGCTCGATTCCGACGGCGGCATCTGGCTGATAAAGGCTTGGTAGAGTGGCCTGTTGCGAAACGTCATGCACTTGATATGGAAGAATGGCTCGTTGCCGGCCGGACCCATGTAGCCAGTGTACTCGCCGAAAGGGCCTTCGGGTTCCACGGCGTTGGGTGGAATTTCCCCTTCGAGCACGATCTCGGCGCTAGCGGGTACTTCCAGAGGCACGGTCTCGCAAGGCACTAGATCGACGGGCTCACCGCGTAGCGCACCGGCCACGGCGAATTCATCCAGCGCCTCCGACATCTTTGATACCGACACGTAGCCGATGGAGGGATCGGCGCCGATCACCACGGCCATCGGCGTGGGCTTGTTCTGCGCGTTGTTCTTGCGAATATGCAGCGCCGCGTCTTGGCGAATTCCTATCAACAGGCCGGTCTTATTCGGACCTTTGACCTGCATGCGGTAGGTGCCAACGTTCCGCACGCCGGTTTCGGGGTCTTTGGTGATGAGATAGGGTGAAGTGAAAAACGGGGCGGGATCTTCACCTACCGTCCAGGTCGGAACCGGCAGTTTGGTAATATCGACATCCTTACCGTGTAGAATGTTTTCCTTGCAAGGGGCTTCCTTTACCATCCGCGGGGGAATGGGATTGCCCAACGCGTAGTCCCACTTGCGGTTGATGCCTTCGACCGTTTCCGTTTGCAGGCCCAGAGCATAAATTTCGCGTGAGGCTCCGAGCACACCGGCGACCACGGGGATATTGAATCCCTTGACGTTTTCAAACACCACTGCGGGACGCTTTGCCGGTGCAATTTTCTTGAATAGCTGGCGACAGACTGCGGCGATTTCCCAATCCTTGTCGACTGTCTTGGTTATGCGCTTGAGCTTTCCGTGTTTCTCGAGGGTGGCGATATAATCCCGCAGATCGCGATAAGCCATGAGTCCTCCCAGGTTCTTAAAGGGCACCAAAAGGTTGGCGTATACTAATCATAAATCGTTTACATATCAACAATCACGATTGAAATTATCTCAATATTCATCGGATTAGTAGTCCGATGGAACGTTGACTCCTGGGAGAAACTAAACCAACGATCAAAAAAGAAATAGCAGGGAGGGAATTAATGGTTGTGAATGCAGCGTGAGAATTACTAGGCGCGGATTTCAGCGCGCATGAAAATGATATAGGAGATGCCGAAGCAGATTGCCACCAATCCGAACAGGGTCGTGATGTGAGGCCAGATAAGATTAAGGCTCTGACCAAGCTCCAGCGGCGTCGGCAAGATGCCCTCAGCCTGGCTTTGCAAGGCTAAACCGAAAACCCGGGCCGCCGGATTTAGCAGGATGCTGACGCTTTCAGAAAAAAGCGTACTCGGAGAAATTCGGCTCACGATATTCTCGACATCGGCTCTCCTGGCCAGTTGTTCCGGCGTCGTCGGGTCGGGTACGACAATCCCAGCAACGCCCTGACTGATGATGACGACGAAGAGTGTCATGAAAAGCCATACTGCCATCGAAGCGAGGGCCGCGGTCACGGTCTTCTGGAAAAGTAAAGAGAAAAGCATCGCTAGGGCCAGCCAAAAACCGACGTAGAAGATACCCACCGCAGTGAAAATAAGCATGCGCCAGAGCTCTTCAGCGTTGGGTGGAAATCCAAGCAATGTTATCCCCAAGCCGATCACGAGCAGGAGAATCGAACCCCAGAGGATGGCTACGGTTGTCAAACCGGCAAAAAATTTGCCGTTGATCAAGCTGTCGCGATAAATAGGCTGCGACAGCACACGACTCAAAGTTCCCCGCGCATATTCGCCGCTGATCGAATCAAAGCCCAAGGTGATGCCGACGAGCGGGCCGAAGAACCCTAAAAAAGTCGCCAGAGAGAACACCGTACCGGTGCCTGATGTGAGCAAGAACAGAAAGGCATATTGCGTTGGGGCGCTTTCGGTGTCTTGCCGAATGGCTTGGCCAGAAGCGTAGGTGGCCCACAGGCCGATCAAAACGATGAGCGCGAGAAGTATCATGAAACGGCGGCTGCTGAAGTGATCGGCTAGTTCTTTCCAGAAAACGACGTTCATTTTATGCCTCGCGGAAATATTTGAGATAGATTTCTTCTAGAGTCGGATCTTCAGAACGAAGCTGCAACAGAGGCAGATTCTTTCGCGCGAGCAATGATGCGAGCTCGGGACGCACATCTCTGGTGCAACGGAGAAAAAAGCCCTGACCGCGCTTCTCAATTTCATCGATTCCGTTAATAGCACGCAAGTCACTTTCAAGACTGTTGGCCCCCGCGCCCACCTCCAGTAGAAAATTCCACTGCCGTTCTTTGAGAATGGCTCGCCCTAACTCGTCCATCCGCCCCTGAACGATGAGCCGTCCTTTGACAATGATGCCGACGCGGCTGCAAATCTCTTGTACTTGCTGGAGCTGGTGGGAGGAGAGCATCACGGTCAGGTTTCGTTCCCGATTGAGATCCTTGATCAACTCCAAAATTCGAATCGCACCGTCCGGATCGATGCCCAGGGTAGGTTCATCGAGGATGACGGCTCTGGGCTTTTTCACCAAGACTTCGGCGATGCCTAAGCGCTGCTTCATACCGCGGGAGAATTCCCGAACCAGTCGCCGACCATCTTCGCTCAAGCCGACTTGGTCCAGGACCTCTGAAGTCCGGCGCCGAGCTTCGTCGTCTGGGATTCGGTTCAGCCGCGCCATGTAGAGCAGATTTTCGTCGGCGCTCATGTCCTCGTAGAAGCCGGGGTTTTCTGGCAGGTAGCCGACCCGGCGCTTTACTTCGAGAGATTCGTGCGTCGGATCGAAACCGCAAACAGAGGCGCGTCCGGATGTGGCCTCCGTGAGTCCGAGCAGCATCAAGATCGTGGTTGTTTTCCCCGCGCCGTTGGGCCCAAGAAAACCGAATATTTCGCCCTCGTTGATGGTCAGATTGAGCGCGTTGACCGCGAGCTTGTCGTGGTAGCGCTTCGTAAGGTTTTGGGTCTCGACAACGGTGCTCATCGGCGTCCTAGACGGAAAAATACCACGGCGAGTCCCAAGACCACCAGAGCCACGATGCCGAATCCGACCCAGCCCCATATGGTCGGTGTCGAAACCGTCACCCTAAACTCTACCGACTTGTTTACTTCGGGAGCATTGGCTGTCAGGGTTAACAAATAATCGCCCGCGATGGTTCGATCCGGCGCCAGAATTTCCATCTTGATCTCCCGTACCTCGCCGGCGTTGAGTGCGTCGATTTTATCTGGCCTAAACTCGACTGTCCATTTATCGTTAGGCTTCTTGCTAATGAAGGAGAGATTACGTATGGGAGCAGTCCCTGCGTTGCCGACCAGGAAATCGACCGGTGTTTTCCTACCGGCGGTCAGCGATGTGTTGAGAGTTCCCGCAGCGGAGCCCATCTTGAGGTCCTGGGTTCCCTTTACGCTAACTTTCACGTTGGCGGCTGCTTCAAAGGCTCCAGCACGGGCGCGGATCGTTACTGGACTTTCCGCGGCTTCGGCTCGAGCGGGTGTGTCGATTTCGACGCTTAAGGTTTCGGAGCCGTTTTCCTTGAGTTGTATGGAGGAGATTTGAGTGTCGCCAAACTGTGGCTTGAACCGCACCGTCCAACCTTGGGGCGCCTGCGCCACCAAAGAAACTGTCATAGGCTTAGGGGTTTCGTTCTTAAGATCTACTGTGAACTTGAGTGTTTGCCCCGACGCGGTGGTGAGCACGGGGTATTGGCTCGTAAGCTTCAAACCACCCGTTTCGACTTTCTTCGATGTCACACGGAAATTGACCGTCTCGGCATATTGAGTGGTTCCCGCCGTATCCTTGGCGGTGACTTTGACGGGGTAGGTTCCGGGCTTAGTCGCCTCAGGGACTTTCGCTTTGAATTCGACGGTCGTTGATTTGGTTGAGGATTGGTCGCCTCCGGCCCCTGCTACTGTAACCGAACGAATCGGATAGCTCGGATATCGAGAATTAAAGTTCACATCCCAACCCTTCGGCACACCATCAATGCTAAGGCTGACTTCAACCGGATCCTTCGTTCGGTTCACGACCTCAGCATCCATCGTGACTTCTTGGCCCTGTCCGACAGTTAGATCTTTGAACGGCAAAATTAAGTTGAAGGTTTCTTTCGATTGAGCAGTACTCTGTTCGGTTTTTTCGGCAGCAAATGCCAAGGAACCCGTAGCGACCGATAAAATAAGCAAGTACGCGAAAACATGGTGTGGCGTTCGCGGGCGCACTCGTTCAGCCCCAATCCTCATAGGAATCCCCCTCCAGGGTGAATTTTATAGAAGACAGTAACTATAATAAATCGGATAAATATCCATAATAAATTGTAGGGTCAAGCCCCATTAGATTAGATTTTGATTAGAAGAAGATTTAAACGCAGGTCGGAGACTTGATCCGTCAGCCAAGGGTTGGTTATGCCGTCGAGTTGTTGTACTGATTCGAAACAAGGCAGCAAGCACGTCTCAACGCATATTTATTATTGCGCATCCAGATAGAGCAGGGCAGCTTTCGCGTCAAGCGCTGAAGAGTTCTACTTTGGAAAAGGTCGGACTAGAACTCACATAAGCAAATTTGAAAGTAAGAGACTGCGACGATGGACGAACGAAATTTTTCCGCCAAATCTAGGGTTAGCTTCGGTGTTAGAGTACCTAACTCCGGTCCTTTGGCATCACCGGACTCGATCGTGCAAGTTGGTCGAGAAGCCGAGTCGCTTGGTTACGATTCCATTTGGGTTCACGACCACCTCACCTGTGGAGATGGTTATGTGAGATGATGTGAGGTGACGTAAGGTGAGAATTTCAAGGGGTTTTCTCATTTCTTTACCTGGCTTCATCTGGCGTTAGCTGGCGTGGTGGAGACATCCAGGATGCTTGCCGATAGGTTGTGGACGGAGTTGGTTTCCTCTCCGGTGAAATGCGCGTAGGTCTTCATGGTGATGGCGGAGTTTTTGTGGCCGAGCAGGTGGCTTACTTCCGGAATCGACACCCGGTCCGCCAGTAGGAGACTTGCGAACGTGTGCCTGAGGCAGTGCGGCGTGATGCGCTTCTCGATCTTCAACTGTTTTAGTATCCTTCGAATCAGCTCGGACACCGTGCGCCGTCGGACCGGCGTCAGTAGGTC
>Ga0209466_1000337_pt1 | contig 10364 bp, 8 predicted proteins | sample PanSoiPlo30MoBio_FD_188323 | JGI IMG/M metagenome (GOLD analysis project Ga0209466, IMG submission 188323) | Tropical forest soil microbial communities from Panama analyzed to predict greenhouse gas emissions - Panama Soil Plot 30 MoBio (SPAdes)... | ecosystem: Environmental > Terrestrial > Soil...
GCAGCAGCAGCACATGCAGCAGCAGGACGGGCGCGAGACCGTCCAGATAGCCGTAGGCAATGAAAGCCATATTGCTGGCGATCGCGACCCAACGCAGTGCGCTCATCGATCGCATGCAGAATGTGGCAAGCACAAGGCCAGCGGCGGCAAAGCCTACTCCGTCGATGGCCGACACGTCGCTCATCCGATTTTTCCTTCTTGCTGCGCTGAACTGTGCGAGACGCATTGGCGTGTTCATGCTCTCGCCCGCACCAGTCGCGCTGGGCTCAATTTCTAGGCGATCTCGGGGCGCGCGCGCTTGGACTGGCGCGACAATTGGTCAGGACTGGAGCGTCCAGCTACGGCGTGCATTCATCGTGTACTCATGGCGTGTATTCATGGCGCGTATTCATAATGTGCGCGACCATCCAAGCGGGACGCGCGGAGCATAGCTGTTGTCCGTGACCTGCGCTGTTCCCTAGGGAACATTGCCGCCGAGAGGGCCCGTCAGTCACGCCCCGCGTCGGGCACATATTCGATTACGCGAGCGGACGGCGAACCCCAATTTCGCTGCGCCCACGAGCCATCCTGGCGCAAAAAGCTCCCGGGAACTTTGAACGCTGGCCTCGGTCGAGCGACAAAACTGGATGCGGTTCGTCTGGGCAGCCCGCGCGCAGGTCGTGCACATCGAGCTGGGGCCTGGCCATGAGCGTTTCGAGTGGCGTCGCGACTGTCGGCAACGGCACGGTAGTTCGATTCTCGACCGCGGATTATGCGCCGCACGAGCGCCTTGAGGCGGTGCATGAGATCTTCGGTCGAAACCTGCAGAAGGTGCACGTGGAGCCCCTCGCGGGGGAATCCTTTCATACGGCGGTGACCCTGCGCCGGATGCCGGGCCTGTCTCTGTATACGGCCTCCCGTTCAGCAGCGATCTATCGTCGCTCGCGCGAGCTCATCGAGCACGATGACGTCGTGGTGATCGCCGGGTTCACTTCCAACTACGAGGTCCATCACCTCGGCCGCACGCTCAACATGGGGTGCGGCGAAGCAGTCATCCTGACCGGGGCCGAGCCTGCTTCGTTCGGAGGACCTGCGCAGAATTGCGTCAACCTGCTGCGCGTGCCCGTGCGTCTGCTCTCGCCCTTTGTTGCCGACCTCGAAGCCACGTACGGCCGGACAATTCCCGCAAACAGTTCCGCGCTGCAGCTTCTGGTCGCCTACATCGGCATCCTCGAGAAAATGGATGCTGTTGCCGCACACGACCTGGAACGGCCGATGGTCACGCATATCCACGATCTCATGGCCCTCGCCATCGGGGCAACGCGGGACGCGACAGAGATCGCCAAGAGCAGGGGTGCGCGGGCGGCGCGGTTGCGCGTCCTCAAGGAGGACATCGCAAACTGCCTCGACCAGCCCGACCTGTCAGTGGCGACGATCGCCGCGCAGCATCGGGTCAAGCCGCGGTGGATCCAGCGACTGTTCGAAAGCGAGGGCACGACCTTCACCGAGTATGTCCTCGCGCAGCGCCTTGTCCGCGCGCACCGGCTGCTGACGGACGCACGCTATGCCGGCGAGAAGATCAGCGCCATTGCGCTTGATGCCGGGTTCGGGGATGTGTCCTACTTCAACCGCGTGTTTCGCCGACGCTATGGCGTGGCGCCGTCGGAATTGCGTGTCGGAGCAAGGTCCGGGAACTGACCGGCGGCGAATCCCCGGCTCGCGGCCCATTGCGCCACAACATTCATCGAAAGCGAGATCGAACGTTGGAGGCCGGTGGTTGAAGCTGCCGGTGTGTCAATTCAATGAGCGTCCGTGACCGCCAACGCCGCCCGCGCGCCTCCGCATGCTTGGAGCATGATCTTTCCCGAAAACCGTATCCACTTTTCGGGATCATCCTCTACTCCGCCCGGAGCCCCGCCTCCTTGATCACTTTGGACCATTTCGCCATCTCGGCGCGAAAGAAGTGCGTGCACTCCTCAGGCGTATTGACGACGGCCTCGAAGCCGAGCGCGTCGAGGCGCTCCTTGACGTCGGCCATCCCGACGCTTGCGACAATCATGCGATGAAGCTGGGCGATGATCTCCTTCGGCGTGCCTGCTGGCACCACCACAGCGGCCCAGCTCGTACCCTCAACGTCCGGATAGCCGGCCTCTGCCATGGTCGGCGTTTCGGGCAAGGCCCTGCTGCGCGCTTTCGACGTGACCGCCAGCGCCCGCAGCTTGCCGTCTTTGACAAGCGGCACGGCCGGCGTGATCGCGCCAAAGGACAACGGCGTGTGACCCGCAGCCGTCGCGCCGATCGCCGGGCCGCCGCCATTGAACGGCACGTGCACGAGATCGGGCGCCAGCGAGAGCCGGAAAAGCTCGCCCACGAGCTGGGGCGGCGTACCCACGCCGGGCGACGCAAAGCTGTATTTGCCGGGATTGGCTTTGATCAGCGCCAGCAGTTCCTTCACGCTGTGCGCCGGCACCGATGGATGGGCCGTCAGTACGACCGGCTGGACGGCACCAAGCGTGACCGCCTCGAAGTCGCGCATCGGATCGTAGGGAACGTAGGCGTAGAGGAACGGATTGTTGACATGGCCTCCGCCGGTCACGAGCATGGTGTGACCGTCGGGCGCTGCCTGTGCCGCGCGTCCGCTTCCCACATTGCCGCCGGCCCCGACAACGTTCTCGATGTAAAACTGCTTGCCTGTCTGCTCGGACATCTTTTGCGCGATCAGCCGCGCGAACACGTCGGTCGGACCGCCCGGCGCGAACGGAACGATCACACGCACCGGCCGTGCTGGATAGGCTTGCGCGCGGGCGACGCGCGACGACGCCGGAAGCGCAAGCACACCGGTGACGAGATGCAGAAACCGCCGACGGGAGCATTCCATGCGTTCCCTCCCCGGAGCAGGCAGCCGCGCACAGACTGCTACAAATGCGGGCTCCGCGCCACCCGTGGCAACCGGTGGCGCGTGTGTGGCGAAGCGGTCATCCTGACCGGGGCCGAGCCGCCGGTCGCTGTTCGCCCTTGATCTGGGTACGGTGCATGACCCGGCGCGAATTTGGATCGAACGCGTCGCGTCGATGCATAGTGCAGCGATTGTCCCAAAGGACAAGATCGCCGACGCGCCAGACGTGCTCCCAAGTGAATTCCGGCCGATCGACGAAGCTCCACAGTTCGTCGAGCAGCGCTTCGGAATCTGTCAGCTCGAGCCCGACCAGATAGGCGTTGCGCCGACGGCCGAGATACAGCATCAGCCGACCCGTGTCAGGGTGCTCGCACACCAGTGGATGCACCGCGCCCGGCGAGGTCAACGGATCGTCGGTAGCCGTCACACCTTGCCGCACGTAGCCGCCGCTGTTGTAGGTCCCATCGTGCTTGATCTTGAGAGCCGCGATGGCGTCCTTGAGACCTGCCGGCAGCGCGTCGTAGACGGCGTACATGCTGCAAAAGGACGTATTTCCGCCAGAGGGCGGCACTTCGAGCGAGTACAGCATGCTCGCCTTGGGCGGAACGTCGAGATAGGACATGTCGGTGTGCCACACGGCCTCGCCATCGCCGAGGCTGCCGATCGCTTCACCGTTCACCTTGACGTTGGAGACGACGTAGATTTCCGGCAAGCCCTCGACGAAACGGCGGCCGTTCTCCTGGATCGGCGCCCAGTCCAGATCACCGAAGCGACGGCTGAATGCGATCAGATCCTGGTCGCTCAGCATCTGCCCACGGACGAGCACGACGGAATATTCGTGCCATGCCCGTGTGAGCGCCTCGAACCCCGCGCCGTCGATGTCTCTGAGGTCGACGCCTCTGATCTCCGCCGCAAGCGCCGCGCCCGTCGGAACCACTTCCAGCGTGCCGGCGGCGGCATGACGTGGGGGCGTCGTCTGTGCGCTCATCGTCATCGTTTCCTCCAGCCTTCGACCTGGTCCCGGCAAGCACGCGGCCGGCCGGGCATCGACCTCATTATCGCGGCCTGATACTGGACGCCCGGATCACCTTGCCCCATTTCTCGAATTCGGCCTTGGCAAGGTCCGCAAATTCCTCCGGCGTGCTCCCGACCGGATCGAATCCGAGCACCGCAAGACGCTCCTTCATGTCAGGCGATGCGACGATCTGCACGATCTCGCGGCGAAGAAAAGCGATGATCTCTTTCGGCGTTCCAGCCGGGACGACGATTCCCTGCCAGTTATCGCCCACAACGGCCGGATAGCCGGCCTCCGCCGTCGTCGGCACGTCCGGCAGCGCCGGCGTACGTGCCTTGCTCGTTACCGCGAGGCCTCGCAGTTTGCCTTCGATCACCTGCTCCGCGGCGGGCGACGGCGAAGCGAAACAGATCGGGGTATGGCCCGCGACCGTTGAGCCGACGGCCAATCCCGCGCTGTTGAACGGCACGTGCACGAGATCGAGACCAAGCGAAAGGCGGAACATCTCGCCTACGAGATGCCCCGGCGTTCCGGTCCCCGGCGACGCGTAGCTGTACTTGCCGGGACTCGCCCCGATCAGCGCGACGAGCTCCTTGACAGTGTGCGCCGGCACCGACGGGTGCACCGCAATCACCAAGGTGGTGGCGACCGCGAGCGTAACCAGGTCGAACGACTTTCCCATTTCGTACGGAACGGCCGGATAGAGTGTCGGATTGATCACGTAGCTCGGATTGATCATGAGCAGCGTGTAGCCGTCCGCTGGCAGCTTTGCCACGCGGCCCATGGCGATGTTGCCGCCGCCGCCGCCCATGTTCTCGACGTAAAAGTGTCTGCCCACGCGCTCCGACAGCTTTTGCGCGATGAGCCGGGTGATCACATCGGTCGGACCGGCCGGCGCGTAGGGAACGACCACTCGCACCGGCCGGTCGGGATAGGTTTGGCCCCGGGCGACATGTGCGAGACTCGAGAGCGCAGCAGCCGCCGCGAGCTCAAGAAATCGACGGCGTGCAAATGCCATGGTCTTTCCTCTCGGAAATTCCAACGACGTGTCGATTTTCTTGCTTCTTGAGACAGGGCTCGGAAATTAGAGCCGTCCTGCACTGTCTGAAACGTACAACTTTCCTGGCCTTCGCGCCAGGGTATCGCCGCCTTGGTACGGCGCAAGACACGAGCGCATGGGCGCGCCTTTGCGCGCCCTAACCCCCGCGTTCGAGCGGGCTCTGTTCAAGCCGGCTGCTTCAAGGCAGCGGCGTCGACCGGCATCTTCCGCAAGCGTTTGCCGGTTGCGGCAAAGATCGCATTTGCCACCGCGGGAACGATGGCGGACGTGCCGGCCTCGCCCATGCCGCCCGGCGGCTCGGAATTTTGCACGATGTGGACCTCGACAACCGGCGCCTCGTTCATGCGCAGGATCTGGTAGCTGTCGAAGTTGGCCTGCTCGACCCGGCCGTCCTTCAGCGTGATCTTGCCATACAGCGCCGCCGTGATCCCGAATATGGCCGCACTCTGGATCTGCGCGTGCACGGTGTCGGGATTGACGACGGTGCCGCAATCGACCGCGCAGACGACGCGACGAACGCGAACCGTGCCATCCTTCGCCACTTCGACTTCGGCGACGTGCGCCATGTAGGTCGCGAAGACGTGCTGGAGGGAGACTCCGCGCCCGGCCCGCTCAGGCAACGGCCGTCCCCAGCCGGCCTTTTCCGCCGCGAGCGCAAGCACGGCCTTGGCGCGCGGCGTCTTGTCGAGGAGCGCGAGCCGATAGGCGACCGGATCCTGCTTCGCCGCCGCCGCCAGTTCGTCGATGAAGCTCTCGGTCACGAAGACATTGTGTGATGGCCCGACGCTGCGCCAGAACGCAGTCGGAATACCCGGAGGCTCCACCCGCACGTATTCGACGTGCATATTCGGGAGGTCGTAGACGAGGTCGATGGCGCCTTCGGTGCTGTCGGGATCGAGGCCGTCCTTGAACCCGGGCGGCAGCCATCGCGCGATGACCGAGGATCCCGCAAAGCGATTGCTCCAGGCGACCGGCGTGCCTTTCGCATCGAGGCCGGCGGACAACCGGTCGAACCAATAAGGCCGATACATGTCGTGTTGGATGTCTTCCTCGCGCGTCCATACGACTTTGACGGGACCGTCGACCTGCTTGGCGATCTCGACGGCGCGAAAGACACCATCGGCTTCCAGCCGGCGGCCGAACCCGCCGCCGATCAGATGATTGTGCACGACCACCTTGTCCAACGGCAGGCCGGCGGCCTTGGCTGCGAACGCCTGCGCGCGCGCGACAGCCTGGCTGCCGACCCAGACTTCGCATCCGTCCGGGCGGACGTGAACCGTGCAGTTCATCGGCTCCATGGTCGCGTGGGCGAGGAACGGAACGTGATAGGTCGCCTCGACCCTGGTGGCGGCGCTCGCCATCGCCTTGTCGACATCGCCGATGTTCTGCGCAACGGCGCCCGGCTTGAGAGTCGCCTGTTCCAGCTCAGCCGCGATCGCGCCGGTCTCGAGCTTTGCATGCGGACCGTCGTCCCATTCGATCACCAGGGCCGCGAGCCCTTTCTTCGCCGCCCCCATGTGATCGGCGACGACTGCGACGGCATCGTCGAGCCGCACGATCTGGCGCACGCCTTTGACAGCCTTGGCGGCGGCATCGTCCACGCTCTTCACGCGGCCGCCGAACACTGGCGATTGCACAAGCGTCGCAATCTTGACGCCGGGCGGCCGAACGTCGATGCCGTAAACGGCCGTTCCATTGACCTTCGCGGGCGTGTCGAGCCGCTTGGCCGGGGTGCCGATCAGCTTGAAATCCTGCGGTTGCTTGAGCGCGACATTTGCCGGGACGGGCATCCCGGCCGCATCGGCGGTGAGTTCGCCATACGCGATGCGTCTGCCGGTCGGCGCGTGAACGACGTCGCCGTGTTCCGCGCGGCAGGCTGCCGGATCGACATTCCAGCGTTTCGCCGCCGCCGCCACGAGCATGGTCCTGGCCACCGCACCGGCCTGGCGCAGCGGCTGCCACGCCGCGCGCACCGCGTTCGAGTTGCCGGTCGCCTGCACCCCAAGCAACGGGTTGGCGTAGAGCTTTTCGTTGGGCGGCGCGTGCTCGAGCTGCACCTGCTTGAGGTCCACCTCCAGCTCTTCGGCGATCAGCATCGGGATCGACGTGTAGGTGCCCTGCCCCATTTCGACATAAGGCATGGTCAGGACGATCTGGCCGTCACGTCCGATGCGGACGAAGGCGTTGGGCGTAAAAGCCTCGCCGGTGGCCGCTGCGGCTTCGCCGGTCGCAAGCGGCAGGCTGAGACTGAGCATCAGGCCTCCGCCCGCGGCGGCTCCGGCCCGCAGCAAGCTGCGGCGGGAGAGGGCGGTTGCCGATGGCTGTTCATGCCGACCGGAAGCCTGGGACGCTTGGTGATCCGTGATCATGGTTGCCTCCCTCTCAGCTCGCTGCCTGCTTGATCGCGTCGCGAATGCGCGCGTAGGTCCCGCAGCGGCAGATGTTCCCGGCCATTGCGTCCTCGATGTCGGCATCGGTCGGCTGCGGCTTGCTGGCAAGGAGTGCCGCCGCGGACATGATCTGGCCCGACTGGCAGTAGCCGCATTGCGGCACCTCGCGCTCGACCCAGGCCTTCTGGATCCTGGCGCCCGCCGCTGTCGTGCCGATCGCCTCGATGGTGGTGATCTCGGAGCTGCCGATGCTGTCGATCGGGGTGATGCAGGAACGCGTCGGCTCGCCGCCGACATGCACCGTGCAGGCGCCGCACAGCGCCATGCCGCAGCCGAATTTCGTGCCGGTCATGCCGAGCACGTCGCGCAACACCCAGAGGAGCGGCGTGTCGCCGTCGACATCGACGCTGTGCGTGCTGCCGTTGACTTTGATGGTGAATGTCATGGCCTGCTCTCCTTTTCAACTCGTTAAAAGCACTGCATTCTTCCTGATGCGAAAGCACATGAACGCCGCGCCTGACAGCGCCACCGGGAAGAGCCAAGCCCAATCTCCCAGCACGGACACGGCGTAGGCAGCCACAATGCAGCCCGACAAAAAGCCGAGGAGGAGATGCAAAGATCTCTTCAAGCGGCCGGCATCGACGGGCAACAAGGGCCGACGTTTTGACAGCGAGTCCATCAGCGCCAAAACGGTATTGGTCAAATTGCCCGTCATGACGGCCGTCGAGACTACATGCGGCATGGCCAAACGAAGCAATGCATACTGGCACGCCATCGCTGAGACCGCGATCATGACCTCAATACCGGCCATTAATCCGTGCGGAGTAGCAGACGGCCTGGTGATGATGCTCAAAACCAGCACTGCAGCGAGGAGGACAAATTGAACCAAAAGCAACGGCCGAATCAACATCGGCCCTTGTCGGTGCGAAGCTTGGGCGATCAGCCAGACGCCCGCCAAAGCCAACATGAAGACAGGAATGGCTAGCGCCTGCGCCAGGTGGAGCGGCCCGCCGCGCACCGCGTCAGCAGCGGCCACCACAAGGTTGCCGGTAACGTGCGCGGTAAAAATATGACCGAGGGTAAAGAAGCCGGTGAGGTCCACCATTCCGGCGACGACGCTGAGCAGCGGCGGCAACCGCGCCTCCAAGCGCGACAGCTGCTCCGCCTCATTTGCCGGACGAGCCCAGCTTCGGAGCGTGGAGCTTTTAGCGAACGCTGACATGCTCAGCCGTTTCCATGATTCCTGCTTGTGCCGGTCGGTTGGCGAAATGGTCGATGATCAGCTTCGGAAAGATGAGGCCCAAGCTCATCGCCAGAATCGTAATCGAGGCGGTCATTCCGTCAGAGATTGTTGCCGATATCAGCGATAACGTCGGTGGCGCGTTGGCGATCTCGACGAGCCCGCTTGCCATCCTGAAAAGATAGACGCCCGGTATCATCGATACGACGGAGGCGAAGCCGATGGCCGCGAACGGCATATGCGAGCGGCGCGACACCGGGGTAAGTATCAGCCCGGCGATGATGCAAGCAACCAACGCGCCAGTGGCGACGCCGAAGCCGAACACACTGAGTGCAACCCACCGCAGCGCATGGGCGAGCATGCCCACCGCCACCGGCCACGGCAGCATATTCAATGGCGTCGAGAAGAAGATACTGTAGCAAGCGACCGCGACGCCGGCAGCAATCACGTCCTGCCACAATGGGACAGTTCGCCCCGGAGGATCGACCGGCAGGGAGACACCAAGCAACGCCAGGCCCAGCAGCAGTCCGGTCGCGATCGCGACGACGATCAGGCTGGAATAGGCCAGCCGGTCGAGACCGAGATGGATACGGCCGCTGATCAGGTCTAAGGCGCTGTTGAGGAAATGCGGTCCCGGGACCAGCACCATGCACGGGCAGACCGCGACAAGGCGCAATGACGAGCTCAGATCGTAACGGACCGCCAGGGCGCCGATAACACCAGCGAGGATCGCAGCGCAGAACGGCTGGATGAAGTCGTTTGCACTCAACTGGGCGATCGCGCGTCGTAAAATGGCGCCAGCGCCGGCGCTCACGAATATCAGCACCATGGGCAGGAAATGCTCGACCCCGAAGATCACAGATAGGGCTACGGCGCCCGCCCCCGCCGCGAGCGCGAACAGCCAGGTTGGCGCCGGCGGCGCCTGCGAGATCACGCCGATCGCCTTCATTGCGGCATCCGCCGACATCCGCCCGGATTCGACATCTTCGATCGTTCGCATCGTCGAGACGACGCGATCCATGTCTACGCCGGCAGGATCGGCCGCCACTTGCGTCATAACAGCATGGTCCTTGCTGTCGGGTGCAAGGTGCAACTCGCCCCAGCGCGCAGTGACATTCCCGCCCACGCCCACCGCGCGAGCGAGACGCCCTGCCGCGGCCAGCGTGTCGTCGGTAGCCTGTCCGTTGACGAATAGTGTCCGCGCGAAGGTGAGGACGAGATTGCCACGTTCATCGGACGTCATGGGCAGCTTCTCCCAACGCGTTTGAGCGCCTGTGCTGCGCGCGGAGCCGGTCGCGCGAGTCGCGCCGGCTCCGAGCGGCAAGCGCCGATGCTCAGGCCGCTTGTGCGGCCCCCGGTGCGGCTGCGACGTAGGGCTTCACCATTTTCCTGGGATCGACGACGCGATCGAACTCGGCCTCGGTGACAAACCCCAATTTCAAAGCAGCTGCCTTCAAGGTAAGATCGTTGTCCATGGCGTAGTGGGCGATCTTCGACGCCTTGTCGTAGCCGATGACGGGCGAGAGCGCTGTCACCAGCATCAGCGAACGTTCGACATATTCGTTGATCTTCTTCAGGTTGGGCTTGGTGCCCTCGACCAGGAACTTGCGGAAGTTAGTGCAGCCATCGGTCATGATGGTGATAGAATGGGTGATATTGAAGATCATCAACGGCTTATAAACGTTCATTTCGAGATAGCCGCTCGCACCGCCGAAACCCACCGCAACGTCATTGGCCATGACCTGCACAGCAATCATAGTGAGAGCTTCACACTGGGTCGGGTT
>Ga0209466_1000338_pt1 | contig 10348 bp, 8 predicted proteins | sample PanSoiPlo30MoBio_FD_188323 | JGI IMG/M metagenome (GOLD analysis project Ga0209466, IMG submission 188323) | Tropical forest soil microbial communities from Panama analyzed to predict greenhouse gas emissions - Panama Soil Plot 30 MoBio (SPAdes)... | ecosystem: Environmental > Terrestrial > Soil...
CCGCGGTCGCGCGCGGCGACCTGTCGCGCAAGATCACGGTGGACGTGAAGGGCGAAATTCTCGAGCTCAAGAACACCATCAATACCATGGTGGACCAGCTCAACGCCTTCGCCTCGGAAGTGACGCGCGTGGCGCGCGAGGTGGGCACCGAAGGCAAGCTCGGCGGCCAGGCGCAGGTGCCCGGTGTCGCCGGCACCTGGAAGGACCTGACCGACACCGTGAACGTCATGGCCGCCAACCTCACCGAGCAGGTGCGCGGCATCGTCAAGGTGGTGACCGCGGTCGCCAACGGCGACCTCAAGCAGAATCTCACGGTGAAGTCGAAGGGCGAGGTCGCGGCGCTCGCCGAGACCATCAACAACATGACCGACACGCTCGCCATCTTCGCCGAGCAGGTGACGACGGTGGCGCGCGAAGTGGGCGTGGAAGGCCGCCTCGGCGGCCAGGCGGCCGTGCCCGGCGCCGCCGGCACGTGGAAGGATCTGACCGGCAACGTCAACCTGCTGGCCGCCAATCTGACCACGCAGGTGCGCGCCATCGCCGAGGTGGCGACCGCCGTGACCAAGGGCGACCTCACGCGTTCGATTCAGGTGGATGCGCGCGGCGAGGTGGCGGAGCTCAAGGACAACATCAACACGATGATCGACAACCTGCGGCTCACCACCGACCGCAACACCGAGCAGGACTGGCTCAAGACCAACCTGGCCAGGTTCACCAACATGCTGCAGGGCCAGCGGGATCTCGCCACTGTCGGCCGCCTGCTGCTGACCGAGCTCACCCCGCTGGTCAACGCCCAGCAGGGCGTCATCTACCAGATGGAAGACGAGGAGATGACGCGCCTGAGGCTGCTGTCGTCCTACGCGGACGACGCGACCAACGGCCACAAGGCCAGCATCAGGCTGGGCGAGGGGCTGGTCGGCCAGTGCGCCACCGACAAGCGCCGCATGCTGATCACCGAAATGCCGCAGACCGCGGTGCCGATCGGCTCGGCCCTGTTCAAGGCGCTGCCGTGCAATATCGTGGTCCTCCCGATCCTGTTCGAGGGTCAGGTCAAGGCGGTGATCGAGCTCGCCTCCATCACCAGCTTCACCGACCTGCAGATGGCCTTCCTCGAGCAGCTCACCACCGGCATCGGCATCGTGCTCAACTCGATCGAAGCCACCATGCAGACCGAAGGCCTGCTCAAGCAGTCGCAGCAGCTCGCCACCGAGCTGCAGGTGCAGCAGGTCGAGCTGCAGCAGACCAACGAGCAGCTCGAGCAGAAGGCGCAGCAGCTCGCCGAGCGCAATGTCGAGGTGGAACGCAAGAACCAGGAAATCGAGCAGGCGCGCCGCGCGCTCGAGGAAAAGGCCACCGAGCTGGCGCTCACCTCCAAGTACAAGTCCGAATTCCTCGCCAACATGTCGCACGAGCTGCGCACGCCGCTCAACTCGATCCTGATCCTCGGCCAGCAACTGGCCGAGAACCCGGAGAGCAACCTCTCCGGCAGGCAGGTGGAGTTCGCGCGCACCATCCACGCGGCGGGCACCGACCTCCTCAATCTGATCAGCGACATTCTCGACCTGTCGAAGATCGAGTCGGGCACTGTCACGGTCGAGGCCGAGGACATCTTCTTCTCCAACCTGGTCGATGCCATCACCCGGCCGTTCCGCCACGAGGCGGAGACGCGCGGGCTGTCCTTCGAGGTCGTGCTTGATCCGCATCTCGGCCGCAGCATCATCACCGACGCCAAGCGGCTGCAGCAGGTGCTGAAGAATCTCTTGTCCAACGCGTTCAAGTTCACCGATCAGGGCGGCGTCCGGCTCACCGTCTCGTCGGCGATCAGCGGCTGGTACCCGGACCATCCGATCCTCAGCCAGGTCGCCGGCGTGGTCTCGTTCGAGGTGGCCGATACCGGCATCGGCATTCCGGCCGAAAAGCAGAAGATCATCTTCGAGGCGTTCCAGCAGGCCGACGCCAGCACCAGCCGCAAGTACGGCGGCACCGGTCTCGGGCTCGCCATCAGCCGCGAGCTTGCCAACCTGCTCGGTGGCGAGATCCAGCTGCGCAGTTCGGCCGGCGTCGGCAGCACCTTCACGCTCTACCTGCCGCTCAAATATGCCGGTCCGACCAGCGGCGTCCGCCTGCCCACCGCCAACGCCATGCAGGCGCCGGCACCGGTGATCGTTCCGGCCCTGGGCACGGTCGAGCGTCCGGTCGAGACGATCCCCGACGATCGGCACGACATCCAGCCCGGCGACAACATCCTGCTCGTGATCGAGGATGATCCGCACTACGCCCGGGTCATCATGGACCTGTCGCGCGACAAGGGCTTCAAGGTGCTGCTCGCCATGCGCGGCGGCGACGCGCTCGACCTCGCCAAGCAGTACCAGCCGAGCGCCGTGTCGCTCGACGTGTTCCTGCCCGACATGCTGGGATGGACTGTGCTCAGCCAGCTCAAGCAGAACCCGCTGACGCGCCACATTCCGGTGCAGATGATCACGCTCGACGAGGACCGCCAGCACGGTCTGGCGCGTGGCGCCTTCTCGTTCGTGACCAAGCCCACCACCAGCGAAGGCGTCGAAGCGGCGCTCACCCGCATCAAGGAGTACACCCAGCCGCGCCGCAAGCGCCTGCTTGTGGTCGAGGACAACGCCGCCGAGCGGATGAGCATCAACGAGCTGCTCGGCCACGATGACATCGAGATCGTGACCGCCGACACCGGCGCTGGCGCGCTCGCCATCCTGCGCGAGCAGCCGTGCGACTGCGTGGTGCTCGACCTGCGGCTGCCCGACATGTCGGGCTTCGAGGTGCTGGAGCAGATTGGCGCCGACAAGGCGCTGTCCGACGTGCCGGTCGTGGTGTTCACCGGCCGCGAATTGACGGCGGAGGAGGATGCCCAGCTCCACACCATGGCGCGCAGCATCGTGGTCAAGGGTGTCGAATCGCCCGAGCGCCTGCTCGACGAGACCTCGCTGTTCCTGCACCGCGTGGTCACCGACCTGCCGGCCGAGAAGCAGCAACTGCTCGAGCGGCTCACCTCGTCGGACGAAGACCTGGTCGGCCGCACCGTGCTCCTGGTCGACGACGACGCGCGCAACATCTTTGCGCTGTCGAGCGTGCTCGAGCGGCGCGGCATGCGCGTGCTGACCGCCACCACCGGCAACGAGGCCATCCAGCTGGCCGAAGCGAGCCCGGGCCTGGCGCTCGTCCTCATGGACATCATGATGCCCGAGATGGACGGCTACCGGACGATCGAGCAGATTCGCCGCAATCCGGCGTTCCGCCGGCTGCCCATCGTCGCCCTGACGGCAAAGGCCATGAAGGGCGACCGCGAGAAATGCCTCGAGGCCGGGGCGTCGGACTATCTTGCGAAACCGGTGAATACCGAGCAGCTGCTGTCCGCGTTGCGGATGTGGCTCCACCGCTAAGCGAGGCCGCCGATGAATCAGGGCGACAAGGTCAACATTCTGCTGGTGGACGATCAGCCCGCCAAGCTGCTGAGCTACGAGGTCATCCTGCGCGACATCGGGGAGAACCTCATCAAGGCGAGCTCCGCCAAGGAGGCGTTCGAGCAGCTGCTGAAGACCGAGATCGCCATCATCCTGGTCGACGTGTGCATGCCGGACCTCGACGGCTTCCAGCTCGCCAGCATGATCCGCGACCATCCGCGCTTCCAGAAGACGGCGATCATCTTCGTCTCGGCGATCCACCTCACCGACATGGATCACCTGCGCGGCTACGAGGCCGGCGCCGTGGATTACGTGTCGGTGCCGGTGGTGCCGGAAGTTCTGCGCGCCAAGGTCAAGGTCTTTGCCGAGCTTTATCGCAAGACGCGGCAGCTCGAGCAGCTCAACGAGGAGCTGGAGCGGCGCGTCGCCGAGCGCACGGCCGAGCTCGAGGCTTCGACGGCGCGGCTCCTGGAAAGCGAGCAGCGCCGCAGCGTCGCGCTGGAGGCCGGCCAGATGGGCTCCTGGGACTGGGACGTGCCCACCGGCCGCTGCGTCTGGGACGCCGGCCAGTACCGCATCTTCGGCGTCGATGCCGACAATTTCGAGCCGACCTTCGAGAACATCCGCACCTCGATCCATACCGAGGACCTGGCGCAGATCAAGGCGCTGATGCAGGCCGGGCTTGCCGGCAAGCAGACGTTCCAGACCGAGGTTCGCATTGTCCGGCCCAATGGCGAGATGCGCTGGTGCATCTGCGCCGTCGCGATAACGCGCGACGCGCGTCGGAACGTCGTGCGCGTGAGCGGCGTCACCATCGACATCACGGATCGCAAGGAGGCCGAGGAGCGCCAGGCCCTGCTGACGCGCGAGGTCGATCACCGCGCGCGCAACGCGCTGGCCGTCACCCAGTCCATCGTCCGCCTGACGCGCGCCGGCAACATGAAGAACTACATCACGGCGGTCGAGGGCCGCATCGGCGCGCTGTCGCGCGCCCATACGCTCCTGTCCGAGTCGCGCTGGCAGGGCGCCGACCTGATCAAGCTGGTGGACGAGGAGCTGTCGCCCTACCGCACCAGCGCCGACAACATCGTGGCCGGCGGCCCGCATGTGTCGCTGCGGCCGGTGACGGCGCAGATCCTGGCGCTGGCCCTGCATGAACTCGCCACCAACGCCGCCAAGTATGGCGCGCTGTCGTCGCCGGCCGGAAAGGTGCGGCTGAGCTGGGAGCTGGAAGCCGGGCGCCTGCGGATGCATTGGGTCGAGACCGGCGGTCCCGCGACGCGGATCCCGACGGCGCAGGGGTTCGGCACCAAGATCATCACGGCCTCGGTGACGAGCCAGCTCGGCGGCGAGGCGGTGTTCGACTGGAACACGGACGGGCTGGACTGCACGCTGTCGCTGCCCATCGTCGACAAGCCCGGGCCGTTCGAGCGCCAGGGGGGGTCGGGCTGGAGCGCCAGCAAGCCTCCCATGGTGATCCAGTCGCAGGCGCTGGCCGGCAACCGCGTGCTCCTGGTCGAGGACGAGGCGCTGGTCGCCATGGTGATGCGCGACATGCTGGTCGAGCTCGGCTTCTGCGTGGTCGGCCCGTACAACCGCTCGGCCGAGGCTGAGGCGGCGGCGCGCGACGAAGACGTGGACGGGGCGGTCCTCGACATCAATCTCGACGGCGAGATGGCCTACTCGGTGGCCGACATGCTGGCGGCGCGAAAGATTCCGTTCGTCTTCGTCACCGGCTACGGGGCGGAAAGCATCGAGTCGCGCTTCGCCCACATCCCGGTGCTGCAGAAGCCGATCGAGCGCCAGGTGCTGGAAGGCGTGTTCGTCGTCAACGGCGGCCATGCTGCCAACGGCGGCGCCACGGACGCTCCGGCGGCCTATGTCCGCCCGCCCGAGGCGATGCCGGACCGGCCGGACCCCCACCCGGCTTTGATCACCCAACCCCGCTTGGCGTGAAACGAATATGCCGGGATGCCCGGCGACCAGCCCTTTTCAGCCCACGGCGGTGTTCTCCCGCGCGCATCCTCGTGCGGGCAAAAGCGGCTTTACTGGTCAGCGATTTGGGCGGTCGGCGTGAATGGGGCTCGCCACGACCGCGCGCAGCAATGTCCGCAGCTCGGCGGCGCGCTTGGCGCCAAAAGCCGCGTCGAAGCGCGCCTGCGCCTTTGACCATGCCTTGAGCCCGGCCTGCAGGCGCTTCTCGCCGGCCTTGGTCAGGTGAAGCTCCTTTGCCCGCCGATCGGACGGTGCGGGCTCGATTCTGATCAGCCCCTCGCGTTCCAGCGGCTGGACGGCGCGACCAAGGGTCGTGCGATCCATCACCATGTGGTCGGCAAGCGCGTTGATCGCCAGGGGACCCGTGCGCTTTAGCTTCGCCAGGACAGAGAACTGCGTGACGCGCAGTCCGGTTGGCGCCAGGAGCTGATCGTAGAGCTGGGTCACGTGGCGCGCGGCCGAGCGGACGGCGAAGCAGGTGCATTCCTCGGTCCCCGGCGGCGTTGCGGTGGCCATGGTCAAAACCTCATCCTTGACAAAGGTGCATACGCCCCCATATGCGCGCATATGCACCTATGTCAAGGTGCCGACATGGAGAAGCCTGCGTTCGTCGGCGCGGGCAATCGCCGCAGACGTGCGCCCGAGGCACATTACTCGGAGGAGACAAGACGTGGGCAAGCTTGAAGGGACGGACTTGAAGGCTCGTCGCATTCGGGTCAATGCCATCAGTCCTGGGACCGTCGAGACGCCGGGATTGAGCGATCTGCTGGCCTCCTCGGACGTTGGCGAGCAACGCCGGAAGTTGATTTCGAATGGCGTGCCGCTCGGCAGGTTCGGCAATCCCGATGAAATCGCAAAGGCCGTGGTGTTCCTGGCGTCCGACGATGCCAGCTACATCACCGGAACGGAATTGTTCGTCGATGGTGGCTTCGCGCAAGTCTGAGGCGCACCACCGACCTTAATCTCAGGAGGTTTGTCATGACGTCGCGTTCAGTTGTTTTCGCAGAGCCGGTTCGCACCGCGATCGGCACCTTTGGCGGCTCGCTCAAGGACGTTCCGGCTCCCAGTCTCGGCTCGGTGGCGATCGGCGCCGCGGTCGCGCGCGCGGGAATTCGCCCCGAGGACGTGGAAACCGTGGTCATGGGCAATGTCGTGCAAGCCGGCACCAAGATGAATCCTGCCCGGCAAGCCGCCGTCCATGCCGGCCTGCCGGTCACCACCCCGGCCCTCACGGTCAACCGTGTCTGCGGCTCGGGGGCGCAAGCCATCGTCTCGGCCGCGCAGGAGATTCTTCTCGGCAACATCGATGTCGCGGTGGCGGGCGGCATGGAGAACATGGATCAGGCGCCTTATCTCATCGCGCGCGGTCGCTGGGGTTATCGCATGGGCGATGGCGCGCTCTATGACAGCGTGTTGCGCGACGGATTGAACGACGCGTTCTCGGACGCGCACTCCGGCTGGCATACCGAGGATCTGGTCGAGAAATACCAGGTCACCCGCGAGGCGCAGGACCGTTGGGCATTGCGATCGCAGCAGCGCTTCACCGCCGCGCAGGCCGACGGTCATTTCAGATCGCAGATCGTGCCGGTGGAAGTACCCGGCAAAAAGGGAGTAACGCAGTTCGACAAGGACGAACACAACCGGCCCGACACGACGCTCGAAACCCTGGCGCGGCTCAAGCCGGCGTTCCGTCCAAACGGCACCATCACGGCCGGCAACGCCCCGGGACTGAACGACGCCGCTTCGGCCATGGTGCTCGCGGACGGCGCATGGGTCGAGAAACGCGGCCTGGTGTCGACGGCACGCCTGGTCGCCTACGGCATCGCTGCGGTCGAACCGGGCATGTTCGGATTGGGACCCGTGCCCGCGGTCAAGCAGGCCTTGCAGCGCGCCGGCTGGGACATTCGCTCCGTCGAGCGCGCCGAGATCAATGAAGCCTTCGCGGCTGTCGCCGTCGTGGTCGCTCGCGAGCTCGGGCTGCCGGAGGAGGTCGTCAACGTCGACGGCGGCGCCGTGGCCCATGGCCATCCGATCGGCGCCACCGGCGCAGTGTTGACGACGAAGCTGATCCACTCGATGCGCCGCGACGGGTTGACGCGCGGCGTGGTTACGCTTTGCATCGGTGGCGGGCAGGGCATTGCGCTGGCCATCGAAGCGCTGCATTGAACGGGCCAAGGTGAAAGGAGGCTACGCCATGCCGCTCGCCAAGATCCACGTCGTCGAGGGTCGCTACGACGAGGCCCGGATCGCCAGAATATCCGGTGCCATCCAGGCGGCCTTGATGAACACGCTCGGTGTGCCAGCAGACGACTTCTTCCAGCTCATCTTCGAGCTGCCGAAGAACCGCTTTCTGCACACGCCGTCGTTCGTCGGCATGCATTACACCGACGACCTGATCATTCTCGATGTCAGTTTCATCCAGGGACGGCCGAGGGAGAAGCGGCTGGCCCTGCTGAAGGACATCAACACGCGCGTCGCGGCGGCCGCCGGCATCTCGCCGGACGATCTCATGATCACCCTCTATGAAGTTCCCGGCGAGAACATCTCCTTCGGCCAAGGCGAGGCGCAGCGCGCCAACGCCGTCGCGCGCGCCTGAAAGCACACCAGCCCATTCGATCTACGGTCGCCGATCGCGTTTTCGGGAGAAAGACCATGAGTGACGCCGCGGTCAAACAAATCGTGCTTGCGTCTCGGCCCAAGGGGCTGCCCACGCCCGAGAACTTCCGCCTGGAGGAAGTGCCCATGCCCGCACCGCCGCAGGGCGGCCTGCTGCTGCGCGTGCTCTACCTGTCGCTCGATCCTTACATGCGCGGCCGCATGGACGACCGCAAATCGTACGCGAAGCCGGTCGGCCTGGGCGAGGTGATGACGGGTGAAGGCGTGTGCGAGGTGATTGCATCCGACCAGCCCGGCTATGGCGTCGGCGACATCGTGTTGGCCCCGACCGGCTGGCGCACGCATGCGGCCTCTGCGGGCGCGGCCTTGCGCAAGCTCGACCCCGCCGTAGCGCCGATCACCACCGGGCTCGGCGTGCTCGGCATGCCCGGTTTCACCGCCTATGCGGGTCTCAACCTCATCGGCAAGCCGAAGCCAGGCGAAACGGTGGTCACGGCGGCCGCAAGCGGGCCGGTCGGCTCACTGGTCGGGCAACTCGCGAAGCTGGCGGGCGCGCGAGCGGTCGGCATCGCCGGCGGCGTCGAAAAATGCCGCGCTGTCGTCGAAGAATTTCGCTTCGATGCCGCTGTCGATCATCGTGCGCCTGACTTTGCCCAACAGCTCGCGGCTGCCTGCCCGAACGGGATCGATGTCTATTTCGAAAACGTCGGGGGAGCCGTCTGGCAAGCCGTGCTGCCCCTGCTCAACACATTTGCGCGCGTGCCGGTGTGCGGGCTGATCGCCCAATATAACGCAACCGGTCCCGCTCCCGGACCAAATCTTCTTCCCGCAACCATGCGTGAGGTGCTGAGCAAGAGCCTCACTCTGCGCGGCTACATCAACTACGAATTCGCCGAGCACTACCCGGCCTTCCTGCGCACGGTCGCCGCCGCTGTCGCCGATCGCAGCATCCGCTATCGGGAGGATATCACCGACGGCCTCGAGAATGCGCCGGCCGCCTTCATCGGTATGCTGGAAGGCCGCAACTTCGGCAAGGCACTGGTGCGCGTCACGCCATCGGCGTGACAGTGTTTCATGGGTGAAAGCAGGAGGCATCGGCCATTGCACTGCCGACCGGCAGCGGAATGGCGGAGCGGAAGACGTTATCGGGATCATAGTGCCGTTTGGCGTCGATGAGCCGTCCGGCGTTGCCGCCATAGCTCTGGCTGCAGTGCATGCGAGATGGCCGGGACAGGCCCGGCCATGACGATCGAGGGGAGTCAGCCCCGATAGTTCGGCCGCCAGCGCTCGAACCGCCGTTCGATCGCGCGCAGGAGCCCCGTCAACAGGATCCCGGCCAGCGCGATGATGATGATGCCGACCATGACCTTGTCGGTCTGGAAGCGTGCGCCCGACACCGTGATCAGGTAGCCGATGCCGCTGGTGGCGCCGTACATCTCGCCGACCACGATGCCGATCAGCGCATGGCCAAGCCCGAGCCGCAGGCCTGAGAGCAGCAGCGGCACCGACGACGGCAGCGCCACAGTGAGGAACAGCTGGCGGTCGTTGCCGCCGAACGAGCGCGCCACCTTGACGAAGTCCGCATCGAGCGTGCGCACACCGGTGATGGTGTTCACCACGATCGGGAACACGGCGCCGAGAAACACGATGGCCATCTTTGATGCGAAGCCGATGCCGAACCAGATCATCAGGAGCGGCAGCAGCGCGATGCGCGGCGTCGCATAGAGTGCCGACACGAACGGGTCGAGCACGGCGTTGAAGCGGCGATACCAGCCCATCAGGATGCCGAGGGGGATGCCGATCAGCACCGCCAGCCCGTAACCGGCGGCAAACTCCAGGCCGCTGACCTGCAGGTCGTAAAGAATACTGCCGTCGGCAAACATCTGCACGGCCGCCGCAGCGATGCGGCTGGGCGACGAGGTGAACAGCGGCTGGATCCAGCCGAACCGCACCGCCGCTTCCCACATTGCCAGGAACACGGCCACCGCGATCGTGCCGAGCAGCGCATGCTCGTGCCGCTGCCAGAATGAACGGCGCGGCGGCGCCCGCCGCGCGGCGCCGGCTTCGGTGGGCTTGGTTGTTGCGTCCATGTCAGGGCCCGGCATTGCCGCGAACGCGGCACGCTCCCTCTCCCCGGAGGGGAGAGGGTTGGGGTGAGGGGGCAAGTGACTCTCGATAGGTCGGCTCCCCCTCACCCGACTTGCTTCGCTGCGCTCGCAAGTCGACCTCTCCCCATTGGGGAGAGGTGGAGCAAGCGGCGCGACCGTGTGCATTCTCTGCGTCCCACATCATGTCACCATGCCGGT
>Ga0209466_1000339_pt1 | contig 10322 bp, 9 predicted proteins | sample PanSoiPlo30MoBio_FD_188323 | JGI IMG/M metagenome (GOLD analysis project Ga0209466, IMG submission 188323) | Tropical forest soil microbial communities from Panama analyzed to predict greenhouse gas emissions - Panama Soil Plot 30 MoBio (SPAdes)... | ecosystem: Environmental > Terrestrial > Soil...
CTCCATGGGCGCGTGCTTCATGATGTCGTCCACGTATTCGTAGCAGACCGTCACGGTCGGCCCGGACTCTTCGACGGCGTACCAGGCATTGACCATGCCGCTGCATCCGCGCGTCTTGATCGTGAGGTCGGCCGGCAGACGGAACGGACTGAACAGCCGTTGCATCATCTCGAGCGCGCCCTTCGCCTTCAGCGCTTCAACCAAATATTGGTGGTCGGGATTCTCGGGCGGGACGTATTCGATGTGAATCCGATTTGTGCGCCCCTTTTGGGCATCGATCACGACGCTGGAGCGATTGGCAGAATTCTCGGCGGGAAGACGCAAGGGAGCATCAACGATGTAAAGCTTTTGCCCCGAACGGAACACGATCGCGCCGGGACCCAGCTCGCGCGCACCCAAGCCCTTGATCGCCGAGATGGCGTCGGACTTTCCTTTACCGGGCCTGATTTGAAACGTGGTCCCGTCGATGAAAACACCGTCGCTGTCATCAATGGTGCTCGACACTTCCGGCGACTGAGCCGTTGCGAGATGCGGAAAACCCGACATCGACCCGATGAGGAAGAACGCGAGCGACGCTGCTGTGGCGGTTCTCATTTGGTTGTTCCCTTTTCAAAAAATCGCGCGGGTAGTGGAAGCGGACAAAGACGCTTTGTCCGCTTTCCGGATATACCGCTGGCGTGGCGATACTTTATCTCATCCCAGTCCAGCCCTCATCGAGAATCTTCTTCAATCTGTCCCGCGCGTAATCCGGATCGTGCATTAGGTGGTTTGGCTATCCCGGGTCGGAGTGTTGGCCAAAAGGAGGCCGTGCCCAGCCATGGCGCCGCGGGACGCCGGCACGTGGGCTTGCGACAGGTTTTTGGTGCCGCGGGTGATGCAGTCGCAGCCGCCGCGGGCGAAATCGTGACACGCCCGCCTAGTAGCAACAAATCTGATCGAAATCCTGTTGCCTAGTTGGCGCTGATATTCGCCGCGCGAATCACCTCGCCCCAGCGCCTGGTCTCGGCGCTGATGAGATTGGCCAGGTCGGCTGGCGCGCCGCCGACCGGCTGCATGCTGATGCCGGCAAAATGCGCCTGCACGTCGGGAAGCGCAAGCACGTCATTGATGGCGGCGTTGAGCTTTCCAACGACTACGGACGATGTCCTGGGCGGCGCCACCACGGCATTCCAGGTGTCCGACTTGAACTCGGGCAGGCCGCCCTCGGCGAAGGTGGGAATGTCTGGCATCTGCGCCGCTCGCCGCATGCTCGACAGCGCCAGCAGCCTGGCGCGGCCGCCCTTGTAGAGCGCGAACGCCGAGCCCATCTCGAGGAACATCAGGTCGACGTGCCCGGCCACCACGTCGTTCACCGCCTGAGCCGTCCCCTTGTACGGGACGTGGACGAGTTCCGTCCCCGCCAGGCGGTTGAACAACTCACCCGAGAGGTGCGGCGTCGTACCGATGCCTTGTGAGGCGAAGTTGAGCCTGCCCGGATTGTCCCTGGCATGGGCGATGAACTCGCGCAGCGAACTTGCCGGAAAGTCCGGCCGGACCACCAGCACGTTGGGCACGGCAGTCATGATCGCCACCGGCATGAAAGCGGCGGGATCGAAATTGAGCTTGCGGTAGAGGAGCTGGTTGACGGTGAGCGGCGACGGCTGCGCCGCCAGCAAGGTGTAACCATCCGGGTCTGCCGCGGCGACCGCTTCGGCGCCGGTATTGCCGGCAGCACCCGGCCGGTTCTCGACGATGAACGGCTGTCCGAGGTGCTGCCGCAGCTTGTCCGCGATGATGCGCGCCGCGATATCGAGCCCGCCGCCGGCGGGCGCGGAGACGACGATCTTGACGGTGCGGCTGGGATAGTCGGTGTCTGCTGGCTGGGCATTGGCGGCGGGCGCCAGCAACGCGGCAGCGATTGTCGCAACGGCGACCGAAATGAGAGCCTGCCAATTCGCCATACGTCAGTGTGCGCCGACCACGGCGGCGCGCGCAAGCTGTGGAAGCGCAACGCTCGTGGCATGCGATTGCGCCGGCATGCGCCGGTGACACGTCGCCTACGTCGTCAGGACTTCTCGGTCAGGACCGCATCGAGAAGCCGGCGGCACTCGGTGAGTTCTGCCAGCATGGCCTCGAGCTTGCGCCTGTGGTCGCCAGCAAGCGCGCCGGACGCGGAATCCTCCCGTACGGGCGCCAGGCCCATCCGCTGACGTCGCGGCTCCGGCTTGGCGGCGGACACAGCCGCCACGCGCGGACGGTCATCGCCGTTCTCGTGCCCGGACGGCTCGTCCTCGGTGAGGTCCTCGATCGGCGGCTCGCGCCGTCTGCCAGGCAGATCACCGGATGCGGCAGCGTCCTCGCCGAGCAGCGACGGCAGCAGCCCGAACAGGCGCCGGCCGCGTTCGCCCGGAGCCGCGCTCTCGCTGTCCTCACCGTCGTCCGCCGCCTTGGCCGGCTGCGGCGCGCCCACCTGCCACACACTCTGTACGAACTTGATGCCGTGATCCTTGAGAATGCGTTGGACGCCACGGATCGTGTAGCCCTCGCCATACAGAAGGTGACGAATGCCACGCAGGAGATCGACGTCGTCGGGCCGGTAATAGCGCCGTCCCCCGCCGCGCTTCATCGGCCTGATTTGCGAGAAGCGGGTCTCCCAGAACCGCAACACGTGCTGCGGCAGGTCGAGTTCCTCCGCTACTTCGCTGATCGTACGGAACGCGTCCGGCGCTTTGTCCACCGCCGTCAACTCCTACTCCTGAGCCGGTATGCCGAGCCGCTGGCGCCCTTGCTCAGGCGCCTTCGAACTCGGTGTTGATACGTTGCTTGAGAATGGCCGATGGCTTGAACACCATGACCCGCCGCGGCGAGATCGGCACTTCCTTGCCGGTCTTCGGATTGCGGCCGACCCGTTCGCCCTTCTTCCGCACCACGAACGACCCGAACGAGGAGAGCTTGACCGTCTCCCCGCGTTCCAGGCAGTCGGTGATTTCCTTGAGCACCACCTCAACCAACGATGCGGATTCGGTCCGCGACAAGCCCACCTTTTGGTAGACCGCCTCGCACAGATCCGCGCGTGTCACTGTTTTTCCCGCCATCGCCAAGCCCCGCTTTCGGCGATCACCTATCCCGCTGAATAATCAACGATATGTACAAGATGCCACAGGGTCAACAAGGACAAAGTGCGGGCCCGACCGATCGGGTCACCATCGCACGAGCGCCGAACCCCAGGTGAACCCCCCGCCCATCGCCTCCAGAAGCACCAAATCCCCCCGCTTGATGCGCCCATCCGCCACGGCGACGCTCAAGGCCAGCGGAATCGAGGCCGCCGACGTGTTGCCATGCCGGTCGACCGTAATGATTACCTTCTCGGGCGCTATCCCCAACTTATGCGCCGATCCGTCAATGATCCGCTTGTTGGCCTGGTGCGGCACGAACCAGTCGACGTCGTCGGCCGTGTAGCCGGTTGCATTGAACGCGTCCACAATTACGTCGGTGATCATCGCCACGGCATGGCGGAACACCTCGCGTCCCTCCATGCGCAGGTGGCCGACCGTTCCGGTCGAGGCCGGCCCGCCATCGACGTAAAGCTTGCTCTTATAGCGCCCGTCCGAGCGCAGGTGGGTGGTCAATACGCCGCGGTCCTCGCGCCCGCCCGGCTGTGCCTGCGCCTCCAGCACGACCGCCCCGGCACCGTCCCCGAACAGCACGCAGGTGGTGCGGTCGGTCCAATCGAGGATGCGCGAATAGGTCTCCGCCCCGATGACCAGGGCGCGCTTGAAGTTGCCGCCGCGCAGGAGCCCGTCGGCCACCGCCACGGCGTAGACAAAGCCGGAGCAGACCGCCTGCAGGTCGAAGGCGGCGCCGTGGGTAATGCCGAGCCCGGCCTGGATCGACACGGCGCTGGACGGGAACGTGTTGTCGGGCGTGGCGGTGCCCAGCAGGATGAGGTCGATCGCCTGGGCGTCGACGCCGGCATGGGCGAGTGCCGCCTGCGCCGCCTTGAGGCCCATGTCGGAGGTGACCTCGCCGGGCGCGGCGATGCGGCGCTCGTGGATGCCCGTCCGCTGCATGATCCACTCGTCGCTGGTGTCGACCTTGCGGGCCAGTTCGTCGTTGGTGAGGATGCGTTGCGGAAGGTAGCTGCCGCAGCCGAGCACGACCGAGCGGGTGACCGTCACGAGGCAGCTCCGCCGACGGCCCGGGCTTCGCCGGTGCCGCGGACATAATGATCCAGCGTGTCGCTGATGCGCGCCAACAGGCCGTGGCGCACCATTTCATAACCGATATCGACCGCCGCCGCAAAACCTTCGGCGTCGCTGCCGCCGTGGCTCTTGATGACGATGCCGTTGAGCCCGACGAACACGCCACCATTGGCCTTGCGCGGATCCATCTTGTCGCGCAGCGCCGCGAACGCCCCGCGCGCCAGCAGGTAGCCGAGCTTGCTCAGCCAGCTCCGGCTCATGGCGCCGCGCAGGAGCTCAGCCATCTGACGGGCGGTTCCCTCCGCCACCTTGATGGCAATGTTGCCGGCAAAGCCTTCGGTCACCACCACATCCACGACGCCCTTGCCGATGTCGTTGCCCTCGATGAATCCCACATATTCGAAGTCCGGCAGCCGCGCCTCGCGCAGGATGCGTCCGGCCTCGCGGACCTCCTCCAACCCCTTGATCTCCTCCACCCCGATGTTCAGGAGCCCGACGGTCGGGCGCTCGTGGTTGAAGACAATGCGCGCCAGGGCGCTCCCCATCACGGCGAGGTCGACGATGTGCTGCACATCGGCACCGATCGAGGCGCCGACGTCGAGCACCACCGATTCGCCGCGCAGCGTCGGCCAGAACCCGGCGATGGCCGGACGCTCGATGCCGGCCATGGTCCTCAGGTGGAACTTGGCCATGGCCATCAGCGCACCGGTATTGCCGGCCGAAACCGCCACGTCCGCCTCTCCCTTCTTGACGGCGTCTATGGCAAGCCACATGGAGGATTTCCACCGCCCGGCCCGCAGCGCCTGGCTCGGCTTGGCGTCCATCTTCACCGCGACGTCGGTATGGACGAGCCGCGACACCGCCTTGAGCGACGGATGCTTCTCCAGCAGCGGCCCGATAATGGCGGCATCGCCGAACAGGACGAATTCCGAGTCCGGATGGCGCTGCAGCGATACTTCGGCCCCGGGAACCACCACCGACGCGCCGTGGTCACCCCCCATGGCGTCGAGCGCGATGCGCACCTTGTCGGGCATGGATGAACCTGGACTAGGCCTCCACAGACGCCGGAGAGATCGGTCCACCCGGAGCGATGACCGGCCGCAGGGCGGCGACAATAAAGCTTACGCTGCCACTCACAAGACTTGACATAGCCTAAATCACACCCCGTCAGGGCCGCTTTTTCAGCGCCGCCAGGGCGGCGAAGGGGTGCTCGGCCGCTTCCGCGGTCTCCGGAGCGGTGAATACCGCGCCCGCTTTGCGCGGATAGGGGTCAATCCCGAGAACAAGAAACTCGGTTGCAATGGCGCCGAGATCAACTGTCCCGTTGACCAGCGGCTCCGGCAGGTCGCGCGCGGTGATCTCCTCCTCACGGGCGACGGTTTCGCTCCCGCCGCCTGGGACAAAGACGAGATCGACCGGCTCCTCCACCTCGTTCTCCACTGGCTCGAGCGTGACCACGCAGGTCTGGCGCACGGTCGCCGAGACTTGGCCGGTGACGCGCAAGCCGTTGCGGCCCTGGCGGATCAGGTCAAAGCTCGCGTGCAGCCGCGGCACCTCGTCGACCCCGGCCGCGCGCGCCAGCGCCGGCCGAATCGTCGCGTCGGGACTAAGGTCGAGCCGCAGGCCGCTTTCGGGGACGTCGTCCAGCCGCACCTGAACGCTCCACGCGGCAGGCGAATTTTGGCTCGTGCGCGCAATGCCTTGTCTGGTCATCATCGGCTCCGAATATAGTCTTTGCCGGGGGAAAATCGAGCGATCCCAGTCGCGCCACGATCGCGCCACAGAGCCCAAGGATAGTCCCGGCGGCTCCCCAATGCGGCGAAATGGCTGGAATGTCACCGGAGACGCATGGGGTCGCGCGCGTCCGGGGATATGGTCGTTAACGAATATGTCGCCGGTCCCGCGAGGGTAAGAGGGCTGGGGATGATCTTGTCGCAAGGATTTCGTCGGCGCGCGCGGGCCGCGCGAATGACCGTATTGGCCGCTGCGGCGCTGGCGACGCTGCTGACGGGCTGCGTTTTCACCGAGAGCTTCCAGCGCGGCTATGTGGTGCCCGAAGGCGCGCTCGAGCAGCTTCCGCTCGGGGCCAGCCAGGAGCAGGTGCTCATCGTGCTCGGCACGCCGTCCACCGTGGCAACGCTGAGCGGCGACGTGTTCTACTACATTTCGCAGCGCACCGAGCGCACCGCCTTCCTGCCGCAGAAGGAAGTCGACCGGCGGGTGGTCGCGGTCTATTTCGACAAGGACCGGCGGGTGCGCCGCTTGGCCGATTACGGACTCAAGGACGGCCAGGTGTTCGACTTCATCAGCCGCACCACGCCCACCGCCGGCAGCGAACTGAACTACCTGCAATTCCTGATGAAGCAGATCATCCGCTGAGGCGGCTGTCGCCCGCGGCGAGCCGCGTACGCGCAGTCGGGCGACGCAAAGCGCGTCAATGGTGCGCCAGCACAGCCAACAGCAGCAGCGCGACGATGTTGGTGATCTTGATCATCGGGTTGACGGCGGGACCGGCCGTATCCTTGTAGGGATCGCCGACCGTGTCGCCGGTCACCGCGGCCTTGTGCGCCTCCGAGCCTTTGCCGCCGTAGTGGCCGTCCTCGATGTACTTCTTGGCATTGTCCCAGGCGCCGCCGCCCGACGTCATCGAGATGGCGACGAACAGGCCGGTGACAATCACGCCGAGCAGCATGGCGCCGACCGCCGAGAACGCGGCCGACTTTCCCGCGGCTCCCCCGCCAGCGATGAAGTAGATGGCGAAATAGACCACGATGGGTGACAGCACCGGCAGCAGCGACGGCACGATCATCTCCTTGATCGCCGCCCTGGTGAGCAGGTCGACCGCGCGGGCATAGTCCGGCTTGTCCTTGTACTCCATGATGCCGGGCTTCTCGCGGAACTGGCGGCGCACCTCCTCGACGATGGCCGAGGCGGCGCGGCCGACCGCCGTCATGCCAAGCGCACCGAACAGGTAAGGCAGCAGCCCGCCGAACAGCAGACCGACCACGACGTATGGGTTGTTGAGGGAGAAATCGAGCTTGACGCCGGCGAAGTATGTGTGCGTCGACGCATTGGCTATAAAATACTTCAGATCCTCGTTATAGGCCGCGAACAGCACCAGCGCGCCCAGGCCCGCCGAGCCGATGGCATAGCCCTTGGTGACCGCCTTGGTGGTATTGCCGACGGCGTCGAGCGCATCGGTCGACTTGCGCACCTCCTTGGGCAGCCCGGACATCTCGGCGATGCCGCCGGCGTTGTCGGTGACCGGACCGAAGGCGTCGAGCGCCACCACCACGCCGGCGAGCGCCAGCATGGTGGTCACCGCGATGGCGATGCCGAACAGGCCGGCGAGCCCGTAGGTGACGAGGATGCCGGCGATGATGACGAGGGTCGGCAGCGCGGTGGCTTCCAGCGACACCGCGAGGCCTTGGATGATGTTGGTGCCGTGGCCGGTCTTCGACGCGCTGGCGATCGACTGCACCGGACGGAAATTGGTGCCGGTATAGTATTCGGTGATCCACACGATCAGCCCAGTCACCACCAGGCCGACCACGCCGCAGATGAACAGGTGAAGTCCGCTAAAGGATGCATTGGGCAGCGGGCCGAAGCCGATCAGGTAATATATTACCAGCGCAACGCCGACGAGCGAGAGCACCGCGGTGGCGATGAAGCCCTTGTACAGCGCCCCCATGATCGACTGGCTGGCGCCCAGCTTGACGAAAAACGTGCCGATGATCGAGGTGACGATGCAGGCGCCGCCGATCGCCAGTGGCAGCGTCATCATCGGCAGGAGCACCGGCGTTCCGGCAAAGAAGATCGCTGCCAGCACCATGGTGGCGACCGTGGTCACCGCGTAGGTCTCGAACAGGTCGGCCGCCATGCCGGCGCAGTCGCCGACGTTGTCGCCCACGTTGTCGGCGATGGTGGCCGGGTTGCGCGGATCATCCTCCGGGATGCCGGCCTCGACCTTGCCGACCAGGTCGCCGCCGACGTCGGCGCCCTTGGTGAAAATGCCGCCGCCGAGACGGGCGAAGATCGAGATCAGCGAGGCGCCGAAGCCCAGCGCGACCAGCGCATCGACGACGGTGCGGCTGTTGGGCGCCAGTTTGAGCGTGCCGGTGAGGAAGCCGAAATAGACGGTGACGCCGAGCAGGGCGAGACCGGCAACCAGTAGGCCGGTGATGGCGCCGGCCTTGAAGGCGAGCTCAAGCCCGTCAGCCAGCGAGCGGATCGCGGCCTGCGCGGTGCGCACGTTGGCGCGCACGGAGACGTTCATGCCAATGAAGCCGGCGGCACCCGACAGGACCGCGCCGACCAGGAAGCCGACCGCCACCAGCCAGCCGAGCAGGACGCCGACCAGCAGGAAGATCACGATCCCGACCATGCCGATGGTCAGGTACTGGCGCTTGAGATAGGCCTGGGCGCCCTCGCGCACGGCCGCCGAGATCTCCTGCATCTTCTGGCTTCCGGCGTCGGCCGACATCACCAACTGGGTGGCCCAGATGCCATAGACGATGGCAAGCGCGCCGCAGGCGATGATCACCCACAAAGCAGTCATGATTGACCCCGTTCACTGGATTTCGCCCGCCGTCGGAGAGATGAGCGAATGGCCGCGAGGCTGATTCCGACGCGGAAGTGGCGCCCGTATAGCCAAAAACGATGCGGCGGCGCAACGGCAGGCAGGCCGCACCGGGGCGAGAAGCAGGCTTCAGGCGGGGCGCAGTCGTTGCCGCAACGTCAGCCAGACCAGGAGGGCGGCGGCCGCGAGAATGACCGGCAACACCACGCCGCTGACGGCGTTCCAGCCGGCGGCGGCCAGGAGCTGACCGGACGAGAACGATGCGATCGCCATGGCGCCGAACACCAGGAAATCGTTGAACGCCTGAACCTTGTTGCGCTCCTCCGGGCGGTGGCACTGGGTGACCATCGTGGTGGCGGCCACGAAGGCGAAATTCCAGCCGACGCCGAGCAGCACCAGCGCCGACCAGAAATGCGCGACCGTCTGCCCGGCAAGGCCAATTCCGGCGCTCGCCGCAATCAGCACGAGGCCGAGGAGCATGATGCGCTCGAGGCCGAAGCGCAGGATCAGGGCGCCGGTGAAGAAGCTCGGCGCATACATGCCCAGCACGTGCCACTGGATACCAAGCGTCGCCTCGGTGACCGAGTGGCCGCAGCCCACCATGGCGACGGGCGCCGAGGTCATCACCAGGTTCATCATGGCGAAGCTGGCCACGCCGCAGGCAACCGCGACGACGAAGCGCGGCATCCGGACGAAGTCGGCCAGCGGCCGGCCGCCGCTGATGTCGTGCCGGACGACCGGCCGCGGGATTTTCACCAGTGCGAGCACCAGCGCCGCCAAGGCCGCGACCGCTGCCTGGACGAGATAGGTGGCGGCAAACAAAGGCGGCCAAACATCCTTGGTGGCGATGACGAGCTGCGGACCGAGCACGCCGGCGAACACGCCGCCGGCCAGCACCCAGGCGACCGCCTTCGGGCGAAAGTCGTCGCTCGCCGTATCGGTGGCGGCGAATCGGTAGGACTGGTGCGCCGCCGCATAGAGGCCGGCACAGAAGGCCGCGACAAGGAACAGCGCGAACGAGCCCAGCTGCACGGCCAGGCAGGCGATCAGGCCGCACAGCACGCCGAATACCGATCCGACCTGCAACGCCGAGCGTCGGCCGATCGCCTTGCACAGGGCGCCGAGCGGCAACGTCCCGGCCCACATGCCGAGCACCTGGACGCTGATGGGAAGCGTCGCCAGGCCGGGATCAGGCGCCAGCACCGCGCCGACGATGCCGCCCGTCGCCACGATCACGGTGTTGTTGGCGCCGGCCAGGGCCTGGGCGACGGCGAGCACAAAGGCATTGCGCCGGGCGAGACGGTCGTCGATCGCCGTTGCAAAGCTCGCCTCGGCGATCGCCGTCATAAGTTTCTCCGGTGCGGGATTTCAGTAGGACAGTTTTGTTGTCTTACCGGGCTTCGCAGCACGGTGCTACTCCCCAACCGGAATAGCCCGCAGCGAATTGGCGAATGGCGGGCCACGTCAGGGCCGCGGCCACGGCCCGCCCTCGCCTCCGCTCTTCACGTCAGATTTCAGATATTTGCGCCTACCGGTTCGACTCGAAGTTGAGCGCGCCGGGG
>Ga0209466_1000341_pt1 | contig 10275 bp, 8 predicted proteins | sample PanSoiPlo30MoBio_FD_188323 | JGI IMG/M metagenome (GOLD analysis project Ga0209466, IMG submission 188323) | Tropical forest soil microbial communities from Panama analyzed to predict greenhouse gas emissions - Panama Soil Plot 30 MoBio (SPAdes)... | ecosystem: Environmental > Terrestrial > Soil...
CAAACTCGTCGGCCGCCGGGTCCAGGATCACGTCGTAGAGCGGCTGCGGATCGCCGTCGAACACCGCAGCCATCACCCGATGGCTCGTTTCCGTCGTGGCATCGCCCAGCACCCGCTCGACGTCCCCGGTTGGCAGTCGCAGGAATTCGGTGAGAGTCCGGTAGGCCGTCGTTTCACGCCACTCTCCAAGCAAATGGAACGCCAGAATCAGGAGATCGGCAGCTTCGTCGCTCTGGTCCGTACCGTCGATATATGCGGCGAATGCCTGTTTAAAACGAGAAACCATGGCCGGCCGATCGGTGGCCGCGGCACGAATAGCCTCCACCGGCAATCTTTCGTAATGGCTCAGTTCGTGGACGATGCGTTCAATATCCATGTTCGTATCCGCGAATGACGCGCGTGTCGCCCAGTCTAAAGGATGGTCGACCGTCGATCACGCTCGCCGAAGATTGTCTTCACAGGAATCGCGGCGGCAGGCTAAATTTAGTGCTCGTCGCGCCCGTGGCCGTTGGTCGGCGGGGCGGTCTCATCGGGAGCGTGGGAAGCCAGCAGGGCGCCGGGAGGCTTTGGAAGCGCGGCATCATCGGCCGGGGGGAGCGCATCGACGCCATCCTGACCGTGCACCGTGTAGAGATGCGGCGCCCGGCGATTCACGTGCAGCTGAAAAATATCCGGCCGGTTGTAGTGGCCGGCGAAATCATGCCGCAGCTTGGTGAGGACGCCGAGCTCGAGATTGCAGTCGGCGTACAGAATGCCTTCCTCGGCGCCCATGGGTCCGGCGAGGATGCGGCTGTTGGGCGCCACGATCACGCTGCCGCCGCAGCAATCGGGATCGCGCAGGAATTTCTCCGCCTCGGGGCCGGCGTCCAGCGCCGCGATGGTGTCCTCATCCACCGTCCCGCAGGCCGAGACCACGAAGGCCTTGCTCATCTGCGCGAATGCCTGCGAGTCGATGGCGACGCGGTTGCGCATGGGATCGCCGCTCACCGGGAAATGATTGGGCCAGCTCATCACGTGGATGCGCGTGCCCTCCGCGGTCAGCGCGAAGACCGCCAGCGGATTGGAGTTCTCGCCGCAGATCAGGCCGCTCATCGGACCAAACTCGGTGGCAAAGGCGCCGAAGGTGTCGCCATGGCCGCCGGTATGGACCAGGCGCTCGCCCACCGTCGGCATGATCTTCTGGTGCTTGCCGATCAGGCTTCCGTCAGGACCGATATAGACCTGGGTGTTGAACATGGTCCCGATCGTGCCGGCAATTTTCTCGCACACGCCCATGACCACGTAGGCATCGGCGTCGCCTGCGGCTGCGCATAGCGCGGCGATCTCCGGCCCGGGAATCTCCACCGCGTTCTTGAACAGCTCGACCGACAGGCGGTTTGCCGCCGCCCCGGTGGCGACGTGGTGGTGGTACCAGATCGGATGCGCCGGGATGAAGCCTTCCGGAAAGCCGATCACGCGCGCGCCATTGCGGCCCGCCTCGCGGATCAGCCGGCAGGCCTTCGCGGTCGATCCTTCGCGGTCGAGGAACACGGACGCGGCCTGCACGGCCGCCACCTTTACCACCGGATAGACGTCACCCATGAGGCAGTCCTGCGCGTGACACGTCTCCCCCTTAGCAAATACCCCGCCTCACGCGAACCGTTCGCGCGCGCGGGCGCGCGCCTTGGCGGCCTCAATTTCGCGGTCGCGCGGCGGGCTCGCGGTGTGCAGGGAGTCGATCAACCGGCGCGCCGCCTCCGCCACGTCCTCGACCGCGCGGTTGAATGCGGCCTCGTTGGCCTTGGACGGGTGGGTGAACCCGCTCAGCTTGCGCACGAATTGCAGCGCCGAGGCGCGGATTTCGTCCTCGGTGGCCGGCGGCTCGAAATTGAACAGCGTGCGGATGTTACGGCACATTGATCTCTCCTCTGTTGCCCGGCCTCGGATCTGCGACGTGCCCGGGCAATGTCGATCCGGAATGTAGGCGAAAGCGCGCCGGCTGCCCACCCGCGGTCCTTCTGCGACGGAGCTGGCGGCGATAAGATGGCTGCCATGTCCGCCACCGACGCCGAGCCCGTCGCTGTCGCGATCAATGACACAAGGCGCGTCTCCGGCCTGCTGCAGCTGCCGGCGGATGCGCGGGCCTGTTACGTGCTGGCGCACGGCGCCGGGGCCGGCATGGCGCACCCGTTCATGGCGGCGGTCGCGGCGGAGCTCGCGCGCCGCGGCATTGCGACCCTGCGCTACCAGTTCCCCTACATGGAGCAGGGCGGCAAGCGGCCGGACCCGCCGAAACTGTCGCACGCCGCGGTGCGCGCCGCCGTCGCCGCGGCCGCCCGGCGGGCGCCGGGACTTCCGCTGCTGGCGGGCGGCAAATCGTTCGGCGGCCGCATGACGTCGCAGGCGCAGGCGGAAAGCGCGCTGCCCGGCGTGCGCGGGCTGGTGTTTCTCGGCTTCCCGCTGCATCCGGCCGGACGCCCGTCGCGCGAGCGCGGCCGCCACCTGTTCGATGTACAAATCCCGATGCTGTTCCTGCAGGGAACGCGCGACGCGCTGGCGGCGCTGGACGAGCTGCAGCCGCTCACCACGGCGCTCGGCAGCCGCGCGACGCTGAAACTGTTCCACGACGCCGACCATTCCTTTCACGTCCCGAAGCGCGGTGGCGGCAGCGATGCGCAGGTCCGTGCCGACATGATGGATGCGCTTGCGGCGTGGAGCGATGCGGTGATCGCAAGCGGCGGCTGACGCCAGGAGCGGCGGAGCGGCGGTCCTGCACGTCTTGCCGGGCCGCTCACCATGCTGTCCGGCCGAGGGACAGAAGGATCGACAGTCCCGAAGCCGTGATGATCAACGCGATCGCGCGATGCAGGATCGTCCCGGACATGCGATCGCCGAACGCAATTCCCGCCACCGCGCCGACAATGCACACGAGAGCGAGGAAGCCCAGCGCCTTCCAATCGGTGCCGGCGAGCAATCCCGAAAATGCGAAGGCAACGAGAATAGCCGCGTAGGCGATGACGAAATAGACCGCCATGGTGCCGCGGAGTGTGGGGCCATTCATCTGCGTGCGCGCCAATCCCCAGGCCGCCGCCGGTCCGGGCGCGGCAAAGAGCGCCGCGCACGCTCCGGCGAGAATGCCGGCACTCGCCGTCTCCAGGGAAAACCGGAAAGGTTGTGTTGCAACCGCTGCCGCGTTGGTCGTGCCCTGCCTTTGCAACAGCAGGACCAATCCGAGAGTGCCCAGCATCAAGCCGAACAGCGAGACGACCGCGCTTCGCGGCACAGCCCACAGGATGGCCAGACCCGCCGCCACGCCGACCGGCAGGGTTGCGGCCAGTCCGGCGGTCGCGCGCGGCTCTGCGGCCGAAGACTGTCCGGCGGCGCTCACCACCGCGACCACGAGGCTGAACACCGCCGTCTCGGCGATGGCGCGATCGTATCCGTAGGCGTGAAGCAAGAACGGCCCGGAGATGACGCCGAAACCGATGCCGGTCGCCGACTGGACGAAGGCGCCGGCAAAAACGATCAACGCAAGGACTTCCACGGGCATGAGCTGGTCATCGCGGGCGGCGGGGCATCGACATTCAATGATGTGAGCTCGGACGACCGCTGGCTTGTCAAGCCGCACGGCACATCGAAGCTTGCAGCTACAGCGCGCCCGGCGCCATGCCTTTCTTTTTCATCACCAGCGCAGCCTTCGAAGAGGTGAGAAACCGGATCAGCGCGGCGGCCGCCGCCGGCTCCCTGGCATGGGTGGCCACACCGATCGACCAACTGAACCGGTTGTAGTCCTGCAGGTCTTCCGGGATCAGGTCGAGCAGATCGAAGCTCGGCGTGATCAGAATTTCCGTCGGCTGCGCGATGGCGAGGTCGGCGTAGTCCTGCGGCGGCGACTCCGAAAACGGGTGTTTCTGCAGCTTGGCCTTGGCATTGACCTGCTCGGCAATGCCCAGGCGTTCGATGATCTGGCGAAACAGGGCGCCGGCCGCATGGCCCTCCGCCGGATCCGGATAGGAGATCGACTTGGCGGCCAGCAGCGCCTGCTTGAAGGCGTCGACCGACCCGATGTCGGGTTTCTTCATGCCGTGCCGGACCGCCACCGCGAGGCCCGAGCGGGCTATCGTCGTCAGCCCGCTCAAATCGATTTTGCCAAGCCGCGCCACTTCCTCGGCGGCAGGCCTTTGCAGAATCGCGACATCGAAGATCTCGCCGGCTTCCACGAGCTTTCTTGCCGCGCCCGCCGGCACGTAGCTGATCGTCAGCCTGTGGCCGCTCGCCTGCTCGAACTGGCCGGCCAGTTCGAGCAGGACGGGTTTCATCACGGCCGCGCTCAAAACCTTGATTTCAGCGCCCTGCGCGGGCGACCCCAACTCCGCTGAAACCAGGAAGACCCCAACAGCCAGTGCCGCGAGCGGCGTACTTGTTCTAGGCATGCTGCCTTCTGCGAATCGCCCGATTGGCGGGTGAGTCTACCAGTCGCAGCAGTCCGTCGCATCACCCGCGAGCGAAGCTCGCCGGCGCAATTCAACTTACGCTATTATTTCCATATTTGGTGCGGATATAGTGAAGCGGAAAGTCCTTGAATGGCCGGGCGGCGCAAGAGGTCTCGATGCGGAAAGCGGTATTGCTTGGCGCTGTGCTCGTCGCAACATGTCTCGTCGGTTGCGGTCAGGGCAGTCAAGGCGAAAAGGGCGATGCTGGCCCTGCGGGGCCTCCGGGCTCAAGGGGAGATGCCGGGCCTGCCGGGCCGCAAGGGCCTGCTGGACCTCCGGGACCTCCGGGACCTCCAGGGCCGCAGGGGCCGCCCGGGCCTGCTGGTCCCGCTGCGTCGCAGGTACGGGTCGTGCAGTCGAATTGCACTGCAACGAGTTGCGCCGCCGAATGCAGCGCAGACGAAGTGCTCATCACGGCTTACTGCGGCGCCCGAAGAACACCGGCCGTGTTCCCGAGCGAGCGGGCCGCCTCCTGTCGAACACGAGGCGCGGCAAGTAGCCCGCTTATCGGCGTCTGCGCAAAGATGTCAGCCGAGGACCACTGAACAATCCTGAGTGGCCCTCTGATCACACCCAACTGACCGCGACGGCGCGGTGCCTCGGACTGACAGCGTCCCACACGCGTAGCGCAGGTAAGAAAAAACCTCCGTCCCTCAGCCGAACGGAGGACGAAGGCTCTGGCAACGATTTCTTAACAATAACTGCCGAAGTTTGAACGAGCGGCCCCGCGGTATCGACCAGAGGCCAGTCTTGCAAAAAAAGCACCGTTTCTGCACCGCGCGTTCCATCGGAGGAGCCACGAGTATGGCCGTCATCATGTCCGGCATGGCCCGTCGCTTCCCTTTGGTGTTGTCGATCATCTGTTGCCTGATCCCCGCGCGGACTTCCCTGGCGCACATGCCGGACGTCAGCGATGGAAAAGTGCCGACGCTGGCACCGCTGGTGCGCGAGGTCACGCCCGGCGTCGTCAACATCTCCGGCCAGGGCCGGGGCAAGGAGGACAACCCGCACTACCGCGACCCGGCGTTCCGCCAGTTCTTCGATCTGCCGCCGGAGCTCGAGCGCCAGGGCCAGTCGATCGGATCGGGCGTCATCGTCGACGCGCAACAGGGCTACGTACTCACGGCCAACCACGTGGTTATGCAGGCCTCCACCATCCAGGTCACAACCAAGGATGGCCGGCGTTTCGCTGCCAAGCTCGTCGGGCGTGATCCCGGCACGGACGTTGCCGTGCTGCGCCTGCAAGGCGTGCAAGACCTCAAGGCCATCCCCATAGGCGACAGCGACGGTCTCGAAGTCGGTGACTTCGTGATCGCCGTCGGCAATCCCTTCGGCCTTGGACAGACTGTGACATCGGGCATTGTCAGCGCCCTCGGCCGCACCGGTTTCGGCAAGCAAGGCTACGAGGATTTCATCCAGACCGATGCGGCCATCAATCCGGGGAATTCCGGCGGAGCCTTGGTCAATGTGCGCGGCGAGCTCGTCGGCATCAACACGGCCATGTTTTCGGCCGGAGGCGGGAATGTCGGGATTGGCTTCGCTGTGCCGATCAACATGGCGCGACGGGTCATGGAGCAGATCGTGCAAAATGGCCACGTGCAGCGCGGCCGGATCGGTGTCTCAATCAAGGACCTGATCCCCGCCGTCGCCGCATCGGAGTCGCCGACGTTCACGGAAGGCGCCGTGATCGCGCAAGTCAGCCCCGGATCGTCAGCGGAACAGGGCGGAATCCAGAAAGGTGATATCGTCGTAGCGGCCAATGGCAAGCCGATCCGCAGCGCCGCACAGCTGCGAAACAAGATCGGCCTCACCACGGTTGGCGACCGCCTGCAGCTCACCGTGGAGCGTAAGGGCGTCGCCCATCATGTGTCGGTGCAGGTGGCGCCCGCAAACGACATGACAGGAACGCGAGCGTCCACCGCCGCAGCTCCGTCGAGGCGATCGGCACGCGAGCGGCGAGCCGGATCGTGGAATTAGCTGAGACCAGGCCTTTCAGGTCCTGAATATGTCCCAGTCCTGAAGTGTGTCCCTTCCACCCGCCCGTACGGTATCATGACACCGAAACGACGCGGAGGTTGTTGGTTGTACCAGCCCGACCTAGCGGTATGCCGGCAACGACCACCAAACTATCGCCGGCGCCGGCGAACTCCTCCCGCTTCGCAAGCTCGGTCGCGCGCCTGACCATCTCCTCGTAGCTTTGCACGTTCTCGCAAAGCACGCTGTGTGCGCCCCACAAGAGGCAGAGACGACGGGACACTTCTACGCTCGTCGTGGTGGCCAGGATCGGCACCCTGGGTCGCTTGTGCGCGATCCGTCCGGCTGTTGTCCCGCTTGAGGTGTAGGCGACGATAGCCGCCGCATGGATCGCCGAGGCCAAGTCGGCCGCGGCCGCGGCAACCGCATGCGGCGGCGTCTTTTCCTCGTCCGGCTGGGTCGCCTCGATGATGGAGCGATACATCTTGTGCTGCTCCGTGCTGCGGATGATGCGGTCCATCATTTCAACGGCTTCGCGTGGGTACTGGCCCACGGCCGACTCCGCCGACAACATCACGGCATCCGCGCCGTCGTAGACTGCGGTTGCGACGTCCGAAGCTTCGGCGCGCGTGGGCGCCGGGGCCGCCACCATGGAATCGAGCATCTGCGTGGCAACGATCACCGGTTTGACAGCCAGCCTGCAGGCGCGCACCAGCTCCTTCTGGCGACCGGGCACCTCCTCGTGCGGAATCTCGACCCCGAGATCGCCGCGCGCGACCATGATCGCATCCGACATCTGGATGATGTCATCAATCTGCTCCAGCGCAGCGGGCTTCTCGATCTTCGCCATGAGCCCGGCGCGTTCGCCGATCAGAGCCCGTGCCTCGATCAGGTCCGACGGTTTCTGCACAAATGAGAGAGCCACCCAGTCCACGCCGAGGCGCAAGCCGAATTCCAAATCGACACGGTCCTTTGCCGTGAGCGGCGACAGATCGAGAATCGTTCCGGGCAAATTGACGCCCTTGTGGTTCGAGATCGCCCCGCCAACAATCACCTTGGCCTCGATATAATCATTGCCACGGCTAGTCGCGCGAACGCGCACCCTGCCATCGTCGATCAACAGATCATGGCCGGGCGCAATGGCTGCAAAGATTTCCGGATGCGGCAAGGGTATGGCTGAACAGTCGCCTTCCGATCCGGAGCGCACAAAGCGAATGGACTCGCCGGACCGAACGATGATCCTCTTGTCGCGCAAGGTGCCGACGCGGATCTTCGGGCCCTGCAGGTCCATCAGAATGCCGATCGGTTGCTGCATGTCCCGCTCGAGCCCACGGATCGCGGCATGGACGTTTGCATGATCATCATGGGTTCCGTGACTGAAGTTGAGACGGAACGTGTCCACGCCTGCGAGAAACAGCGCCTTAAGCATCTCCGGCGAAGCGCTGGCGGGGCCAACGGTTGCGACGATTTTTGCCCGTCGACCACGACGCATGGCGATCTCCTTGGCATTCGAAATTGCGGCTTTGTGATTCGGAATGGCCCTCCGGCGTGGTTGGTCGAACTGAAGTGGTTACGCCGCTCAAAGCCATCCTAATTGCAACGAGACGTCTTTCATACCAGTCTCGACGTCCGCGACCGCTGCGCCCTGGCGTTCCCCGATCCTCGACAGCTTCGGTGTGGCGCATCTTGTGCGTCGGTCTGGCGCTGCTCGTGCCTCGCCTTGTGGGCGTTCTTCTGGATGAGAGGGAAGGATGGCTTCGACGAGCTTGCGCGGGCAGGCGAATCTGCGCCGCGTTCTTCAGAGACTGGCGCCGCGCCCGCCTGCCCTTCGACTGTTCCCCACGCCCGCAGGGCCTCAACGCCCGGCAGCGTCTTGCCTTCCGGCCATTCAAGAAACGCGCGCCCGTGGTCAATACGATGGTGCCGGCATCGAACGGCTCCAGTTCGAAGGCGCCGAAGCTTGCGTCCCAGACCAACGCTTGGCGCGCGCCAATACGAGCAGACATGCTCGCCCCCGCGGCCACCTACCAGCGGGCTGTCAGCAGGGAGAGCGGGCGGAAGGCCATCGCTTCCCAGTCTCCCCTCAGATCAGCTTCCCCATCGCTACGGCCGTGTCCGCCATGCGGCATGAGAAGCCCCACTCGTTATCGTACCACGACATCACACGCACTAACGTGCCATCCATGACCTTCGTCTGATCCATATGGAATACGGCGCTGTGCGGATCGTGGTTGAAGTCGACCGAAACATTGGGATCGTTGGTATAGCCAAGGATTCCCTTGAGCTGCTGGTCGGCCGCGCGCTTGATGGCGGCGTTCACCTCGTCCTTCGATGTCGTCCTCTTGGCGACAAACTTGAAGTCGACCACCGAAACATTCGGCACTGGCGCGCGAATGGCGACGCCGTCGAGCTTGCCGTTCAGTTCCGGCAGCACGAGGCCGACGGCCTTTGCCGCACCGGTCGAGGTCGGGATCAACGACATCGCCGCGGCTCGCGCGCGGTACAAGTCCTTGTGCAGCGTGTCCAGCGTCGGCTGGTCGCCGGTATAGGCATGTATTGTTGTCATGAAACCCTTTTCGATCCCGATCGCATCGTTGAGCACCTTGGCAACTGGCGCCAGACAGTTGGTCGTACACGAGGCGTTGGAGACGACCTTGTGCTCCTTCGACAGCCTGTCGTGATTGACGCCGTAAACCACCGTGACGTCGGCGCCGTCCGCCGGCGCCGAGACAAGGACGGCCTTCGCGCCTGCTGTGAGGTGAGCGGAAGCTTTGTCTTTCGAGTTGAAGATGCCCGTGCATTCGAGCGCTATGTCAACGCCCAGGTCCTTCCATGGCAGGGTTGACGGATCCTTGATCGCGGTCACCTTGAATTTGCGCTTGCCAACGCTGATGGCGTCGCCTTCGACCTTTACTTCGCCAGGGAAGCGGCCGTGCACGGAATCGTAACGCAGAAGGTGCGCGTTGGTCTCGACAGGCCCGAGGTCGTTGACCGCGACCACCTCGATATCGTTGCGGCCGTTTTCGATGATGGCCCGGAGAATATTGCGGCCGATGCGGCCGAATCCGTTGATGGCGACGTGAACGGTCATTTTTCCGGCTCCCTTTCTTACCGGCACGTCCGACACTGTTTCGGTCGTGACGACTAGGACAACTGTTTCAACGCGATGTACATTAATGAGCTTCGGCGTGTCTGCTGGCCGTATCGTCTCTGGGCTCAAGCACGCGATTAGTGGGTCCGCCTGCGGCCTCTATCTCAATCCTGTCACAGAAGCATCGCTGCAATGCGAAATCATATTACGGCGAGTCTGGAGCATGACAGATCTAATCGCTGTCGCGATTGATGTTCCCTGATCGGACAACCATTCGCGGTTGCGATTTGAGCCGCATCACGGAAAGTTGAATGGCAGCCTTAATCGCGACCGCTCCGCTCGCCTTGATCATTTTCCTCATGGCCATCTTGCGGTGGCCGGCGGCCAATGCGGGACTGGTCGGGCTCGTGGCAACAGTGGTTGGCGCGATCGGGTTCTTTGGCTTTGGAACGAGAATCCAGGTTGAACAAGGCATTACTGGAGCGCTCATCGGAACCGGCGCGGAAGCAGCCTTCTCGGCCGTTGACATCCTGTGGATCATCCTGCCGGCCTTGTCGCTCTATGAGCTTCAGCGGCACTCGGGCGCGATCGATGTCATCCGCACGGGACTAATGAGTCTGTCTTCCGACAAAACCCTGCTTGCCGTCATCATCGCTTGGTTCTTTGCGCTGTTCATGGAAGGAGCGGCGGGGTTCGGCACACCTATCGCGCTGGCTGCGCCTCTCCTGTTCAGCCTTG
>Ga0209466_1000342_pt1 | contig 10224 bp, 10 predicted proteins | sample PanSoiPlo30MoBio_FD_188323 | JGI IMG/M metagenome (GOLD analysis project Ga0209466, IMG submission 188323) | Tropical forest soil microbial communities from Panama analyzed to predict greenhouse gas emissions - Panama Soil Plot 30 MoBio (SPAdes)... | ecosystem: Environmental > Terrestrial > Soil...
TGGCGTCGCCGGCCACCGACAAAAACCATTCGAGAATCTCGGCGCCGTTCCAGTGCAGTGAAACTCCGTAGTTGCCTGTGAACAAGGCGTAAGGGGCTGATTGAGAGTCGCTTTTGCGGCTAAGGTCGGGTTTGAGATCGCAAGGATTCGGGATTTGAAGGCCCGGGACCTTGCAATTTCATTTTGGGATTCCCTTTGAGGACGAACAGTGATTCCGTGCCGCATCGGAGGGGACGATGCGGCCGAAGAAGCACGAGATGACGGGTGGGAGCGATCTGTTCCGGGCGCGGCTCGATCAGATCATCAACATGAAGCATGAGTTGGTGCAGCTTGCGGGCAAGCTCGATTGGGACTGGCTCGACGGCGAGATCGCGCCGCTCTACAGCGACAAGGGCCGGCCCGGGATCGAGACGCGCTTCGTCATCGGACTGCTGTTGCTCAAGCACGTCTTCGCCCTATCCGATGAGGAGGTGTGCGAGCGTTGGGTCTACGACCCCTACTTCCAGTACTTCACCGGCGAGGAGTTCTTCCAGCATGTCTTCCCGCACGAACGCTCCGACCTGAGCCACTGGAGGAAGCGGCTGGGCGAGAAGCTCGAGCTTCTGCTGGCCGAGAGCCTGCGGGTCGCGCACGAGGCCGGCGCGCTGCGCACCAAGGACCTCAAGCGGGTCACGGTCGATACTACCGTGCAGCCCAAGGCCATCACCTTCCCGACCGACGCCAAACTGCTGCATTCCGCAATCAAGGGGCTCAATCGCCTTGTCCGCAGGCATGGAATCCGGCTGCGGCAGTCCTATCTGCGCATCGCCAAGCACGCCGCGATGATGGCGGGGCGTTACGCCCACGCCAAGCAGTTCAAGCGGCATCACCGGCAATTGCGCCTGCTGCGCATTCGGCTCGGGCGGATCGTCCGTGACATCCGCCGCAAGATCGCCGGCAAGGCCGACCTCGAGGTGCTGTTTGAATGGCCGCTCGCGCGCGCCAACCAGATCCGCTCCCAGCAGCAGCGCCAGCGCGGCTGGAAGCTCTATTCCTTCCACGCTCCCGAGGTCGAATGCATCGGCAAGGGCAAGGCCAGCGCGCCCTACGAGTTCGGCGTCAAAGCCTCGATCGTCACCACCAATACCCGCGCGCCAGGCGGCCAGTTCGTGCTGCACGCCAAAACGCTGCCGGGCAACCCATATGATGGCCACACGCTGGGCGCCGTGATCGAAGGCACCGAAAAGCTCACCGGCTGCGCGATCGAGCGGGCCTATGTCGACAAGGGATACCGCGGTCACCGCGCGGCCAATCCACGCCGCATCTTCATCTCCGGCCAAAAGCGCGGCGTTTTCGGCGTCATCAAAAGCGAGCTGCGACGCCGCTCCGCCATCGAGGCCGTGATCGGTCACCTCAAGACCGACGGTCACCTCGGCCGCTGCTATCTCAAGGGTCGCCAAGGCGATGCCGCCAACCTCATCCTCACCACAGTCGGCCACAACCTCCGACTCGTCCTGGCCTGGCTCAGGGCTCTCTGGCGCCTAATCGTGCTCGCGCTCACAGCAGCCTGCGCCACCCAACTAGCCCTCAGCGCGGCTTCTTAACGGACGACTATATAGCGGAGCGCCCGGCGGGCAGGCAAAGGCGGGCCGCGGCGGGACATGCGAGGCGGACTCGCGCCGGCTGCGCTGCGGCTGACGATGGCCGGGACGACGGACGCTGAGAGCAAAGGACGCGTGCGACCGGGCGATTGAACCGGGGGGCGAGCCGCGCTATTCCCGTACCGGTTGCCCGGCCGTCCGCCGGGGCGTCACGGTCTCATATGATCCGCTTCCTGTTCCGCTTTCTCGGCTTCCTGTTCCTCGCCGGCGGCTTCATCGCCCTGGTCTACGATGGCACGAAGTCGATTGCCGGCAGCGCCTTCGTGTACACGCCGCTCGGCCAGATCTGGACCAATATCCATTCCAAGAGCCTGCAGCTGCTGCAGCCGGCGATCGAGCGGCACGTGGCGCAATGGCTGTGGGACCCGGTCGTGTTGAACATCCTCACCGCGCCCGGCTGGCTCGTGTTCGGCATCCTGGGCGCGATCCTGATGCTGATCGGCCGCAAGAAGCGGCCGCTCATCGGCTACGCCCGCGACTGAACATCTTGCTCGCGCCGGCGTGATCAGACCGCGCCGGCGCCCTGCCGCCATGTGATGCGCCGGACGATGCATCGGAGCGGCGCTGCGCCTATATTATGGCCGTGTCCAGGAGGAGCCGATGTTCAATTTCATGAAGAAGGCCGCCATGCCGGCGCCCGGCGAGGCCCTGCCCGGCCGGCCGACACCGATCCCCACTGCCAGCCATCACTTCATCAACGGCAACCCGCTCAAGGGTCCATACCCGCAGGGGCTTCAGACCGCCATGTTCGGCATGGGCTGCTTCTGGGGCGCCGAGCGGAAATTCTGGGAGCTGGGCGACGGCGTGTTCGTCACGGCCGTGGGCTATGCCGGCGGGTTCACGCCCAACCCGACCTACCAGGAGGTCTGCACCGGCCGCACCGGCCACAACGAGGTGGTGCTGGTCGTGTTCGATCCGAAAAAAATCTCCTACGAGGAGCTGCTGAAGACGTTCTGGGAGGATCATGACCCGACCCAGGGCATGCGCCAGGGCAACGATGTCGGCACGCAATATCGCTCGGGCATCTACGTGTTCTCGCCCGAGCAGCGCCAGGCTGCCGAAGCGTCGCGGGCCATGTACGAGAAGGCGCTGCGCGCCAAGGGGTTTGGCCCGATCACGACGGAAATCCTCGATGCGCCGCCGTTCTATTTTGCCGAGGATTACCACCAGCAATACCTCGCGAAGAACCCGTCCGGCTATTGCGGCCTGGGCGGGACCGGCGTGAGCTGCCAGATCGGCACCGGCGTCGCCGCGCATTAGAGCATGATCCCGAAAAAGCCTGGCCCGGACGTGATCCGGGCTGGGTACCGGTTTTCGGAAAAGCCTGCCCTCGGGCTTGACCCGAGGGATCATGCTCCAAGCATAGATTAGATCGCGCAAGTCGAGTCCGCGGCTCGGCCGGAACATGCGGCCGCGTGGCGCGTTCAGCCCACCCGGGATCCATGCCAGATAAGCGCCGGATCAGCTCCGGCGCTTTGCCGGTGTCATGGGGGGCCAAGATGACTCGCATCGAGTACGCCATCGAGACGGCGATCTTCCACAGCCGCTGGATCCTGGCGCCGTTCTATCTCGGGCTGATCGTCAGCCTGGCCCTGCTGCTCATTCACTTCCTCAAGCAGCTGATCGAGTTCGTCGTGCACATCCACGTGGCCGAAGAGGCGCACGTCGTGCTCGGCGTGCTCGGCCTCATCGACCTGACTTTCACCGCCAACCTGCTCATCATCGTGATCTTCTCCGGCTATGAGAACTTCGTATCCCGCATCGACGCGGGCGAGCACGACAAGCCGGAATGGATGGCCAAGGTCGATTTCGGCGGCCTCAAGCAGAAGCTGATAACGTCGGTCGTAGCCATCTCGGCCATCCAGGTGCTCAAGGCGTTCATGAATCTCGAGAAGACGGTCAACACGACTGTTCTCGGCTGGCTGGTCGCCATCCACATCGTGTTCCTGGGCTCCATGCTGGTGCTGGCGATCGTCGATCGCCTGGAGACCCGAAGCGAGACAGCAAACACAAGGCGGCGCAGCGGCCGTAACATCGGTCGCCGCGCCGGCGCCGCGGCGCCCGGACCTGCAGAGCGGAAGCTAGAGCGCGCCGGCGGCGCGGGCGAAGCTGCCGAAGCCGATGGCGGAGAGAAACTCCTGGCGGGTGTCGGGCCGGTCGCGGAACACGCCGAGCAGCCGGCTGGTCACCATGGTGGAGTCGGCCTGCAGCACGCCGCGCGTGCTCATGCAGGCGTGCATGCCTTCGATCACCACGCCCACGCCGTGCGGCTGCAGGATGCGGTCGAGCGCATCGGCGATCTCCACCGTCATGCGCTCCTGGATCTGCAGGCGGCGGGCGTAGACATTGATCAGCCGCGCCAGCTTGGACAGCCCGACCACGCGGTTGCGCGGCAGATAGCCGATATGGGCGCGCCCGAAGATCGGCGCCATGTGATGCTCGCAATGCGACGTGAAACGGATGTCGCGCAGCAGCACGATCTCGTCGTAGCCGCCGACCTCCTCGAACGTGCGCTTGAGCAGGTCCTCCGGGTCTTCCTCGTAGCCGGCGAACCATTCCTCGTAGGCGCGTATGACGCGGTCGGGCGTGCCGGCGAGGCCTTCCCGCATGGGGTTGTCGCCCGCCCAGCGGATCAGGGTGCGGACCGCGTCCTCGGCTTCGGCACGTGACGGGCGCTCGATCGACGGCGCAAGCGCCGGAGCTTCGGCTTTGCGGGGCATGAAGGTGCTCCTGTTGGCGGGTTTTGGCGGGACCGATTTCACCATCCCGACAAGGAAAGATCCACCACGCTTGCCGGCGGGGCGGACCCGAAAGGCGCGATCACGTGCAGGCGCTTGCCTTCAGTGCAGACCGCCGAACATCCAGATCAGAACCAGAATCGGGATCGGCACACCCAACAGCCACAACAATACATAGCGTCCCATGGCGAACTCCTGACGTTTCGCCGCTTCAACGCCGTTGCGCCCCGATGGTTCCCATAGGCTTTTTTGCCAACCCGCTCAGCGGTGATGCACCGCCAGCCACACCGTCGACTCCGCTGCCTCCGTCCACTCGACGCGGTGGCGGGTATGCGCCGGAAGATGCACGTAGTCGCCGCGCTGCAGCCGGCGCGGCGCCGCCTCGCCGTCGATGAGGAGCACAGCCGAGCCCTGCAAAACGATCACCCATTCGGCCCAGTCCTGGTCGTACCAGAAGCCGGGCGGGCTCCCCTGCCCGTACGACACGATGCGCTCGATCGTCACGGCGGAGCTGCGCAGCAGCTCCGCCACGTGCTCGCGGGTCGCGTCCTGCGGCAGGTCGGCAAACAGGTTGCCGGAGGCGGTCATGGCGCGCCTGCGGTGGCGCCCGGCAGCGCAAAAGCCGCGGCCAGGAGCGCGAACGAATGTTTGCGCGCCGCGTGGTCGTAGATCATCGTGGTGACCATCAGCTCGTCCGCCGCCGTCGCTTCGATCACCGGCGCCAGGCTTTCGTTGATGCTTGCCGGGCTGCCGACGAACACGCGGGCGCGATTGACACGGATGCGCTCGCGGTCGACCGGCGCATACGGATAGGCCAGCGCCTCCTCCGGGCTGGCCAGCGGCAGGTACTCGCCCCGGGCGCGGCGCACGAAATTGAGATCGATGGTCGCCGCCAGCCGGTCCGCTTCGGCGTCGGTGTCGGCGCACACGGCTGCGACCGCCAGGATGGCATGCGGCGCCGCACGCGCGGGAGACGGGCGGAAATGCTCGCGGTAGTGGCGCATCGGCGCCACCGGATCGAAGTCGGAGAAATGATGCGCGAACGAGAAACCGGCGCCCACTGCGGCGGCGAGCTGTGCGCTGTAGCCGCTCGACCCGAGCAGGAAGATCGGCGGCAGCGCCACGTCGGCCGGCATGGCGCGAATGCTGCGAAACGGATGCGTGTCGGGAAAGCCGCGCGACTCCAGGAGCAGGAGCTCCTGGAAGCGGTCGAGGAAGTCGTCGTCCTCGTTCTCGTTCAGCCCCTGGCGGCGGCGCAGCGCGTAGGAGGTGACCGGATCGGTGCCGGGCGCGCGGCCAAGCCCGAGATCGATGCGCCCGGGGAACAGCGCCTCCAGCACCTTGAACCGCTCGGCCACCATGAGCGGAGCATGGTTCGGCAGCATGACGCCGCCGGCGCCGACGCGGATGCGCAGCGTCACCGCGGCGATCTGCCCGATCATGATCTCGGGCGCCGAGCTGGCGATCGAGGGCAGATTGTGATGCTCGGCGACCCAGTAGCGCGCATAGCCCAGGCGGTCGGTGAGCCGCGCGAGATCGAGGCTGTTGGCAAGCGCGGCCGCGCCGGACGAGCCGGATGCGACGGGCGACAGGTCGAGAACCGAGAGGGGCAGCATCACGGCCTGTGTAGCACGGCTCACAAGCCGAGCACGCGTTCCGAATAGGCGTTGCGGAAGACGCCATTCAGGTCGTGGGCGCGGCAAATCTGCCGGAACGTCGGAAGCCCGGGATAGATGCGCGCGACGGCGGCGGCGGCGAGCGGAAAGTGCTTGCCCCAGTGCGGCCGGGCGTCGAACAGCATGCTCATGCAGCGCGCGAGCCACGCGCAGAATGTGTCATAGGCGCGCCGCTTGTCCGGCGCCAGATAGGTGAACACGGAGATGGAATAGAGCGGTTCCGGCGCATCGGCTCCCATGGAGATGAGCGTATCGTCGCGCAGCAGCCGGCGGAAGAACAGGGGATAGTGCTGCACGTAGGTGCCGCGATGGCTCATGAGATCATCGTAGAGATTGTGCGAGCGGAGCATTGCGGCGACCGGCTCGGAGATCGATTCGGCTTCGCCCGCGAACACGTCGACCGCGGCGCGCAGCACCTCGACGGCCGTCGGCAGCTGCGATTCGCGGACGAACAGCTCCATCTCCTCATGGCGGAACCAATGGTGGTGCAGCGTGAGGACACGTTCGGCGTCGTCGATCCGGCTGACGTTCGCCAGCATGAGACGCGGCACCATCCGCATGAGCGCCTTGGCGGCGTCGTCGCCAAAGGCGAGCGCCGCCTTCAACATGAGGTGAAAGCAGGCATCCACGCTGACCGTGGCGGAGGCGCGGATCAGCCATGCCTTGAGCCGCTCGCCGAACGTGCGTGCCCGCATGTCGACGGGGCGGCGCTCCCACGCCAGCCAGGCCCAGACGTAGGGCACCAGGATGAACTGGGTGAGCGGCCGCTCGGGATAGCGGCCGAGCAGGTCGGTCAACGACCGGTGCCAGCGGATCGTCTCCTCCACCAGATACTTCGGCACCGTCGGCATCTCGACCGACAGGATCACGCCCATGCAGCCGAGCGCACAACGGGCGGCGCGCAGGCCGTCGCCGTTGTCGTGGCGCACGATCACCGGCTTGCCGCCGGCATCGTAGGCCGCAAGGCGAACCGCCGCCACGAAGTGCGACAGGCTCGGCTTGCCGGATCCGTGCGTGCCGGTGGAGATCGCGCCCGAGATGGTCTGACGCGTGATGGCGCCGAGCGTCGGCAGCGTGCGGTCGGTGGCGGCGTGCAGCCGATCCAGCAGATCCTGCAGCCGGCAACCGGCGCCGACGTGCACGAACGCCTCGCCATTGCGGGCGAGCGGCTGCACCTGGTCGAGGCGGCTCATGTCCAGGACCACGTCCGGCGACACCGCCACGTCGCTCCACGAGTGCAGCGAGCCCAGCGCGCGAATGTGGCCGCCGCGGTGGCGCTCCAGGATGTCCAGCACCTCCTGCTCGCTGCGCGGCTGGTAGCGGAGTGCCTGCCAAACCTGGTTGCCGCCGAAATTGACGATGCGGCGTGGCGTCCCGTCTGGTGTTGCGGCCATGCGACCCTCCCACCCCCTGTTCGCCGGCAGCGATGCGGCGGGATGGTAGCACCATTCGCCGTTGCGGCTCAGTGCCCGCCCGTTCCGCGCCACAGCCCAACGAATCCCGATCCCACCACGATGCTCATGTTGCATTGCCGACGATGTGAACAAGAAAATGGTGCGCAGATAGCCGACCGCTATCGCGACGCCATCGAATTGTCCCACATCGGTGGTGAATGCGCGCCCTTGAACGCACGAGCCGGACGGAATCCACATGGGCACGTATGACGTGATCGTGGTGGGGGCGCGTTGCGCCGGCGCACCCACCGCAATGCTGCTTGCGCGCGAGGGCCTTCGGGTCCTGCTGGTTGACCGGTCGCGATTTCCCAGCGACATCCGGCACGGCCACTTCATTCATCGGCAGGGCCCGCGGCTCCTGCACGAATGGGGCCTGCTCGACCGCATCGTCGCAACCGGCTGCCCGCCGGCCACCAGCGTCACCTTCGACATGGGTGATGCCAAGCTGGCCGGTCGGGATCTCATGGTCGACGGCGTCGCCGCCGGCTACGGACCCCGCCGCGCCGCGCTCGACCAGGTGCTGGTCGACGCTGCGGTCGAGGCCGGTGTCGAGCTGCGCGACAATTTCGCGGTGACGGACTACGTCGGCGACGGCGAGCGCATCACAGGTATTCGCGGCCAGCATGGCGGCTCGAGCGTGACCGAACGCGCCGCCATGGTGGTAGGCGCTGACGGGCGTGGCTCGCTGCTGGCACGTACCGTCGGCGCCGCCGAATACGAGCCGGTCCCGACGCTGACCTGCTGGTATTTCTCCTATTGGAGCGGCGTGCCGGCGGACGGTCTCGAGCTCTACGTGCGACGCCAGCGGGTGATCTTCGCGTTTCCCACCAACGACGGGCTGTTCGCCGTGTTCATCGCCTGGCCGATCGACACGCGCCGCGCCATCCAGTTCGACATCGAGCCCGCGTTCACCGCGGTGGTCGAGCGGGTGCCGGCGCTGGCCGAACGCCTGCGCAACGGACAGCAGGAGGAGCCGTTCTATGGCGCCGGCAACCTGCCAAATTTCCTGCGCAAGCCGTACGGGCCGGGCTGGGCGCTGGTCGGCGACGCCGGCTGCCACAAGGATCCGTACATGGCGCTGGGCATCAGCGATGCCTTGCGCGACGCCGACCTGCTCAGCGCAGCAATCGCCGACGGCCTTTCGGGGCGGCGCGCGCTCGACGAGGCGATGGCCGAATACGAAGAGTGGCGCAATGCCGCCACGATGGCGGACTACCGGTCGAACCTGCACTTGGCGCAGTTCAAGCCGCCGCTGCCGGATGAGCGCGAACTGATCGCCGCCCTGCAGGGAAATCCGGAGGCGACCAACCGCTTCTTCATGGCGCGCGAGGGCATGATCCCGCCCGAGACGTTCTTCAACTCGGAGAACCTGCAGCGCCTCATGGGGGCGAGCGTGCCCGTGAGTTGAGGACGGCTGACGCAAATCGAGGCGGTAACGCCGATGGCGGGTGATTCGCGTACTCAAATCCCGCGCACGAAAAGCACCAGGTTCACCATCGCCATCGGCGCTATCTGAATTGCGCGGCGAACTTCAGAGAATTGAGATCCTTGCTGTATTCCACATGAACTCCGGGAGGTGCGCGCGCATTGTCGATGCGCAAGAAGATGTCAGAACACAGTTCCCGCATGACGGCGATTTCGTCAGGACCGATCCCTGGAGCTGAAAAGGGCAACGGGATCCAAGCGAGCACAACCACGCTGTCAAGCAACGCCGATCCATCCAGATTGGCATAGAACACCATGTGACCCGAGTAGCTGGGCTCACTGATGTCTGCGGTGCAGCGGTACTGCTCTGCGTAGCCTTGAAACGTCGTGTCCCGGTTGGACAACTCGGTCTTGGTGCACGAATAATCGTCATTAAGCTTCTGCATGATGTGAGGATCGTCCTTTCGCGCGACCCACTCCCCATGGAGCTTGCGATACCAGGGCTCGTCTTGCAGCCGGTCGAGCCAGAGGCTCTCGATACCTTCCGCAGTCACCGATGGCAGGCGCGGCTTGTAGCGCTCGACCAGTTCATCCAATTCGGCTTTGGTCGGCTGTTGCGCCAGCGCAGTTGCGCCGCCGCACAGAAGTGAGACGATAAACACGGGCACCTTGATGGCAATCTTCATCTCACCTCCATCGTCCGTTGCACGGAACACATGCCAAGAGGCGGATCGCGCGGTTGAGGCGCGTCCCGGTTCCGTCAATCCACCGGCGACTCCAGCCATCGTTTGCGACGGCGTAACCACGTTGCTCCATCACACCGGCAGTGAGTTGCACCAAGTCCGGCGGGGGATCGCCACCACTCCGGACCAGGAGCTTGCGCCATCCGCTCTTGGGCATCCCCGCCCCCTGGGCTCTATAGGAACAAAACGTGAACATAACACCGAAGGCGCCGCCTGTCCAGCGCCAGCAGCCCTGTCCATCGCACTCGTCGGTTTGATTGCGAAACATGGGCAACCCAGCAGGAGGCCGACGGCACGACCGTCGCGTTTCACCATTCGCCCGGCTACGAGACCTATCGCGGGCTCGGATGGTACGGCGTCATCCTGCAGCGCGCAGCGACGGCGCGGGCCGACCTGGCGGTTGAGCAGCGGGCGAACTGAAGCCCGCTTTACGCACGGGCCAATGCGAACGGCTCCTGGCGCCGAGAGTAAAGCTGCCAAACGATCAGGCCGAGGCTCACCCATAGCAGCGGCACATAGAACGTCAGGATCAACCAGGTGACGCCAGA